>BNJS01000585.1_pt1 | contig 384713 bp, 459 predicted proteins | sample 8540461 | NCBI WGS metagenome assembly BNJS01 (sample SAMD00202454, study PRJDB9452) | human saliva metagenome | isolation source: human saliva | place: Japan
TTGTGCGGTTTTGTGGTTCGAGAAACTATTCAATCAAGATTAGTGGAAACCCCAAACCTACACGACTAGAAGTAAATAAATTTTGTAAGCATTGTGGTAAGTACACTACACACAGAGAAACGAGATAGGAGAGAGCGATGCGTTTTATTGGAGATATTTTTAGACTTCTTAAAGACACAACATGGCCAACTCGCAAGGAAAGCTGGAGAGATTTTTCGTTCTATCATGGAATACACAGCTTTCTTTGTAGTAATTATTTACATTTTTGACCAGTTGATTGTTTCAGGTTTGATTCGATTTATTAACATTTTTTAGAAGGCTAGTGGAGTTAATTACACTAGAAATCTTCTATTTATGAAAGGAAATATCATGGATAGTTTTGATAAAGGGTGGTTTGTTTTACAAACTTATTCTGGTTATGAAAATAAGGTAAAAGAAAATCTATTACAACGTGCACAAACCTACAATATGTTGGATAATATTCTACGCGTTGAAATTCCAACACAAACAGTGCAAGTTGAAAAAAATGGAAAGAGAAAAGAAGTAGAAGAAAATCGCTTTCCAGGTTATGTTCTTGTAGAAATGGTCATGACAGATGAAGCTTGGTTTGTTGTTCGAAACACACCAAATGTTACAGGATTCGTCGGATCTCACGGAAATAGATCAAAACCAACTCCATTATTGGAACAAGAAATTCGTGACATTTTGGTATCTATGGGACAAACTGTTCAAGAATTTGATTTCGATGTTGAGGTTGGTCAAACTGTACGTATTATTGATGGAGCTTTTGCAGACTATACTGGTAAGATTACGGAGATTGATAACAATAAAGTGAAGATGATTATCTCTATGTTTGGTAATGACACAGTTGCAGAAGTAAACCTAAACCAAATCGCAGAATTATAACCCAAAGAGGCATGACCTCTCTTTTTTGTGCAGTTGAGACGATTTAAAGAACAGAATGGATGAAAGAACCAAATTATCTTCTTTATTTGTTAGACTGTATCTAGAAAGGGGAACATAATGATTAAAGAATTGTATGAAGAAGTCCAAGGAATTGTATACAAGTGTAGAAATGAATATTACCTTCATTTATGGGAGCTATCGGATTGGGATCAAGAGGGAATGATTTGCTTACATGAATTGATTAGTAGCGAAGAAGGGCTTGTAGAAGATATCCCTCGTTTAAGGAAATATTTCAAAACCAAGTTTCGGAATCGGGTTCTAGACTATATCCGTAAACAAGAAAGTCAAAAACGAAGATATGATAAAGAGCTTTATGAAGAAGTGGGTGAGATAAGTCATCGTATCAGTGAGGGAGGACTCTGGCTAGATGATTATTATCTCTTTCATGAAACACTAAGAGATTATAGAAGCAAACAAACTAAAGAGCAACAAGAAGAGTTAGAACGCGTCTTAAGAGATGAACGCTTCCGAGGGCGTCAAAGAGTCTTAAGGGACTTACGTATTGTGTTTAAAGAGTTTGACATCCGTACACACTAGGAAGTCATACAAAAAATAAGGTAAATTCCCAAACTAAGTTCCACCGCTAATCCAAGTGGAAGTTAATCTGATAAAAATCCTAAAAACCAGTGGAAATCCGTGTCAGGGTAAGTTCCACTGGTTTTAATCATGCTTGATTTCATCGGTTTTGTAACCAAAATGAATCGAAAAAAAGAGCGCACAAAATCCCCTCATCTGAAAGCGTTTCAGATTAAGCTCCGCTATGGTGGAAGTTAGTGTGAGACGTTTGGATGCGGTTAAAGGTTAATTTTTAGAACTTATGTTGGAGTAATGTAGAAGACTGACAGACATCTTCTGCAGGTATTTTAGAAATGCCAAGAAGCTTAGGAATCTCTTCTCCATAAGTAAAGGCAAAGAGTTCATAGGCTGACTTTCCATTTAAAGCAGCGCGTTTGACACTGTTGACATGCGAACAGACGAGATTGATATCCTCTTGAGTTAAGTTGTCAATTTAGGTAGAATGTCGCGAATCAGCGTGTGATTTTTCTCAATTCTCCCTTTCTGGTCAGAGCGATTAGGGTCACAAAAGAAGAGTTTACTCTCTCCTCGCACATCCATTTCGATATCATCAACCCAGGCAAACTCTCCACCATTATCTGTCAGGATGACAGGGAAGAGTTGGAAGAAATCTTTGTCCGCTTGGTGAAGAGTGTTCTTGATGTCATAGAGGTGTTTGGTAACCTCAAGGGCAGTTTTATTATCCAGAAGTCTAGCGAAGATAAAGTTACAGAAAGATAGATTGAAGGTAAGTAGGACTTTACCTCCCATTCTCCCCAGAACTGTATCCATTTCCAGCCAAGAGTCTAGTTGATTAAGGGATAAATAGTTTTGGAAATCCTCATAGGAACGGCCTTTTTTAGCTTCTTTAGGGATGGAAGGTAGCTTACTTTTCCGTCTTTCTTTGAATTTAACGGCTCTGGCTAGATCAATAGGAGCGATAGATAGGTATCCTTTTCGGATGTGTCGATAGACAGTTGAGGAGCTGACATCAAGGTTATGAGTTTTGAGGATATGATAGATGTGTTGTCCCTTTTTAACCCCATCAGAAATGACTTTGTCCATGTCCCAGAAGGTCTTGGAATTGAGGGGAGTTCCTTCACGAGATTCAACAAGAGTTTGTTCGTACTGCTTTTGAGCTTGTTTAGCGAGGTAGAAGATCTTCTTATAGCCACAATTCTGTCTTCTTTTAGGACAGCCATTACAGACAAAGGGAGCTTTGTCGAGTAAAGGGCAAGGAAGGTTATGGCATGTAGACTCTCGGACTTGTCTGTTTCGTTTGACTTCTTTGGAAACAGTAGTCGGGTCTTTTAGAATGGATTGTCCAATAGCTTTGAAGGTTTCACCGCGCTCTAAGCCTAATTGGATATCATTACGGTCTGAAAGGGTAAGGTGTTTATGTTTTGTCATAGTGAGCCTCATTTCTAACTCAAACGTCTCACACTTAATTCCACCATAAAAATCCGTTTTAGACTAATTTCCACTTTGGTCAGGCAAGTGGAAGTTACTTTGAGAAGTTACCCTTTTTACTTAACTTAAAAAAAGTTTAAAAAAGTAGTTGACAAGTTTGAAAAAGGCTGTATAATAGTAAGAGTTGAAAATACAGCTCAGGTCCGTTGGTCAAGGGGTTAAGACACCGCCTTTTCACGGCGGTAACACGGGTTCGAATCCCGTACGGACTATGGTATGTTGCGGATGAAACACTTGATGAAAAAAAGTTTAAAAAAGTTTCAAAAAAGTGTTGACAAGCGAAAAGCGACTGTGATATACTAATATAGTTGTCGCTTGAGAGAAGCGAGTGACAAAGACCTTTGAAAACTGAACAAGACGAACCAATGTGCAGGGCACTACAACTAAGGTTGTAGTACTGAACAATGAAAAAAACAATAAATCTGTCAGTGACAGAAATGAGTGAGAACTCAAACTTTTAATGAGAGTTTGATCCTGGCTCAGGACGAACGCTGGCGGCGTGCCTAATACATGCAAGTAGAACGCTGAAGGAGGAGCTTGCTTCTCTGGATGAGTTGCGAACGGGTGAGTAACGCGTAGGTAACCTGCCTGGTAGCGGGGGATAACTATTGGAAACGATAGCTAATACCGCATAAGAGTAGATGTTGCATGACATTTTGCTTAAAAAGGTGCAATTGCATCACTACCAGATGGACCTGCGTTGTATTAGCTAGTTGGTGGGGTAACGGCTCACCAAGGCGACGATACATAGCCGACCTGAGAGGGTGATCAGCCACACTGGGACTGAGACACGGCCCAGACTCCTACAGGGAGGCAGCAGTAGGGAATCTTCGGCAATGGACGGAAGTCTGACCGAGCAACGCCGCGTGAGTGAAGAAGGTTTTCGGATCGTAAAGCTCTGTTGTAAGAGAAGAACGAGTGTGAGAGTGGAAAGTTCACACTGTGACGGTATCTTACCAGAAAGGGACGGCTAACTACGTGCCAGCAGCCGCGGTAATACGTAGGGTCCCGAGCGTTGTCCGGATTTATTGGGCGTAAAGCGAGCGCAGGCGGTTAGATAAGTCTGAAGTTAAAGGCTGTGGCTTAACCATAGTACGCTTTGGAAACTGTTTAACTTGAGTGCAAGAGGGAGGTGGAATTCCATGTGTAGCGGTGAAATGCGTAGATATATGGAGGAACACCGGTGGCGAAAGCGGCTCTCTGGCTTGTAACTGACGCTGAGGCTCGAAAGCGTGGGGAGCAAACAGGATTAGATACCCTGGTAGTCCACGCCGTAAACGATGAGTGCTAGGTGTTAGACCCTTTCCGGGGTTTAGTGCCGTAGCTAACGCATTAAGCACTCCGCCTGGGGAGTACGACCGCAAGGTTGAAACTCAAAAGGAATTGACGGGGGGCCCGCACAAGCGGTGGAGCATGTGGTTTAATTCGAAGCAACGCGAAGAACCTTACCAGATCTTGACATCCCTCTGACCGCTCTAGAGATAGAGCTTTTCCTTCGGGACAGAGGTGACAGGTGGTGCATGGTTGTCGTCAGCTCGTGTCGTGAGATGTTGGGTTAAGTCCCGCAACGAGGCGCAACCCCTATTGTTAGTTGCCATCATTTCAGTTGGGCACTCTAGCGAGACTGCCGGTAATAAACCGGAGGAAGGTGGGGATGACGTCAAATCATCATGCCCCTTATGACCTGGGCTACACACGTGCTACAATGGCTGGTACAACGAGTCGCAAAGCCGGTGACGGCAAGCTAATCTCTTAAAGCCAGTCTCAGTTCGGATTGTAGGCTGCAACTCGCCTACATGAAGTCGGAATCGCTAGTAATCGCGGATCAGCACGCCGCGGTGAATACGTTCCCGGGCCTTGTACACACCGCCCGTCACACCACGAGAGTTTGTAACACCCGAAGTCGGTGAGGTAACCGTAAGGAGCCAGCCGCCTAAGGTGGGATAGATGATTGGGGTGAAGTCGTAACAAGGTAGCCGTATCGGAAGGTGCGGCTGGATCACCCTCCTTTCTAAGGATAAGGAACTGCGCATTGGTCTTGTTTAGTCTTGAGAGGTCTTGTGGGGCCTTAGCTCAGCTGGGAGAGCGCCTGCTTTGCACGCAGGAGGTCAGCGGTTCGATCCCGCTAGGCTCCATTGGTGAGAGATCACCAAGTAATGCACATTGAAAATTGAATATCTATATCAAATAGTAACAAGAAAATAAACCGAAAACGCTGTAGTATTAATAAGAGTTTATGACTGAAAGGTCAGAAAAATAAGGTTAAGTTAATAAGGGCGCACGGTGGATGCCTTGGCACTAGGAGCCGAAGAAGGACGTGACAAACGACGATATGCCTTGGGTAGCTGTAAGTAAGCGATGATCCAGGGATTTCCGAATGGGGGAACCCAACAGGTACTACCTGTTACCCGCATCTGTTAAGGATGTGAGGAGGAAGACGCAGTGAACTGAAACATCTAAGTAGCTGCAGGAGAGAAAGCAAAAAGCGATTGCCTTAGTAGCGGCGAGGCAGAGACAGCAGGAGGAGCAAACCGAAGAGTTTACTCTTCGGGGTTGTAGAGACTGCAATGTGGACTCAAAGATTATAGAAGAATGATTTGGGAAGATCAGCCAAAGAGGTAATAGCCTCGTATTTAAAAATAGTCTTTGTACCTAGCAGTATCCTGAGTACGGCGGGACACGCGAAATCCCGTCGGAATCTGGGAGGACCATCTCCCAACCCTAAATACTCCCTAGTGACCGATAGTGAACCAGTACCGTGAGGGAAAGGTGAAAAAGCACCCCGGGAGGGAGTGAAATAGAACCTGAAACCGTGTGCCTACAACAAGTTCGAGGCCCGTTAATGGGTGAGAGCGTGCCTTTGTAGAATGAACCGGCGAGTTACGTTATGATGCGAGGTTAAGTTGAAGAGACGGAGCCGTAGGAAACCGAGTCTGAATAGGGCGGATTAGTATCATGACGTAGACCCGAAACCATGTGACCTACCCATGAGCAGGTTGAAGGTGCGGTAAGACGCACTGGAGGACCGAACCAGGGCACGTTGAAAAGTGCTTGGATGACTTGTGGGTAGCGGAGAAATTCCAAACGAACTTGGAGATAGCTGGTTCTCTCCAGAAATAGCTTTAGGGCTAGCGTCGACATTAGAGATTCTTGGAGGTAGAGCACTGTTTGGGTGAGGGGTCCATCCCGGATTACCAATCTCAGATAAACTCCGAATGCCAATGAATTATGGTCGGCAGTCAGACTGCGAGTGCTAAGATCCGTAGTCGAAAGGGAAACAGCCCAGACCACCAGCTAAGGTCCCAAAATAATTGTTAAGTGGAAAAGGATGTGGGGTTGCACAGACAACTAGGATGTTAGCTTAGAAGCAGCTATTCATTCAAAGAGTGCGTAATAGCTCACTAGTCGAGTGACCCTGCGCCGAAAATGTACCGGGGCTAAAACAATTTACCGAAGCTGTGGATACCTTTATAGGTATGGTAGGAGAGCGTTCTATGTGTGATGAAGGTGTACCGTGAGGAGTGCTGGAACGCATAGAAGTGAGAATGCCGGTATGAGTAGCGAAAGACAGGTGAGAATCCTGTCCACCGTAAGACTAAGGTTTCCAGGGGAAGGCTCGTCCGCCCTGGGTTAGTCGGGACCTAAGGAGAGACCGAAAGGTGTATCCGATGGACAACAGGTTGATATTCCTGTACTAGAGTATGTAGTGATGGAGGGACGCAGTAGGCTAACTAAAGCAGACGATTGGAAGTGTCTGTCTAAGCAGTGAGGTGTGATATGAGTCAAATGCTTATATCTATAACATTGAGCTGTGATGGGGAGCGAAGTTTAGTAGCGAAGTTAGTGACGTCACACTGCCAAGAAAAGCTTCTAGCGTTTAAACATACTCTACCCGTACCGCAAACCGACACAGGTAGTCGAGGCGAGTAGCCTCAGGTGAGCGAGAGAACTCTCGTTAAGGAACTCGGCAAAATGACCCCGTAACTTCGGGAGAAGGGGTGCTGACTTTAAGTCAGCCGCAGTGAATAGGCCCAAGCAACTGTTTATCAAAAACACAGCTCTCTGCTAAATCGTAAGATGATGTATAGGGGGTGACGCCTGCCCGGTGCTGGAAGGTTAAGAGGAGTGCTTAGCGCAAGCGAAGGTATGAATTGAAGCCCCAGTAAACGGCGGCCGTAACTATAACGGTCCTAAGGTAGCGAAATTCCTTGTCGGGTAAGTTCCGACCCGCACGAAAGGCGTAATGATTTGGGCACTGTCTCAACGAGAGACTCGGTGAAATTTTAGTACCTGTGAAGATGCAGGTTACCCGCGACAGGACGGAAAGACCCCATGGAGCTTTACTGCAGTTTGATATTGAGTGTCTGTACCACATGTACAGGATAGGTAGGAGTCTAAGAGATCAGGGACGCCAGTTTCGAAGGAGACGTTGTTGGGATACTACCCTTGTGTTATGGCCACTCTAACCCGGATAGGTGATCCCTATCGGAGACAGTGTCTGACGGGCAGTTTGACTGGGGCGGTCGCCTCCTAAAAAGGTAACGGAGGCGCCCAAAGGTTCCCCTCAGAATGGTTGGAAATCATTCGCAGAGTGTAAAGGTATAAAGGGAGCTTGACTGCGAGAGCTACAACTCGAGCAGGGACGAAAATCGAGGCTTAGTGATCCGGTGGTTCCGTATGGAAGGGCCATCGCTCAACGGATAAAAAGCTACCCTGGGGATAACAGGCTTATCTCCCCCAAGAGTTCACATCGACAGGGGAGGTTTGGCACCTCGATGTCGGCTCGTCGCATCCTGGGGCTGTAGTCGGTCCCAAGGGTTGGGCTGTTCGCCCATTAAAGCGGCACGCGAGCTGGGTTCAGAACGTCGTGAGACAGTTCGGTCCCTATCCGTCGCGGGCGTAGGAAATTTGAGAGGATCTGCTCCTAGTACGAGAGGACCAGAGTGGACTTACCGCTGGTGTACCAGTTGTCTTGCCAAAGGCATCGCTGGGTAGCTATGTAGGGGAAGGGATAAACGCTGAAAGCATCTAAGTGTGAAACCCACCTCAAGATGAGATTTCCCATGATTTTTATATCAGTAAGAGCCCTGAGAGATGATCAGGTAGATGGGTTAGAAGTGGAAGTGTGGCGACACATGTGGCGGACTAATACTAATAGCTCGAGGACTTATCCAAAGTAACTGAGAATATGAAAGCGAAGGTTTTTCTTGATTTGAATAGATATTCAATTTTTGAGTAGGTATTACTCAGAGTTAAGTGACGATAGCCTAGGAGATACACCTGTACCCATGCCGAACACAGAAGTTAAGCCCTAGAACGCCGGAAGTAGTTGGGGGTTGCCCCCTGTGAGATATGGAAGTCGCTTAGCTCTAGGGAGTTTAGCTCAGCTGGGAGAGCATCTGCCTTACAAGCAGAGGGTCAGCGGTTCGATCCCGTTAACTCCCAAAGGTCCCGTAGTGTAGCGGTTATCACGTCGCCCTGTCACGGCGAAGATCGCGGGTTCGATTCCCGTCAGGGACCGTTTGAAAGATAACGTAAGTTATTTTTAGACTCGTTAGCTCAGTTGGTAGAGCAATTGACTTTTAATCAATGGGTCACTGGTTCGAGCCCAGTACGGGTCATATCTGCGGGTTTGGCGGAATTGGCAGACGCACCAGATTTAGGATCTGGCGCTTAACGGCGTGGGGGTTCAAGTCCCTTAACCCGCATTAAGATATAATAAATGAGCCGGCTTAGCTCAGTTGGTAGAGCATCTGATTTGTAATCAGAGGGTCGCGTGTTCAAGTCATGTAGCCGGCATTTTTAGATAGAAGAAAACAGTGCGAACGTAGTTCAGTGGTAGAACACCACCTTGCCAAGGTGGGGGTCGCGGGTTCGAATCCCGTCGTTCGCTTAGAGAGGCCGGGGTGGCGGAACTGGCAGACGCACAGGACTTAAAATCCTGCGATTGGTAACGATCGTACCGGTTCGATTCCGGTCCTCGGCATAATATAATGAGCACCCTTAGCTCAACTGGATAGAGTACCTGACTACGAATCAGGCGGTTAGAGGTTCGACTCCTCTAGGGTGCATTTTTCTTTTTAACTCGGGAAGTAGCTCAGCTTGGTAGAGTACTTGGTTTGGGACCAAGGTGTCGCAGGTTCGAATCCTGTCTTCCCGATTCATTACAGAGATGCGTAAGCGTATCTTTTTTGTTTTAACTAGATATTATATATATTAAGAGAGAATCAGTTTGCTTCTCTCTTTTTTTGAATTTCAGTAATTCATTTTGATCGCGTATACTTTTTTGTTTCCTACCCTGTTTAATAAATACTGTAGTTAATTATACACTTTAAAATTTAATAGATTTTATAACTATTATTAATTCTTAATAAAGCAATAGAAGAGTTTTTGTTGAACCTATAATATATGTTTCAATGTTATAAAAATTGCTGCTATTAAAAGTTTAGATAAGTATTAGTTTACATTATAGTGTGAATTGGGTTTGATATCTCTTTTGAGGAAGCTGCCTTAGATTTTTCTACTTATGTTTTGTTGTATAGTGTATCTTGCTTGTTTTGAACAGAATCTTTTTATGACATTTGTCATATTTTCCTCATGACAGAAGCTTCTAGTGGCAGTAGATTCAAAGAATTATAATAGATGTATCAAGTGGAGGAAGAAAAAATGAAACATAAAGTAATTGTCGCAATGAGTTTAGTAGCAGCAGGAGTCATGACTTATCTCATGTTCTCAGGATTGGATGAAGATTTCTATCATTTTCCTTGGGAGCTATTTGCAGGATTTGGAATGATGTCCTGGCTTATCCGAGAAGGTTTGAAATTGGTCTCAGATGTGAAAAAAAGGAGTTTGAAAAAAATGAAAAAAAAGCGTTTCTCTATCTTTTTTTATTGGACTATCACTAGTGGTATGGTTGGTAGAAATGTTTACAGGTTGGTTTGATCAAGCCTTCCTTCACCAATTCATCCGTGGTGCCTGGGGACTGGGATTTATGATTTTTATCGCCTTTCCTATGGGAAAGGAGTGGCTGAAAGGAGAATATCATGAACATGATTAAGGTAGAAAGCTTACATAAAAACATCAAGGGCAAGGCTATTTTGAAGGATATTTCCTTTGAGGTAGCTGAAGGTGAATGCGTCGCCTTGATTGGGCCAAATGGTGCTGGGAAAGACCACACTCTTGGACTGTTTGCTCGGAGATAAACTGGTCACCAGCGGTCAAGTATCCATCCAAGGCTTGCCAGTGACGAGCTCTAAGTTAGACTATACAAGATCCTACCTCCCTCAAGAAAATGTCATCGTTCAGAAATTAAAGGTAAAAGAGTTGATTGCTTTCTTTCAAAGAATTTATCCAAATCCCTTGAGCAACCAGGAAATCGATCAACTATTGCAGTTTGACAAGCAACAAAAAGAGCAATTTGCAGAAAAATTGTCAGGTGGGCAAAAGCGTCTCTTTTCTTTCGTCTTGACCTTGATTGGGCGACCAAAGCTTGTCTTTTTAGATGAGCCAACTGCGTCCATGGATACCTCAACTCGTCAACGCTTTTGGGAAATTGTTCAGGAACTAAAAGCTAAGGGAGTTACCATTCTCTATTCCTCCCATTATATCGAAGAGGTAGAGCATACAGCGGACCGAATCTTGGTCTTGAATAAGGGAGAGTTGATTCGCGATACAACACCTCTAGCCATGCGCAGTGAGGAGATTGAAAAGCACTTTATCCTTCCTCTAGCATACAAGGAAGTCATTGAGCAGTCTAACTTGGTTGAAAACTGGTCACAAAAACAAGATGCTTTGCAAGTAGTTACACGTGAAGCGGATGCTTTTTGGCAACTGTTAGTGCAAGCAGGATGTAGGATTCAAGAAATTGAAGTTAATAATCGTAGTTTGTTGGATACAATCTTTGAAGAAACTCAGAAGGGAGATGACTAAGATGAAACAATGGATCGCACTAAACAAGATAGAATTTCTATTGACCAAACGACAATTAGTCTATTATCTATTATCCGTAGGGATGCCGACAGCCTTCTATTTATTCTTTTCAGGCATGTACCAGGACACACCTGGTGGACCAGCTAATTTTATGCGTGATTACCTCATCTCCATGACAGCCTTTTCCATGATGTCGACAGCTATGTTTTCATTCCCAGCTGTTTTACATACAGATAAAATCAACAACTGGCAGAAAACATTGCGCCATACTCCTGTAAATATGGTAGAATATTATCTATCAAAGATAACAAGTATGATGGTTGATTATCTGGTCTCAATCCTGGTTGTTTTCTCAGTTGGGCACTTGGTCAGAGATGTGGATATGCCTTTAGGAAGCTGGATTGGGGCTGCGCTCTTGCTGATAGTAGGAAGTGTAGCTTTTGTAGCGCTTGGCTTGACCTTGACACTCTTGCCTTCTAGTCAGCTGATGTCTGTCGTGGGCAATCTTCTCTATCTAGGCTTGGCTGTTTTAGGCGGACTCTGGATGCCCATCTCTTTATTTCCAGACTGGATGCAAGCAATCGGGAAGTGTCTACCAACTTATCAGTTGATGGAGTTGCTCAAGACCTTCTTAAACGAGGGTAGCATCAATCTATCAGCCACAGTTTATCTACTTGTTTTTTCAGCAGTTTTGTTTGGTTTGACCATTTACCTTCAAGGTCATAAGGAGAATGCTTAATGCTTGAAAGACTGAAAAGCATACATTATATGTTTTGGGCCAGTTTAATTTTTATGATTTTCCCCATCCTACCTGTAGTGACTGGGTGGCTTTCTGCCTGGCATTTATTGATTGATATTCTATTTGTAGTGGCGTATTTGGGTGTTTTAACAACTAAGAGCCAGCGCCTATCTTGGCTATATTGGGGCCTCATGCTGACTTATGTAGTTGGGAATACTGCCTTTGTTGCTGTTAATTATATCTGGTTTTTCTTTTTCCTATCCAATCTCTTAAGTTATCATTTCAGCGTAGGTGGTTTAAAGTCTTTACATGTCTGGACTTTTCTTCTTGCTCAAGTCCTTGTTGTGGGCCAACTGTTGATTTTTCAGAGAATCGAAGTTGAGTTTCTATTCTATCTACTTGTAATTCTTGCTTTGTCGATTTAATGACTTTTGGCTTGGTTCGGATTCGTATTGTGGAGGATTTGAAAGAAGCTCAGGCTAAGCAAAATGCCCAGATAAATCTATTGCTTGCTGAAAATGAACGCAGTCGTATCGGTCAAGATTTGCATGATAGTCTGGGGCATACCTTTGCTATGATTAGTGTTAAAACTGATCTAGCCTTGCAGTTATTTCAAATACAGGCTTATCCACAGGTGGAAAAGGAATTAAGAGAAATACAGCAAATTAGCAAAGAATCAATGCGTGAAGTGCGAACCATTGTGGAAAATCTTAAGTCTAGAACTTTGACATCCGAACTAGAGACTGTGAAAAAGATGTTAGAAATTGCTGGAATTGAGGTGGAAATAGCTAATCAACTAGATACAGCTAGCTTAACTCAGGAATTGGAGTCAACGGCTTCCATGATTTTGCTTGAGTTAGTAACCAATATCATCAAACATGCCCAAGCGTCTAAAGCTTACTTAAAATTAGAACGGACAGAGAAGGAACTCATTCTAACAGTAAGTGATGATGGCTGTGGCTTCGCTTCTATAAAAGGAGATGAGTTCCATACAGTCCGAGATCGTGTCCTTCCATTTTCAGGAGAAGTAAGTGTAATCAGTCAGAAACACCCAACGGAAGTGCAGGTTCGACTACCTTATAAGGAGAGGAAACTAAGATGAAACTACTTGTTGCAGAAGATCAAAGTATGTTACGAGATGCCATGTGCCAGTTGCTTGCCTTTCAAGCAGATGTAGAGTCTGTCTTACAAGCCAAGAATGGGCAAGAAGCAATCCAACTATTTGAAAAGGAGTCTGTAGATATCGCCATCCTTGACGTAGAAATGCCTGTTAAGACAGGTCTTGAAGTTTTGGAGTGGATACGAGCAGAAAACTTAGAAACAAAGGTGGTTGTGGTGACGACCTTCAAGCGCCCTGGTTACTTTGAACGTGCAGTCAAGGCTGGAGTAGATGCTTATGTATTAAAAGAAAGAAGCATTGCAGACCTCATGCATACCTTGCACACTGTCCTCGAAGGAGGCAAGGAGTATTCGCCTGAATTGATGGAAGTGGTGATGACGCATCCCAATCCATTAACGGAGCAAGAAATCGCAGTTTTAAAGGGAATTGCTCAGGGCTTCTCTAACCAAGAAATTGCAGACAAACTTTATCTATCCAACGGAACAGTCCGAAACTATGTCACCAATATTCTTTCAAAACTAGATGCAGGTAATCGAACAGAGGCAGCTAATATCGCGAAAAGAATCTGGTTGGTTGTGATGATACTATCATATCTAGAAAACCATTATGTGCTAAAAATTGATGAGTATTCAATCAAAACAAATAATTTTGTAACTAGAGGAGGGCTTGGGATTTCCTCCTTTTTTTCTTTTTTTAGGGAGGCACTACAAAAGAGCTAAAATTAACAATAAAAAAAGAAAAAAATATCTTGACAACCAATGGGAAAATTTTTGTTACAATAATAGACGGTACTTTTTTTACTTTTTGGTCTCTCAAGAGTGTACAGGGACGTGCTGACAAATGTTGCAAAAAGTACACACAGATGATAGCTGTCACCAAGTGTATCATCACCAAAAAAATAAAAAAAACACAGGAGAATGTAGATGCCTACAATTAACCAATTGGTTCGCAAACCGCGTAAATCAAAAAGTAGAAAAAAATCTAAATCACCAGCTTTGAACGTTGGTTACAACAGTCATAAAAAAAGTTCAAACAAACGTTTCTTCACCACAAAAAAACGTGGTGTTGCAACTCGTGTTGGAACAATGACACCTAAAAAAACCTAACTCAGCCCTTCGTAAATTCGCTCGTGTACGTTTGAGCAACCTTATCGAAGTTACTGCCTACATCCCAGGTATCGGACACAACTTGCAAGAGCACAGCGTGGTGCTTCTTCGTGGTGGACGTGTAAAAAGACCTTCAGGGGTACGTTACCATATCGTCCGTGGTGCACTTGATACTGCAGGTGTTAACGATCGTAAACAAGGCCGTTCTAAATACGGTACTAAACGTCCAAAAAGCATAAGGAAAGGGGATAAAGAGAAATGAGTCGTAAAAAAATAGAGCTCCAAAACGTGACGTATTGCCAGATCCGCTTTACAATTCACAACTAGTTACTCGTCTTATCAACCGCGTTATGCTTGATGGTAAACGTGGTACAGCTGCTTCAATCGTTTACGGTGCCTTTGAGCAAATCAAAGAAGCTACTGGAAACGATGCACTTGAAGTATTTGAAACAGCTATGGAAAACATCATGCCTGTACTTGAAGTACGTGCACGTCGTGTTGGTGGTTCTAACTACCAAGTCCCAGTTGAAGTTCGTCCAGAACGTCGTACAACACTTGGACTTCGTTGGTTGGTAACAATCGCTCGTCTTCGTGGTGAACACACAATGCAAGACCGTCTTGCAAAAGAAATCTTGGATGCTGCTAACAACACTGGTGCAGCTGTTAAGAAACGTGAAGACACTCACCGTATGGCTGAAGCTAACCGTGCATTTGCACACTTCCGTTGGTAATATAGGATGCGAAAGCGTTAAGAAAGTCCCAGAGAAAATAGGGAATCAAAGCAGGTTGCGATTGCAACCAATGAGATTCATCTTTTTCTCCAGACTTTTAGCTTGAGCTCAACTAAATCATGATGCTAGGAACGGTAAGGATGCAAGGTGAAAATAGGAAACTGACGCAGTATTCGACGAATACAAGGAAGTTTATCTTTTTCACACAGCATCCCGTTCCGGCTCAAATCGGCTAATTAACTTTAGCCCGAGTTCAATTCAACTTGTAAATCTACAAGTTGAAACCAACAATAGCATGAAAACATTGAGAACGGGTAGGTCCTGCCTATCCGTTTTTATTAAAATCATGTTATAATAGAATAGAAATCAAAAATAAATAGGAGAAACAAACCTCATGGCACGCGAATTTTCACTTGAAAAAACTCGTAATATCGGTATCATGGCTCACGTCGATGCTGGTAAAACAACAACTACTGAGCGTATTCTTTACTACACTGGTAAAATCCACAAAATCGGTGAAACTCACGAAGGTGCGTCACAAATGGACTGGATGGAGCAAGAGCAAGAACGTGGTATCACTATCACATCTGCTGCGACAACAGCTCAATGGAACAACCACCGCGTAAACATCATCGACACACCAGGACACGTGGACTTCACAATCGAAGTACAACGTTCTCTTCGTGTATTGGATGGGTGCGGTTACCGTTCTTGACTCACAATCAGGTGTTGAGCCTCAAACTGAAACAGTTTGGCGTCAAGCAACTGAGTATGGAGTTCCACGTATCGTATTTGCCAACAAAATGGACAAAATCGGTGCTGACTTCCTTTACTCTGTAAGCACACTTCACGATCGTCTTCAAGCAAATGCACACCCAATCCAATTGCCAATCGGTTCTGAAGATGACTTCCGTGGTATCATCGACTTGATCAAGATGAAAGCTGAAATCTATACTAACGACCTTGGTACAGATATCCTTGAAGAAGACATCCCAGCTGAATACCTTGACCAAGCTCAAGAATACCGTGAAAAATTGATCGAAGCAGTTGCTGAAACTGACGAAGAATTGATGATGAAATACCTCGAAGGTGAAGAAATCACTAACGAAGAATTGAAAGCTGGTATCCGTAAAGCGACTATCAATGTTGAATTCTTCCCAGTATTGTGTGGTTCTGCCTTCAAGAACAAAGGTGTTCAATTGATGCTTGATGCGGTTATCGATTACCTTCCAAGCCCACTTGACATCCCAGCAATCAAGGGTATTAACCCAGATACAGACGAAGAAGAAACTCGTCCAGCATCTGACGAAGAGCCATTTGCAGCTCTTGCCTTCAAGATCATGACTGACCCATTTGTAGGTCGTTTGACATTCTTCCGTGTTTACTCTGGTGTTCTTCAATCAGGTTCATACGTATTGAACACTTCTAAAGGTAAACGTGAGCGTATCGGACGTATCCTTCAAATGCACGCCAACAGCCGTCAAGAAATTGACACTGTTTACTCAGGTGATATCGCTGCTGCCGTTGGTTTGAAAGATACTACAACTGGTGACTCATTGACAGATGAAAAAGCTAAAATCATCCTTGAGTCAATCAATGTTCCAGAACCAGTTATCCAATTGATGGTTGAGCCAAAATCTAAAGCTGACCAAGACAAGATGGGTATTGCCCTTCAAAAATTGGCTGAAGAAGATCCAACATTCCGCGTTGAAACAAACGTTGAAACTGGTGAAACAGTTATCTCTGGTATGGGTGAGCTTCACCTTGACGTCCTTGTTGACCGTATGCGTCGTGAGTTCAAAGTTGAAGCGAACGTAGGTGCTCCTCAAGTATCTTACCGTGAAACATTCCGCGCTTCTACTCAAGCACGTGGATTCTTCAAACGTCAGTCTGGTGGTAAAGGTCAATTCGGTGATGTATGGATTGAATTTACTCCAAACGAAGAAGGTAAAGGATTCGAATTCGAAAACGCAATCGTCGGTGGTGTGGTTCCTCGTGAATTTATCCCAGCGGTTGAAAAAGGTTTGGTAGAATCTATGGCTAACGGTGTACTTGCAGGTTACCCAATGGTTGACGTTAAAGCTAAACTTTACGATGGTTCATACCACGATGTCGACTCATCTGAAACTGCCTTCAAGATCGCGGCTTCACTTGCCCTTAAAGAAGCTGCTAAATCAGCACAACCAGCTATCCTTGAGCCAATGATGCTTGTAACAATCACTGTTCCAGAAGAAAACCTTGGTGATGTTATGGGTCACGTAACTGCTCGTCGTGGACGTGTAGATGGTATGGAAGCACACGGTAACAGCCAAATCGTTCGTGCTTACGTTCCACTTGCTGAAATGTTCGGTTACGCAACAGTTCTTCGTTCTGCATCTCAAGGACGTGGTACATTCATGATGGTATTTGACCACTACGAAGATGTACCTAAGTCAGTACAAGAAGAAATCATTAAGAAAAACAAAGGTGAAGACTAATCAGTCCTCACTCTAGAAGGAAGTCACTTAGTGGCTTCCTTTTGTCTTTAGAAAATACCTCTAAATATGGTAAAATAGTAGGAGAATAATGTGAGGAAAATGAATGTCAAATAGTTTTGAAATTTTGATGAATCAATTGGGGATACCTGCTGAAATGAGACAGGCTCCTGCTTTAGCACAGGCCGATATTGAGCGAGTTGTGGTTCATAAAATTAGTAAGGTATGGGAGTTTCATTTCGTATTTTCTAATATTTTACCGATTGAAATCTTTTTAGAATTAAAGAAAGGTTTGAGCGAAGAATTTTCTAAGACAGGCAATAAAGCTGTTTTCGAAATTAAGGCTCGGTCTCAAGAATTTTCAAATCAGCTCTTGCAGTCCTACTATAGGGAGGCTTTTTCTGAAGGCCCATGTGCTAGTCAAGGTTTTAAGTCCCTTTATCAAAATTTGCAAGTTCGTGCGGAGGGCAATCAGCTATTTATTGAAGGATCTGAGGCGATTGATAAGGAACATTTTAAAAAGAATCATCTTCCTAATTTAGCCAAACAACTTGAAAAGTTTGGTTTTCCAACTTTCAACTGTCAAGTAGAGAAGAATGATATCCTGACCCAAGAGCAGGAAGAAGCCTTTCATGCTGAAAATGAGCAGATTGTTCAAGCGGCCAATGAGGAAGCGCTCCGTGCTATGGAACAACTGGAACAGATGGCACCTCCTCCAGCGGAAGAGAAACCAGCCTTTGATTTTCAAACGAAAAAAGCTGCAGCTAAACCCAAGCTGGATAAGGCAGAGATTACTCCTATGATCGAAGTGACGACTGAGGAAAATCGTCTGGTCTTTGAAGGGGTTGTTTTTGATATAGAGCAAAAAGTGACCAGAACAGGGCGTGTTTTGATCAACTTTAAAATGACGGACTACACTTCAAGTTTTTCTATGCAAAAGTGGGTTAAGAACGAGGAAGAGGCTCAGAAGTTTGACCTCATCAAGAAGAATTCTTGGCTCCGAGTTCGTGGGAATGTGGAGATGAATAACTTCACACGCGATTTGACTATGAACGTGCAGGATGTGCAGGAAGTTGTTCACTATGAGCGGAAGGATTTAATGCCAGAAGGAGAACGGCGGGTTGAGTTTCATGCTCATACTAACATGTCGACCATGGATGCTCTACCAGAGGTTGAAGAAATCGTTGCGACAGCTGCTAAGTGGGGACACAAGGCAGTTGCTATCACCGACCACGGGAATGTTCAATCCTTCCCACATGGCTATAAGGCGGCTAAGAAAGCGGGAATCCAGCTGATTTATGGAATGGAAGCCAATATCGTGGAGGACCGTGTCCCTATCGTCTATAACGAAGTGGAGATGGACTTGTCAGAAGCGACCTATGTGGTTTTTGACGTGGAAACGACAGGACTTTCAGCTATCTATAATGATTTGATTCAGGTTGCGGCTTCTAAGATGTACAAGGGGAATGTCATTGCTGAATTTGATGAATTTATCAATCCTGGGCATCCCTTGTCAGCTTTTACTACTGAGTTGACTGGAATTACAGATGACCATGTCAAAAATGCTAAACCACTAGAACAAGTTTTGCAAGAATTCCAAGAATTCTGCAAGGATACAGTCTTAGTTGCCCATAATGCGACCTTTGACGTTGGCTTTATGAATGCCAACTATGAGCGTCATGGTCTGCCAAGGATTAGTCAGCCAGTCATTGATACACTGGAGTTTGCTAGAAATCTCTATCCTGAGTATAAACGTCATGGTTTGGGGCCTTTGACCAAGCGTTTTGGTGTGGCCTTAGAACATCACCACATGGCTAACTACGATGCGGAAGCTACAGGTCGCCTGCTATTTATTTTTATAAAAGAAGTAGCAGAAAAACATGGAGTGACCGATCTAGCTAGACTCAACATTGATTTGATTAGTCCAGATTCTTATAAAAAAGCTAGGATCAAGCATGCGACCATTTATGTCAAGAATCAAGTAGGACTAAAAAATATCTTTAAGCTGGTTTCCTTGTCTAATACTAAGTACTTTGAAGGGGTGCCACGGATTCCGAGAACGGTTTTAGATGCCCATCGGGAAGGTTTGATTTTAGGTTCAGCTTGCTCTGAAGGTGAAGTTTTTGATGCAGTCGTTTCCCAAGGTGTGGATGCGGCGGTTGAGGTGGCTAAGTATTATGATTTTATCGAGGTTATGCCACCAGCTATCTATGCTCCCTTGATTGCTAAGGAACAGGTTAAGGATATGGAGGAACTCCAGACTATTATCAAGAGTTTAATAGAGGTTGGAGACCGCCTTGGCAAGCCCGTTTTGGCTACGGGGAATGTCCACTATATCGAACCAGAAGAAGAGATTTACCGCGAAATTATCGTCCGTAGTTTGGGCCAGGGGGCTATGATTAACCGAACTATCGGTCATGGAGAACATGCCCAACCAGCACCACTTCCAAAGGCTCATTTTAGAACGACTAATGAGATGTTGGATGAATTTGCCTTCTTGGGAGAGGAACTGGCTCGTAAATTGGTTATTGAAAACACCAATGCCTTGGCAGAAACCTTTGAACCCGTTGAGGTTGTTAAGGGTGATTTGTACACACCTTTTATCGATAAGGCTGAAGAAACGGTCGCTGAGCTGACCTACAAGAAAGCTTTTGAGATTTATGGAAATCCGCTGCCAGATATCGTTGATTTGCGGATTGAAAAAGAATTAACTTCTATTCTGGGGAATGGATTTGCTGTGATTTATCTGGCTTCCCAGATGCTGGTACAACGTTCCAATGAACGGGGCTACTTGGTGGGGTCTCGTGGGTCTGTCGGATCTAGTTTCGTTGCGACCATGATTGGGATTACGGAGGTTAATCCTCTCTCTCCTCACTATGTCTGTGGTCAGTGTCAGTACAGTGAGTTTATCACCGATGGTTCGTACGGTTCAGGTTTTGATATGCCCAATAAGGACTGTCCAAACTGTGGTCACAAACTTAGCAAAAACGGACAAGATATTCCGTTCGAGACCTTCCTCGGTTTTGATGGGGACAAGGTTCCCGATATTGACTTGAACTTCTCGGGTGAAGACCAGCCAAGCGCCCACTTGGATGTGCGTGATATCTTTGGTGAGGAATATGCCTTCCGTGCAGGAACGGTTGGTACGGTGGCTGCCAAGACCGCTTATGGATTTGTCAAGGGTTACGAGCGAGATTATGGCAAGTTCTATCGTGATGCAGAGGTGGAACGCCTCGCTCAAGGTGCAGCTGGTGTCAAGCGGACGACAGGTCAACACCCGGGGGGAATCGTTGTTATTCCTAACTACATGGATGTCTACGACTTTACGCCTGTCCAGTATCCAGCGGATGATGTGACGGCTGAATGGCAAACCACTCACTTTAACTTCCATGATATCGACGAGAACGTCCTCAAACTCGATGTACTGGGGCATGATGATCCGACCATGATTCGAAAACTCCAAGACTTGTCTGGGATTGACCCTAATGAAATCCCTATGGATGACGAAGGCGTTATGGCCCTTTTTTCTGGGACTGATGTGCTAGGGGTGACAACTGAGCAAATCGGGACGCCTACGGGGATGTTGGGGATTCCAGAGTTTGGAACAAATTTCGTACGTGGAATGGTAGATGAGACGCATCCGACGACTTTTGCGGAATTGCTTCAGCTATCTGGACTGTCCCACGGTACTGACGTTTGGTTAGGTAATGCTCAAGATCTGATTAAGCAAGGAATAGCAGACCTATCGACTGTTATCGGTTGTCGGGACGACATCATGGTTTACCTCATGCATGCGGGTCTGGAACTAAGATGGCCTTTACTATCATGGAGCGAGTACGTAAGGGCTTGTGGCTCAAGATTTCTGAAGAGGAGCGGAATGGCTATATCGAAGCCATGAAGGCTAATAAGGTGCCAGAGTGGTATATAGAGTCCTGTGGGAAAATCAAGTACATGTTCCCTAAAGCCCATGCGGCAGCCTACGTTATGATGGCCCTTCGTGTAGCTTACTTCAAGGTTCACCATCCCATTTATTACTACTGTGCTTACTTCTCCATCCGTGCTAAGGCTTTTGATATCAAGACCATGGGTGCTGGCTTGGATGCCATCAAGCGTAGAATGGAAGAAATCTCTGAAAAACGGAAGAACAATGAAGCCTCTAATGTGGAAATCGATCTCTATACAACTCTTGAGATTGTCAATGAAATGTGGGAGCGTGGGTTCAAATTTGGCAAACTCGATCTCTACCGTAGTCAGGCGACAGAGTTCCTCATTGACGGGGACACCCTCATCCCGCCATTTGTAGCAATGGATGGTCTGGGAGAAAACGTTGCCAAGCAGTTAGTGCGAGCGCGTGAAGAGGGAGAATTCCTCTCTAAAACAGAGTTGCGCAAGCGTGGAGGGCTCTCATCAACCTTGGTTGAAAAGATGGATGAAATGGGTATTCTCGGCAATATGCCAGAGGATAATCAGTTGAGTTTGTTTGATGAGTTGTTTTAATAGTATGAAATGCCTTGTGTAGGTTTGAGGTTGGTTATTGATGCTAAAGAAAAAAAGAGCAACACCCTGGAAATCAGGGAAAGTTATTTCCATACGCTTACGAAATGGCGTTTATGTCTTAGCGCAAATGGTGCGAGAACCCTATCTAGTATTTTTTAACCATTTTAACGAGGAGAATAACTGGAAGGGTGTGACCTTGAAAGAGGAGGATGTCCTCTTTTGTAAGGCTGTTACTCGCCAGTTTCTACGCTACAGTCCTATAACGATTGTTAAAAATCTTGAGCCCCTGTTAGATTATGGATTACCCAAAGAATGGATCTATAGTCATATTGGAGGTCATCCTATTACTGTTTCGGTAAAGGGAAGGGAGCGCCAACTTGCTGGTTTTGGTAGACGGTGTTCTTTAGTTCTGGCGGATAAAGACAGTGGACTACCAGAAGATAATCCACTTATGGGACTCTTCCAATCCTATATCATATCAGATATCAAAGAACAGGATTGGGATCGGGTAGGTCAGGCTGAACTCATGTCTATTGAAGTATTTCCAACACTCAACGAACGTCTCTATCTTTGCTTTCTTTGTGGGAAAAATATAAATCCAGAACAAGATATCTCTTTAGGAAAGCCTCTACCAGATAACTATGAAACCTATATAGATATCCTCACAAATAGTTCAGAAGCACGACGTCTTTATTTAGGAGAGAATGAAGAATAAGAAAAGACATTTCATGAAACTAAGAATATTCGCGGAAGATAAGCCGGCTGAGAAGGTCTTTGAATATCAATTAGAACTTGCTGATCAGACAATTCTTTTATCGACAGCACTTTTGTCTGGTGCTATTGCTTTAGCAGGGTTACTCTCTACTTTGAAAGAAAAATAAAAATAGAAAAGAGAAAATTACATGGTTTTACCAAATTTTAAAGAAAATCTAGAAAAATATGCGAAATTATTGGTTGCGAACGGAATCAACGTGCAACCTGGTCACACCTTAGCTCTTTCTATCGATGTGGAGCAACGTGAGTTGGCTCACTTAATCGTCAAAGAAGCTTATTCTTTGGGTGCGCATGAGGTTATCGTTCAGTGGACAGATGATGTCATTAACCGTGAAAAATTCCTCCATTCGCCGATGGAGCGTCTGGACAATGTGCCAGAATACAAGATTGCTGAGATGAACTATCTATTGGAGAACAAGGCTAGCCGTCTTGGAGTTCGTTCTTCTGACCCAGGTGCTTTGAACGGTGTGGACGCTGACAAGCTATCAGCTTCTGCTAAAGCTATGGGACTTGCTATGAAGCCAATGCGCATCGCAACTCAATCCAACAAGGTTAGCTGGACTGTAGCAGCCGCTGCTGGACTTGAGTGGGCTAAGAAAGTCTTTCCAAATGCTGCGAGCGACGAAGAAGCAGTCGATCTCCTTTGGGACCAAATTTTCAAAACTTGTCGTGTCTACGAAGCAGATCCTGTTAAGGCTTGGGAAGAGCATGCAGATATCCTCAAGAGCAAGGCAGATATGCTTAATAAAGAACAATTTTCAGCCCTTCACTACACAGCGCCAGGGACAGATTTGACCCTTGGTTTGCCAAAGAACCACGTTTGGGAATCAGCTGGTGCTATCAATGCACAGGGCGAAGGATTCTTGCCAAATATGCCGACAGAGGAAGTCTTCACAGCGCCTGACTTCCGTCGCGCAGATGGTTATGTCACTTCTACAAAACCGCTTAGCTATAATGGAAATATCATCGAAGGAATTAAAGTAACCTTTAAGGATGGACAAATCGTGGATATTTCAGCTGAGAAGGGTGATCAGGTCATGAAAGACCTTGTCTTTGAAAATGCGGGTGCGCGTGCCTTAGGTGAATGTGCCTTGGTACCAGCTCCAAGCCCAATTTCTCAGTCAGGTATTACCTTCTTCAACACCCTTTTCGATGAGAATGCTTCAAACCACTTGGCTATCGGTGCAGCCTATGCGACTAGCGTCGTTGGTGGTGCAGAGATGAGTGAAGAAGAGCTTGAAGCTGCGGGACTTAACCGTTCAGATGTTCACGTGGACTTTATGATTGGTTCTAACCAAATGGATATCGATGGTATCCGTGAGGATGGGACACGTGTACCACTCTTCCGTAACGGAGATTGGGCAAATTAAGGAGCCAAGATGATAGGAAGTATGTTTGTTGGTCTCCTAGTGGGATTCTTGGCAGGTGCTTTGACCAATCGTGGAGAACGTATGGGTTGCTTTTGGAAAATGTTTCTCGGTTGGATTGGTGCCTTTCTGGGTCACTTGCTCTTTGGAACTTGGGGGCCAGTTTTATCAGGAACAGCTATTATCCCAGCAATTTTAGGTGCCATGATTGTTTTAGCTATTTTTTGGAGACGAGGAAGTTAATTTCCTAAAGCTGATACTCAATGAAAATCAAAAAGCAAACTAGGAAGCTAGCCGCAGGCTGCTCAAAGCACTGCTTTGCGGTTGTAGATAGAACTGACGAAGTCAGCTCAAAACACTGTTTTGAGGTTGCAGATGGAACTGACGAAGTCAGTAACCATACCTACGGCAAGGTGAAGCTGACGTGGTTTGAAGAGATTTTCGAAGAGTATGAAACGAAAAGGAGGTTGGTCATTGAACCAGCCTCCTTTTGATTATGGCTTCAAGCCAGTTTTTCTCGTAGAGAAAAACAAGAAAACCACCAGCTATGCTGGTGGCTGACAAGGCTTCTAGCTTCCATTTATTTTTCCAAGTATAATCTAATTGTTCAGGTTAGATAAAGGAGGAAAAATAAATGGCTAAAACCAGTTACAGTTTATCACATACCAAATGGATGTGCAAATATCATATAGTTTTTACACCTAAGTATCGCCGTAAGGCGATATATTACAAAGTCAGGTCGGATTTGATAGATATTATTAAACATCTATGCTGTTGTCGTGGCGTGGAAATTATCGAAGGTCATATGATGCCAGACCATGTACACCTGCTTGTACTGATACCTCCCAAACTTTCGATTTCCGATTTTATGGGGTATCTCAAGAGTAAAAGTGCATTGATGATATTTGATAAGCACGCTAATTTAAAATATAAGTATGGAAATCGAAAGTTCTGGGCTAGGGGATACTATGTAAGTACCGTTGGACTAGACGAAAAGATCGTAGCTAAATATATTCGCGAGCAGGAAAAGAATGACATTGCACTCGATAAGCTGAGTATAAAAGAATATGAAGATCCGTTTTCTGATGGCGGATTTAGAACAAGGTAAAAGCCCGTTGTGACGGGCATTAGTCAAGTAATATAGCACGACCTGAACGAAGTTCAGCGAGCGTCTTTAGACGCCGCTGGAGAGAAACGGCTTATAGCCGGTGTACAAGCCACCCGTTTTCACGGGTGGTTATGACTGTGATATAATAGTTCTATGAGATTAGATAAATTTTTAGTTCCTGCGCTGTAGGGAGTCGGACAGAGGTCAAAAACTTGCTCAAGGCTGGGCGCGTGACGGTAAATGGAAAAAAAGAGAAATTAGCTAAATTGCAGATTGATGAAGAAAGAGATGAGATTCGCTTTGATGGGCAAGTGTTGGAGTATGAAGAGTTTGTCTACTACATGATGAACAAGCCCCAAGGGGTTATTTCAGCGACTGAGGATCCCAAGCACAGAACCGTTCTGGACTTGTTGGATGACTTGGCTCGGAGCAAGGAAGTTTTCCCAGTAGGGCGCTTGGATATTGACACGCATGGTCTTTTGCTCTTGACTAATGATGGGAAGCTTGCCCATTCTCTTCTTTCACCTAAGCGCCATGTGGATAAGACTTATCTGGCCCAGGTCAAAGGAATGATGACCCAAGAAGATGTGGATATATTTGCTGAGGGCATTCCGCTCAAAGACTTTACCTGTCAACCCGCTAGACTGGAGATTCTTTCCACAGATACAGAAAAGAATCAGAGCCAAATCCGTGTGACCATTGCAGAAGGGAAGTTTCATCAGGTCAAGCGTATGGTGGCCTACTGCGGCAAGGAAGTAGTAGACTTGCAACGTTTGACTATGGGAACTCTGATTTTAGATGAAAGCTTGCAACGAGGAGAATGGCGTCGCTTGACCAAGAAAGAATTAGAGATTCTCCTTGCAAGTATTGCTTAATTGGATTTATATTCGAAAAGGTAAGGGAGAATGTCCTTGCCTTTTATGTTTTTCAGTTGCTTCCTTTGTAAAAAGAGTTATAATAGACTGTAGAATAAAAGGAGGAATCTATGAACGCGATTCAAGAATCATTTACTGATAAACTATTTGCCAATTATGAAGCAAATGTAAAATACCAAGCGATTGAAAATGCTGCTAGCCACAACGGAATTTTTGCAGCCCTAGAACGTCGCCAAAGCCATGTAGATAACACACCTGTTTTCTCATTGGATTTGACTAAGGACAAGGTAACCAACCAGAAAGCGTCTGGTCGTTGCTGGATGTTTGCAGCTCTTAACACCTTCCGCCACAAGCTCATCTCACAATACAAACTGGAAAATTTTGAGTTATCACAGGCCCACACCTTCTTCTGGGACAAGTATGAGAAATCCAACTGGTTCTTGGAGCAAGTCATTGCGACTGCAGACCAAGATTTGACGAGCCGTAAGGTTAAATTCCTACTCCAAACTCCACAACAAGATGGCGGTCAATGGGATATGGTCGTCTCTCTCTTTGAGAAATATGGTGTCGTTCCTAAGTCTGTTTATCCAGAGTCTGTTTCATCTAGCAGCAGTCGTGAGCTAAATGCCATTCTCAACAAATTGCTTCGTCAAGATGCTCAAATCTTGCGTGACTTGCTTGCTTCTGGCGCAGACCAAGCGACTGTTCAAGCTAAGAAAGAAGACCTCTTGCAAGAAATCTTTAATTTCCTTGCCATGTCATTAGGACTTCCACCACGTCAGTTTGACTTTGCTTATCGCGATAAAGATAACAACTACCAAAGCGAAAAGGGCATTACACCACAAGAATTTTACAAGAAATATGTCAATCTTCCTCTAGAAGATTACGTTTCTGTTATCAACGCCCCAACTGCTGACAAGCCTTACGGCCAATCTTACACAGTTGAGATGTTAGGAAATGTGGTTGGTAGCCGTGCGGTTCGTTACATCAACGTGCCGATGGAGCGCTTGAAAGAGTTGGCGATTGCTCAAATGCAAGCAGGTGAGACTGTTTGGTTTGGTTCTGATGTCGGTCAGCTCAGCAACCGTAAGGCTGGAATCCTTGCGACAGATGTTTATGACTTTGAATCAAGCATGGATATTAAACTCACTCAAGACAAGGCTGGACGTTTGGACTACAGTGAAAGCTTAATGACCCACGCTATGGTCTTGACAGGTGTTGATTTGGATGAAAATGGGAAGTCAACCAAGTGGAAGGTTGAAAACTCATGGGGAGACAAGGTCGGTACAGATGGTTACTTTGTTGCCTCAGACGCTTGGATGGACGAATACACTTACCAAATCGTTGTCCGTAAAGAATTGCTGACAGCAGAAGAACAAGCTGCCTATGAAGCAGATCCAATCGTACTTGCACCATGGGATCCAATGGGAGCCTTGGCAGAATAATACTCTTCAAAAATCTCTTCAAACCACGTCAGCTTCCATCTGCAATCTCAAAACAGTGTTTTGAGCAACCTGCGACTAGCTTCCTAGTTTGCTCTTTGATTTTCATTGAGTATAAAAGCATAGAAAAAAAGGAATCAGGTTTAGAACCTGGTTCCTTTTAAGTTGCTTGATTACATGATACCGAAGAAACGAGCTGCGATACCTACTGCAAAGAGTGCAAGGATGATTGAGATTGGTGATACTTTTTTCTTAAGCAACCACATGCAAAGGAAAGTAAGGAGAAGTCCCATCAATCCTGGAATCAATGAGTTCAACTGACCTTGAAGGGTTTGTGGTTGAATCTTATCTAAGCTCAATCCACCAAGTGCTTGACCAAGGATACCTTTCAATTCAGCACCTGATACAGGACCTTCTGGGAAGTTGATGTAGGCACCTTCAGCTAATTGTTTACCTGGAAGGTTAACAGTGAAGTTGATCGATACCCAACGTTGTACAAGAACGGCAAGAATAAACATACCAAGGATAGAAGCACCTTTAGTGATGTCTTTCAAGATACCACCAGACATGTCTTTAGTGATTTCAGATCCAGCTTTGTAACCAAACTCTTGTGTGTACCATAGGAAGGCCATACGGATCGCATTCCATCCGAAGAAGAAGAGAAGTGGACCAACCAAGTTACCAGATGCAGCAAGTGATGCACCAAGAGCTCCAAGGATAGGACGAACTGTAAACCAGAATACTGGGTCACCGATACCAGCAAGAGGTCCCATCATACCGATTTTAACCCCTTGGATAGCAGCGTCGTCGATTTCAACACCGTTTGCACGTTCTTCTTCAAGTGCAAGAGTAACCCCCATGATTGGAGCAGCTACGTATGGGTGAGTGTTGAAGAACTCAAGGTGACGCTCAAGAGCAGCGACTTTGGTCTTCTTTAGTAGTGTACAATTTTTTGATAGCTGGGATCAATGAGTAAGCCCAACCCAAGTTTTGCATACGCTCGTAGTTCCAAGAACCTTGAAGGAATTGTGAACGCCACCAAACTTTTTTACGATCTGATTTTGATAGTTGAAGTTTTTCAGTCATGATTGTTCCCCTTTCTAGTAGTCTTCTAGGATATCACCGATTGGGTCGTTAGAAGTTGCAGCTCCTCCGCCACCGTTACCACCTTGTTTTGAAAGGTTAAGGTAGATGAAGGCAAGGGCAACACCGACTACACCAAGGGCAATCAAAGTCAATTGAGAAATGGCAGCAAAAGCAAAACCGATTGCGAAGAATGGCCATACTTCACGAGTTGCCATCATGTTGATAACCATAGCGTAACCAACGGCAACGACCATAGCACCACCGACAGCCATACCACCGTTCAACCAGTCTGGCATCAATTTAAGAGCGTCTTGAACGGCAGAAGCTGGGATAGCGATAAGGAAGGCTGCAGGGATAGCAATACGAAGACCTTGAAGAAGAAGTGCGATAAAGTGAGCACGTTCAACAGCTGCAATATTTCCTTCTTTAGCAGCAGCATCTGCAGTGTGAACCAAACCAACTGAGATTGTACGAACAATCATAGTCAAGAAAAGTCCAGCTACGGCAAGAGGGATAGCTGTTGCTGTTGCAACGGCGATACCTTCAGTAGTAAAGTTACCACCTTTGATCAAGATGATTGCTGCGGCAACAGATGCAAGAGCAGCGTCAGGAGCTACGGCAGCTCCGATGTTTGCCCAACCAAGGGCGATCATTTGAAGTGATCCACCAAGCATAACCCCTGCTTCGAGGTTACCAGTTGCAAGTCCGATAAGGGTACATGCGACGATTGGTTGATGGAATTGGAATTGGTCGAGGATACCTTCAAGACCTGCAAGGAAGGCAACAACTACAACCAAGACAGCAGAAATAATTGAAATATCTGACATGGTTTTTATTCCTTTTCTATTTAATGATAATAAAGTGAAAAAAATTTTCTTAGAATTCTTCGATAGTTATTGATTTCTATTATTGAACGTTGGCTTTGTTAATCAAGTCAAACAAATCTTTTTTGGTGTCGTTTGGTACTTTACGTACGTCAAATTCAACACCGAGGTCACGCATTTTTTCAAATGTAGCAACGTCTTCTTTGTCCATAGACAAAACATTGTTGACCATTGTTTTACCTGTTGAGTGAGCCATTGATCCGACGTTAAGAGTCTTGATTGGCACGCCACCTTCGATTGCACGAAGAGCATCTTGAGGTGTTTCAAACAAGATAAGGGCATGTGTTTCTCCAAAACGTGGGTCTTTTGAAACCTCAATCAATTTTTGGATTGGTACAACATTGGCTCTGACATTATTTGGAGCCGCTTGTTTAATCAATTCTTTACGAAGATCGTCGTTGGCAACGTTATCTGAAGCAACGATGATACGGTCTGCTTTTGAATCTGGAGTCCAAGCAGTTGCAACCTGACCGTGAAGTAGACGAGTGTCTAGACGGGCAAGATTGATTTTCAGTTTACCGTCCCCGATAACAGTTCCTTCTGGGATAGCAGCTTGGGCAACTGGAGCAGCTGTAGCACTTACTACTTCCTCAACTGGATTTAGCTCTTCTGGAAGAGCTTTGATGCCATCTTTGGCCTCTTTAATGATATTCGCAGCGACTTTTTCCACACCTGCAGTAGCGTCCATGAGGCGCTCTGTATAGGCTTGGATTAACATCGGTAAGTTAAGTCCTGTGATGATGGCAAATTTACGATCAGGATTTTCTCCCATCACGCGACTAGCTTGGTTGAATGGAGAACCACTCCAAAGGTCAGCCAAAACTAGCACCTCATCTTCTGCGTCAAATGCAGCCACAGCGTTGTTAAATTTAGCATATAGGTCATCTGGACCTTCATTTGGCATAAAGGTTACAACTTGAACCTTTTCTTGTTCACCAAAAATCATAGATCCTGACTGATGAATACCTGCAGCGAATTCGCCGTGGCTCGCAATAATGATTCCGATACTCATTATTGTCATTCCTCCTTATAAAATGTTGTGCCCATTGTTTAAGAAAACTTTAAGACTAGATTAGTATAAACCGTTTTCATAAAAAAAATCAACTATTTGATATAGAATTTTTTTAAAAAAACAAAAATACATATATTTTGAAAATATTGATATATAAATGTTTTTTTCGAGAGAGAATATTTTTTTAATTTTTAAAAATTTAATATAAAAAAAAGTTGGAAGAAGCTTCCAACTTTTTAAAATAGGTTTTTATTGAATTAGTTTGTGAAATCAAGTACCATACGTCCTTGGATTTGACCTTTTTCCATTTCGTCGAAAATGGCTACGGCATCTTCTACTGGACGTTTTTGGACAACTGGAACTACCAAACCTTCTGCACCGAATTGGAAGGCTTCTTCCAAGTCTTTACGAGTTCCTACAAGAGAACCGATGACTTGGATTCCATCTAGAACTGTTTTCACGATGCTGAGTTCCATCATTTCAGAAGGAAGACCAACAGCAACTACGCGTCCACCAGCACGAACTGAGTCAACAGCCTGATTGAAGGCAACTTTAGATACAGCAGTTACGACAGCTGAATGAGCACCTCCATCAGTTTTTTCCTTGATGAGTCCTGGCACATCTTCGACTTCGAGGCCGTTAATCACGATGTCAGCACCTACTTCTTTTGCAAGGGCAAGTTTGTCATTGTTGATATCAACTGCGATGACATGAGCATTGAATACTTTTTTAGCATATTGAACAGCTAGGTTACCAAGTCCACCAGCACCATAAAGAACAACCCATTGACCTGGTTCAACTTTTGCTTCTTTTATAGCTTTATAGGTTGTTACACCAGCACATGTGATAGAAGAAGCTTGGGCTGGATCAAGTCCGTCAGGAACTTTGACAGCATAGTCTGCAGTTACGATACATTGTTCAGCCATACCACCATCTACTGAGTAGCCAGCATTTTTTACTGTACGGCAAAGGGTTTCACGACCAGTTGTACAGTATTCGCAAGTGCCACATCCTTCAAAGAACCAAGCAACGCTGACGCGGTCACCGACTTTAAGGCTTTTCACATCTGGGGCAATTTCTTTAACGATACCAACACCTTCGTGACCTAGGACACGTCCTGGTACTTGACCAAAGTCACCATGGGCAACGTGGAGGTCAGTGTGGCAAACACCACAGTATTCAATTTCTACAAGTGCTTCCCCAGTTTCAAGTGGACGGAGTACTTTTTCTTCAATAGCAACACCAGTGCTTTCTGGATTTACAACAACAGCTTTCATAGCTATCCTCCTTGATATTAACTGAGAGCAGGAGAAACAGGGACTGGATTGATTTTGTGTCAACAGAGTCGAGTGTGACGAGCTCTCTTGTATTTATATGTGAAGTATATCACAAAAGAAAGCCTTTTCCAAGGTTTTGGAGGCAAAAAGTAGAACAATCGATTAACTGGTTGATGAGACTGTGAAAAGAGCACAAAGACCAGCTCGCAAGCTGGTCAGTATGGACTATAAGAATAAGTCTTGCAGGGTTTTGGCAACCCCATCTTGGTCATTGGTCAGGGCAATTTGCTCATCTGCATAGGGGAGTAGCTCTGGATTGGCATTTTTCATGGCATAGCCTTTTCCAGCAAAAGCGAGCATTTCGGTATCATTGTGTTCATCTCCAAAGGCAATCAAATCCTTTTTATCACGGTTCATTACCTTGAGCAAGTAGTCCAAAGCAAAGGCCTTATTGACTCCTTTGGGGTACACTCAAGGATATTGAGCGGACCTCCCCAGGTATTAATAGACAGTTGATGCTGGTAGAAGGCGTTCATTTCTTTTGCCAGGGCATACTTATCACTGGCTCTGGTCTGCAAGAGGATACAGTTAGGATCCTTGGTCACCAATTCAGGCTTGAATTGATCTTCAGGCTGGAAAGCTTCTACGCCAAATAGTTTGGGATTGGCAATTTCTTCATTAGGATTTGTAATGTAGAATTTTTTACGATATTCTCCAGCGATAAAATCGGCTTGAATGTCTTCTGAACGTTGAACCATGTCTGAAAAGATATTTTTTGTCTACGGTCAAACACTTTTCAAAGTCCCAAACTTGGTCTGGTAAATGAGTAAGGGAGCCGTTGAAATTAATCATAGGAGTGTCTAAGCCTAATTCACGGTAGAAATCTTTTGACATGCGGTAAGGGCGACCTGTCGTAATAATAACCTGATGGCCTTTTTCAGCAACTTTTTTTAATGGTTTCTTTGGTAAAGTCAGAAATCTGACTGTCTGAGTTGAGCAGGGTTCCATCTAGATCAACTGCAATAATTTTTTTCGTCATATGAACCTTTCTAGTGTCTTTTCAGATAAGATGTCTACTATTATAACAAAAAGCAGGCAGAAAAGCAGATTCGAAACCAAAAAAGAAATTTCATCAAATTCTTAAATAAATCAAACAAAGATATTGAAAAAGTGAATGATAAATGATATAATTCTATTATTGTTCGTAAAAATTAAAAGGAGATTGATAATGGACAAATTATTTAAACTAAAAGAGAACGGTACAGACGTTCGTACAGAGGTTCTCGCTGGTTTAACAACTTTCTTTGCAATGAGCTATATTCTCTTTGTAAACCCACAAATTCTTCGCAAACAGGAATGCCTGCTCAGGGTATCTTCCTAGCAACGATTATTGGTTCTGTGGTAGGAACTCTTATGATGGCTTTTTATGCTAACTTACCATATGCCCAAGCACCAGGTATGGGACTGAATGCTTTCTTTACCTTTACAGTTGTCTTTGGACTTGGTTATTCTTGGCAAGAAGCTTTGGCTATGGTCTTCATTTGTGGTATTATTTCATTGATTATTACTTTGACAAATGTACGCAAAATGATCATTGAATCCATTCCTACTGCTCTTCGTTCAGCTATTTCAGCCGGTATCGGTGTCTTCCTTGCTTACGTAGGGATTAAGAATGCTGGCCTTTTGAAATTTACGATTGATCCAGGCAACTATACTGTTGTAGGAGAAGGGGCTGACAAAGCTCAAGCAACGATTGCAGCAAACTCTTCAGCGGTTCCAGGATTGGTTGACTTTAATAATCCAGCTGTTTTGGTGGCTCTTGCAGGACTTGCCATTACTATCTTCTTTGTCATCAAAGGGATTAAGGGAGGGATTATCCTTTCTATCTTAACAACAACAGTTCTTGCAATTGCAGTAGGTTTAGTTAATATTTCTAGCATTGATTTTTCAAATAATCACTTGGGTGCTGCGGTAGAAGATTTGAAGAAAATTTTTGGTGCAGCTCTTGGTTCGGAAGGTTTGGGAGCTTTGATTTCAGATACAGCTCGCTTACCTGAGACTCTTATGGCTATTCTTGCCTTTTCATTAACAGATATTTTCGATACAATTGGTACTCTAATTGGTACTGGTGAAAAAGTTGGAATCATTGCTTCTAAGGGTGAAAACAATGAATCGGTTAAATTGGACAAAGCTCTTTATTCTGATTTAATTGCTACAACAATTGGTGCAGTAGCTGGTACTTCAAACGTAACGACTTATGTTGAGTCTGCTGCAGGTATCGGTGCAGGTGGACGTACTGGTTTGACAGCCTTGGTCGTGGCAATCTGTTTTGCAATCTCAAGCTTCTTTAGTCCACTTCTAGCGATTGTACCAACATCTGCTACAGCTCCAATCTTGATTATCGTTGGGATTATGATGTTGGCTAGCTTGAAAAATATTCATTGGGATGATATGTCTGAAGCGGTTCCTGCTTTCTTCACATCTATCTTTATGGGATTCAGCTACTCTATCACTCAAGGGATTGCAGTTGGTTTCTTGACTTACACTTTGACTAAGATTGTCAAAGGTCAAGCTAAAGATGTCCATGTCATGATTTGGATTTTGGATGCCTTGTTTATCCTTAACTATATCAGCATGGCCCTATAAAATAATTACCCAGGGGGGATTTCCCCCTTTTTTTAATACAAAGTCTAGGAGATGAATGATGGAAGAGAAAAGTATGTGGAAAGAATTGTTGAATCGTGCAGGCTGGATTTTGGTCTTTTTGCTGGCGACAATTTTATATCAGATTCCTTTAGCGGTTACTGCTATTTTAACTCAAAATGCAGTACCACTGTTACAGTCAGGACTGATAGTTGCTGGTATTTCAATTGTAGTGTTGGTACTATTTATTTTTGGAGCTCGTAAAACGCAGTTAGCAAGTTTTAATTTTTCTTTTTTTAGAGCTAAGGATTTGGCACGTTTGGGCTTGAGTTATTTAGTTATTATCTGTTCAAATATACTTGGTTCTATCTTGTTACAACTGTCAAATGAGACGACAACAGGTAACCAGTCTCAGATTAATGATATGGTTCAAAATAGTTCTTTGATTTCCAGTTTCTTCTTGCTAGCCTTACTTGCTCCGATTTGTGAGGAAATCTTGTGCCGTGGGATTATTCCTAAAAAGGTTTTCCGAGGTAAGGAGAGCTGGGGATTTGTAGTTGGTACGATTGTCTTTGCTTTATTGCATCAACCAAGTAATTTACCTTCTTTATTGATTTATGGAGGTATGTCGATCGTTCTGTCTTGGACGGCTTACAAGACCCAACGTTTGGAAATGTCTATCTTGCTTCACATGATTGTTAATGGGAGTAGTCTTTTTGCTTGTTTGACTTGGACTCTTGTTAGTAGAACCTTTTGAGTCGGACTATTTAAGGTTCTCTACTTTTAAAAGTTAAGGGCAATATTTTTAAAAATGGGAGAAATGGTCTGCTAAATGAAGCAATTTTTTTCTTGAGGGAGAAATTATCTTCAACTGTGAAAAAAAGATGAATGCAATCGTATCCATCTTTTTTTCTTTTTTTATGGTAAAATAGAGAAAATAATATGATGAAAAAGCCTTGAGGGAGTGACCGATATGTCAAGTAAAGCCAATCATTCAAAGACAGCTATTTGCGGAATTATCAATGTAACCCCAGATTCCTTTTTCGGACGGTGGTCAATTTTTTTGCTCTTGAGCAGGCACTCCAGCAGGCTCGTAAATTGATAGCAGAAGGAGCCAGTATGCTAGATATCGGTGGAGAATCAACTCGACTCGGGAAGAAGTAGCTATGTTGAGATAGAAGAGGAAATCCAGCGTGTTGTTCCAGTGATTAAAGCGATTCGCAAGGAAAGTGATGTCCTCATTTCCATTGATACTTGGAAAAGTCAGGTGGCAGAGGTCGCTTTGGTCGCTGGTGCCAATCTAGTCAATGATATCACTGGTCTCATGGGTGATGAAAAAAATGGCCCATGTGGTTGCTAATGCTGGAGCGAAAGTAGTCATTATGTTTAATCCAGTCATGGCTCGACCTCAGCATCCTAGCTCACTCATCTTTCCCTCATTTTGGATTTTGGTCAAGCTTTTTACAGAGGAAGAGTTAGCTGACTTCGAAAAATTGCCAATCGAAGAGTTGATGGAGACTTTCTTTGAACGAGCACTAGCGAGAGCAAATCAAGCTGGGATTGCACAAGAAAATATCCTGTTGGATCCGGGAATCGGCTTTGGTCTGACTAAGAAAGAAAATCTGCTTCTTTTACGGGACTTGGATAAACTACATCAGAAGGGCTATCCAATCTTTCTTGGAGTGTCGCGCAAACGGTTTGTCATCAATATTCTTGAAGAAAGTGGTTTTGAAGTCAATCCTGAGACAGAACTTGGTTTCCGCAATCGGGACACAGCTTCGGCTCATGTAACTAGTATCGCTGCGAGACAGGGTGTAGAAGTGGTGCGCGTGCATGATGTAGCCAGTCACAGGATGGCGGTTGAAATTGCGTCCGCTATTCGATCTGGCAGATGATGCGGAAAATCTAGATTTAAAAACAATATAAATAAGATGAAAGAAATTTGAAAACAATCAGTGGATTGCTCAACTATCGGACGGATCAACCGCATTTTGGCTTGGAACGAATGGTGGAACTATTAGCTTTGCGTGGCAATCCCCATCTCAAACTCAAGGTCATCCATATCGGAGGAACCAATGGCAAGGGTTCAACCATTGCTTTTTTTGAAAAAAATATGTTGGAAAAAGCTAGGGCTGAGAGTTGGTGTATTCAGCTCGCCCCTATCTCATTCATTATACAGACCAGATTAGTATCAATGGGGCATCCATTCCAGAAGCGAGATTAGAAGCCCTCATGGCAGACTATCAGACTTTGCTGGAGGGAGAAGCGGCTGCTAATTTGCAGGGAACAACCGAGTTTGAGATTATCACAGCCATAGCCTATGACTACTTTGCCTCTGAGCAAGTAGATGTGGCCATCATGGAAGTGGGCATGGGTGGACTCTTGGATAGCACCAATGTCTGCCAGCCCATTTTGACAGGAATTACGACCATTGGATTGGATCATGTAGCCTTACTTGGGGACAGCTTGGAGGCCATAGCAGAGCAGAAGGCTGGTATTATCAAACAAGGTATTCCCTTGGTAACAGGTCGCATTGCTCCAGAAGCGCTAGCTGTGATTGACTCTATTGCGGCAACTAAAAATGCGCCGAGAATACGATATGATAGATATTATCAGGTCAGTCATCAAAAGAGTGTGGTGACAGGGGAAATTTTTGACTATGCAAGTGCTGTCAGACAAGGTCGTTTCCAGACTGGCCTGCTTGGTTTGCACCAGATAGAGAATGCAGGGATGGCCATAGCTTTACTTGATACTTTTTGTCAAGAAGATGGTCGAGAACTAGCAAGCAATGACTTGCTTGCTCAAGCTTTGGAAGAAACAAGGTGGCCGGGACGTTTGGAAATCGTGTCTAGAGAGCCCTTGATGATTTTGGATGGGGCTCACAATCCCCATGCTATCAAGGCTTTAGTGGCAACCTTACAAGAACGCTTTGCGGATTATCATAAGGAAATCCTCTTTACTTGTATCAAAACCAAGGCCTTGGAGGATATGTTGGACTTGCTGGGGATCATGCCGAATACCGAGCTTACCCTGACACATTTTGACGATAGTCGGGCGACTGATGAAAGCGTGCTGAAAGAGGCAGCTAAGTCTAGAAATCTCAGCTATCAAGATTGGCAGGATTTTCTAGAGCAAAAATTGACAGATAAAAAAGAAGAGAAAAAAACAGTTAGGATTGTCACAGGTTCCTTGTATTTCTTGAGCCAAGTGAGAGCCTATCTGATGGAGAGGAAGAACGAGAATGGATACACAAAAGATTGAAGCAGCTGTAAAAATGATTATTGAGGCTGTGGGAGAGGACGCTAACCGCGAGGGCTTGCAGGAAACACCTGCTCGTGTGGCTCGTATGTACCAAGAGATTTTTTCAGGTCTTGGTCAAACAGCGGAGGAACATTTGTCAAAATCCTTTGAGATTATTGACGATAATATGGTGGTAGAAAAGGATATCTTTTTCCATACCATGTGTGAACACCACTTCTTGCCATTTTATGGGAAAGCGCACCTTGCCTACATCCCAGATGGACGTGTGGCAGGTTTGTCTAAGCTAGCCCGTACGGTTGAAGTTTATTCAAAAAAACCACAAATTCAAGAACGTTTGAATATCGAAGTGGCCGATGCCTTGATGGAGTATCTAGGTGCTAAAGGAGCCTTTGTTGTCATTGAGGCGGAACATATGTGTATGAGCATGCGTGGTGTCAGAAAACCAGGCACTGCAACCTTGACGACCGTAGCTCGTGGTCTATTTGAAACAGATAAGGACCTCCGCGATCAGGCTTATCGTTTAATGGGACTGTAAAAAAGAATCCGCTTTGGGCGGATTTTTCTAGAAAGGAATCATTATGGATCAACTGCAGATTAAGGATTTGGAAATTTTTGCCTATCATGGTCTTTTTCCTAGTGAGAAGGAATTGGGGCAGAAGTTTGTTATTTCCGCAATCCTATCCTATGATATGACCAAGGCGACTACAGACTTGGATTTAACAGCTTCTGTCCATTACGGAGAACTGTGTCAGCAGTGGACGGCTTGGTTTCAGGAAACGAGTGAGGACTTGATTGAAACGGTAGCCTACAAACTGGTAGAACGTACCTTTAAAGCTTATCCTCTTATCCAAGAAATGAAGTTGGAACTCAAAAAACCTTGGGCGCCAGTGCATTTGCCGCTAAATACTTGCTCGGTAACCATTCATCGCCGCAAGCAACGAGCCTTTATCGCCCTAGGAAGCAATATGGGAGATAAACAAGCAAACTTGAAACAAGCCATTGAGAAAATGCGAGCTCGAGGTATCCATATTCTCAAAGAGTCCAGTGTCTTGACGACGGAGCCTTGGGGTGGTGTGGAGCAAGATAGCTTTGTAAATCAAGTGATTGAAGTAGAAACATGGTTGCCTGCCCCAGTGCTATTAGAGACCTTGTTAGCCATTGAGTCAGAGATGGGAAGGGTGAGAGAAGTGCATTGGGGACCTCGTTTGATTGATTTGGACTTGCTCTTTGTAGAGGACCAGGTCATTTATACAGATGACCTTATCTTGCCTCATCCTTACATAGCGGAACGCCTTTTTGTACTCGAGTCCTTACAGGAACTTGCGCCTCATTTTATCCATCCTACCTTAAAGCAACCGATCCGCAACTTGTATGATGCTTTGAAAAAATAGAAAAACTCTAGTTTTCAGTCGTTTGCAACTGAAGGCTAGAGTTTTTATACTCTTCGAAAATCTCTTCAAACCACGTCAGCTTCCATCTGCAACCTCAAAACAGTGTTTTGAGCAACCTGCAGCTAGCTTCCTAGTTTGCTCTTTGATTTTCATTGAGTATTAAAATAGGTCATTTTCTTCTGGGAGGAGGATAGTTTCTCTACCGTCCATATCTAAAACCAGTACTCTCGGGGGATAAAGAGGGTCGAAAGGATGGTTAAAGTCAAAATCAATAGCTGTAGGGAGGTGTTGACTTGAAAAATGGAAGGTAATTTTTCCTTGGTTATTAAGCAATTGAAACTCGAGTTCTTCTTCCAATTCAAAGACATTTTTTAAGAAGTGGTCAATAATATACCAAAAAGAGTCAATGACATCATCAGGTAAACTGGTAACAATGCCAAAACTAGCCGACCGCATATGGGTATTGGTAAAAGCCATATCTTTTCCTCCTTTCTTTTCCCTTATCATACAGCAAATAGGATTAAAAATCAAGAAAAGGTGATTTTTTCTTCATAAACATAGTTTTCTATGAAATTTTTGGTAAATTCCCAAACTAACTTCCACTGCTAATCCAAGTGGAAGTTAGTCTGATAAAAATCATAAAAACCAGTAGAATTCCGTGTCAGGGTAAGTTCCACTGGTTTTAATACTGCTTGATTTCATCGCTTTTGTAGCCGAAAGGAATCGGAAAAAAGAGCGCACAAAATCCCCTCGTCTGAAAGCGTTTCAGATTAAGTTCCGCTATGGTGGAAGTTAGTGTGAGACGTTTGAATGGGTTTTTAGGTTAGTTTTTAGAACTTATGTTGGAGTAATGTAGAAGACTGACAGACATCTTCTGCAGGTATTTTAGAAATACCGAGAAGCTTAGAAATCTCTTCTCCATAAGTAAAGGCAAAGAGTTCATAGGCTGACTTTCCATTCAAAGCAGCACGTTTGACACTGTTGACATGAGAACAAACGAGATTGATGTCCTCTTGAGTCAAATCGTCAAAAGAAGTTCCCTTAGGTAGAATGTCGCGAATTAGTGTGTGATTTCTCAATTCTCCCTTTCTGGTCAGAGCGATTAGGGTCACAAAAGAAGAGTTTACTCCCTCCTCGCACATCCATTTCGATGTCATCGACCCTGGCAAACTCTCCACCATTATCTGTGAGGATGACAGGGAAGAGTTGACAGAAATCTTTATCGGCTTGGTGAAGAGTGTTCTTGAGCTTATAGAGGTGTTTGGTAACCTCAAGGGCAGTTTTATTATCGAGAATCCTAGCGAAGATAAAGTTACAGAAAGAGAGATTGAAGGTGAGTAGTACTTTATCTCCCATCCTGTCCATAACGGTGTCCATTTCCAGCCAAGAGTCTAGTTGATTCAGTGCTAAATAGTTTTGGAAATCCTCATAGGAACGTCCTTTTTTAGCTTCTTTAGGGATGGAAGGCAGCTTACTTTTCCGTCTTTCTTTGAATTTAACGGCTCTGGCTAGATCAATAGGAGCGATAGATAGGTATCCTTTTCGGATATGTCGATAGACAGTTGAGGAGCTAACATTGAGGTTATGAGTTATGAGTTTTGAGGATATGATAGATGTGTTGTCCCTTTTTAACCCCATCAGAAATGACTTTGTCCATGTCCCAGAAGGTCTTGGAATTAAGGGGAGTGCCTTCACGAGCTTCTACAAGAGTTTGTTCGTATTGTTTTTGAGCTTGCTTAGCGAGGTAGAAGATTTTCTGATAGCCACAATTTTGTCTTCTTTTAGGGCATCCATTACAGACAAAGGGAGCCTTATCGAGTAGAGAGCAAGGCAGATTATTGCACGTAGACTCTCGGACTTGTCTGTTTCGTTTGACTTCTTTAGAAACAGTAGTCGGATTTTTTAGAATAAGTTGTCCGATAGCTTTGAAGGTTTCACCGCGCTCTAAGCCTAATTGAATATCATTACGTTCTGAAAGGGTAAGGTTTTATGTTTTGTCATAGTGGACCTCATTTCTAACTCAAACGTCTCATACTTAATTCCACCATAAAAATCCGTTTTAGACTAATTTCCACTTCGGTTGGGCAAGTGGAAGTTACTTTGAGAAGTTAGCCTATGAAATTTTTTTCAAACAATCTTCAAAAAATGCTTGAAAGTGTTTACAAATAGTGATAAAATGGAATAAGTAGAATCATGAAAACGAAATTTTCATACCGTCTCTTTTTTGGAGTCTCGTGAGGTATGATATAGAAAGGAAATGGAATGAATACAGACGATACAGTAACGATTTATGATGTCGCCCGTGAAGCAGGAGTTTCAATGGCGACAGTTAGCCGTGTAGTCAATGGCAATAAAGAAATGTAAAAAGAGAATACTCGAAAAAAGTGCTTGAGGTGATTGACCGTTTGGATTACCGTCCCAAATGCAGTGGCGCGTGGTCTTGCAAGTAAAAAGACAACCACTGTCGGTGTCGTGATTCCAAATATTACCAATGGCTATTTTCTCAACGCTTGCTAAAGGGATTGATGATATCGCTGAAATGTACAAGTACAATATCGTCCTTGCTAACAGTGATGAGGATGATGATAAGGAAGTTTCAGTGGTCAATACCCTGTTTTCTAAGCAAGTGGATGGTATCATCTTTATGGGCTACCACTTGACTGAAAAAATTCGGTCAGAGTTTTCTCGCTCTCGGACACCAGTTGTTCTTGCCGGGACAGTGGATGTAGAACATCAACTTCCAAGTGTCAATATTGACTACAAACAAGCTACGATTGATGCGGTGACCCACCTTGCTAAAGAAAATGAGCGTATTGCTTTCGTTAGCGGTCCACTAGTGGATGACATCAATGGTAAGGTTCGTTTGGTTGGCTACAAGGAAGCCTTGAAAAAAGCAGGTATTTCTTATAGCGAAGGATTGGTATTTGAGTCTAAATATACTTATGAAGATGGCTATGCCTTGGCAGAACGCTTGATTTCATCAAATGCAACTGCAGCAGTTGTAACAGGTGATGAATTGGCAGCAGGTGTCTTGAACGGCCTTGCTGATAAGGGTGTGTCAGTACCAGAAGAATTTGAAATCATTACTAGTGATGATTCACAAGTATCTCGCTTTACCCGTCCAAACTTGACCACTATTGCCCAACCTCTTTATGACCTTGGTGCTATAAGTATGCGTATGTTGACTAAGATTATGCACAAGGAAGAGTTGGAAGAACGTGAAGTTCTCTTACCTCATGGTTTGACAGAACGTCGTTCAACACGAAAACGTAAATAGAAAAAATCAGGGAATCGTGAAGATTTCCTGATTTTACTTTCTAGAGAAGAGACTTAGCCTTCCATATAGTCTTTCAAAGCTTGTCCTTTTAGTCCAGCATTGAGAGCGATGAGGAGCTTCAAGCGAGCTTTTTGAGCGTTGAGTTCTTTAACAAAGAAGACACCAGATTTTTGCAACTGCACGCCTCCACCTTGGTAGGCATAAACAGGTTCTGCTATACCGTTAAAGCATCGTGAAACAAGGGCGACTGGGATTCCTTTTTGCAGAAGGCTTTCTAATTTTTGAGCCGTTTCTTTTGGGATATTACCAGCTCCGAAGGCTTGGATAATCAAACCATCCAATTGTTCCAAATCTAGCATATCAATCAGCTCATCTGTCATACCAGCATAAGCAGAGATGATAGGAACCAAGCCTTGTATGTGATCAAGGTCAAAGCGGACGCGGGGTTCAGCTGTTTTAAAGTAGAGAATTTCCTGTTTCATGATGAGACCAAGGGGGCCATGTGTTGGAGTCTGGAAGGTACTGACATTGGTCGTATGTGTTTTGGTAACATACTTGGCGGCATGGATTTCATCGTTCATAACGACTAAAACTCCTTTGTCAGCAGCCTTGTCATCGCTAGCCACTCTTAAAGCACTCAGATAGTTATAAACACCGTCACTGCCGAGTTCATTGGAGCTGCGCATAGCACCTGTTAGAACGATAGGGCATATGGGGAACTTCCATGGTATCAAGGAAATAGGCTGTTTCTTCCAAAGTATCGGTCCCGTGTGTGATTACCACTCCATCGTAGTTAGCAGCTTCCTCTTTGATTTTTTGGTAGAGAGCCAGCATATGCTTGGGTTTGATATGGGGGCTTGGTAGGTTAAAAAAGTCCAAGGCGTGGACTTGGATTCCTTCAAGAGGGTTGGACACATGGTTCATGGGATTATCTGAACTCGTCACAACAGCGCCAGAAGCATCGGCCTGCATGGAAATAGTCCCACCCGTATGTAAAACAAGGATTTTCTTAGGCATGATTTACTCACTCTTTCTGAAATGTGGTATAATCATTGTATCACAAAAGGGGAGATTGGGATAGGATGGAAGTCAAAGCTGTTTTTTTTGATATCGATGGAACCTTGGTCAACGATCGCAAGAGTGTTTTGAAATCCACTAAGGACGCGATTAAGATTGTCAAAGAACAAGGGGTGCTTGTCGTGTAGCGACAGGGTCGAGGACCTTTTTTTGTTAAGGAATTGATGGACGATTTGGATCTGGATTTTGCGGTAACCTACAATGGCCAGTATATCTTTACTAAAGACAGAGTCTTGTTCACGAGCCCTATTTCCAAGTTACATTTGCGCCAGCTCATTACGTATGCTAAAAAAGAGGGCAAGGAGATTGCCCTAGGGACCAAGGATGCCATGTTGGGTTCCCAAAAATCATGTCCTTTTGGTTTGGGTTCTTTTTCCCAACGAATCAGTCGCTTCGTTCCCTCTGTTTTAACTCGGACGGTGAGTCATTCCTTTAATCGTATGGTCAGCAAGGTTGTTCCCCAAAAGGAAGAAGACCTGCTTCATCTGATGAATCAGCCTATCTACCAAGTCTTGATGCTGATGACGCCAGAAGAATCTGAGAAAGCGGCAGTTGATTTTGAAGATTTGAAATTGACACGTAGCAATCCTTTTTGCAGCGGATGTCATCAATCAAGGAAATTCTAAATTGGAAGGTATTCGTCGAGTTGGGAAAGAATATGGTTTTGACCTCAACCAAGTGATGGCCTTTGGTGACTCAGATAACGACCTAGAAATGCTGGCAGGTGTCGGTATGTCTGTTGCTATGGGAAATGGTAGTAGCAGTGTCAAGGAAGTGGCTAAGCACATTACCACCAGCAATCAGCAAGATGGAATCCATAAGGCCTTGGAACATTTCGGTGTTCTGGCCTCAGAAAAAGTCTTTGTCAGCCGTGACTATCACTTTCAATAAGGTCAAGACCTTCCACCACATGATGGATGAACGGACCCAAGAAGAACCTCGAGTTTGGGATTTAGAAGGTGCAACCCACAGGGCTGGTTTTAAAATAGAAGAATTGGTGGAGTTTGTTCGAGCAGCCAGTCCTTCTGAAGAGGATTTTGGTCAAGCTCTATCGCAACTTCATCAGGCTCTTTGATAAGGCAGAGATAAAAGTGGCCAAGAAGACGCCAGCCCAGGAAGATTTGGTGGGGCAAGTGGATGCTTTGATTGACACGCTTTACTTTACCTACGGTAGTTTTGTCTTGATGGGGGTGGACCCAGAACGTATTTTTGATATTGTCCATCAGGCCAATATGGGGAAAATTTTCCCAGATGGCAAGGCTCATTTTGATCCAGTGACCCACAAAATCTTAAAGCCAGATGATTGGGAAGAAAAATATGCTCCAGAACCTGCTATTAAAAAAAGGAACTGCAGCGTCAGCTCAAGGCTTATGAACGCCATAAAGAGAGAAATAAACAGTAAACAAAAAGGAGCTTTTGGCTCCTTTTCTTCGTGATTATAAGGTCTTTTCTTGTTCTCTCACAACCAGCAAATCGACCTTAGCATGGCGGAGAATGTATTCAGATGAAGAGCCGACCAAGAGGCGTTCAAAGGCGTTGAGACCAGTTGCGCCAACGAGGATGAGGTCCACTTCCTCAGCATCAGGAATAGTACGTGCCAATAGGGTCTTTGGATTTCCCATTTCAATGACGATATGAACATCTGCCACACCAGCATCTTTTAGCACGTTTTTTTCGTACTCTTTCATCAGACTTTCAGCGTCGACTTGGAGTTCTTCGTAAACTTCAGCATCAAAGGTGGATACGCTTTGGAGCGCGTGTGTCAATGACATGTGCGATGGTGAGTTTAGCGTCGTTTCGTAGAGCAGAATGAACTCCCTTGACAAAAGCCAAGTCCGCTTCTTTAGAACCATCGATTGCGACCATGATATTTTGGTAACGTTGTGCCATAATGAAACCTCCTGAAATTTTCTTACTATAATTGTAAACCTTTTCACTATAGAAGTAAAGCAAAAAAAGTATTTTTCAAAAGAATGTTAGCGCTTAAAATCTATATAAATATATGATAAAATAAAAGAAAGGATAGCAGGAAAGAAGTGAAGGGAGGGAGAATGATGAAAAACTCTTTTCAAGAAACAAAAAAATCAAATTTCCTTTATTATGGAATCATCCTAGTTTCAGTCTTGGTAGAAGTTATCATGATCTGGCAATTAGAGAAGCTGATTCCGCTTCTCTATCCAGGTTTTGTTGGCTTTTTAGTCTTTCACCTACTCTACCATTTGCTATTATTCCTGGTTGCAAAACGAAGTGGTCGCTGGGATTACTTGATGATATGGGGACTTTTCATCATGTTCAATTTTCTCTATGATTCCTTTTTAGGCTTGCTTTTTCTAGGTTTATCTTTTGGTATGTGATGTGTCTTTGCAAAACACCTGCTATCTCCCCTGTATTGACCTCGCTTTTAGTGAGGTTTTTCTTCTATATGAACCTAGTAACATATTTCAGTAAACTTGTCGCATTCTCTTTCTAGTGGTATAATGTTACTATCCTGAAGAATTGAGGAAACAAGATGAAAGAATATAACAAGTCTAGTAAGTTAGAGCATGTTGCTTATGATATCCGTGGCCCTGTTTTGGAAGAAGCCATGCGGATGCGAGCAAACGGAGAAAAAGATTTTTACGTCTGAATACAGGAAATCCAGCAGAATTTGGTTTTACAGCGCCAGACGAAGTCATTCATGACTTGATTATGAATGCGCGTGATAGTGAAGGTTATTCTGACTCTAAAGGAATTTTCTCAGCCCGTAAAGCTATCATGCAGTATTGTCAATTGAAGAAATTCCCAAATGTGGATATTGATGATATTTACCTTGGAAATGGTGTTAGTGAGTTGATTGTCATGTCCATGCAGGGGCTTTTGGACAATGGGGATGAAGTCTTAGTGCCAATGCCAGACTATCCTCTCTGGACAGCCGCTGTCAGCCTAGCTGGAGGAAATGCTGTTCACTATATCTGTGATGAAGCTGCAGAATGGTACCCAGATATTGACGATATCAAGTCAAAAATTACTTCCAATACCAAGGCAATCGTCCTTATCAATCCAAACAACCCAACTGGAGCCCTTTATCCTAAGGAACTCTTGTTGGAGATTATTGAGATTGCCCGTCAAAATGATTTGATTATCTTTGCGGATGAAATTTACGACCGCATGGTCATGGATGGACATGTGCATACGCCTGTGGCGAGCTTGGCACCAGATGTCTTCTGTGTCAGCATGAATGGTCTATCAAAATCTCACCGTATTGCTGGTTTCCGTGTGGGTTGGATGGTCTTGTCTGGACCTAAGACTCATGTCAAGGGCTATATCGAAGGGCTCAATATGCTATCCAATATGCGCCTTTGTTCTAACGTTTTGGCCCAACAAGTCGTACAAACTTCCTTGGGTGGTCACCAATCAGTCGATGAATTGCTCCTTCCTGGTGGACGAATTTACGAGCAAAGAAACTTCATCTACAATGCCATTCAAGATATTCCAGGTTTGTCTGCGGTTAAACCCAAGGCTGGGACTCTATATCTTCCCTAAAATCGACCGCAATATGTACCGTATCGATGATGATGAGCAGTTTGTCCTTAATTTCTTGAAACAGGAAAAGGTCCTCTTGGTTCATGGTCGAGGCTTCAACTGGCAGGAACCAGACCACTTCCGTATCGTTTACCTTCCTCGTGTTGATGAACTAGCCCAAATCCAAGAAAAGATGACTCGTTTCTTGAAACAGTATCGTAGATAGGGCTTACATTCGAAAAAGCTGGAAACATTTGCCTTGAGCTATTGACAAAAGTGAAAAGAATCAGATAGAATAGTAAAGTATGTTTAGTAACTGATCACTTTATAGCCGGCTAAACGAATACAAAATCTATGAGGAGGTATTCATCGTGAAACGTACTTATCAACCAAGTAAACTTCGTCGTGCGCGCAAACACGGATTCCGTAACCGTATGTCAACTAAAAACGGTCGTCGCGTATTGGCAGCTCGTCGTCGTAAAGGACGCAAAGTTTTGGCTGCATAATCCAAACGAATTCTATCAAAAATCAGTAGGAACTCGAGTCTACTGATTTTTATTTTTGTAAAAAAGTACAAAAAGCTTTATATTTTTGCTTGAATAGTGTATAATATTTCACATACTGTAAAAATTGGAGAATAATCATGAAGAAATCAAAAGTTATGCTTTTTGGAGCTATGGCTTTGACAGCAGGTCTAGCTTTAGCAGCGTGTGGATCATCTCAATCAAGTAATGCAGACAAGACTTACTCTTATATCTTTGTCAATAACCCAGATACCTTGGATTATATTACCTCTACACGAGATTCTACATCTAGTATCACAACCAACTTGATTGATGGTTTGTTGGAAAATGACCAGTATGGCAATCTCATCCCATCTATGGCTGAGTCATGGACAGTGTCAAAAGATGGTTTGACCTACACTTATAAAATCCGTCAGGGAGCTAAATGGTACACTTCTGAAGGAGAAGAGTATGCGGACGTAACGGCTCATGACTTTGTGACTGGTCTCAAGTATGCGGCTGATAAAAAGGCTGAGAACTTGTACTTGGTTCAAGACTCTATCAAGGGTCTAGCAGACTATGTTGAAGGGAAATCATCTGATTTTGGTACTGTTGGTGTTAAGGCAGTGGATGATTACACTCTACAATACACTCTCAACCAACCTGAAACTTATTGGAACTCTAAAACAACAGCAAGTATCCTTAGTCCCGTAAATGAAGCATTCTTGAAGTCTCAGGGAGATGACTTTGGAAGTGTGACACCATCAAGTATCTTGTCAAATGGTCCTTATTTATTTAAATCATTTACATCCAAATCTTTGATTGAACTTGACAAAAACCCTAATTACTGGGATAAGGACAATGTTAAAATCGAGAAAGTGAAACTCTCTTTCTTTGACGGTTCTGACCAAGACAGCATTGCTAGAGGTTTCTTGGATGGTAACTATACTGATGGTCGTATCTTCCCAACAAGTTCAGTCTTTGCTGAACTCAAGAAGGGAAATGAGGACAAGATTACCTACACACCGCAAAACTCAGTTACTTTTTATTATCTTTTCAACGTGAATCGTCAAAGCTACAAGCAGACTATGAAACAGTCTGATAAGGAAAAGACAGATTCACGTGCAGCTATGCAAAATAAGGATTTCCGTCAGGCTATCAACTTTGCCTTTGACCGCCATGCCTATGCAGCGCAGACAAATGGTGAAGATGGAGCAGACCGTATTTTGCGTAACACGGTTACACCAAGTAACTTTGTTCAAGTTGGTGATAAGAACTTTGGTGACATTGTCAATGAGAAAATTGTCAACTACGGTAAAGATTGGGTAAACATCAACCTAAACGATGGTAAGCAAGCCTTCTTGAATCCTGAAAAGGCCAAAGAGAAGTTTGCGAAGGCCAAAGAAAGTCTGCAAGCTCAGGGAGTAACTTTCCCAATTCATTTGGATATGCTAGTTGACCAGACTGCTAAGTTAGATGTGCAACAGGCTGGCTCTTTCAAACAAACTGTGGAAGAAACTCTTGGTAAGGATAATGTAGTTATCGACGTTATCCAACTTTCTCCAGATGAAAAAGACCAGGCAACCTACTTTGCAGATACAGCAGAACAAAAAGACTACGATATTGACGTCTCAGGATGGGGTGGAGACTACTCAGATCCTAAGACCTACCTAGCTATTCTTGATCCAGAGACAGGTTATCAGTTGAAAAACATGGGCTTGTCTGAAGGAAAAGACAAGGAAGTCAAAGACAAGATTGGTCTTTCTGACTATAAGAAACTCTTGGATCAGGCAGACGCTGAAATCACAGATACTCAAGCTCGCTATGAAAAATATGCTGAAGCCCAAGCTTGGTTGACAGATAGTGCCCTCTTCCTACCAGTTCAAAGTGGTGGAGCCAACCCAATTTTCCGTAAGACTGTACCATTTACAGGTCCATTCTCATTTGTTGGTCATAAGGGAAATGCGGACAACTACAAATATGTTGAATTGCAAAAAGAGCCAGTAACTGCTAAACAGTACCAAAAACTCTACGAAAAATGGCTAAAAGAAAAAGCTGAGTCAAATAAAAAAGCTCAGGAAGATTTAGCTAACCACATTCAATAATGTTCCTAGTCATGCTTTTCAGTTAATACTCTTCGAAAATCTCTTCAAACCACGTCAACGTCGCCTTGCCGTACTCAAGTATAGCCTGCGGCTAGTTTCCTAGTTTGCTCTTTGATTTTCATTGAGTATAAGCATAGTGACTGGATTCAGAAAAAAAGCCTTACCAGACGATTATCGGTTCTGGTAGGGCCTTTTCTTTATTCTTTTAAGTGATAAGAGTAGCTAGCGACAACGACGTCTTGGTGCCAACGAAGAGCGTATTTGAGTTTGAGACTCATCTGATTGTGTAGGATATTTTGCCAAGGTTTATTAGGGATAAACTGAGGGACGAGGACAGTGACTGTATAGTTCTTTTTCTGAGCTTCCTCGGAAATCCGTTTGACATACTTGACAGTAGGGGTGATGATGTCGCGGTAGCTGGTCTTGATGTTTTTAGAGTAATGGTTGGGAAGTAATCGGTAAATTCTTGGAGAATTTCTTGATCTTTTTCTACTGTCTCCTTGGTAGAAATATGCATGGCTAGGACTTCGTCACCGATACTTTGAGCGTAGTTAATGGCTCCGACGCTGACTCGGGTGACATTTCCTACTAGGACCAGAACCAGATTTCCATCGTAGGTACGTTTTTCGATTCCTTCATAGAGTCGCAGTTGTTGGGCCACTTTTTGGTAATGACTGTGAATTGCCAAGAAGAGTAGGGTGAGTACGAGAATAATCGGGAAGAAAGGCCAGATGTCACTGAGACGGAAAAAGAGCAGGATTAGCACAATAGCGTAGCAAATGATTGCCCCAAGGATATTGGCAAGAGCAGGTTTTAAGAAGTTGGCCCCTTTTTCCTTTTTCCAATGACGAATCATCCCAGTCTGAGATAGGGCGAAGGGAACGAAGACCCCGATAGTATAAAGAGGAATCAAGCGTTCGGTATTGCCATTAAAAATGAGAAGAAGAATCATAGCCCCAAAAGCCAGAGTTAAAATTCCATTGGAGTAGCCTAGGCGGTCTCCTTTTTCCATAAAGAGATGGGGCATGTATTTGTTTTTAGCCATATTGTAAGCCAGCATGGGAAAGGCCGAAAAGCCAGTATTTGCAGCTACGGCCAAAATCAAGGCTGTGGAGAATTGGAAGATATAATACCCAAGGTGGCCTAAGAAGGAAGTGCCAAGGATGCCTTGAGCCATCTGTGAAAGAATAGTTTCTCCGTGTTGAGGCATAATCCCCATCCAGTAGTTTAGGAAGGTGATACCAGCAAAAAGAAAACCTAAAATCAGTGACATAATGGTCAAGGTTTGAGCGGCATTCTTTTCTTTTGGAGCCTTGAAAAAGGGAACAGCATTTGAAATAGCTTCAACCCCTGTCAGAGAGGCAGATCCGCTGGTAAAAGCTCTTAGGATGAGAACGATAGACAGACTCGGAACAGCATGCCCAATAGGTGAAGTTGCCTGATAGCTGAGAGAACCAGTTACTAGTTGAAAGATTCCATAGAGCAAGAGAAAGACAGTGCTGATGATAAAGAGATAGACAGGAATCATCAGTGAACTGGCAGATTCTTTTAAGCCCCGTAAGTTCATGAGCATGAGCAAGCAAACCAGAAAAATGGAGATGTGGAGGTTGTAAGGGTGAAGAGCAGGAAGAGCTGCTGTGATAGCGTCAGCTCCAGATGCAACGGATACCGCTACGGTCAACATATAGTCAACCAGAAGACTACCTCCAGCTATTAAGCCAAGTTCGGGAGATAGATTTTCTCGAGTAACCATATATGCCCCTCCCCCTTGAGGATAGGCATGGATGATTTGACGGTAGGAAACGGTCAGGCTAGCTAGAAGCAGGAGGACAAAGAGGCCGATAGGAAGGCTCCACCATATAGCTAGAGGAGAGAGACTAGCCAAGACGAGGACTACTTGCTCAGGCCCATAGGCGATGGAGGACAGAGCGTCGCTTGACAACATGGCTAGTGCCTGCATTTTTCCCAGTAATCCCCCTTCGCCTTCAGTTAAGGACTTAAGAGGACGACCGATAAAGGTATATTTTAATTTTGTAAGCATTTTCTTTCCTTTTCTGAAAATTTCAACAAGGGTTATTATACTGCTTTGGAAAAATAGCGTCAAGAGACGACAATGGATTTTCGAATATTTTGTACAGATGAGGAGAGAGTGCAGTTTTTTGGTATAATAGAAGATAGAAAACGAGGTTAGAAGAGATGATTTTTGATACACATACACACTTGAATGTAGAAGAATTTGCAGGTCGTGAGGCAGAAGAAGTTGCCTTAGCTGCTGAGATGGGTGTGACACAGATGAATATTGTTTGTTTTGATAAACCGACCATTGAGCGTGCCTTGGGAGTTGGTAGATGAGTATGACCAACTTTACGCGACTATTGGTTGGCATCCGACAGAGGCAGGAACCTACACAGAGGAAGTTGAGAATTACCTGCTAGAAAAACTAAAACATCCAAAAGTTATTGCCTTGGGTGAGATTGGTTTGGACTATCACTGGATGACAGCGCCAAAAGAGGTGCAGGAGCAGGTTTTTCGCCGTCAGATTCAGCTATCTAAGGACTTGGATTTGCCTTTTGTTGTCCATACCCGCGATGCGCTGGAAGATACCTATGAAATTATCAAAAGTGAGGGAGTCGGTCCCCGTGGTGGCATCATGCACTCCTTCTCAGGTTCTCTGGAATGGGCTGAAAAGTTTGTGGAGTTAGGTATGACCATTTCATTTTCCGGAGTTGTGACCTTTAAAAAAGCGACAGACATTCAGGAAGCTGCTAAAGAGTTACCTTTGGATAAGATTTTGGTAGAGACAGATGCGCCTTATTTAGCCCCAGTACCTAAGCGCGGACGTGAAAATAAGACAGCTTACACGCGCTATGTAGTAGACTTTATTGCGGACTTGCGTGGCATGACGGCAGAAGAGCTAGCGGCAGCAACGACTGCAAATGCAGAACGAATTTTTGGATTGGACAGCAAGTAATGAAAGAAAAAATTTCCCAAGTCATCGTGGTTGAAGGGCGCGATGATACGGCCAATCTCAAACGTTATTTCGATGTAGAGACCTATGAAACCCGAGGTTCCGCCATCAATGAGCAGGATCTAGAGCGGATTCAGCGCTTGCACCAGCGTCATGGAGTCATTGTCTTTACAGACCCAGATTTTAATGGGGAGCGGATTCGGCGCATGATTATGACGGCCATTCCGACAGTTCAACACGCCTTCCTCAAACGAAATGAAGCTGTTCCCAAGTCCAAGACCAAGGGGCGTTCCCTGGGAATTGAGCATGCCAGCTATGAAGATCTGAAAACGGCTCTAGCTCAGGTGACAGAACAATTTGAACATGAGAGTCAGTTTGACATTAGTCGTAGTGACTTGATTCGCCTTGGTTTTCTAGCAGGATCAGATAGCCGAAAACGCAGAGAATATCTAGGAGAAAGCCTTCGTATCGGCTATTCCAACGGAAAGCAATTCCTCAAACGTTTGGAATTATTTGGGATTAGTTTGGCAGAAGTGGAAGAGGCCATGAAATCTTATGATAATTGAGAAACCTCCCCAAAATACCAAGGGAATATGATACAATAGAAGTAATCATATACTGGTTAACAGGAGATAAAAGGCTACTTGATAGTAAAACTTAGTCAAGAGTATTGACAACATTATTTCTTGCCTAAACTACTATGGAGTAGTAATAACAAGGAGAAAAAAATGGGCATCTTTGACTATTTGAAAAAGACCGAAGCGGAAGAAGAGTCTAAAAGCAATGCATGTGTGGGAGTTTTAGACTTTCTCCCTATGAAGGAAACGAATCAATTATTGATCGTTGGGAGTTTAGAAGGGACCCTCAAGGTTGGGGATCAGTTGCAGTTTTGCAATCCTGACCAAGGAATGTACCCTCTTGGCTCTGTAGAGGTTAAAAAACTTAGTAGTCAAAACAAAGATGCAGATAGTCTAACTGATGAAGTTCTTGCGCATCTAGTGGTTGATAGGAATCCTTCTTTGGATAAATTGAAAAAGGGAAGTGTGCTCTTTAGTTCAGGTGTTGATGAAGAGCAAACATTATCTAGCTACTCAGATGCTCTGTATCGTGCTTTTGTAGTCATCCAAGAGGGTAAGTTAACAAATGAGGATTATTTGGCAGCTAGCCTTGATGACAGTGTAGAGATTTTACGTCTCTTTTTATGGAAATGCCGTCAAAATCAGGAAACTGAAAGCGAAGAAAGCTATCAAGCCAACACTCGCAAGTTGGAACGTCTAGCGGAAATCGTCAAAGACAAGTTGTTAGTAGCAGATTCTGTTTATGCAGTGTATTCGGAAAAAACGGGTGAACCTTACCTCTTTTCAACTACTTATGACAGAGGTGAGGAAGGATATCTGTGTACTGATCCTATGATCATGCTTTTGACCCCATCTTGGTATCGCCAATTCAAGGAAACCATTGACAGTCGACCAAACTCAGTGGTAAAACTGATTGAAAATACGGAAGATAAAAAAGGGATTGAAAATTTCCTTGGGACAGCCTTTTACTTAAATGGTGCCCTGGGAGCAATCTTTAATTCCAAGGAAGTCAGCATCAGTGCCTCAGCCTTGGTTCAAAAACCAGATTTTTCTGATTTGCCAGAAATACAAGTGCCTGTCATGAATCCTGACCTAGTGAGATGGATGCTCTTGATGGGGCAGATGGATCAATCGACTACAGAAGAGCAAGAACTAGTTTATGGGCTTTACTACAAGTTCTTCTCTATGGCTATGCCTAAAGCCAAGTTCTTGCTTCCATTAGATGCTACTTCAGGATTCCCCGATAATACTCAAGGAGCCAATTCCTTTGTCTTGAAAGAAGACGCTCGATTCAGCATTCCAGTCAGAGAAGGAAAAGATGGACGAAATTCCGTCCCAGTCTTTACCGATTGGAAACGTCTGAGAATGGTCTTTGATGAAAAGTGGAATGGCATGATTGAAGAAGCAGGAGGCCTGATTGAAGGCTTTGACTATGCAATAAACCCAACTGAATACTATGAAGCAGGTGCTTATGTTAGTCTAACAGCTTTCAAAGAAATGCAAGAGCTTAGTGAGAGACAAGAAGGAAGAGCTCAAGATTAAACAAAGAATGAAAATACGAGTTGATAGAGACTCTGTCTGTATGGGGGACGATGTCCTGTCACATGAGGCGGAATTTGATGTTCCTGAAGATATGACGGTGAAAGACTTTTTTGATTTTTTAGAAAAGGAACGTTATTTGCCGTCCATCCAAGGAAATAATGTAGCATGGGAACTCCATAATCGAAATGGGGAACAAGGTGTTTATTTCACTAAAACACGAGAGATTATCCATCCAGATGGAGTATTAAAAAATATGTTGGAAGGAATTACCGAGACACCCTTATTTGTTTTGCTCTATCATTATAGCCCAGAAGCATACTATATTAATAAGGAGGATAGATGAGAATCGCAGATTATGACCTAACCAAGGTCGAGCTGGTTATGTATCGTTATCGTCCCTCAGTGCTTTTATGAAAAATCTTTTTAAATGAAGTCTAGGTTTTCAACTGGGCATGAAAAATTGGAAACTGTATAGTTTTATCTACATCCTACTTGAACCACTGACGGACTTATACTCAATGAAAATCAAAGACCAAACTAGGAAGCTAGCCGCAGGCTGTACTTGAGTACGGCAAGGTGAAGCTGACGTGGTTTGAATTTGATTTTCGAAGAGTATTAAAAGATTGTGAAAGGAAACGATATGGCAAATAGAAGTTATATTTACTTAAAAAACGGAGATGAAGCTCGTATCTTAACAGCAGGCATCTACACGATCCCCTATTTTTGGCAATTGTTTTGGAATGAAGAAGATTTAAGAACTCCCATTTCTCTCTGGAAAACAGCAGAAAAACTCGAAGAAGATGAAGAGCAAGCAGAAAAGTTTTACCAAGAGCAGAATTTAGATATCTTACTTCCTATTGCAAAATTCCAGCAGAATGCTCTTCAAAACCGCTCTTTTTTAGAAGAGAATGCCCCGCAAGCCTTGCAACTCTATGATGACTTTGTTCGTTATATTCTTGCAAATGTCAAAGACGGTGATGTGCTTGGATTTGATCTTTTGGATGTAGTTTTTATGGACCAAGTGTCTGTAGTCGCTGATAAACTGTTAAAAAATATCCGAGCTATTCAGGAAAATCAACCAAAAGATTTGGATTTTTCTCTAAAGGATAAGAACTTAATTGGCCTTGCTATGGGTTTCCCTGATTATTATGCTTCAGAATTATTACCAGATGACAATATTCTAGATTCGGTTGCCTATCAGGATGAATTGAAGAAAATGAACCCCAAAGAAGATAAAAAAGCACTTGATATGACTGGAGCTGATTCAAAAGGGAACAAACATCGTGTTCTTGCTATATTTTGGATTTTGCTGGTACTAGGAATTATGTGGCTTCTATATATTATTTTTAGCTAATAATTAGAAAAGAGAATAGATGAGAATTGCAGATTATAGCGTGACCAAGGCAGTGCTGGAGCGTCACGGTTTTACTTTTAAAAAGTCCTTTGGACAAAATTTTTTGACAGATACCAATATCCTTCAAAAGATTGTCGATACAGCTGAGATTGATGATCAGGTCAATGTCATCGAAATTGGTCCAGGAATTGGTGCCTTGACGGAATTTTTGGCTGAGCGTGCAGCAGAGGTCATGGCCTTTGAGATTGACCATCGTTTGGTACCGATTTTGGCAGATACCTTGCGTGATTTTGATAATGTGATCGTAGTCAACGAGGACATTCTCAAGGTTGATTTGGTTCAGCATATCCAGAATTTCAAAAATCCTGATTTGCCAATCAAGGTAGTGGCTAACTTGCCTTACTACATCACGACGCCTATTCTCATGCACTTGATTGAGAGTGGGATTCCATTTAGTGAGTTTGTGGTTATGATGCAAAAGGAAGTGGCTGATCGTATCTCCGCTCAACCAAATACCAAGGCTTATGGTAGTTTGTCGATTGCAGTTCAGTATTACATGACAGCTAAGGTTGCCTTTATCGTGCCCCGTACGGTATTTGTTCCAGCGCCAAATGTAGACTCAGCTATCTTAAAAATGGTACGCCGTCCAGAACCGGCTGTAGCAGTGGAAGACGAGAACTTATTCTTTAAGGTTTCCAAGGCTAGTTTCACTCATCGCCGCAAGACCTTGTGGAACAACTTGACAGGCTACTTTGGCAAGACTGAGGAAGTCAAGGAAAAGTTGACCAAGGCTTTGGATCAAGCAGGTTTGTCACCAAGTGTACGTGGTGAAGCTCTCAGCTTGGCAGAATTTGCCAGTCTAGCAGATGCACTTAAAGGGCAAGGATTCTAAGATGAAGGGACAAATCATTAAAGCCTTGGCGGGCTTCTACTATGTGGAGAGTGATGGTCAGATTTATCAGACACGCGCGCGTGGGAATTTTCGTAAAAAAGGCCACACACCCTATGTTGGGGATTGGGTAGAATTTTCTGCGGAGGAAAATTCAGAAGGTTACATTCTCAAGATTTACGAACGAAAAAATAGTCTGGTTCGCCCACCCATTGTCAATATTGACCAAGCAGTTGTCATTATGTCAGTTAAAGAGCCTGACTTTAATAGCAATTTATTGGATCGCTTCTTGGTTCTTTTAGAACATAAGGGCATTCATCCCATCGTCTATATTTCTAAAATGGACCTCTTGTCAGATCGAGGAGAACTGGATTTTTACGAGCAGACCTATCGTGTGATTGGCTATGACTTTGTAACCAGTAAAGAGGAACTTTTGCCACTATTAACAAACAAGGTGACAGTCTTTATGGGGCAGACAGGTGTTGGTAAGTCAACCCTTCTCAATAAAATCGCACCTGACCTTAATCTAGAAACGGGAGAAATTTCTGATAGTTTAGGTCGTGGTCGCCATACTACTCGAGCTGTTAGTTTTTACAATCTCAATGGTGGGAAAATCGCAGACACACCAGGATTTTCATCACTGGATTATGAAGTGACAACAGCAGAAGACCTTAATCAGGCCTTTCCAGAAATTGCCTCTGTTAGCCGAGACTGCAAGTTCCGTACTTGTACTCATACTCATGAGCCTTCCTGCACAGTCAAGCCAGCAGTAGAAGAGGGAGCAATTGCGACCTTCCGTTTTGACAACTATTTGCAATTTCTCAGTGAGATTGAGAATCGCAGAGAAACCTATAAAAAAGTCAGCAAAAAAATTCCAAAATAAGGAGAAACCTATGTCTCAATACAAGATTGCTCCGTCAATTCTGGCAGCAGATTATGCCAACTTTGAACGTGAAATTAAACGCCTAGAAGCAACTGGGGCAGAATACGCTCATATCGATATCATGGATGGTCACTTTGTACCACAAATCAGTTTTGGTGCAGGTGTCGTCGAAAGCCTTCGCCCTCATAGCAAGATGGTTTTTGATTGCCACTTGATGGTCTCTAATCCTGAACACCATCTAGAAGACTTTGCGCGTGCAGGGGCAGACATCATCAGTATCCATGTAGAGGCAACACCTCATATCCATGGCGCTCTTCAAAAAATTCGTTCTCTAGGTGTCAAACCATCGGTTGTTATCAATCCTGGGACACCGGTTGAAGCGGTTAAGCATGTCCTTCACCTAGTTGATCAAGTTTTGGTCATGACAGTTAACCCTGGTTTTGGTGGACAAGCTTTCCTACCTGAAACCATGGATAAGATTCGTGAGTTAGTTGTCCTTCGTGAAGAAAAAGGCTTGAAGTTTGAGATTGAAGTGGATGGTGGGATTGATGATAAAACCATTGCTCAAGCCAAAGAAGCTGGTGCAACAGTTTTTGTAGCAGGATCCTATGTCTTTAAGGGAGATGTCAATGAACGAGTGCAAGCTCTCAGAAAAGAACTGGACTAGAGTTGCAGTTTTTGCTGGTGGAGACCGTGGTCACTATCGGCAGTTTTGATTGCTATGTCGGTGTGGATCGAGGCTCGCTTTGGGTACTAGAGGAAAAACTTCCTCTTGCTCTTGCAGTTGGGGATTTTGATTCTGTGACTGTAGAAGAACGGCAGTTGATTCAGGCGAATGCCCAGCAGTTTGTTCAAGCCCAACCAGAAAAAGACGATACCGATTTGGAATTAGCCCTTCTCACTATTTTAAAAAAAAATCCGCAAGCTCGGGTCACTATTTTGGTGCTCTGGGTGGTCGCATTGACCATATGTTGGCTAATGTCTTTCTGCCTAGCAATCCTAAATTGGCGCCCTATATGCGTCAGATAGAGATTGAGGATGGGCAAAACTTGATTAGCTATTGTCCAGAAGGAACCAGTCAACTTGAACCACGTTCAGACTATGATTATCTAGCCTTTATGCCAGTTCGGGATAGTCAGCTGACTATTCTCGGTGCCAAGTATGAACTGACAGAGGAGAATTTTTTCTTTAAGAAAGTTTACGCTTCTAACGAATATATAGATAGGGAAGTTTCGGTGACTTGCCCAGATGGTTATGTGGTCGTCTTGCATAGCAAAGATAGGAGGTAGGATGGAAAGTTTACTTGTTGTTTTATTAGTTGCTAATCTAGCCGGCCTCTTTCTTATTTGGCAAAGGCAGGACAAGCAGGAAAAATATCTGACCAAGAGCTTGGAGGATCAGGCAGATAACCTATCAGACCAGCTAGATTATCGATTTGAACAAGCTCGACAAGCTAGTCAGCTGGATCAAAAAAATCTTGAAGTGGCTGTCAGTGACCGTTTGCAGGAGGTGCGGATTGAATTGCACCAAGGCTTAACTCAAGTTCGGCAGGAAATGAATGAGAACCTCCTCCAAACAAGAGATAAGACTGACCAACGCCTCCAAGCTTTGCAGGAGTCAAATGAGCAACGCTTAGAACAGATGCGCCAAACGGTCGAGGAAAAGCTAGAAAAGACCTTGCAGACACGCTTGCAGGCCTCCTTCGAGACGGTTTCTAAACAACTGGAATCTGTCAATCGAGGTCTGGGTGAAATGCAAACTGTTGCGCGAGATGTCGGTGCGCTAAATAAAGTTCTTTCTGGAACCAAGACCCGAGGAATTCTGGGTGAATTACAACTGGGACAGATTATTGAAGATATCATGACACCTGCCCAGTATGAACGAGAATTTGCAACGGTTGAAAATTCGAGTGAGCGAGTCGAGTACGCCATCAAGTTACCTGGGCAAGGTGACCAGAAATATGTTTATCTACCGATTGACTCCAAGTTTCCATTGGCGGATTATTACCGTCTGGAAGAAGCCTATGAAGCAGGTGACAAGGAGGAAATCGAGCGTTGTCGTAAGTCTCTCCTAGCAAGCGTCAAACGTTTTGCTAAGGATATTAAGAGTAAGTACCTGGCGCCACCTCGGACAACCAATTTTGGAGTCTTGTTTGTTCCGACAGAAGGTCTCTATTCGGAAATCGTTCGCAATCCAATTTTCTTTGATGATTTGAGACGGGAGGAGCAAATTATCGTTGCAGGTCCAAGTACCTTATCAGCTTTACTCAATTCTCTATCGGTTGGCTTCAAAACTCTAAATATCCAAAAGAGTGCTGACCATATCAGTAAAACCCTAGCTAGTGTCAAAACAGAATTTGGCAAGTTTGGAGGTATTCTGGTCAAGGCACAAAAACATCTCCAACATGCCTCTGGCAATATTGATGATTTATTAAACCGTCGTACTACAGCTATCGAGCGAACGCTTCGTCACATTGAGTTATCAGAAGGTGAGCCTGCGCTTGATTTGCTCCAATTCCAAGAAGATGAGGAAGAATATGAAGATTAGTCACATGAAAAAAGATGAGCTGTTTGAAGGCTTTTACCTAATCAAATCAGCTGACCTGAGGCAAACTCGAGCTGGGAAAAACTACCTAGCCTTTACCTTCCAAGATGATAGTGGCGAGATTGAAGGGAAACTCTGGGATGCCCAACCTCATAACGTTGAGGCCTTTACCGCAGGTAAGGTTGTCCACATGAAAGGGCGCCGAGAAGTTTATAACAATACCCCTCAAGTCAACCAAATTACTCTACGCTTGCCTCAACCCGGTGAACCCAATGATCCAGTTGATTTCAAGGTCAAGTCGACAGTTGATGTCAAGGAAATTCGTGACTACATGTCGCAAATGATTTTCAAAATTGAAAATCCTGTCTGGCAACGGATTGTCCGAAATCTCTACACCAAGTACGACAAGGAATTTTACTCCTATCCAGCTGCCAAGACTAACCACCATGCCTTTGAAACGGGGTTAGCCTATCATACGGCAACCATGGTGCGCTTGTCAGATGCTATTAGTGAAGTTTATCCTCAGCTCAATAAGAGTCTGCTCTATGCAGGGATTATGCTGCATGATTTGGCTAAGGTCATCGAGTTGACGGGACCAGACCAGACCGAGTACACGGTCAGAGGCAATCTTCTTGGGCATATTGCTCTCATTGATAGTGAAATTACTAAGACGGTTATGGAGCTCGGCATCGATGATACCAAGGAAGAAGTCGTTTTGCTCCGTCACGTCATCCTCAGTCACCACGGCTTACTTGAGTATGGAAGCCCAGTCCGTCCACGCATTATGGAAGCAGAGATTATCCATATGATTGACAATCTGGATGCAAGCATGATGATGATGTCAACAGCTCTGGCTTTGGTGGATAAAGGAGAGATGACCAATAAAATCTTCGCTATGGACAATCGTTCCTTCTATAAACCAGATTTAGATTAATAATTTAAGAAAAATGAGCATTTTTTAGGATAAGAATGTTCGTTTTTTTATGTGAATATGGTATAATAAGTAAAAGACAAAAATGAATACTCTTCGAAAATCTCTTCAAACTAGCGTCAGCATCGCCTTGCCGTATGTATATAGTAGTACAGACTCTGCAGTGCTATCGCAATCTCAAAACTAGGGGTTTTGAATCGCGATCAGTGAGTTTGCATTTTGATGTTTGAATAAAAATGGAATAGGGAAATAGAAATGAAATTAAGAAGAAGTGATCGGATGGTTGTCATTTCCAACTATTTGATTAATAATCCTTATAAACTAACTAGTCTCAATACTTTTGCTGAAAAGTATGAATCTGCTAAATCATCCATCTCAGAAGATATCGTCATTATCAAACGCGCCTTTGAAGAAATTGAAATTGGCCACATTCAAACAGTAACTGGTGCTGGTGGAGGTGTCATCTTCACACCTTCTATTTCGAGTCATGATGCTAAGGAAATGGTTGAGGATTTGCGTGCCAAGTTGTCAGAAAGTGACCGTATCTTGCCAGGTGGTTACATCTACCTGTCTGATTTGCTTAGCACACCAGCTATCTTGAAAAATATTGGTCGCATTATTGCCAAGAGCTTTATGGACCAAAAAATTGATGCGGTTATGACAGTAGCGACTAAGGGTGTTCCACTTGCAAATGCAGTTGCCAATGTCCTCAATGTTCCTTTTGTTATTGTGCGCCGTGACCTGAAAATTACCGAAGGTTCAACTGTTAGCGTTAACTATGTATCGGGTTCAAGTGGTGACCGTATCGAGAAAATGTTCCTTTCAAAACGCAGTCTCAAGGCAGGCAGCCGTGTCTTGATTGTGGATGACTTCTTGAAAGGCGGCGGAACTGTCAACGGGATGATTAGTCTCTTGCGCGAGTTCGACTCAGAACTGGCAGGTGTAGCGGTCTTTGCGGATAATGCCCAAGAAGAACGTGAAAAGCAGTTTGACTACAAGTCACTCTTGAAGGTAACCAATATTGATGTCAAGAACCAAGCCATCGATGTTGAGGTTGGAAATATCTTTGACGAAGATAAATAAGAGATAGAACTAAAGGTTGGAACGATTGTCCCAGCCTTTCTTTGCAAATAGAATAGAAGGAAGTATATGAAAACACCATTTATCAATAAAGAAGACTTAGAAGCGATTGTTGCCGAGTTCCCGACTCCCTTCACTTGTATGATGAGAAGGGAATTCGTGAGAAGGCCAGGGCCGTCAACCAAGCCTTTTCGTGGAACAAGGGCTTTAAGGAATATTTTGCAGTTAAGGCTACTCCAACTCCAGCTATTTTGAAAATTCTCCAAGAAGAAGGTTGTGGCGTGGACTGCTCTAGTTATGTAGAGCTTTTGATGAGTCATAAACTGGATTTCCCTGGTTCTGAGATTATGTTCTCTTCAAACAACACGCCAGACAAGGAATATGCCTATGCGCGTGAATTAGGAGCGACCATTAACTTGGATGCTTTTGAAGATATTAAGCATCTAGAGCGTGCAGCAGGTATTCCAGAAATCATCTCATGTCGTTATAATCCTGGCGGTGTTTTTGAACTTGGGACAGACATTATGGACAATCCTGGCGAGGCTAAGTTTGGAATGACCAAGGACCAGCTCTTTGAAGCCTTTGCTATTTTGAAGGAAAAAGGAGCTAAGACCTTTGGGATTCACTCCTTCCTAGCGTCCAATACCGTGACCCATCTCTATTATCCAGAGTTGGCTCGTCAGCTTTTTGAATTGGCTGTTGAAATCAAGGAAAAGTTGGGTATTTCGCTAGACTTTATCAATCTTTCTGGCGGTATTGGTGTCAATTATCGTCCAGACCAGGAGCCAAATGATATTGCCTTGATTGGTGAGGGAGTTCGTAAGGTTTATGAAGAGGTTCTGACGCCAGCAGGTCTTGGCCAGGTTAAGATTTTTACCGAATTGGGTCGCTTTATGTTAGCTCCTCATGGGGCTCTGGTCACAAGAGTTACTCATAAGAAGAAAACCTACCGTACCTATCTAGGTGTGGATGCATCAGCAGTCAACCTCATGCGTCCAGCTATGTACGGAGCTTACCATCATATTACTAACGTGACCCATCCAGATGGACCAGCTGAAGTGGTAGATGTGGTTGGTTCACTCTGTGAAAACAATGATAAATTTGCAGTGAATCGTGAACTGACTCATACAGAAATCGGTGATTTGCTGGTCATTCATGATACAGGTGCTCACGGATTTTCAATGGGCTACCAGTACAATGCCAAACTTCGTTCTGCGGAAATCCTTTATACTGAAGAAGGAAAAGCCCGTCAAATCCGCCGTGCAGAGCGCCCTGAGGACTATTTTGCAACCTTGTATGGTTTTGATTTTGAAGAATAAAATGATAAGTAATTGAAAATGAAATTGAAAAACAGATTGCTTTCTAAAAAATAGGCAAAAATCTTGTTTTTCCTTCAAGTCGTGATATAATAAAACTATAAAACGTTTTCAAGGAAGGTAACGATATGTCTGAAGAAACAATTGATTATGGACAAGTGACAGGAATGGTGCATTCGACAGAAAGCTTTGGGTCGGTAGATGGACCTGGTATTCGCTTTATTGTCTTTTTGCAGGGCTGTCACATGCGTTGCCAGTATTGCCACAACCCAGATACTTGGGCTATGGAGTCCAATAAATCACGTGAACGGACGGTAGATGATGTCTTGACAGAAGCCTTGCGCTACCGCGGTTTCTGGGGAAATAAGGGTGGGATTACAGTCAGTGGAGGAGAAGCCCTCTTGCAGATTGATTTCTTGATTGCCCTCTTCACCAAGGCTAAGGAACAAGGAATCCACTGTACCTTGGATACCTGTGCCCTTCCATTCCGTAATAAACCACGTTACCTTGAGAAGTTTGACAAACTCATGGCTGTCACTGACTTGGTTCTCTTAGATATCAAGGAAATCAACGAAGAACAGCACAAGATTGTTACTAGCCAAAACCAATAAAAAAATATCTTGGCCTGTGCCCAGTATCTATCAGATATTGGAAAACCTGTCTGGATTCGCCACGTGCTAGTTCCAGGATTGACAGACAGAGATGATGACTTGATTGAACTTGGGAAGTTCGTCAAGACCCTCAAAAATGTTGATAAGTTTGAAATTCTACCTTATCACACCATGGGTGAGTTCAAAGTGGCGTGAATTGGGAATTCCCTTATTCGCTCGAAGGGGTTAAACCTCCCAACAGCAGACCGCGTCAAGAACGCTAAAAAACTCATGGATACCGAAAGTTATCAAGACTATATGAAACGTGTACATGGATAAAAAGAAGCCTGATGGAAACATCGGGCTTTTAAGTTTGCATAAATATATATAATTAAATAAAACAAAATTTTATACTCTTCGAAAATCTCTTCAAAACCCCGTCAACGTCGTCTGCTAGTATGTTATTGACTTCGTCATCTGCAACCTCAAAACAGTGCTTTGAGCAACCTACGGCTAGCTTCCTAGTTTGCTCTTTGATTTTCATTGAGTATTAAATCTTTTTACTCTAAATTCTGAAAAAAATCCGAAAAAGAATGTGTAAGATATAGTTACTTTTAGAAATATTAAATAGAATAGGAGAACATCATGGAACAAAGTATTACCATTAAAAATTTATGTAAGTCATATGGCCAAACTCAAATTTTAAAAGATATTTCTTTTGAAGCAAAAGCAGGTAGAGTGACTGCTTTCCTGGGTCCAAATGGAGCTGGTAAAAGTTCAACCTTACGTATTTTATTAGGATTAGACAAAGCAACATCTGGTCTTACCAAAATTGGAGATCAAACTTATAAGGAATTAAAATTTCCTCTAAAGACTGTAGGAGCTTCATTTGACAGTGTAGGAGCTCCTGATGATCGGACTGTTTATCAACATTTGAAAATTGTTGCTGCTAGTAATGGGATATCCAGTCAGCGAATTGAGCAAGTCTTGGATATGGTGGATATTAGCCATAAGAAAAAAATCTAAAATTGGGAAATTATCATTAGGAGAAGGACAACGATTAGGGAATTGCAACAGCTCTATTAGGAAATCCTCAATATCTGATATTGGATGAACCGACTAAATGGGTTGGATCCAAGAGGAATTCGGTGGTTTAGAGAGTTTATAAAAAAACAAGCTCAAGAAGGGAAAGACAGTCTTGCTATCATCTCATATATTATCGGAAGTGGAAGCAGTAACAGATGATGTAGTTATCATAAATAAAGGAAAAGTTCTTATAAAAGGCACTTTACAAGAAGTGATGAAAAATCTTTCTTCACTAGAAGAAGTCTTCTTTAGTTTAACAGAGGGAAGAAAGTGACATGGCACTTATATACTCTCTTCATTCTGAAATATTGAAATTGCTTTATAGGAGAGCTACTCATGTTGTATTATTCTTGATACTGGTATTTCAAACGTTTTTAGCAAATATTGGTGCTTCTCAAATTGTTTCAGTTGGTATCCATGCTACACCAGAGACAAATCCAGAATTAGCAGAAGCTATACCTCCTATTGAATTTTTAGGTTTTGATGTCACTTTATTTGGTGTTTTTATTATGATTATCCTAGGCTCAATTTACGGAGCCGAGGAGTATAAATGCTCTGCTATTCGTACAAGCCTCCTCTCTATTACAAATCGAAGTACTTTCCTAGTTTCAAAAACATTAGTTTGGCTTGTATTTTCTTTTTTCATTTCCTTTCTATCAATATTCCTGACGATTAACATGACACATTATGTTTTAGGACAAGATGGCTTATTACTTTTTTCGCTAAATGGGACAGTTTGGTTCTATATATTTTTAGCCAGTATATCTTGGACCTTGTTGGGACTTCTGGCCTATATTATGGCTTTGACATTTAAAACAGCCATTGTTCCTCTATTATTTTTGCTTCCCCAAGTCTACAATTTAGGAACATTCTTAGCAAACTATATATCGGTTGCAAAATTTCTTCCAGTTGCATTGGGGCAAGGATTGATTGCTACATCTCCTCAAATTTTAGAACATAATAGTTTACAAAATATTTTATTTTTACTTTGTTGGAACTTCTCATTCTTGGTTTTAGCAATCTACCGCTTACTTAAGTCAGATATTGGAGGAGGTGAATAAGTTGAAAGAGCAACTTAAAAGTGAGTATCTCAAGTTTATGATGAATCCTTGGTACTGGTTGATTATAGGTGCTCTATTACTGTGTGTTCCGGCGATGGTTATTTTTTTAAATAGTAAGCCAGACCAGTTGACTCTACAGTTTGTTTTGGAACAGCTACTGCAAAGTCTCTATTTAGGACAGGCAGGTTTCGTTAGTCTAGCGGTTCTATTTATAGGTCAAGAATTTACAGGTTCTAGCCTTCGTACCAGTTTTCTTACCTGTCCAAATCGTTTGAAATTTATAATATCTAAACTAGCTATTCTATTATGTATGGAAATTGTATTATTGGTTGCTGTAATATCATTATGTATACTAATCGCCCAAGGATACTACAATATCAATCTTTTGAGTAATATTAAACATGTTCTAACAATTCTATTTCCAGCTTGTATTTCTATTCTAACCTTCTCTCTTTTAAGTGGTATTTTTGTATTTATTTCCCAGTCTTTTATCTTAATTTTGGGAATAAGTTTATCCCTTTTATTGGGGTTGGGGCAAATGTTATTACAATTCAGTTCTTTTTTTAGAAACTTACCATTACTAGCTAGTATGAATTGTTTTTATACCCATCCCTTGTCGCTTTATTATCCGGTGTGGCAAGGCTTAGGGATACAAATAGTTTGGTTATTAATTGTTTTTGTATTTGCTACATTGATACTTATAGGAAAAAATGTACGCTAAAGACAGGGGATATCCTGTCTTTTTCTCAGTTAGTGCTATAATATATTCAGGAGGGTGAGTTATGGCTTATAAAATTTTGGTTGTAGATGATGATCTTGCTATTCTTCGCCTAATAAAAAAAGGTACTAGAATATGAAAAATATGAAGTAGTCATACGAAATAAGATAGAAGAGATTGATCTTTGTGATTTTACAGGATTTGACTTGATTTTATTAGATATTATGATGCCTGTTAGTGGTTTAGAAATCTGTCAGATGATTCGCGAGCAGATAACTGTTCCTATCTGTTTTATAACTGCCAAGGATATGGATGAAGATTTAGTAGCTGGAATCAATGCAGGTGCTGATGATTATATTATGAAGCCCTTTTAGTATGCAAGAATTGTTAGCACGTGTTAAAATGCACTTACGTCGTGAAGAACGGACTAAAGGAAATGTTCATCAAATAAAAGATTGGGAAAGCTTTATACTATATACTGATAGTAAGGAACTATTTATAAAGAATGATAAGATTGCCTTGACAAGAAGGGAATTTGATATTGTCAGCCTTCTAGCAAGTCACCCAAATAAAATATACTCAATTGAGGAAATTTATAATTATCTATATCCACAAAGTTCAGAAGCGCTTTTTACGTTCGGTTTCAGAGTATATTTATCAAATTCGTCAAAAAGCTGAAACCTTATCAATTAAATCCAATTAAAACCTTATACGGTGGAGGATATCAATGGGTAGAATCAAAAGTTTTAGACAATTAATTCGAGAAACCTGTTGGAGAATTATTTGGCAGTTTAGTCTTGGCTTACTAATGGCCTATCTTATTCCCTTAGCTTCAGTATCTATACAAATAAATGAAGACGGGAAACCTCTAAAACAATAGTGGTGTTCTATCAATCTCAATGTGTCATCATGGATATATATTTGTGTTTTATTGATTGTTCTAATAAGTTATCACATTGGAAAAATTGTTGAAAAAAACTGAGTTATGAAATGACTTTGATTTATGAAAAATAGTATGTGGTTGGAGAAGGAATGTACAGAAAGTTTAACGGTTAAAGAATTTCGTGAGACAGGAAATCGGATTATTGTGATGCAAGATAGAATTCGACAATTAATAGTTGATGAGAAACAGCAGAAAGGAAGATTTGATGTTTCAGGTTTCAGCAGCTTCTCATGATTTAAAAAAACTCCCTTAACCATTATTAGGGGAAATGTGGAATTTTTTTGCAGACGATAACTGAAAACGACCAATCTCAAGAATGCTTAGCAGATATAGAAAGAGCTAGTCAACAGTTACTAGATTATTTCAATCAATTGATTCACTATTCTAAAACCTATTATGATGATGAGACAGGTTGGACGGAGTATTCCTCTTCAGATTTTATCAATGAATTAGAGAAAGAAGTCTCTTTTTTGATAAAAGATCAGATGAAGTTTTCTTTTGAACAAAATGTGAAAGGAACTGAAAACTATTATATAAATCCATCTCTTCTGATTCGTGCCATACAAAATATTTTAACAAATGCTTTGGAGTATGCAGATAAACAGAATCCTAAAATTAACATTAGGGTAGAGCAAGAGGGGAAGGAATTGAAAATAGGTATATGGAATAATGGTTCGGAATTTCCAGAGGAAGTTTTAAATCATTTTGGGAAGCTCTTTTATCGTATGGATAAAGCTAGATCGGTTAAAGAGCAACATTATGGTATTGGACTTAGTTTTGTATGTAGAGTTGCAAAACTACACAAAGGCTCGAGTTGAGCTTAGAAATAGAGACGAGGGAGCAGAAGTTTTAATAACTGTGAATTGTATTAAATCATAGTGATTTACTTGTTAGTTTCTGATTGAATCGTTTTTATATGTGAGCTTTTAAACTATTTAACTTTTTCGATTAGTATAAGATGTAACAGTAGATAATAAAAACGAATGATGATATCTAGTTGATGAAAACTATTTATCATTCATTCGTTTTTTAATTATTGGATAATATACGCAGCTTTATCTCGAACGTTGTTTTCCAGCGTTGCGATTTTTGTGTTTTTTCTTGCTTGTGATAGCAGTTGGTTGTTCAGGGGTAACGTCTTTTCGTCCACTTGGTGTAGAGAAAGCACGTGCTTTTGGTGGGTTCTTGGCTAGTTCTTCACGGACTTTTTTGCGAAGTTTTGGACGAACGATATAGTTGACGATAAACTGTTGGAGAATCATCATGAAACCACCGACAACCCAGTAAAGAGTAACACTGGCTGGTGAGAAGAGGGAGAAGACGACGATCATGAGTGGGCTCATGTAAATCATTTTCTTAAGTTGTTCACGTTGCATTTCATCTTCTACTCCGTGAAGTGAAAGGAGCGATTGAAGATAGTAAAGAATACCAGCGAAGGCAACCAAAATCATACTTGGAGAACCTAGAGGAATTCCTAGGTAGCTTGCTTGAGCAACACCTTCAGTATGTTGGGCAGCAAAGTAGATAGCAGAGAAGAAAGGCATTTGAAGGAGTACAGGGAAACATCCTACACCACCAAACATGCTGATGCCGTGCTCTTTTTGAGCAGCAAAGAGAGCTTGTTGGGCTTCGAGTTTTTCTTCTTGAGTTGTTGCTTCCTTGAGACGTGTTTGGTGTGGCTCAAGGACGTGCTTGAGGGCGTTCATCTTTTCAGAGTGAAGTGTTGCCTTCCATGATTGGTAGATACCAAGTGGCAAGATAATCAAGCGCACGATAATAGTTACGATGATGATACCAACCCCAAAACCAAGTCCCTTGTCATTGGCGAAGTACTTGATAGCTTCAGCCATAGGAGCTCCAATCGTATTCCAAATAAATCCTGTTGGCTGGCCTGTGGCTTTATCGACATTGACACAGCCAGTTAAGACTAGCAACATAGCCACTCCCATAGCTGAGAGAGCAAAACGTTTAATAGATTTCACTGTTTTTATTCCTTCTTTAAAAATTATACCTTTCTATTCTACTGTTTTTTTACAAAATATACAATAGTTCTAGAGACCTAATTTGCGATTTTAAAGTCAGGGTAAGGAGGAAAGTTGCTCAGTTTGACATCTAAGTAGCTGACTTTTGAAAAAGGTGTGGGTCCTTTTCGGATTTCTTGGATAAATTTTGCCATGATAGCAGATGAGTCTGCTTGGGCTAAGATTTCCACTGTGCCATCGTCGTTATTCCATACCCGACCTGTGATGCCACCAATTTCAAGCGCCAAGCTGTAAACACCCCAACGAAAGCCGACTCCCTGTACCCTACCTTGGGCAATCATTCTAACCTTTTGCATACCAAACCCCTTTGATTGTGTTATAATATTTCTATGACTATTATAACCTCAAAAGCCAATTCTGTGGTAAAAAATGCCAAGAAATTACACCAAAAAAAATACCGCAAGTCTGCCTATTTGATTGAAGGCTGGCACTTGTTTGAAGAAGCTGTGCAAGCTGCGGTGACGATTGAGAAAATCTTTGCCTTAGAAAATTACCGAGATCAGTTAGCCTCGTTTCCGCAAACTGTCTGGGTGTCAGAGGATATTCTGCTAGATTTGGCGGATTCTCAGACTCCACAGGGAATCGTTGCGGTGATTCAAAAAGAAGAAGTAGGGCAAGCTGACTTTAGTCAGGGCAAGTTCTTGTTTTTGGAAGATGTGCAAGATCCTGGTAATGTGGGAACTATCATTCGGACTGCGGATGCAGCAGGTTTTACTGGAGTGATTGTTTCAGATAAAGTCGGCAGATATCTACAGTCTCAAGACCTTACGTTCCATGCAAGGCAGTCATTTTCATCTGCCCATTTACCGGATGTCTAGTCAAAGGCTTCTCGAGGAAGCTAAAAAGGCAGCTATCCCAGTGCTAGCAACAACCCTATCTAAAGATTCTGTTGATTACAGAGAACTGCCTCCTATAGAAAATTTTGTACTAGTCATGGGGAATGAGGGTCAAGGAATTAGTCCCCTCATGGCTGAAAGTGCAGATCAGTTGGTCCACATTAGTATGAAGGGGCAGGCGGAGAGTTTGAATGTTGCCGTTGCAGCTGGTATTTTGATTTTCCATTTAAGCTAATTTTAACTTTCTTTGTTATAATCAAGGAAAGATATTCATAGAAAAGGAGAAAAGATGAATCACACTATTATTCACGACCGCGCAGGTCTCAATCAATTTTACGCTAAGGTTTATGCCTTTGTTGGTCTGGGGATCGGACTATCTGCTTTGGTATCAGGCCTTATGTTGACGGTCTTTCAGTCTCAGTTGGTTTACTTTTTGATGCAGGGACGTCTCTGGTTGACCATTGCTACTTTTGCGGAGCTAGCCCTGGTCTTTGTTGCCAGCAGTATGGCTTCAAAGAATAGCCCAGCGGCTCTTCCAGTATTTTTACTTTACTCAGTATTAAACGGCTTTACCCTCAGTTTTGTGGTGGCCTTCTATACTCCAGGGACAGTTTTATCTGCCTTTGTATCGAGCGCCCTTCTCTTCTTTGTCATGGCGGCAGTTGGAATATTCACCAAGAAAGACTTGAGTGGGATTGGTCGGGCTATGATGGCAGCTCTTATCGGTTTGCTGATTGCTATGGTAGTCAATATTTTCTTGGCTAGTGGCTTCTTTGATTATATGATCAGTGTAGCCATGGTTTTGGTCTTTTCTGGGCTGATTGCTTGGGACAACCAAAGAATTCGCCTTGCCTATGAACAATCACAAGGTCGTGTAGCGACAGGTTGGGTTGTGTCAATGGCTCTCAGTATCTATCTTGATTTTATCAATCTCTTCCTAAGTATTCTACGTATCTTCGGTCGTAATGACTAATACTCTTCGAAAATCTCTTCAAACCACGTCAACGTCGCCTTGCCGTGGATATCATAGGTATATGTAACTGACTTCGTCAGTCTTATCTACAACCTCAAAGCAGTGCTTTGAGCTGACTTCGTCAGTTCTATCTGCAACCTCAAAACAGTGTTTTGAGCAACCTGCGGCTAGTTTCCTAGTTTGTCTTTGATTTTCATTGAGTATAAAAGGTTCAAGATATCAGTGTTCGAAGGAGCACTGATTTTTTCGTATTTGCTCTTTTCTTTTCTTGGAAATAGGTGTATAATGCTCTTAATTAATTTTTGAGGAGTAGCTTATGAAGAAAAGTTTTATCCACCAACAAGAAGAGATTTCCTTTGTCAAAAACACTTTTACCCAGTATTTGAAAGACAAGTTAGAAGTTGTCGAAGTTCAAGGTCCTATCTTGAGTAGGGTCGGCGATGGTATGCAGGACAACTTATCAGGTGTGGAGAATGCCGTATCGGTCAAGGTTCTCCAAATCCCTGATGCTACTTATGAAGTGGTACATTCACTTGCTAAATGGAAACGCCATACCTTGGCTCGTTTTGGTTTCGGTGAGGGTGAAGGTCTTTTTGTCCACATGAAGGCCCTTCGTCCAGACGAAGATTCGCTGGATGCGACCCACTCTGTTTATGTTGACCAGTGGGATTGGGAGAAAGTCATCCCAAATGGACAACGCAACATTGCCTACCTAAAAGAAACAGTTGAGAAGATTTACAAGGCCATTCGCCTGACTGAGCTAGCTGTTGAAGCCCGCTATGACATCGAATCAATCTTGCCAAAACAGATTACTTTCATCCATACAGAAGAGTTGGTAGAACGCTACCCAGACTTGACACCGAAAGAGCGTGAAAATGCTATCTGTAAAGAATTTGGCGCTGTCTTCTTGATTGGTATCGGTGGGGAATTGTCAGACGGTAAACCGCACGATGGACGTGCACCAGACTATGATGACTGGACAAGCGAGTCTGAAAATGGCTACAAGGGTTTAAATGGCGATATTCTTGTCTGGAATGAGTCTCTGGGTGGAGCCTTTGAGTTGTCTTCTATGGGAATCCGTGTGGATGAAGAAACGCTTCGCCGTCAGGTTGCCATTACAGGTGATGAAGACCGCTTGGAATTGGAATGGCACAAGGCTTTGTTGAATGGCCTATTCCCATTGACAATCGGTGGCGGAATTGGACAATCTCGGATGGCCATGTTCCTACTTCGCAAGAAACATATCGGAGAAGTGCAAACAAGTGTTTGGCCTCAAGAAGTCCGCGATACTTACGAAAATATCTTGTAGATGAGGACATTTAAATAGGTGTGGGATTCAAGTGAATCCCACCTATTTCATTTTTGAAAGGAATGCTATTATATGTATATTAACCAGATTGCTCATGCTTATTCTAATTTTAGACTGCAGATTAATGACTTGAAATTACCAGAAGGGGAAATTATTGGTCTTTTAGGAGAAAATGGAGCTGGTAAAACAACATTAATGAACATACTGTCAGGATATTATGAAGCGAATCAAACTTTTGATGTTGAGAGTTTTGATGTGGATAATATCTTATATATCCCTTCTGATTTAGAACCTTATCCATTTTTGACTGTGAGTGAATTTGTAACCTTAATTATAAACCATACAGGGGGAATAAAAACTGCTGAGCAGTTAATCAGTGAGTTGAATTTGAAGGGGAAAGAAAATACTAGAATTGAAGAGTTGTCTCAAGGAATGAGAAAAAAATTATCTCTGATTAATCTATTTATTCGTGATATTGGTCTACTTATCTTAGATGAACCATTTAATAGTATTGATGTAACTTATATCGCACAACTTAAATCAATTTTGAGGGCTTTCAAAGGTAAAACAACTATTCTGATTTCTTCTCATATTTTGGACACTTTAAATGATTTGTGTGATAGTTTTGTTCTCTTAAAGAATGGAGAAGTTGATAAAACATTTGCCAATAGAGGTTCTATTCGTGAGTTGGAGGAGCAGTTCTATGACTAAGCTATTTTTACTTAAATTAGAAATATTTCGAAAGAAGTTTGGGATATATGGATGGTGGAATATTTTAAGTTTGATAGCAGTTCTTTTGATTATCTTTTCCTTATTAAAGATATTGTTTTTCAAGATACTACCATATGAAAGCAGCATGCAACTATTGACGTTATTACTTATTTTATCTAATATGTTTGTAGTTGCTAAAGAGAGAGAAGAATTGTCTAAGTTAACTGTCAAATTTCAATCTTTTTTTCTATAATTTTTTTCTCGAAAAGAAGTGTTGAAGTACTATACTTTTTAGGAAATACATAACTATGTGTATAGTGTCAGTGTTACTGCTATTTCCATTAGATTTAGTTTTTTAAATCACAAAAAAATACTTTCTATTTTATATGATTCTTCTCCAAATTTTTTTAGTTTAGTAAGTAGTTTAGGAGTTCGTTTTTTAAAGAAAAAATATTGGGAGATTGTTAATTTATCAATTCGTATAGGGTTTGCTTTGTTTTTAGCGCTTCATGTACGGAAGGTGTTGCCATTTTATTTGAATCAAATTATAGAGGCTAGCTCTATTAGTTTCATGTTCTTACTCTTACTTGCTTGCTGTTTAGTTAATAGTTTAGTACTTATATCTAGTCGGGTGAAAATATGGTAAAAGTATTTTTTTTGACTGTTGTTAGGACTAAGTTAGCCTTGGAATTGTTATCTTTTTATGTATTGTCTATCATATCGTATATAAGTCAAGATGATTTAAAAGATCCAGGTATTTTTGCTTTTACGGTTCTATCTCTTCTCTATTTAGTGTATTATGGTATTTTAATGGTTCATGAAGGTCGCTATTGCTTTTTTTATCACCCCAAAAAAAGTTTTTAAAAATTTCGCATAGATTTGATTAGATTTGTAATTGTATTTTTCGCTTGTGTTTTTACCGTATTTATTATTTCTATCTATGGTGTCAGGTGTTTATTTTTAACTATTTATTGGCTTATATATTCCCTGTATTGATTTTCTTTAGTGTCAACACATGCTTACCATTGTATATAGAAAAAGGGAAAGATACAAAGTTAGTAAATGTGAAGCAAGTTTTTGTGAGTTGTATTGTCTCTATCGTATTATTATCTATCTTTTTAATTTTTCTTTAGATAACCTCTAAAAACGCATAATATCAGGTTTAGCAAAGCTTGATGTTATGCGTTTTATCATGGGTAAATTTTCTGAATCTTATCCTCGAATTGAGTATTATACTCAATGAAAATCAAAGAGCAAACTAGGAAACTAGCCACAGGTTGCTCAAAGCACTGCTTTGAGGTTGTAGATAAGACTGACGAAGTCAGTTACATATATCTACGGTAAGGCGACGTTGACATGGTTTGAATTTGATTTTCGAAGAGTATTAGTTAGTCTCTTCTTTCTCTTTTCGCCCATAATTTGGTATAATAAACGGTATGAAAATCGTATCAGGAATCTATGGGGGACGTCCCCTCAAGACACTAGAGGGCAAGACGACAAGACCTACTTCGGATAAGGTTAGGGGAGCCATTTTTAACATGATTGGTCCCTACTTTGAAGAGGGGAGAGTCTTGGACCTTTATGCAGGTAGTGGTGGTTTATCTATCGAGGCAGTATCGCGTGGCATGTCCAGCGCTGTTTGGTAGAGCGAGACCGTAAGGCTCAGACCATCGTGGCTGAAAATATCCAGATGACCAAGGAAGTTGGGAAATTTCAACTTCTCAAGATGGATGCAGAGAGGGCATTGGAGCAGGTATCTGGGAAATTTGACCTCATTTTCTTAGACCCTCCTTATGCTAAGGAACAAATCGCAGCAGATATTGAAAAAATGGCTGAGAGAGACCTTTTTTCTGAAGATGTCATGGTTGTATGTGAAACGGATAAGGCCGTTGAACTTCCAGAAGAAATTGCCTGTCTGGGCATCTGGAAGGAAAAGATTTATGGAATTAGTAAGGTGACAGTCTATGTCAGATAAGATTGGCTTATTCACAGGCTCATTTGACCCTATGACAAATGGGCATCTGGATATTATTGAGCGAGCTAGCAAACTCTTTGACAAGCTCTATGTCGGTATTTTTTTTAATCCCCACAAACAAGGATTTCTCCCTATCGAAAATCGTAAACGGGGGCTAGAAAAGGCTTTGGAACATTTGGAAAATGTTGAAGTCGTGTCTTCTCATGATGAATTGGTGGTTGATGTTGCAAAAAGACTGGAGGCTACTTTCCTAGTTCGAGGTTTGAGAAATGCAACGGATTTGCAATATGAAGCTAGTTTTGATTACTACAATCATCAGCTGTCTCCTGATATAGAGACCATTTATTTACATAGTCGACCTGAACATCTCTATATCAGTTCATCTGGTGTTCGAGAACTTTTGAAGTTTGGTCAGGATATTGCCTGCTATGTTCCCAATAGTATTTTGGAGGAAATTAAGAAATGAAAAAAAAAGATTAGATGGCCCTTATACGTCATTGCGGCCTTGATTGTGACTTTCTTGGCATTTGTAGTGCCCTTGCCCTATTATATAGAGGTTCCGGGTGGTTCGGAAGATATTCGCCAAGTCCTTAAAGTAAATGACACAGAAGATAAGGAAGCTGGTGCCTATCAGTTCGTTACGGTTGGTGTCCAGCACGCTACTTTAGCCCATATGATTTATGCTTGGTTGACGCCTTTTACAGATATTCGTAGTGCTCAGGAGACTACAGGTGGTTCTTCCGATGTTGAATTTATGCGAATCAATCAATTCTACATGCAAACATCGCAAAATATGGCCAAGTATCAAGGGCTAAAAACAGCTGGTAAGGATATTGAACTCAAATACCTTGGGGTTTATGTTTTGAACGTGACAGATAATTCGACCTTTAAAGGGATTCTCAATATCTCTGACACGGTCACAGCAGTCAATGATCAGACCTTTGATAGTTCCAAAGACTTGATTGATTACGTCAATTCTCAAAAATTAGGGGATTCCGTCAAGGTCACCTATGAAGAGGATGGGCAAACCAAGTCTGCAGAAGGTAAGATTATCACCTTGGAAAATGGCAAAAATGGAATTGGAATCGGCTTGATTGACCGTACGGAAGTGACCAGTGATGTCCCTATTCGTTTTTCAACAGCTGGTATCGGCGGTCCAAGTGCGGGTCTCATGTTTAGTCTGGCCATCTATACCCAAATAGCTGACCCTGACCTTCGTAATGGTCGCATTGTTGCCGGTACAGGAACTATTGACCGTGATGGTAATGTGGGTGACATTGGAGGTATTGATAAAAAAGTTGTAGCTTCGGCTAGAGAAGGTGCCGCTATTTTCTTTGCTCCTGATAATCCTGTTAGCGAAGAAGAACAAAAAGCGCATCCAGATGCGAAAAATAATTACCAAACAGCCCTAGAAGCGGCCAAAACAATCAAGACAGATATGAAAATAGTTCCAGTTAAAACCCTACAAGATGCAATTGATTACTTGAAAAACAATCCCTAATTTTTAAGTGAGGTTTCCAAACTAGCGAACAAACAGAGAAGATGGTATAATAGTCAAATGGTTCAATTATTATTCACTCTAAGCAGTCACATGCTCTTTATTTATGTGAGTTTTTACCTTTTAAAGGATCTTGTTAGATGGGACAAGGTTTTAAAAGTGACAGCTGAGAATAGAAGAAAAGTCCGTTTATTGATAGCTCTTTTTAGCATTGTAATGGGCTATATTTTGAGTTCATTCTTTATTAGCCTGTATCAGTTGTGGCAAGAAGCGCTTAGAGGATTATTATAAAATCAAATGTAAAGGAAATAAGTATGGAAAAAATTGTAGTTCAAGGTGGCGATAATCGTCTGGTAGGAAGTGTTACGATCGAAGGAGCAAAGAATGCAGTCTTGCCATTGTTGGCGGCGACTATTCTAGCAAGTGAAGGAAAAACTGTTTGCAGAACGTTCCTATCTTGTCAGATGTTTTCACCATGAATCAGGTGGTTCGTGGTTTGAATGCTAAGGTGGATTTTGATGAAGAAGCCCATCTTGTCGAGGTGGACGCGACTGGCGATATCACTGAAGAAGCCCCTTACAAGTATGTTAGCAAGATGCGTGCATCCATCGTTGTCTTGGGGCCAATTCTTGCCCGTGTAGGTCATGCCAAGGTATCCATGCCGGGAGGTTGTACGATTGGTAGCCGCCCAATTGATCTTCATTTGAAAGGTCTGGAAGCTATGGGGGCTAAGATTAGCCAGACAGCTGGTTATATCGAAGCCAAGGCTGACCGCTTACACGGGGCTCATATCTATATGGACTTCCCAAGTGTTGGTGCGACGCAGAACTTGATGATGGCGGCGACTCTAGCTGATGGAGTTACAGTGATTGAAAATGCTGCGCGTGAGCCTGAGATTGTGGACTTAGCTATTCTCCTAAATGAAATGGGAGCCAAGGTTAAAGGTGCTGGTACAGAGACCATTACCATTACCGGTGTTGAGAAACTTCATGGTACGACTCACAATGTAGTCCAAGACCGTATCGAAGCAGGAACCTTTATGGTGGCTGCTGCCATGACTGGTGGTGATGTCTTGATTAAAGATGCTGTTTGGGAGCACAATCGTCCCTTGATTGCTAAATTGCTTGAAATGGGAGTGGAAGTGACAGAGGAGACTGAAGGAATTCGAATTCGCTCTCAACTCGAAAAGCTAAAAGCTGTGCATGTGAAAACCTTGCCCCACCCAGGATTTCCAACAGATATGCAGGCTCAATTTACAGCCTTGATGACCGTCGCAAAAGGCGAATCAAGCATGGTGGAGACAGTTTTCGAGAATCGTTTCCAACACCTAGAAGAAATGCGTCGCATGGGCTTGCATTCTGAAATTATCCGTGATACAGCTCGTATTGTTGGTGGACAACCTTTGCAGGGAGCAGAAGTTCTATCTACTGACCTTCGTGCTAGTGCAGCCTTGATTTTGACAGGTTTGGTAGCACAAGGAGAAACTGTGGTCGGTAAATTGGTTCACTTGGATAGAGGTTACTACCGTTTCCATGAGAAGTTGGCGCAGCTAGGTGCTAAGATTCAGCGGATTGAGGCAAATGATGAAGATGAATAGGAAATCAAGCTACGTAATCAAGCGTTTACTTCTAGTCATTTTGGTACTATTTTTAGGTGCTTTAGCCCTAGGTATTGGCTTAATGGTAGGTTATGGAATCTTGGGCAAGGGTCAAGATCCATGGGCTATCTTGTCTCCAGCCAAATGGCAGGAATTGATTCATAAATTTACAGGAAATTAGGCTGGAGAACCAGCCTTTTTCTAAAGATAAGGAGAAATATGAACAAAAAAACAAGACAGACACTGATCGGACTGCTAGTGTTATTACTCTTATCTGCGGGAAGCTATTATATCAAGCAGCTGCAGTCGACAGCTAATAGTCCCAAAACCAAGCTTAGTCAGAAAAAACAGGCTTCTGAAGCTCCTAGTCAAGAATTGGCAGAAAGTGTCTTAACAGATGCAGTCAAGAGTCAAATAAAAGGGAGTCTGGAGTGGAATGGCTCAGGTGCTTTTATCGTCAATGGTAATAAAACAAATCTAGATGCCAAGGTTTCAAGTAAGCCCTACGCTGATAACAAAACAAAGACAGTGGGCAAGGAAACAGTGCCAACCGTGGCTAATGCCCTCTTGTCTAAGGCTACTCGCCAGTACAAGAATCGTGAAGAAACTGGGAATGGTTCGACTTCGTGGACTCCTCCAGGCTGGCATCAGGTCAAGAATCTAAAGGGTTCCTATACTCATGCGGTTGATAGAGGTCACTTGTTAGGCTATGCCTTAATCGGCGGCTTGGATGGTTTTGATGCCTCGACAAGTAATCCTAAAAACATTGCTGTTCAGACAGCCTGGGCAAATCAGGCACAGGCCGAGGATTCGACTGGTCAAAACTACTATGAAAGCATGGTGCGTAAAGCTTTGGACCAAAACAAGCGTGTCCGTTACCGTGTAACCCTATACTACGCTTCAAACGAGGACTTAGTTCCTTCAGCTTCACAGATTGAAGCCAAGTCTTCAGACGGAGAATTGGAATTTAATGTCCTAGTTCCCAATGTTCAAAGGGGCTTCAACTGGATTACCGAACTGGAGAAGTCACTGTTACTCAGTAAAAGATAAAATAAACTCCTATGTCACTTGTGGATGTAGGAGTTCTTTTTTACTAGTTTAAGCAGGGATACAATAGACACTGCTACTCAATGAAAATCAAAGTGCAAACTAGGAAGCTAGTCGCAGGCTGCTCAAAGCACTGCTTTGAGGTTGCAGATAAGAGTGACGAAGTCAGCTCAAAACACTGTTTTGAGGTTGTGGATAGAACTGACGAAGTCAGTTACATATATCTACACCAAGGTGAAGCTGACGTGGTTTGAAGAGATTTTCGAAGAGTATGAGAAAAAATAATATGTACTGGACTATATTTTGTGATATAATAAAGGATAAGATACTATTTTAGGAGAAGAACTATGGAAGACCCAAGTAGTCAGAATTTGTTGCTACAATTTGTTTTATTGTTTATCTTGACGGTGTTAAATGCTTTTTTCTCAGCCACAGAAATGGCCATGGTTTCTCTTAACCGTGCGCGGGTTGAACAAAAGGCAGAAGAGGGAGATAGACGCTATATCCGTCTGCTGAAGGTATTAGAGAATCCTAACCATTTTTTATCAACCATTCAAGTAGGGATTACCCTGATTACGATCTTATCAGGGGCGAGTTTAGCTGATACTCTAGGACGTGTGATTGCATCTTGGCTTGGAAATGGCGAAACAGCTTATGCCGTTTCAAGTTTTCTATCTTTAGCATTTTTGACTTATATTTCCATCGTTTTTGGGGAATTGTATCCTAAGAGAATTGCTCTTAATCTAAAGGATGCTTTGGCAATTCGTACAGCGCCAGTTATTATTGGGCTGGGGAAACTAGTTAGTCCCTTTGTTTGGCTCTTGTCTGCATCTACCAATCTATTGAGTCGCTTGACTCCTATGTCATTTGATGATGCGGATGAAAAGATGACCCGTGATGAAATTGCCTATATGCTGACTAATAGTGAAGAAACACTAGATGCTGACGAAATTGAAATGTTGCAGGGGATTTTCTCACTAGACGAGCTCATGGCACGTGAAGTCATGGTTCCTCGAACAGATGCCTTTATGGTCGATATTCAGGATGATACTCAAACCATCATCCAAAGTATCTTGAAACAGAACTTTTCTCGTATTCCTGTTTATGATGGAGACAAGGACAATGTCATTGGTTTGGTTCACACCAAGAGCCTCCTTAAAGAAGCCTTTGTCAGTGGGTTTGACAATATCGTCTGGAAGCGAATCTTGCAAGATCCACTCTTTGTACCTGAGACGATTTTTGTAGATGATTTATTAAAAGAGTTCAGAAATACTCAAAGACAGATGGCTATCCTTCTGGATGAGTATGGTGGTATGGCAGGTCTAGTTACACTAGAGGATCTTCTTGAGGAGATTGTCGGAGAGATTGACGACGAAACTGACCGTGCTGAGGTTTACGTTCATACTATTGGTGAGAATACCTACATTGTTCAAGGTACGATGAACTTGAACGACTTCAATAGTTATTTCGATGTTGAGCTTGAAAGTGATGATGTAGATACAATCGCTGGTTATTATTTGACTGGTGTAGGGACTATTCCAACAACTGAAAAGCTTAGCTATGAATTGATCAGTCAAAACAAACAGCTTATCCTAACCAATGATAAGGTGAAAAATGGACGTGTGACCAAGGTAAAAGTCCAAATCACAGAAGTCGAAATTGAAGAAGAAACAGAGTAAACTAGAGGCTTTTGTCACCATGCGTGACGAAGCTTTTTTCAGTTGATTTCAAAAGGGAGTTGTGTCCTTGAAAAAACTCAGCCCCAAACTCACCCCAGAAGTTCTTTAAATCTATCTTTAATTATCTGAAAAAAAATAAAAAAGCCCTTCAAAGTGGGCTTTCTGTTTAAACGAAACCTGATAAATCAAGTTATAGAAGGCGGTAGACGGATTTGAACCGACGATCAAGCTTTTGCAGAGCCGTGCCTTACCACTTGGCTATACCGCCTTAACGTTTATTATTATACCTTGAAAATGATTTTCAGTCAATAGCTTTTTCAGATTTTTTGTATCAATAATCCTAAATATTCTGAAAATTCGTTTACTTTTCTTGAAATCTATGATATAATTGATGATAACCTATACTTTATAAGAGGAGTAAATAAATGAAAAAAAGTCAAGTGCTTGCTGTAGCGGGAGCTACCTTATTAACGTCAGGAGTTCTAGCTGCGTGTTCAAACACTAGTTCAAATAATGCTAAACTAGCAAAAGATTACCAATATGTTTATCAAACAGATCCAGAAACCTGGATTATGTCGTTAGCAATATCGATTCAACGTCATTCATCACAACAAATGCCGTAGATGGTTTGTTGGCTAACGATAAATATGGTAATCTAGTTCCTTCTATCGCTGAATCATGGACAGCTTCAAAAGATGGTTTGACTTATACCTATAAAATCCGTAAGGATGCTAAATGGGTGACAGCAGAGGGAGAAGAATACGCTCCTGTAACTGCTAAAGACTTCGTTACTGGTTTGAAACATGCGGTAGATGGGAAATCAAAAGGACTTTCAATCGTTAGCTCTTCTATTAAGGGCTTAGAAGCCTATATCAAGGGTGAAACAAGTGATTTTTCAACCGTTGGAGTAAGGGCACTTGATGACCAAACGCTAGAATATACCTTGAACCAGCCAGAAACTTTCTGGAATGACAAGACTACTAGTGGTGTTTTGATGCCAGTTAATGAAGAATTCTTAACTTCAAAAGGGGAAGGTTTTGGTGCCCCAACTGATGCCAACTCTATTCTTTATAACGGTCCATTTGTCTTAAAATCTGTAACTCCAAAATCATCTATCGAGATGGCTAAAAATGATGCTTACTGGGACAAAGAAAATGTAAAAATTGAGAACGTTAAGTTCACTTTCTGGGATGGTAAGGACCAAGATGTGATTGCTAAAGGTTTTGCCGATGGTCAATATAGCAAGGCTCGTATCTTCCCTACAAGTTCTACATATGAAAAATATGCAGCTGACTTCAAAGATAACATTTACTTTAATGAACCAGGTGAGGGTGTTGCAACTGTCAGCTTGAACTATGGCCGTACAACCTATAACCACACTGCCAAAACAAGTGATGCCCAAAAGACATCTACTCAGAAAGCATTGCTAAACAAGGAATTTCGTCAAGCCTTGAACTTTGCGGTCGATCGCAATTCTTACTCAGCTCAAACAAATGGTACTGATGGAGCTGCAGTAGCCATCCGTAATACGTTTGCACCTTATAATCTTCAAGTTGGTAAGAAAACATTTGGTGAGTTGGTACAAGAAAGCTTGGCTAAGACAAATTCTTCTACTTGGTCAAACGTATCTCTAGCAGATTCTCAAAATGGACTTTACAATGAAGAAAAAGCTAAAGAAGTCTTTGCTAAAGCTAAATCAAGCCTGCAAGCTGAGGGTGTTGAATTCCCAATCCACTTGGATGCCTTGGTTATCCAAGAATCAACAGCGGTTGTAAACCGTGTTCAATCATTGAAACAATCAATTGAAAGTATTGGGTTCAGATAATGTTGTTGTAGACTTGCAACAAATGACTCAAGCAGAAGCTTTACCAATTTCATTTAGCGCTCCAACAGCTAAAGAACAAGACTGGGATATCCATACCTTGACAGGATGGAACCCTGACTATCAAGATCCTTCTACTTTCTTGGATCAGTTCGTCATTAAGGGAGGAAATACTCGCCTTTACCTTGGTATTGACCAAAATACAGATGCATCAGTAGTAAGCAAACTTGGTTTAGCTGACTATGGAAAATTACTTGATGACGCAAACAGTGAAAACCAAGATGTTCAAAAACGTTATGAAAAATACGCGGTAGCACAAGCTTGGTTGACTGACAATGCTTTGACGATTCCAGTAATGGCTTCTCCTAAAGAAACAGCCGTTTCATATGTTTCAAAAGTTCTACCATTTAGTTCTTCATATTCTGTAGCTGGGCTTAAAGGTGAGAATGCAGGATACTTGAAGTATACTGAAGTTGGTGAAAAAGCAATCACCAAAGAAGAATATGAAAAAGCTCGTGAAAAATGGTTGAAAGAAAAGACTGAGTCAAACGAGAAAGCTCAAAAAGAATTGGCAAGTCATGTGAAGTAAATAATTTTCAATAGAACTTTCTCTCCATGAGGAGAAGGTTCTTTTGGGATTTTTAAAGGAAATGATATGAAAAAATATATTTTTATGCGTGTTTTGCGGTCATTGGTTTCTATCTTCTTAGTAACAACCTTGACTTACACGATCATCTATACAATGGTTCCTCGAAAATTGATTTCAAACAGGATACCAACTATAACAAGATTGCGACAACTGCTGATAAACGTGATAACTATGAAAATACAGTTTATGAGCGTATGGGCTATATCGAGTACTACGATACCAAAGAGTTGCAAGAAAAAGCTAGCCAGATGGATGCCTCTGTAACAGTTGAAGCTAATGACACCAACAAGGCTATCTATGAAAAATACATCAAACAAATCGGTCATGGTTGGACCTTGGGAGAATTTACTGAAAGTGGCCAATTCTACGCTACTCGTGAAATCCCAATTTTTGAACGTGTTTTCAAATTCTATGCTAACTTGATTGACATTGATCATACAAATAAAATTCAAGACCCTGAAAATCCAGACTTGAAACGTTACCTTCGTTTTGAAAACGATCCAGCGATCGGATGGTCATTGGTTGGTTCAGGAACTAAACACAAATATCTCTTGTACTTCAACAGTCAGTTCCCATTTGTGCATCAAAATTTTGTGAACATTAATTTAGGCGACTCTTATCCAACCTATGCTAATAGCCCTGTTTTACAGGTTATTACTCAAGGACAAGGGCAAACAAAAACATCTCAAGTTCAATTCCCAACAGGTAAGAAAACTTCTTCTGTAAATATTTACTCAAGAACCTACAAATCACCTAGTCAGGCTGACTCTCGTGAAGTAGCTAACTATGGGAAAGATGACCCATATACTGCAACTGAAAGTAACTACCAATATCCTTCTATGATTGCTAGCTCTGCTGTCGTTGGATTGATCGGTTTGCTGATTTCTTATGCGATTGCCGTGCCACTTGGTTCAGCTATGGCTCGCTTCAAGAATACTTGGATTGATAGCTTCTCAACAGGGGCTTTGACCTTCTTGATGGCTCTTCCAACCATTGCCTTGGTTTATATCGTTCGTTTGGCTGGTTCTTCAATCGGTTTGCCAGATTCATTCCCTATCTTGGGTGCTGGAGATTGGCGTTCGTATGTTTTACCAGCAGTTATCCTTGGTTTGTTGGGTGCTCCTGGTACAGCTATTTGGATTCGCCGTTACATGATTGACTTGCAATCACAAGACTTTGTACGTTTTGCTCGTGCAAAAGGTTTGTCTGAAAAAGAAATTTCAAACAAACACATCTTTAAAAATGCCATGGTTCCACTGGTTTCAGGAATTCCTGGTGCCGTTATCGGGGTTATCGGTGGTGCAACCCTTACTGAAACAGTCTTCGCCTTCCCAGGTATGGGTAAAATGTTGATTGACTCTGTAAAAGCATCTAATAACTCTATGGTCGTTGGTCTGGTCTTCATCTTTACATGTATTTCTATCTTCTCACTTCTTTTGGGAGATATTTGGATGACGATTATTGACCCACGTATTAAATTGACTGAGAAAGGAGGCAAATAATGTCTACAATCGATAAAGAAAAATTTCAGTTTGTAAAACGTGACGATTTTGCCTCTGAAGCCATTGATGCGCCAGCTTATTCATACTGGGGATCAGTGTTTAGACAATTTATGAAGAAAAAATCAACTGTAGTCATGTTGGGAATTTTGGTAGCCATTATTTTGATGAGTTTCATCTACCCAATGTTTTCTAAGTTTGATTTCAATGATGTCAGCAAGGTAAACGACTTTAGTGCTCGTTATATCAAGCCAAATGCTGAGCATTGGTTCGGTACTGACAGTAACGGTAAATCGCTCTTTGACGGTGTTTGGTTCGGAGCTCGTAACTCTATCCTCATTTCTGTGATTGCGACAGTGATTAACTTGGTTATCGGTGTATTTGTCGGTGGTATTTGGGGTATTTCAAAATCAGTTGACCGTGTGATGATGGAAGTTTATAACGTCATCTCAAACATCCCCTCTCTTTTGATTGTCATTGTCTTGACTTACTCAATCGGAGCTGGATTCTGGAATCTGATTTTTGCCATGAGTGTAACAACATGGATTGGGATTGCCTTTATGATCCGTGTACAAATCTTGCGCTATCGTGACTTGGAATACAACTTGGCGTCACGTACTTTGGGAACACCGACCCTGAAGATTGTTGCCAAAAATATCATGCCTCAATTGGTATCTGTTATTGTGACAACCATGACTCAAATGCTTCCAAGCTTTTATCTCATACGAAGCCTTCTTGTCTTTCTTCGGTCTTGGATTACCGATTACAGTGCCAAGTTTGGGTCGTTTGATTTCGGATTATTCACAAAACGTAACAACCAATGCTTACTTATTCTGGATTCCATTGACAACTCTTGTCTTGGTATCCTTATCCCTTTTCGTAGTTGGTCAAAACTTAGCGGATGCTAGTGATCCACGTACACATAGATAGGAGTAGAAATGACAAAAGAAAAAAATGTAATTTTGACTGCTCGCGATATTGTCGTGGAATTTGACGTTCGTGACAAAGTATTGACAGCCATTCGCGGTGTTTCCCTTGAACTAGTTGAAGGAGAAGTATTAGCCTTGGTAGGTGAGTCAGGATCAGGAAAATCTGTTTTGACAAAGACTTTCACAGGTATGCTTGAAGAAAATGGTCGTATTGCTCAAGGTAGTATTGACTACCGTGGTCAGGATTTGACAGCTCTATCTTCTCACAAGGATTGGGAACAAATTCGTGGTGCTAAGATTGCAACTATCTTCCAGGACCCAATGACTAGTTTGGACCCAATTAAAACAATTGGTAGTCAGATTACAGAAGTTATTGTAAAACACCAAGGAAAAACAGCTAAAGAAGCGAAAGAATTGGCAATTGACTACATGAATAAGGTTGGGATTCCAGATGCAGATAGACGTTTTGATGAATACCCATTCCAATATTCTGGAGGAATGCGTCAACGTATCGTTATTGCGATTGCCCTTGCCTGCCGACCTGATGTCTTGATCTGTGATGAGCCAACGACTGCCTTGGATGTAACCATCCAAGCACAGATTATTGATTTGCTGAAATCATTACAAAACGAGTACCATTTCACAACAATCTTTATCACCCACGACCTTGGTGTGGTAGCAAGTATTGCGGATAAGGTAGCGGTTATGTATGCAGGAGAAATCGTTGAATATGGAACTGTTGAGGAAGTCTTCTATGACCCTCGCCATCCATATACATGGAGTCTCTTATCTAGCTTGCCTCAGCTTGCTGATGATAAAGGGGATCTTTACTCAATCCCAGGAACACCTCCGTCACTTTATACTGACCTGAAAGGGGATGCTTTTGCCTTGCGTTCTGACTATGCAATGCAGATTGACTTCGAACAAAAAGCCCCTCAATTCTCAGTATCAGAGACACATTGGGCTAAAACTTGGCTTCTTCATGAGGATGCTCCAAAAGTAGAAAAACCAGCTGTGATTGCAAATCTCCACGATAAGATCCGTGAAAAAATGGGGTTTGCCCATCTGGCAGACTAGGAGGAAGGAAATGTCTGAAAAATTAGTAGAAATCAAAGATTTAGAAATTTCCTTCGGTGAAGGAAGTAAGAAGTTTGTCGCTGTTAAAAATGCTAACTTCTTTATCAACAAGGGAGAAACTTTCTCGCTTGTAGGTGAGTCAGGAAGTGGGAAAACAACTATTGGTCGTGCCATCATCGGTTTAAATGACACAAGTAATGGGGATATCATTTTTGAAGGTCAAAAGATTAATGGTAAGAAATCGCGTGAACAAGCTGCGGAATTGATTCGTCGTATTCAGATGATTTTCCAAGACCCTGCTGCAAGTTTGAATGAACGTGCGACTGTTGATTATATTATTTCTGAAGGTCTTTACAATCATCGTTTATTTAAGGATGAAGAAGAACGTAAAGAGAAAGTTCAAAATATTATCCGTGAAGTAGGTCTTCTTGCTGAGCACTTGACTCGTTACCCTCATGAATTCTCAGGTGGTCAACGTCAACGTATCGGTATTGCCCGTGCCTTGGTCATGCAACCAGACTTTGTTATTGCGGATGAGCCAATTTCAGCCTTGGACGTTTCTGTACGTGCCCAAGTCTTGAACTTGCTCAAAAAATTTCAAAAAGAACTTGGTTTGACTTACCTATTTATCGCCCATGACTTGTCGGTTGTTCGCTTTATTTCAGATCGTATCGCAGTTATTTATAAGGGTGTTATTGTAGAGGTTGCTGAAACAGAAGAACTGTTTAACAATCCAATTCACCCATATACTCAGGCCTTGCTTTCAGCGGTACCAATTCCAGATCCAATCTTGGAACGCAAGAAGGTCTTGAAGGTTTATGACCCAAGTCAACACGACTATGAGACTGACAAGCCATCCATGGTAGAAATCCGTCCAGGTCACTATGTTTGGGCGAATCAAGCCGAATTGGCACGTTACCAACAAGGATTAAAATAGTAATGGTTTTATAATTTCCATGTCAATTTTTATGGAAATTATAAACCTTTTTTGTTGGACTGATTTAAAAAACTTTGAAAGTGGCCTGAAAGAATTTTCGAAAAATTTTAAAAAATTCTGAAATATTCTTGACAGCTAATGAAAAAGGTGGTAAGATAGGAAACATCAAAAAAGAAAGCAGAAAAAGAAATGAATAAGAGACAGGCTGTAACGATGAATCAAAACTTTGACTTTAGCTACTTTAGATAGTGTTTGTAGACATGTCACCATGGATGCAAACAGTTCAAGCAATTTGTTTGTATCTATGTGGCTAAGATTTTTGATTGTGGTCCATATAGATGAATATCTAAATGGACTAGCAAAGTTATAACTTGTTAGATTATTTCAAGCATCCGTTTAGATAGTATCTAGGCGGTTTTTTGTTTTATCTTTTCTGAGAAGGAGTTTCATTATGAAAGTTGTTCGAAAATTACTAGCCCCCCTCTTGGTAGTGGGTATCCTCTTGACCTCTCTGATCAGTTTGCATCAGTTGAAGGCAGATAAGAAAAATGATGTGTTTCGTATCGGTATTTCGCAATTTATTACCCACCAGTCTCTAGATGCTACTAGAGAAGGCTTTGTGGATGAGCTGGCTAAACAAGGCTATGTTGAAGGGAAAAATATTGAGATTGATTTGCAAAATGCACAGGGAGAACAAAGAAATCTAAAAACTATTTCCCAGCAGCTAGCAGAATCCAGTGATGTCGTTCTAGCCATCGCAACGCCTTCTGCTCAGAGCTTAGCCAATACGACGCAAGCGACACCGGTTATCTTTTCAGCGGTAACAGACCCTGTCAGTGCCAAGTTGGTTGAGTCAAGAGAACATCCCTGGGGGCAATGTAACTGGGAATAAGCGACCAGTCATCAGATGCCATTTCAACCCAAATTAATTTGATAAAGAAAGTCCTACCAAAAGCTAAAACGATTGGAATCCTCTATACTCAGAGCGAGCCCAAATTCGGTTGTCCAAAAGGATGAAGCTAAGCGACTTCTGGAAGAAAAAAAGGCTTTTACCATTGTTGAAAAAAACAATCTTGGACAGTAATAACGTCAAGGCTGCAGCAGAGAGCTTTGATGGCAGAGGTGGATATGGTTTTTGTACCAACGGATAATATCATTTCATCAACTATGGAAACAGTCAAGCAGGTTTCTATTAAACACAAGGTCCCAGTATTTGGTGGTTCAACAGAAATGATTGCTGTTGGTGGCTTGTATAACTACGGAACCAATTATGAAGAATTGGGAAGACAGACAGCACGAATGCTGATTCGTGTCTTAAAAGGTGAGAAGCCAGAAAAATATAGCAGTGGAGTTGCCTGAAAAAAATTGGAATTGCATACCAATCAAGAAATGGCAGATGCACTAGGAATTGATATCAGTAAGTTAGAAGGCAAGGAATAAGGAGGTTTAAGATGAATTTTTGTGTTATCTAGTTTATCAGAAGGTTTGTTGTGGTCGATTATGGCTATTGGGGTCTACTTGACTTTCCGTATTTTTGGATATTGCGGATATGACTGCTGAGGGAGCCTTTCCTCTGGGGGCAGCAGTCCTTGTATCACAGATACAGGCAGGGACAAATCCTTGGATTGCGACCTTACTTGCTTTGCTGGCAGGTATGGTAGCAGGTCTTGTATCAGGAATGCTCCACACCAAGATGAAAATCCCAGCTCTCTTGACAGGAATTGTGACCTTGACAGGTCTTTATTCGATCAATATTAAAATCATGGGCAGCGTACCCAATCTCTCCTTAGGGAGATTCTGCAACGGTCTTTAAACAGTTGGCGAGCTTGGGTCTGACAAATGAGGAAGCTGTTTTCTCACTTAGTTTAGCCTGTCTCTTACTTGTTTGTTTGGTCTTGACTCTTTTGATGAAAACGGAGATTGGTTTGGTCTTGCGTTCGACTGGGGACAATATTCCGATGAGTGAGGCCAATGGGGTCAATGTAGATACCATGAAAATTGTTGGTTATATGATTTCAAACGGTTTGATTGCCCTATGTGGTTCCTTGTTTGCTCAAAATGATGGATTTTCAGATGTAACTTCTGGGACAGGAACTATTGTTGTTGGTTTGAGTGCTGTGATTATTGCGGAAGTCTTGATTCACGATTTGACCATTGGAGGTCGCTTGTTATCTATCGGAATCGGTGCTATTGTTTACCGTTTGATTATTTTAAATATCTATGAAATTCCAAATCTAGATCAAAACCTGGTTCGTCTCTTTAATGCAATCTTGTTAGCCTTAGTTTTATTTGCACCAGAATTGCAAAAGAGATTAAAGATTCGTGGTCTGAAATTGAGAAATGAATAGGAGGAGAAAGTTATGGCAAGTTTATTAACACTTGAAAATATTCACAAGACATTTGAAGCAGGGACGGTCAATGAGAACCATGTCCTCAAAGGATTAGATTTAGAAGTTGAAGAGGGAGATTTTATCTCTGTTATCGGTGGAAATGGAGCAGGGAAATCCACTTTGATGAATATCTTGGCTGGCAATTTATCGGTGGACGAAGGGGATCTTTTATTGGCAGGCAAATCCATTAAAAATCTGAGTGTAAGAAAGAGAGCCAAGGATATTGCCCGTGTTTTTCAAGATCCTAAGATGGGAACAGCTTCTCGTTTGACGATTGAGGAAAATATGGCTATTGCCTTGAGACGCGGGCAGAAGAGAGGACTTGGCTGGGGCGTGAAAGAGAAGGACAGAATCCAGTTCCAAGAGGCCTTGAAGGAGTTGAATATTGGCCTTGAAAACCGCTTAAAAGTAGATACTCAATATCTCTCAGGAGGACAAAGACAGGCCTTGACCCTAGTCATGGCAGCTCTGGTGAAACCCAAACTTTTGCTTTTGGATGAACATACTGCGGCACTTGATCCGAAAACCAGTCAAATGGTGATGGACTTGACGCAAAAGATTGTGGAACACCATCAGTTGACGACTTTGATGATTACCCATGATATGAACCATGCGATTGAGTACGGAAATCGTCTCATTATGCTCTATCAAGGCAAGATAGTGGTGGATGTCAAAGGAGAGGAGAAAAAGCATTTGACGGTTGAAGATCTCATGCATCTCTTCCAGAAAAATAGTGGGCAAAGTCTAGTTAGTGATGAATTGGTTTTGGGATAAAGAAAAAGGCTGAGATAGTGCTCAATAACTTTTATGCCACAGAAGTGGAAATCGATTTACCTCTAGTCTACCAAAATGGACAGATTTTGCTTTCAAACTATGAAGATGTAGAAGTGTCTGAAAAAATTCTACTCAAACCTTCTCAAACACTGGCTATTTATGTAAATATAAAAGAGGAGGCTGGGACAAAAGTCCGACCTAAAATATAAAAAGCGAACAAAACTAGTTTTCTGGTAATCAGAATTCTAATTTGTTCGCTTTTCACATTTAATTATAGATTTGAAGGGGTTAATAATTAAGGTTTTTAAAAATTGAAATCTTTTTGTCCCAAACTCCTTTTACTGGCGATTTTAAACATTTATTAAGTCAGTCAAGTTGATTTCGGGATTAAGAGACACTAAATGATAGTGGACATGTGCTTCAGGGTCGGAAATAGGTATCATTACTCGGTCGTCCTGAATCTTTTCCCTTTCTTGGCTGAGATTGGTCGCAAACCGAGGAAGTGTAGAATTGTAGGCTAATTCTTCAAACTCAAAACGGTTGGACTGAATGAGAAATTTTGAAGCTGGCATTTTTCTTGAACCAATTCATTCCAAAATCCAATTTGATGCATTAGGAGAAAGTTATAACCATTGATTGCCTCGAAGCTAACGGCATCTAGACGAGCCAAATCATGACCCGTAATGACTGCAATGGCAAGTTCCTCCTGTAGATAGGGCAGACAGGTCGTTTGATTCTGGTCATATGCAAATGGGAGAACAGCTAGATCAATGGTTTCCTCCTCAATAGCTTCCATTACCTTGTGGATAGAGCAAATTTGATGGCTAATTTGTTTGTTAGGGTAGAGGGATGCTAGTTGCGGTAGCAAAGACCAAAGTGGTGCAGGAGCGACTGAAGCAATCGTAATGGTCTTGAGGCTTTGCTCAAACTGTCTGACTTCTTTGATGCCTTGCTGACTAGTACTTAAAATTCTGCGTGCAACTTCGACAGCACGTTCTCCTGTTTTATTTAACGAAATCCGATTAGCACTGCGGTCAAAAAGGGGAACACCAAAATCCTCTTCCAAGTGCTGCATGGAACGTGATAAGGAAGGTGTCGAAATGAGTAATTTCTCTGCAACTTTTGAGAGTGTCCCTAATTCTTTAAAAGCGACGAGTTGTTCGAGTTCTTCTAGGTTAAGCATGTTTACCTCCTTTTTACTTTTCGTTTTATGAAAACTAGTTTGCTTTATTAATAGTGTACAAAATTTTCAAGTGGGTGAAAACTAGAAGCATCAAAAGAAATAAGGAGATACAGAATATGTTTTACAAAACTTTAAATAACAAGGTTAAAATGCCACAATTAGGATTTGGAGTTTACCAAACACCGGTAGATGAAACCAAGCGTGCAGTCCTCGATGCTATCGAAGTCGGTTATCGTGCCTTTGATACTGCTCAAGCTTATGGCAATGAAGCAGGTGTGGGGGAAGCTATCAAGGAATCTGGCCTTCCGCGGGAAGAATTTTTCATCACCACCAAGATTTGGATTAGCAATGCCGGTTATGAGAAGGCCAAGGCATCCATTGAAGAATCCTTGCAAAAATTGCAAACAGATTATATCGATCTTTTGCTGATTCACCAACCTTTCGGTGATTACTATGGAACTTACAGAGCTATGTAGGAAGCCTACAAGGCTGGTAAGCTCCGTGCTATTGGGGTTTCAAACTTCTCACCAGATCGTTTTATTGATTTGCAGCATTTTGTAGAAATCAAGCCAGCTGTGAATCAGATTGAAACGCATATCTTCCAGCAACAAAAAGTAGCCAAGACTTATTTAGATAAATACAACTGCCAAATCGAATCTTGGGGACCTTTTGCAGAAGGGCGCAATGATTTTTTCAATACGCCAACTCTTAAAGAAATTGGGGAGAAAAATATGGGAAATCCGTTGCTCAGGTAGCATTGCGATTCCTCCTCCAAAGCGACGTTGTGGTGATTCCTAAGTCTGTTCGCAAAGAACGCATGCAGGAAAACTTCAATATCTTTGACTTTGAATTGACGGCAGAAGAGATGGCAACCATTCAAGATTTAGACCAGGGGAAATCCCTCTTCTTTGATCACCAAGCTCCAGAAATAGCAGAATTTTTCATGACATTGGTAAAAAAGTAGAACTGAATTTTAGGGAAGTTAAAATCTAAGCAACGGAGGAAAAATTATGTCAAAAATCAAACAAACAGCAGGGAGAGATGCCCTAGGTGATTTTGCACCAGAATTTGCCCATTTTAATGATGATATTCTCTTTGGAGAAAATTGGAATAACCAAGATATTGACCTGAAAACAAGATGTATTATCACGGTTGTAGCACTGATGTCGTCTGGTATCACAGATCAATCCTTGTCTTACCATCTTGCAAATGCCAAGAAGCATGGAGTGAGCAAAAAAGAAATTGCTGCCATCATTACTCATGTGGCTTTTTATGCAGGCTGGCCAAAAGCATGGGCCGTTTTCAATCTAGCTAAAACAATCTGGACGGAGGATGTCCCGTCAGACGCTAGTGCAAAAGAAGCTTATCAAGCTTCAGATTGAAGACAAAGTCCTTAGAACACAAGTTTCTAAGGGCTTTTCTTTGTGTAAAGTCGTATAATAGAGGTAAGAAGAGTTGTGAGGTAATCCCTATGTTTCACAAAGAAAAACCTGATTATAATCGTAAGCAATATGGTTTCTATACAATAGACGAATTGGTCCCAAAAGATCACTTTCTTCGACAAGTTGATTCAAAAGTTGATTTTGACTTTATCTATGACTTGGTAGAAGATACCTATAGTCCAGATAAGGGTCGTCCTAGTCTTGATCCCGTCATGTTAGTCAAAATTCCTTTGATTAAATGTTTTTATGGAATCCGTTCCATGCGCCAAACCATTAAAGAGATTGAAGTTAACGTGGCCTATCGTTGGTTTCTTGGTCTGACTTTAGATGATAAGGTCCCTCATTTTACTACCTATGGGAAGAATTACAGCCGTCGTTTTCAAGATAAGGAACTCATTTCTGAGATTTTTTCCCAAGTTCTCAACCAAGCTTTGTATGCAGGTTTAATTGATCCTTCTGAAATATTTGTGGATGGTACCCATATCAAAGCGGCAGCTAATAGTCACAAGTATCGTAAGGAAATGGTAGACCAACAAGCTAAGTTTATGAGTGAACAATTGGAAGTTGAGATTGATTTAGATAGGAAAAAACACGCAAAAAAGTCCTTAAAGCCCGCAAAAGAAAGTGAGGCTAAAGAAAAGAAAATTTCAACGACAGATCCCGAGTGTGGTTGGTTTCACAAGGGAGAACACAAGGAAGTATTTGCCTATTCTGCCCAAGTTGCTTGCGATAAGCATGGTTGGGCCTTAGCTTATACGGTTGAAGCGGGAAATGTTCATGATAGTCAGGCTTTCCCTGCTCTTTTCTCAAAGTTAGAACCTTTCTCCCCACGCTATATTATTGCGGATGCAGGCTACAAGACCCCAGCTATTGCCCATTATTTATTAGAACGTAACATCATCCCTGTCTTCCCTTATACTCGTCCAAAGGGAGTAAAGGGAAACTTAAGACCTAGTCATTTTGTTTATGATTCAAGTGATGACTCTTATGTCTGTCCAGAGAATCAAGTATTAAACTATCGCACTACCACTCGAGAAGGTTACCGTGAGTATAAGAGTAATCCCAAAGTATGTGTTGCCTGTCCTTTATTATCCGTTTGTACCCAAAGCAAGAATTTTCAAAAAGTAGTAACGAGACATGTCTGGAAAGATGACCTTGAATTTTGTGAGGAAATCCGTCACCAAAAAAAGAAATGAAGGAACTCTATAAGAAGCGCAAAGAAACAATTGAACGACTCTTTGGGACGGCTAAGGAGTACCATAATTTGAGATACACTAGAGAGAAAGGAAAGTCCAAAATGGAGGATAAGGTTGGGCTTACTTTGGCATGCTTAAATATTAAAAAATTAGTGAAATGGATAGCGAATATCCCTTTTTATTTTGTTCTAAATCCGGTTTTTGGTTGGAATATCAGATGATGAGACAAAATATTTTTGAAAAGCTAAAAAGACAAACGCCAAAAATGACGTTTATCTACATTCTGAAGCTTATCAAGCTTCAATATTTTTTCCAATTGGACAAGACAATAGTGCTTATGAACAATACTTTGTGGGTCAATCCTATCTAGCTCCAATCTCGGATGGAGCTTTCCCAATCTTTAATGTTACTTTCGAACCAGGCTGTCGCAATCATTGGCATAACCATAGAGCTACTAAAGGTGGGGGACAAGTCCTCATCTGTGTGGGTGGTGAAGGATATTACCAAGAATGGGGAAAAGATGCTGTGAAACTCCAACCTGGCGACACCGTTACCATCCCAGCTAATACAAAGCACTGGCATGGTGCTAGCAAGGATTCTTGGTTCTCTCATTTAGCTTTTGAAATTCCTGGTGAAAATACTAGTACGGAATGGAACGACCCTGTGTCTGAAGAAGACTATTTGAAAGCACAAGAGTAATACGTTTTATAGACTCACTCATCCTGACTTCAAACAAAAATCTAGAAAAAGTGCATAATAAAAGTGATAAACCAATATAAAAGGAGAGGTCCTATGAAGAAAACAGTTTATGATAAATTGCAAGAATAAGTGCAACATTTACTCGAACTCATCCTCTAGAGCTTCACTAGCAGTTCTGTAAGCTAAACATTTTCGTGGTCGGTGATTGATATCATATAAAACCTTGTTCAAAGCCTCATCAGAGATAGTGGCTAAATCGGTTTTCTTTGGGAAATATTCTCTTAGTAAGCCATTTGCGTTTTCATTGCTTCCTCTCTGCTAGGATGAATAGGCGTCCGCAAAGAAAAAGGAAATTCCTAAATTCTCTACCAGAGGATAGCAGGCAAACTCTTTTCCCCTGTCTGAAGTGAAGGTTTTAAGAGCCTCTTTTGGAAATAGCTTACAAAGTTGTTCGATAGCTGAAAACATGGATTTGGCTCTTCTGTCTGGTATCTTGAAAGCTAAGTAAAAGCGCGTTTTTCGCTCTAGGAAGGTCGCTAAACAGCCCTTGCTTTTGCCTCTGGAAGACACCACAGTATCGAGCTCCCAGTGGCCAAAGGTCTCACGATTCCTGACCTCTTTAGGACGTTTGGCAATCGACGTACCAATCCTAAATGTTCCACGTGTTTCTTTGGGTTGTCGAGTTTTTCCTTTACGACGAAGGACGCTTAAATCCAGATCAATCAAACCAGCATAGAGCCAGTTATAGATAGTTTTAAAAGCTACCATTGGTTTTTGTTCAAGCTGATAGCGGTCACAAATCTGTTCAGGCGACCAGAAGGATTTTAAACCGTCCTCAATTTCCTTTTTCAACTCTGGTGTCAAACGAGACTTCCGACCTTTTTGCTTAGCCCTGTGGTCGTACTGTTCCTGTGCTAAGGCTGCGGAATAACCATTTTGGCATCGTCTTAACTCTCTTGAAATGGTAGATTTATGGACGTCAAGTTTACTTGCAATTTGGCAAGGTTTCAAACCTAATTCCAAGTAGGTTTCTATCTTTATTCGGTCGGTTATGGTAAGATGGGAGTAGCTCATAGTTTTTCCTCGGGTTCTGTTAGTGTGGTTACTTACAGTTTACACCAATGAAACGCTATGAGTTTTTTTGTTGCACTATATTTTACAATTTATCGTAAATTAAACTCAATAAGGAGCCCTCTTTTGCAGAAAAGCAGGGTTCTTTTTGCTGTCTATTCCATCCCTGAAAGCGTAAAACAAACTAGTCAGGGGGGCTAGTTTATGGTATAATGAAAGAGACTCAAAAAGAAACAGGAGAAATATGATGGATTTACTATTAGCAATTGTATTGATTGTGCTAGCTTTTCTAGGAGGAGCTCTTGGAGGAATGTACTTGGTTCGTAAGCAAATCGAAAAAGAATTCGCTGACAACCCACGTTTGAATGCTGAAGCAGTTCGTACTCTTTTGAGTGCAAATGGTCAAAAACCAAGCGAAGCCAAGGTACAACAAGTTTACCACCAAATCATCCGCCAACAAAAAGCAGCCCTTGCTAACAATAAAAAGAAAAAATAAATAAGGAAAAGTCTGGGATGAAAGTTCCAGACTTCTCACTATGTTGGCTATGGTTTAGGGATAAGACTTTTTCCTTGCATTCTATTGATATTTGATTATGATTAAGAGGGAGACGGTTGGGAGTTTGCCAGTCTGTCAGCAATTTTAGTAAGAGATGTAATCATAATGAACTATCAATCAGAAAAAAGACTAGAAAGAAGACTATATGGATAATCGACCAATTGGTTTTTTGGATTCGGGTGTCGGGGGCTTGACCGTTGTGCGCGAGCTCATGCGCCAGCTTCCCCATGAAGAAATCGTCTATATTGGAGATTCGGCGCGGGCTCCCTATGGTCCCCGACCTGCTGAGCAAATTCGTGAATATACTGGCAGTTGGTCAACTTTCTCTTGACCAAGGATGTCAAAATGATTGTTATTGCTTGTAATACTGCGACTGCGGTCGTCTGGGAAGAAATCAAGGGTCAACTAGACATTCCTGTCTTGGGTGTGATTTTACCAGGGGCATCGGCAGCCATCAAGTCCAGCCAAGGTGGGAAAATCGGAGTCATTGGAACGCCTATGACGGTACAATCAGATATCTACCGCCAGAAAATCCATGATCTGGATCCGGACTTACAGGTAGAGAGTTTGGCCTGTCCCAAGTTTGCCCCCTTGGTGGAGTCTGGGGCCCTGTCAACCAGTGTCACCAAGAAAGTGGTCTATGAAACTCTGCGTCCCTTGGTTGGAAAGGTGGATAGCCTGATTTTGGGTTGTACCCATTATCCGCTTCTCAGACCTATTATTCAAAATGTCATGGGGCCAAAGGTTCAACTTATCGATAGTGGGGCAGAGTGCGTACGGGACATTTCAGTCTTACTCAATTATTTTGAAATCAATCGTGGTCGCGATGCTGGACCACTCCATCACCGTTTTTACACAACAGCCAGCAGCCAAAGTTTTGCACAAATTGGTGAAGAATGGCTGGAAAAAGAGATTCACGTGGAGCATGTAACATTATGACAAACAAAATTTATGAATACAAGGACGACCAGGACTGGTATGTCGGGTCCTACAGTGTTTTTGGCGGCATTCGGACTTTGACGGATGATGAGTTAAACTTTCCTCTGTTCCAATTCGCCAAAATATTTGGAGATGAGGAGCGAGGCTTTCCACTTTCAGTCACCGTTTTACGCTACGGTTCTCCCTATCGTTTATTGTCCTTTGTGGTAGATATATTTAACCAAGAAATGGGACGAAATCTGGAAGTCATTCAACGTCAGGGGGCTTTGCTCTTAGTTGAAAATGGGCAACTCTTGTATGTGGAATTGCCTAAAGAAGGGGTTGATGTCCAAGATTTCTTTGAGACTAACAAGGTCAGAGAAACCCTGTTGATTGCGACTCGTAACGAAGGTAAGACCAAGGAATTTCGAGCTATCTTTGACAAACTTGGTTATGATGTGGAGAACCTTAATGACTATCCAGACCTGCCTGAAGTAGCAGAAACAGGCATGACCTTTGAAGAAAATGCCCGTCTCAAGGCAGAAACTATTTCTCAATTAACGGGCAAGATGGTTTTGGCAGATGATTCTGGACTTAAAGTTGATGTTTTGGGCGGTTTGCCGGGTGTCTGGTCAGCTCGTTTCGCAGGAGTGGGAGCAACTGACCGGGAAAACAATGCCAAGCTCTTGCACGAATTGGCCATGGTCTTTGAGCTCAAGGACCGTTCGGCTCAATTCCATACAACCCTAGTCGTAGCCAGTCCAAACAAGGAAAGTTTGGTTGTTGAAGCAGACTGGCCAGGCTACATTAACTTTGAACCTAAGGGGGAAAATGGCTTTGGCTATGATCCTCTCTTCCTTGTAGGAGAGACAGGCAAGTCATCCGCTGAATTAACCCTTGAAGAAAAAAATAGTCAATCTCACCGTGCCTTAGCCGTCAAGAAACTTTTGGAGGTATTTCCATCATGGCAAAGCAAACCATCATTGTAATGAGTGATTCTCATGGCGATAGCTTGATTGTGGAAGAAATCCGTGATCGCTATGTGGGAAAAGTTGACGCCGTTTTTCATAACGGCGATTCTGAACTGCGTCCGGATTCTCCACTTTGGGAGGGCATCCGTGTAGTCAAAGGGAACATGGACTTTTACGCTGGCTACCCAGAACGTTTGGTGACCGAGCTTGGTTCGACCAAGATTATCCAAACTCATGGTCACTTGTTTGATATCAATTTTAACTTTCAAAAGTTGGACTACTGGGCTCAGGAAGAAGAGGCCGATATCTGCCTCTATGGTCACTTGCATGTGCCAAATGCTTGGATGGAAGGCAAGGCCCTCTTTCTAAATCCAGGTTCCATTAGTCAACCACGTGGGACCATCAGAGAATGTCTCTATGCTCGCGTGGAAATTGATGATAGTTATTTCAAAGTGGACTTTTTGACACGAGACCATGAGGTGTATCCGGGCTTGTCCAAGGAGTTTAGCCGATGATTGCCAAGGAGTTTGAGACTTTCTTGTTGGGGCAGGAGGAAACTTTTTTGACTCCTGCTGAAAATCTGGCCGTGTTGATTGATACCCACAATGCAGATCATGCGACCCTCTTGCTCAGTCAGATGTCCTATACCCGTGTTCCCGTTGTGACAGATGAGAAACAATTTGTTGGGACGATTGGGCTCAGAGATATTATGGCTTATCAGATGGAGCATGACCTGAGTCAAGAAATCATGGCAGATACGGATATTGTTCATATGACCAAAACGGACGTAGTGGTTGTTTCGCCTGATTTTACCATTACGGAGGTCTTACACAAGCTGGTAGATGAGTCTTTCTTACCGGTTGTGGATGCGTCAGGGATTTTCCAAGGGATCATCACGCGCAAGTCTATCCTCAAGGCAGTCAATGCCCTCTTGCATGACTTTAGTAAGGAATATGAGATTCGATGCAAATGAGAGATAGGATTTCAGCCTTTTTAGAGGAAAAGCAGGGCTTGTCTGGCAATTCCAAGCAGTCCTATAAGTATGATTTGGAACAATTTTTAGACATTATAGGAGAGCGGATTTCTGAGACCAGTCTCAAGATTTACCAAGCCCAACTAGCCAATCTAAAAATCAGCGCCCAGAAGCGAAAAATTTCGGCCTGTAACCAATTTCTCTACTTTCTCTATCAAAAAGGAGAAGTGGATAGTTTTTACCGTTTGGAATTAGCTAAACAAGCTGAGAAGAGGACCGAAAAGCCAAAAATTCTAGACCTAGCCTCCTTTTGGCAGGAAAGTGACTATCCAGAGGGGCGCTTACTGGCGCTCTTGATCCTAGAAATGGGGCTCTTGCCGAGTGAGATTTGGCTCTCAAGGTTGCGGATATTAATCTGGATTTTCAGGTGTTGCGAATCAAGAAGGCTTCCCAACAGAGGATTGTCACCATTCCCACGACCTTGCTTTCAGAATTGGAACCCTTGATGGGCCAGACCTATCTCTTTGAAAGGGGAGGGAAAGCCTATTCTCGTCAGTGGGCCTTTCGTCAGTTAGAAGCTTTTGTCAAGGAGAAAGGTTTTCCAGCTCTGTCATCCCAAGCCTTGCGGGAACAGTTCATTCTAAGACAAATAGAAAACAAGGTCGATTTGTACGAAATTGCAAAAAAATTAGGATTAAAAACAGTCCTGACCTTAGAAAAATATAGATAATGGATATTAAATTAAAAGATTTTGAAGGGCCCCTGGATCTTCTTTTGCACCTGGTTTCTAAGTACCAGATGGATATTTACGATGTGCCTATTACGGAAGTCATCGAACAGTATCTAGCCTATGTCTCAACCCTGCAGGCCATGCGTCTAGAAGTGACGGGCGAGTATATGGTTATGGCCAGTCAACTCATGCTGATTAAGAGCCGCAAGCTTCTTCCAAAGGTAGCAGAAGTGACAGATTTGGAAGATGAACTAGAGCAGGATCTTCTTTCTCAAATCGAAGAATACCGCAAGTTCAAGCTCTTGGGAGAGCACTTGGAAGCCAAGCACCAAGAACGGGCCCAGTACTATTCCAAAGCGCCGACAGAGTTGATTTACGAAGATGCGGAGCTTGTGCATGACAAGACGACTATTGACCTCTTTTTGGCTTTTTCAAATATCCTAGCCAAGAAAAAAGAAGAGTTTGCACAAAATCACACGACTATCTTGCGGGATGAATATAAGATTGAGGACATGATGGTCATCGTAAAAGAGTCCTTGACTGGACGAGATCAATTGCGCTTGCAGGATTTGTTCAAGGAAGCTCAGAATGTCCAAGAGGTCATTACACTCTTTTTAGCAACTTTAGAGTTAATCAAAACTCAGGAGTTAACTCTAGTGCAGAATGAGAGTTTTGGGGATATCTATCTCATGGAAAAGAAGGAAGAAAGTCAAGTGGCCCAAAGCTAGACTTGATAGAGAGGAAAGATGAGTACTTTAGCAAAAATAGAAGCGCTCTTGTTTGTAGCGGGTGAAGATGGGATTAGAGTCCGCCAGTTAGCTGAACTCCTCTCTCTGCCACCGACAGGCATCCAACAGAGTTTAGAAAAATTAGTCCAGAAGTATAATAACGACCTAGATTCCAGTTTGGCTCTGATTGAGACTGGTGGTACTTATAGATTGGTGACCAAGCCTCAATTTGCAGAGATTTTGAAGGAATACTCTAAGGCGCCTATCAACCAGAGTTTATCTCGGGCTGCCCTTGAGACCTTGTCCATCATTGCCTACAAACAGCCCATTACTCGGATAGAAATTGATGCCATTCGTGGGGTCAACTCGAGTGGGGCCTTGGCAAAGTTGCAGGCTTTTGACTTGATAAGAGAAGACGGAAAAAAAGAAGTGTTGGGGCGTCCCAATCTCTATGTGACTACGGATTATTTCCTAGATTACATGGGAATTAACCATTTAGAAGAATTGCCAGTGATTGATGAGCTTGACATTCAAGCCCAAGAAAGCCAATTATTTGGTGAAAGGATAGAAGAAGATGAGAATCAATAAATTTATTGCCCACGCAGGTGTGGCCAGTAGGAGAAAAGCAGAAGAGTTGATCAAGCAAGGTTTGGTGACGGTCAACGGCCAAGTGGTACGTGAACTCGCAACGACCATCAAGTCAGGCGACAAGGTTGAAGTTGAAGGACAACCAATCTACAACGAAGAAAAGGTCTATTATCTGCTCAATAAACCACGTGGAGTCATTTCCAGTGTAACGGATGATAAGGGACGCAAGACTGTTGTCGACCTCTTGCCTAATGTCAAAGAGCGCATCTACCCTGTAGGTCGTTTGGACTGGGATACATCAGGAGTCTTGATTTTGACCAATGATGGTGACTTTACGGATGAGATGATTCACCCTCGTAATGAGATTGACAAGGTTTATGTCGCGCGTGTTAAAGGTGTGGCCAATAAGGACAATCTTCGTCCCTTGACTCGTGGTCTTGAGATTGATGGCAAGAAAACTAAGCCAGCTGTTTATGAAATTCTCAAAGTGGACCCAGTTAAAAACCGCTCTGTAGTGCAGTTGACCATCCATGAAGGGCGTAACCATCAGGTTAAAAAAATGTTTGAAGCTGTCGGTCTCCAAGTAGATAAACTGTCTCGTACACGTTTTGGACACCTAGACTTGACAGGCCTTCGTCCAGGTGAATCCCGCCGCCTTAATAAAAAAGAAATCAGCCAATTACACACTATGGCTGTAACCAAGAAATAATGAAACGAATTTTAATAGCGCCTGTGCGCTTTTACCAACGTTTTATCTCACCAGCCTTTCCACCCTCTTGTCGATTTGAGCCTACCTGTTCAAACTATATGATTCAGGCTATTGAAAAACATGGCTTCAAAGGTGTCTTGATGGGCTTGGCTAGGATATTACGTTGCCATCCTTGGTCGAAAACAGGCAAGGACCTTGTGCCAGACCACTTTACTTTGAAAAGAAATTCAAAGTAAGATTGTATTCTAATGTATAAAACACAGATAGATGATACTTGGTATTTATCAAGTGCCATCTATCTGTGTTTTTATTTATGATTGATGTTTCTGTTATTTATTCCAAAATGTTTTTGCCTTCTTTAACACGCCAACGATAATCTGATAAAATAATATCTTCGAGGGAGTAGCTGGCCTGCCAGTCAAGATATTGTTTAGCTTTTGATGCATCTGCTAGAACGCTGGCTGGATCACCTGCACGACGAGCAACAATCTCGTGTGGGATTTTTTGATCCAGTAATTCTTCAGCAGTTTTAAAGATTTCTTTGACAGTATAGCCTTTTTCAGTTCCTAAGTTAAAGATTTGAGAAGAACTGTCTTCTTGAAAGAGGTAGTTCATTCCTTTAACATGAGCCTGTGCAAGGTCCAAGACATGAATGTAATCCCGAATACATGAACCATCACGTGTATCGTAGTCATCTCCAAATATTTTTAGGCTATCATTTTGTCCCAATGCGGTCTTGTTGATATTTGGAATGATGTGAGTTGGATTTTTTACGCGCAGACCGTTTGAAGCATCCATTTCAGCCCCAGCTACATTAAAGTAACGGAAAATGACATATTTCCAGTCGTAGCGATTGGCCATCCAGTAAATCATTCGTTCACCCATCAGTTTTGTCTCTGCATAAGGGTTGACAGGGTCGAGCAGGGTATCTTCAGTGGCTGGCTTGTCAATACAGTTATTACCATAAAGAGAAGCAGTCGAAGAGAACATGATTTTTTGAATACCAACTTCAGATAAAACTTTGAGAACTTGATTCATACCAGCAACATTGGCAGTGAAGTATTTACTTGGATCTTCAATACTTTCGCTCACAACAATTTCACCTGCACAATGGAGAACAGCGTCAATCTTGTTTTCTTCCAAGTAGGTTTTTAAGGCACTAGCATCATAAACGTCCAGTTGTTTAAAGCTAGCACGACTATCTACAGCTGAACGATTTCCTGTAGAGAGATTATCTAGAACATGAACCTGATAGCCAGCATTTAAAAGAGCTTTAACGGTATGGGAGCCAATGTAGCCAGCCCCACCTGTAACAAGAATTGTTTTGGTCATGATTTTTTCCTTTTCCTATTTTTGTACTATTTTAAAGAAATAAGAAGGCAAAGTCAACTATTTTCTGCGAATTCCATAAAAATGAACAAATATAGCATTGGATTGTTTTTTTTGTTCGGTATTTAATGATTTGGTTAATCTTGGAATATTCCTTGAATTTCACCCCACATGTAAGAGAATGCTATCTTTTTCTAAGATAGAGAAAGACGAAGATACTAACTCAGAAATCCACCTTTCCGCTGTCCTTCTCCTATAAAAAGTGGTAAAATGGATGAAAGAAAGAAGGAACTGAAATGACAACATTATTTTCAAAAATCAAAGAAGTAACAGAACTTGCTGCGATCTCAGGTCATGAAGCACCTGTTCGTGCCTATCTTCGTGAAAAGTTGACACCGCACGTGGATGAAGTGGTGACAGATGGCTTGGGTGGCATTTTCGGAATTAAACATTCAGAAGCTGCAGATGCACCGCGCGTCTTGGTCGCTTCTCACATGGATGAAGTTGGTTTTATGGTCAGCGAAATCAAGCCAGATGGTACCTTTCGTGTCGTAGAAATAGGTGGTTGGAATCCTATGGTGGTTAGCAGCCAACGTTTCAAACTCCTGACTCGTGATGGTCGTGAAATTCCTGTGATTTCGGGTTCTGTTCCTCCACATTTGACTCGTGGTAAGGGTGGACCAACCATGCCTGCTATTGCAGATATCGTCTTTGATGGTGGTTTTGCGGATAAGGCTGAAGCAGAAAGCTTTGGCATCCGCCCTGGCGATACCATCGTACCTGACAGTAGCGCAATCCTTACAGCCAATGAAAAAAATATCATCTCAAAAGCTTGGGACAACCGCTACGGGGTTCTCATGGTGAGCGAGCTAGCTGAGGCCTTGTCAGGCCAAAAACTAGGAAATGAACTCTATCTGGGTTCTAACGTCCAAGAAGAAGTTGGTCTTCGTGGTGCTCATACTTCTACAACTAAGTTTGACCCAGAAGTCTTCTTAGCAGTGGACTGCTCACCAGCAGGTGATGTCTACGGTGGTCAAGGCAAGATTGGGGATGGAACCTTGATTCGTTTCTACGATCCAGGTCATTTGCTTCTCCCAGGCATGAAGGAATTCCTTTTGACAACGGCTGAGGAAGCTGGTATCAAGTACCAATACTACTGTGGTAAAGGCGGAACAGACGCTGGCGCAGCTCATCTGAAAAATGGTGGTGTCCCATCTACAACAATCGGTGTCTGCGCTCGCTATATCCATTCTCACCAAACCCTCTACGCTATGGATGACTTCATAGAAGCGCAAGCTTTCTTACAAGCCTTGGTGAAGAAATTGGATCGTTCAACGGTTGATTTGATTAAAAATTATTAAACCATAAGGGAGGTGGTAGGAATGGTAGAACCAAACCTAGAAAGCCTTATAAAAGATCTTTACAATCATGCTAGACATGATTTGAGTGAAGATTTAGTTGCTGCTCTCCTAGAGACTGCCAAAAAACTGCCTACTACAAATGAGCAATTGCTGGCAGTCCGTCTCTCAGGCCTGGTCAATCATGAATTGCTCCTAAATCCCAAACATCCAGCACCTGAGTTGCTCAACTTGGCTCGCTTTATCAAAAGAGAAGAAGCCAAGTACAGAGGGACCGCAGCTTCTGCGATTATGTATGGGGAGCTATTTAAAATGCTTTGATTCCATTGTGAATCAAAGCATTTTTCTATATGGTAGAAGAGTAATTCTTGGTTTGGAGAAGAAAAAGCCATCCTGTTCATACTCTTAGAAAATCAAATTCAAACTACGTCAGCTTCGCCTTGCCGTATATATGGTTACTGACTTCGTCAGTTTCATCTACAACCTCAAAGCAGTGCTTTGAGCAACCTGCGGCTAGCTTCCTAGTTTGCTCTTTAATTTTCATTGAGTATCAGGATAGCTTCTTGTCTCTTAGATTTGTTCAGCGATGACCTTTTCAGCAAGGTTCATGGCATGGTCAGATACACGAGTATAGTGGGAAATAATGTCGATAAAGTTGACCCCAGCTTGTGTTGAACACTCACCCTTGTTAAGGCGTTTGATGTGGGTCTTTCTGAGAACACGTTCCATATTGTTGATTTCTTTATGGCGTTCAATCAGACTTTGAGCTTTTTCGATATCATTGTTTTCCACGCTATCAAGGGCATCCTTGATAAAGCCAGTAGTTTTTTGATAAATATCAGCCAATTCCTGCAAAGCAGCTTCAGAGAACTCAACATTTTTACGTTGAAGATAGTCAGTCAGGTTGATTAGGGCTTCTGCATGATCCCCGATCCGTTCCAAATCACGGGATGAATCAAGGATGTTGGTCAGCACTTCACTTTCTTTCTGGCTAAGGGCTTCACTTGAAAGAGTAATGAGGTAACGAGTCAATTTTTCATCAATTGTGTTGATGGCTTCTTCTGTCTTGTGTCCTTTTTCAGCAACTTTTTCATTAAGGTCAATGATGTAGTTATAAGAAAGGTCAAAGGCTTTAGAAGCATAATTTCCCAAGTGAAGGAGTTCTTTTTTCGCATTTCCGAGAGCGATTGATGGAGCTTGTTTAATTAAATGCTCATCAAGGTAAAGCGGCTCGTATTTGACAACTTCATCTTCACCAGGGATGAGCTTAGTTACAAAGAAAGCCAAAGCTCCGATGAAGGGAAATTGTACAATAGTGTTACTTACGTTAAAGGCACCGTGAGAGAAGGCGATAGTCATCTCAGGTGAGAGGTGAAGGAGTGCTTGGAAGTACTCAATCATAGCAGTGAAGGGACCTAATAAAATCAAGCAAAGAATAGTTCCTAATACGTTGAAGGTGACGTGGGTTGCAGCAACGCGTTTCGCAGAGACATTGGCTCCAGCTGCCGCGATGATAACTGTTAGGGTTGTCCCGATATTATCCCCGAAGAGAACTGGTAGAGAACCTTGAAGGTCAAGAAATCCACCTGCATAGAGACCTTGCAAAATCCCGATTGTCGCAGAAGAGGCCTGGATGAGAACGGTGATCACTGCACCGGCAAAAACTCCTAAAATAGGATTTTGTCCCAAGGTTACCATATATTCCTTGAATTGTGGTAAATCTTTAAGAGGGCTCATGCCGGCACTGATGAGGTTGAGGGCGTAGAAGATTCCCCCCACACCAAACAGGATGCGCCCGATATTGTTTGCTGTTCTATTTTTTGTAAAGAATAGGAACATGGTTCCAAGGAAAATCAAGGGTAAAGCATACTCACCAAGCTTGAAACCGATGATAAAGGAAGTAACGGTGGTTCCGATATTGGCTCCCATAATAATCCCGATAGCTTGTCTGAGGGTGAGAAGACTAGCACTGACCAGACCAACCGTGATAACTGTAACCCCTGTACTTGACTGAATCAGGGCAGTCACGACAATCCCGACTAGAACACCTAAAAAGGGATTGCTGGTGTACTTGTCAATGTAAAAACGAAGGCGATCTCCAGCAGCTTGTTGCAAACCGTCTCCCATGGTCTTGATACTATATAAGAATAGTCCCAGACCACCTAAAAAGTGAAATAAAATTTCCTGCCAATTAATGGACATTTCTTTTTCCTCCGAAAAATAATAACGGAATTTCTCCTATTCTATTTTTAAAGGATAAAAAGTAAATCTAACAAGTGTTAAGATGAAATTTTTAGAAAGAAAATTTGTGATAAAAATCAAAAAAATAATAGACTCTAAAATGACATGAAGATTAAATATCAAAAAATCTTGTGAAATCTTTCCTTATATTTCTAAAGTGTGATATAATAGTTTCGAATAAAATAAATAAAGGGGTTTTTGTAACATGGCAAAACTTACTGTTAAAGACGTTGACTTGAAAGGTAAAAAAGTCCTCGTTCGTGTTGATTTCAACGTACCATTGAAAGATGGCGTAATCACTAACGACAACCGTATCACAGCAGCTCTTCCAACTATTAAGTACATCATCGAACAAGGTGGACGTGCAATTCTTTTCTCTCACCTTGGACGTGTGAAAGAAGAAGCTGATAAAGCTGGTAAATCACTTGCTCCTGTAGCAGCAGACTTGGCAGCAAAACTTGGTCAAGACGTTGTTTTTCCAGGTGTCACTCGTGGTGCTGAATTGGAAGCAGCTATCAACGCTCTTGAAGATGGACAAGTTCTCTTGGTTGAAAACACTCGTTACGAAGATGTTGACGGCAAGAAAGAATCTAAAAACGATCCTGAACTTGGTAAATACTGGGCATCACTTGGAGATGGTATCTTCGTAAACGATGCATTCGGTACAGCTCACCGTGCTCACGCATCTAACGTTGGTATCTCAGCAAACGTTGAAAAAGCAGTTGCTGGTTTCCTTCTTGAAAACGAAATTGCCTACATCCAAGAAGCAGTTGAAACTCCAGAACGTCCATTCGTAGCGATCCTTGGTGGTTCAAAAGTTTCAGACAAGATCGGTGTTATCGAAAACTTGCTTGAAAAAGCTGATAAAGTCCTTATCGGTGGTGGTATGACTTACACATTCTACAAAGCACAAGGTATCGAAATCGGTAACTCACTTGTAGAAGAAGACAAATTGGATGTTGCAAAAGCTCTTCTTGAAAAAGCAAACGGTAAATTGATCTTGCCAGTTGATTCAAAAGAAGCAAACGCATTTGCTGGCTACACGGAAGTGCGTGACACTGAAGGTGAAGCAGTTTCTGAAGGCTTCCTTGGTCTTGATATCGGTCCAAAATCTATCGCTAAATTTGACGAAGCTTTGACTGGTGCCAAAACAGTTGTATGGAACGGACCTATGGGTGTATTTGAAAACCCAGACTTCCAAGCTGGTACAATCGGTGTGATGGATGCTATCGTGAAACAACCAGGCGTTAAATCAATCATCGGTGGTGGTGACTCAGCTGCTGCAGCGATCAACCTTGGTCGCGCAGACAAATTCTCATGGATCTCTACTGGTGGTGGAGCATCAATGGAGCTTCTTGAAGGTAAAGTTCTTCCAGGACTTGCAGCCTTGACAGAAAAATAAGATTTCATAAATGAATCAAAGGAGAGAGGGATGACAGTTCCTCTTTTCTTTCGCTTGAAATAAAAACGTTTCCTCTCAACTATTGCTCATAAAATCAGCCAATTTATGATAAAATGGAAATAGAAAGTTGAGATTATGAGTTATTTTAAAAAATATAAATTCGATAAATCCCAGTTCAAACTTGGTATGCGAACCTTTAAAACAGGTATTGCTGTTTTTCTAGTTCTCTTGATTTTTGGCTTTTTTGGCTGGAAAGGTCTTCAAATCGGTGCTTTGACAGCTGTTTTTAGCCTGAGGGAGAGTTTTGATAAGAGTGTTCATTTTGGAACTTCGCGTATTCTAGGAAATAGTATCGGTGGCCTTTATGCCCTCCTCTTCTTCCTATTAAATACCTTTTTCCACGAGGCTTTTTGGGTGACCTTGGTAGTTGTTCCAATCTGTACCATGTTAACCATTATGACAAATGTAGCTATGAATAACAAAGCAGGGGTTATTGGTGGTGTAGCGGCTATGTTAATCATTACCCTATCGATTCCGAGCGGGGAGACGATTTTGTACGTATTTGCGCGTGTATCAGAAACTTTCATGGGAGTTTTTGTCGCAATTCTCGTAAATTACGATATTGATCGTATTCGGCTCTTTTTAGAAAAAAAAGAAAAATAATGTTACATTTTATAACATTATCAATTGACGTTTGTCTTTTTTTAGACTATAATAGACAGAAAGAAGGAAATTGTAAATGAAGGAAAAAGAATTTCGCCGAAACATGGCTGTTTTTCCTATTGGCAGTGTTATGAAGTTGACAGATCTATCGGCGCGTCAGATTCGTTATTATGAAGATCAAGAGTTGATTAAGCCTGATCGAAACGAAGGGAACCGTCGCATGTATTCCTTGAATGACATGGATCGTTTGCTCGAAATCAAAGATTATATCTCAGAAGGTTATAATATCGCTGCCATTAAGAAAAAATATGCTGAACGTGAAGCGAAGTCCAAGAAAGTGGTGAGTCAGACTGAGGTGCGTCGTGCGCTTCACAATGAACTTCTCCAACAGGGGCGTTTTGCTTCAGTACGATCACCTTTTGGTCGCGGTTAGGCAACCGCAAGTAGTCATAGATTAAGGAGAAAACTCATGCCAATCACAGCTGCAGATATTCGTCGTGAAGTCAAGGAAAAAAATGTTACCTTTATTCGTCTCATGTTCTCAGATATTTTGGGAACCATGAAAAACGTCGAAATTCCTGCTACAGATGAACAGTTAGATAAAGTCTTGTCAAACAAGGCGATGTTTGATGGATCTTCTATTGAAGGTTTTGTACGTATCAATGAGTCAGATATGTACTTGTACCCAGACTTGGATACATGGACAGTCTTCCCTTGGGGGGATGAAAATGGAAGTGTTGCAGGTTTAATCTGTGATGTCTATACAACAGAAGGTGAACCATTTGCAGGTGACCCTCGTGGCAATTTGAAACGAGCTCTTCGTCACATGGAAGAAGTAGGATTCAAATCTTTCAACCTTGGACCAGAACCAGAATTCTTCCTATTTAAGCTCGATGAAAATGGGGATCCAACACTTGAAGTAAATGACAAGGGTGGCTACTTTGATTTGGCGCCTACTGATCTTGCGGACAATACACGTCGTGAGATTGTGAATGTCTTGACTAAAATGGGATTTGAAGTAGAAGCCAGTCACCACGAGGTTGCGGTTGGACAGCATGAGATTGACTTTAAGTACGATGAAGTTCTCCGTGCTTGTGATAAGATTCAAATTTTTAAACTTGTTGTTAAAACCATTGCTCGCAAACATGGGCTTTACGCAACCTTTATGGCCAAACCAAAATTTGGTATTGCTGGATCAGGTATGCACTGTAATATGTCCTTGTTTGATGCAGAAGGCAATAACGCCTTCTTTGATCCAAATGATCCAAAAGGAATGCAGTTGTCAGAAACAGCTTACCATTTCCTTGGCGGTTTGATCAAGCACGCTTACAACTTTACAGCTATTACCAACCCAACAGTTAACTCATACAAACGTTTGGTTCCAGGCTATGAAGCGCCTGTTTACATTGCATGGGCTGGTCGTAACCGTTCGCCACTTGTGCGCGTGCCTGCTTCACGTGGTATGGGAACTCGTCTTGAGTTGCGTTCAGTGGATCCAATGGCTAACCCGTACATCGCTATGGCGGTTCTGTTGGAAGTTGGTTTGCATGGTATTGAAAATAAAATCGAAGCACCGGCTCCTATCGAAGAAAATATCTACATCATGACAGCAGAAGAGCGTAAGGAGGCTGGCATTACAGACCTTCCATCAACTCTTCACAACGCATTGAAAGCTTTGACAGAGGATGAGGTTGTCAGAGCGGCTCTCGGAGAACATATCTATACTAGTTTCCTTGAAGCTAAACGAATCGAATGGGCAAGTTATGCAACCTTCGTTTCACAATGGGAAATTGATAATTATTTAGATCTTTACTAATAGAGAAGAAAGATTGCCTGAGGGCGGTCTTTTTTATTGCATTTTATATCGAGCTGTGATATATTTTGTATAACGAAGTGCGATATATCGAACTAAATAGGAGGTGCTAAAAATGGAATTAACGGATAAGATTCGTCGAGTCTATCTTCCGATGACGGAAACGGGATTTTATATCTTGTTCTGTCTGCAAAAGCAGCGTCATGGTTATAGTATTACGCAAAAGGTCAAGGAGAAGACAGATTCGCAAGTTTCGATTAGTCCTGGAACTATGTATGGAACCTTGTCAAAAATGGAAAAGGATGGCTTGATTTCCTTTGTTCGAGAAGAGGAAAAACGGAAAATCTATCAGATTACAGACTTGGGACGCAAAGTCTTAGATATCGAATTGAAACGTATTGAACGGCTCTATAGAAACAGTCGGGAGGAAGTATGATGGAAAAGAAAATTGTTTATCGAATTTTTACAATTGCGGATTATGATAGAGAAGCTTTATATCTTAGAAAAATGCATGCCGAGGGATGGAAACTTAAGAAAGTAAGCTACTCTTACTTAGTAATTGCGGTTAAGTATACTTTTGAAAAGTGCAAACCGGAGCAGGTGTCTTATCAGTTGGACATTTATCCCATGAAAAAATCAGAGAGAGCCTCTTATTTACAATTATTTAAAGACTGTGGCTGGGAGCATATTGCAGACTTTAATGGTTTTTCCTACTTTAGAAAGCTTCATTCTGGAATTGAGTCGGATTCAGAGTTTGAAATTTATAATGATGCGACCGGCAAGTTGGATATGGTCAAACGGATTTTAACAACGCGGCTGCTTCCTATTTTGCTTCTCTTTTTGCTTATATTTTCGGCTCTGCTACCGGTTTTCTCACAGTTTGTCAGTGGAGGTAGTTCTTTCAGTTGGGACTTGTTTTTGCTTGTCTTAATAGATTTTGTTTTATTGATAATTCATGCGATTCAGATTTCTTATATTCTTTGGAGATTGTTTCAAAAGTGGAAAGAATTATCTGATAAATAACACCAGGCATGTTTTCTAATTTTGGGGTAAGACAATGAATAGCAGAGTAGAATTTCGAATTTTCACTACTCTTGATTTGGACAAGAAAGAAGAATATTTACATGAGATGCATTTGAAAGGTTGGAAATATAGTAGGAATCGTTTTGGTTTTATCTATTTTGACCAATGTCAACCAGACGATGTCATCTACCGTATCTATGATTCTAGATTTCTTAAAAAGCATAAGCATGAACTACTAGGTTTTAGAGATAGAGGTTGGGAATTGATAGAAGTAGGTACTTGTTCAATTCTGCGTAAATCATCTTCTGATTTACTTCCGGAGGATCAAGTCTATATGAGTAAGGGGCTCAGATGGGCAGTTATACAATATAGACTTCGTTCATGTGCAGCTACTTTCTTAGGTGGTCTCGTTGTTTGTATGAGATTATTTAAAGAAGATCTTTCTATGTCTTTCTTCATTATTTTTGTTTTATATGCTTTATTGACTTCTTATCTAATCTATGGTTATTTCAGATTAAAAAGGAAATACCAAGTAGATGGATAGTAATTTTCTAGGTCTTTAGACTGATTTTTAGCACTCTTGACAAAAGAGTGCTAATTTTTTGAGTTTTTGTCTTGACATTCTCTTTTAAGGGTGTATAATAGAATCATAAGTTAGCACTTGGGTGTATCGAGTGCTAATCGATCGGACAGAGAGGAGTGATGAGATGGTTACAGAGCGTCAGCAGGATATTCTAAATCTGATTATTGACATCTTTACCAAAACGCACGAACCTGTCGGATCCAAAGCCTTGCAAGAGTCTATTAACTCTAGCAGTGCAACCATTCGTAATGACATGGTGGCCTTAGAAAAGCAAGGTTTGCTTGAGAAGGCCCATACTTCAAGTGGTCGGATGCCAAGTGTTGCTGGTTTTCAGTACTATGTGAAACACTCACTGGATTTTGACCGACTGGCTGAAAATGAGGTTTATGAGATTGTCAAAGCCTTTGATCAGGAATTCTTCAAATTGGAGGATATTCTGCAAGAGGCTGCTAATCTGCTAACAGACCTGAGTGGCTGTACAGTAGTAGCATTGGATGTTGAGCCGAGCAGGCAACGTTTGACAGCCTTTGATATCGTTGTTTTGGGGCAACATACAGCCTTGGCAGTATTCACCCTAGACGAGTCGCGAACGGTTACTAGTCAGTTTCTGATCCCAAGGAACTTCTTGCAGGAGGATTTGCTGAAACTGAAGAGCATTATTCAGGAACGTTTCCTCGGCCACACCGTTCTAGATATTCACTACAAGATTCGGACGGAGATTCCGCAGATTATCCAGCGTTACTTTACAACAACGGACAATGTCATCGATCTCTTTGAACACATTTTTAAGGAAATGTTTAACGAAAACATTGTGGTGGCGGGCAAGGTCAATCTCTTGAATTTGCTAATCTAGCAGCCTATCAGTTCTTTGACCAACCGCAAAAGGTGGCCTTGGAAATTCGTGAGGGGCTGCATGAGGATCAGATGCAAAATGTCCGTGTTGCAGACAGTCAAGAGTCCTGTCTGGCTGACTTAGCTGTGATTAGTAGCAAGTTTCTTATTCCTTATCGGGGAGTTGGAATTCTAGCCATTATCGGTCCGGTCAATCTGGATTACCAACAGCTAATCAACCAAGTCAATGTAGTCAACCGTGTTTTGACGATGAAGTTGACAGATTTTTACCGCTACCTCAGCAGTAATCATTACGAAGTACATTAAGATTGAAATCATTAAAGGAGGCGAAAATGGCCCAAGATATAAAAAATGAAGAAGTAGAAGAAGTTCAAGAAGAGGAAGTTGTGGAAACGGTAGAAGAAACAACTCCTGAGAAATCTGAATTGGACTTGGCAAATGAACGTGCAGATGAGTTTGAAAACAAATATCTTCGCGCTCATGCGGAAATGCAAAATATCCAACGCCGTGCCAATGAAGAGCGTCAAAACTTGCAACGTTATCGTAGCCAAGACTTGGCAAAAGCGATTCTCCCTTCCTTGGATAACCTTGAGCGTGCCCTTGCAGTTGAAGGTTTGACAGACGACGTCAAAAAAGGATTGGAGATGGTGCAAGAAAGCTTGATTCACGCTTTGAAAGAAGAAGGAATCGAAGAAATCGCAGCTGACGGCGAATTTGACCATAACTACCATATGGCCATCCAAACTCTCCCAGCAGATGATGAACACCCAGCAGATACCATCGCCCAAGTCTTCCAAAAAGGCTACAAACTCCACGACCGCATCCTAAGACCAGCAATGGTGGTTGTATACAGCTAAGCTAGAAAGCTTAAAAACTTGTCCGAAATGACAATAAACTATGAAGAAAGATAAAATATGTTTGGCTTTGCAATAGTGAGCGAAGCGAACCAAAGGCTATACTCTTCGCCGTGGCGTTATTTGCGCAAACTTTGAGACTTTAGGCTCAAAGTTTAGTCAAAGAGATTGACGAAGTCAAGCTCTGACGGCGCCGCCACCTAAGAAGAGTATCAAAAAGAAAAAAAGAAGATAAATTTAAGGAGAAAAACACATGTCTAAAATTATCGGTATTGACTTAGGTACAACAAACTCAGCAGTTGCAGTTCTTGAAGGAACTGAAAGCAAAATTATCGCAAACCCAGAAGGAAACCGCACAACTCCATCTGTAGTATCATTCAAAAATGGGGAAATCATCGTTGGTGACGCTGCAAAACGTCAAGCAGTTACAAACCCAGATACAGTTATCTCTATCAAATCTAAAATGGGAACTTCTGAAAAAGTTTCTGCAAACGGAAAAGAATACACTCCACAAGAAATCTCAGCTATGATCCTTCAATACTTGAAAGGTTACGCTGAAGATTACCTTGGTGAAAAAGTAACCAAAGCAGTTATCACAGTTCCAGCTTACTTTAATGATGCTCAACGTCAAGCAACAAAAGACGCTGGTAAAATCGCTGGTCTTGAAGTAGAACGTATCGTCAACGAACCAACTGCAGCAGCTCTTGCTTATGGTTTGGATAAGACTGACAAAGAAGAAAAAATCTTGGTATTTGACCTTGGTGGTGGTACATTCGACGTTTCTATTCTTGAATTGGGTGACGGTGTCTTCGACGTATTGTCAACTGCAGGGGATAACAAACTTGGTGGTGATGACTTTGACCAAAAAATCATTGACCACTTGGTAGCAGAATTCAAGAAAGAAAACGGTATTGACTTGTCTACTGACAAGATGGCAATGCAACGTTTGAAAGATGCAGCTGAAAAAGCTAAGAAAGACCTTTCTGGTGTAACTTCAACACAAATCAGCTTGCCATTTATCACTGCAGGTGAAGCTGGACCTCTTCACTTGGAAATGACGTTGACTCGTGCTAAATTTGACGATTTGACTCGTGACCTTGTAGAACGTACAAAAGTTCCAGTTCGTCAAGCCCTTTCAGATGCAGGTTTGAGCTTGTCAGAAATCGACGAAGTTATCCTTGTTGGTGGTTCAACTCGTATCCCAGCCGTTGTAGAAGCTGTTAAAGCTGAAACTGGTAAAGAACCAAACAAATCAGTAAACCCTGACGAAGTAGTTGCTATGGGTGCGGCTATCCAAGGTGGTGTGATTACTGGCGATGTTAAAGATGTTGTCCTTCTTGACGTAACACCATTGTCACTTGGTATCGAAACAATGGGTGGAGTCTTCACAAAACTCATCGACCGTAACACAACTATTCCAACATCTAAATCACAAGTCTTCTCAACAGCAGCAGACAACCAACCAGCCGTTGATATCCACGTTCTTCAAGGTGAACGCCCAATGGCAGCAGATAACAAGACTCTTGGACGTTTCCAATTGACAGATATCCCAGCTGCACCACGTGGAATTCCTCAAATTGAAGTAACATTTGACATCGACAAGAACGGTATTGTGTCTGTTAAAGCCAAAGACCTTGGAACTCAAAAAGAACAAACAATTGTTATTCAATCTAACTCAGGTTTGACTGACGAAGAAATCGACCGCATGATGAAAGATGCAGAAGCTAACGCTGAAGCAGATAAGAAACGTAAAGAAGAAGTTGACCTTCGTAACGAAGTAGACCAAGCAATCTTTGCGACTGAAAAGACAATCAAGGAAACTGAAGGTAAAGGCTTCGACGCAGAACGTGACGCTGCCCAAGCTGCCCTTGATGACCTTAAGAAAGCTCAAGAAGACAACAACTTGGACGACATGAAAGCAAAACTTGAAGCATTGAACGAAAAAGCTCAAGGACTTGCTGTTAAACTCTACGAACAAGCCGCAGCAGCTCAACAAGCTCAAGCAGGAGCAGAAGGCGCACAAACAACAGGAAACGCAGGCGATGACGTCGTAGACGGAGAGTTTACGGAAAAATAAAATAGTCCAGTGGACTATTTTATCCCGAGCTTGAAAATCAGGAGAGCGAGGTAGTTAAGAATGTCAAATGGTTAAAGAGTTTGTCATTCTACGGCAATCGCTATGGCGCCTTGTCTAAACGCTTTACTAGCTCGATTTTCGAAAAATATCGTTTCGAAAATTTCACGTCGTAAGTATTAGAAGAAATCCAGAGGTTGCAACCCAGCCTCTGTTTTTCGGTAAAATAGAGGATGTTGCGTATGAAAAAAGTACTTTGTATCATTTATCCTAATTTTTCTCTTTATGAGATAACCACTTTAACGAGTACTTTAGCTCTGTCTTTTGATATCACGATTGATTATGTAGCTTCAGGTCATTCGATAGTTGTCTCTGAGGATGGCTTGCCCTGTCAACCAACGAAAACATTGGAACAAGTACGTATAGAAGAGTATTCTTGTGTGATTTTGCCAGGAATGGTAAATATAAGTCCTGCTCTACAGGATGAGAAATTGATCTCATTTTTGAGAAGTCTTGATGAGCAAGATATCCTAATTGCAGCCATTTCTTCAGCGCCCCTTTTATTGGCGAAAGCAGGTTTGTTGAAGAATACGAAATTTACAGGTGGAATTTGGCAAAACTTCTTTGACTATTTTGAATTTCTTCCACGTGAAAATTTCCAACCGAAAGTCCTTGTGCAAGATAAGCGAATCATTACAGCTATCGGTTTTGCACATCAAGAGTTTGCAAGAAAAGTAATTCTAAGCTTAAGATTGGCAGAGAACACGGACAACTATTTTAAAGAACGAAACGACTACTCAGAAGAGGATTTGATATTTACTCTATCAGACCAAGAGTTTGATCAAGTGAAGCGAAGTATAGAAAACAGCCTCTAAAGATTACATAAAAATTATAGAAAGGAACAAAGAGTGTTCGCAACTGAACACGGGCTACGGACGGTGCCAAAAAGATAGTTTTTTCTAGGACGCAAGCGTCCGTCGTCAAAACTCCTAGATGGCTATGTCCGTTTGACGCCCTTTGTATCTTGAATTATGAACAATACTGAATTTTATGACCGTTTGGGCGTTTCAAAGAATGCATCTCAAGACGAGATCAAGAAAGCCTATCGGAAATTATCTAAAAAATATCACCCAGATATCAATAAGGAGCCTGGCGCTGAGGAAAAGTACAAGGAAGTTCAGGAAGCCTATGAGACTTTGAGTGATGACCAAAAACGGGCTGCCTATGACCAATATGGTGCTGCGGGTGCCAATGGTGGCTTTGGAGGCTTCGGTGGTGGAGCTGGTGGTTTCAATGGGGCAGGTGGCTTCGGTGGTTTTGAGGACATTTTTTCAAGTTTCTTCGGCGGAGGCGGTGCTTCACGCAATCCAAACGCTCCTCGTCAGGGGGATGACCTCCAGTATCGTGTGAACTTGACCTTTGAAGAAGCCATTTTTGGAGCTGAAAAAGAAGTTAAGTACAATCGTGAAGCAAGCTGTCGTACATGTAATGGATCTGGTGCTAAGCCAGGAACAAGTCCAGTCACTTGTGGACGCTGTCATGGCTCTGGTGTTATTAACGTTGATACGCAGACTCCGCTTGGTATGATGCGTCGCCAAGTAACCTGTGATGTCTGTCATGGTCGAGGAAAAGAAATCAAAGATCCATGTACAACTTGTCACGGAACAGGTCATGAAAAACAAGCTCATAGCGTACATGTCAAAATCCCTGCTGGTGTGGAAACTGGTCAACAAATTCGCCTAGCTGGTCAAGGTGAAGCTGGATTTAACGGTGGACCTTATGGTGACTTGTATGTAGTAGTTTCTGTGGAAGCCAGCGACAAGTTTGAACGTGAAGGAACCACTATCTTCTACAATCTCAACCTCAACTTCGTCCAAGCGGCTCTTGGTGATACAGTTGATATCCCAACTGTTCACGGTGATGTTGAATTGGTTATCCCAGAGGGAACTCAAACTGGTAAAAAATTCCGCCTACGTGGTAAAGGAGCTCCGAGTCTTCGTGGCGGTGCAGTTGGTGACCAATACGTTACTGTTAATGTCGTAACACCGACAGGCTTGAACGATCGTCAAAAAGCAGCTTTGAAAGAATTCGCAGCTGCAGGTGATTTGAAAGTCAATCCAAAGAAAAAAGGCTTCTTTGACCATATTAAAGATGCCTTTGAGGGTGAATAAAGCATAAACTAAAAAGAGCTTTCGGGCTCTTTTTGTTATTTTATGGTTGTAGAATGGAACTCCCATTAGTCTGCTACTCAGACCGTTGGGTGAGCAAGCCAGCTGCGTCCATATCCTGGATGAGTTGTTTGAACTCCGCTTCTTTGCCAGGCTTAACGGTGACGGTATCAATACGCTTAATCGCCGAATTATCCTGAATATCCACCAAGTTCAAAGCTTTTTCATAGAATGTGATTCCCTTTTTCAGACTTTCTGGATCCTGCCAAGAGAGAATAAAGTAAGAAGGATTTGATTTCTTTCCGATTTCTTGGAAATACTTCCTACTTTCCTCCTCTAAAAATTGGAATAAACCATGATTGAATAAGTTATCTTCTACTGAATGGTAGGAAATATCTCCTGTGTTTAGGACATAGACTTCAAGTCGATTTTGGTGAATTTTGGACTTTCTTTTAGAACAGGGTGATTATTGATGACCTCGTCTGAGAAAGTAACATAAAAATGTAAGCCTCCACCCTCGAATTGATACCTTCCATTTGAATTTACTTTCTTAGGAGGCATGTCAAGGGAGGTAAAGATCTGTTTTAAGGTTTCATTCCCTTCTCGAATGTCACTTGATGAGGCCTTGAAAGCAAAAAACAGTAATAGAAATGCCAGGACTGCAAGAAGGCTAAGGCAACCACAAGGGATTAGGATGATCTGCGCCAGAATTTTTAAAAACTGTTTCATTTTCATTCCTCTTTTTTGTTTGGAACTGACAACCTAAAATGGATTTAAGGAAAGTTCGTGGCTCTTTTTACTTATCTTCAGTTTCCTGTGTTTCTTTAATCACAGCTAGTCTAGTCTGGATATCTTTTTCCAAGACCTTAAACTTGTAAGTTAGGTCTTCTTGGTATTCCTTGATGAGTTCTTTTTGTTGTTCGATGATTTGCAGGCTGTTTTGGATAATGTCCACATCGTCCTTGATAGCTTGAACGCGGTCAGTGGTATTCAAGACTTCATCTGTGATGGCTTGGCGATTTTTTGTGACCAGATAACTTCCGGCTGCAGCTCCTGCAAATAGTAGTAGGTTGGATAATTTCATGGCAACTCCTTAGGCGTTTTTGATAGTTTCAGCTACTTGAGCAAGTTTGTCAAAGTCTGGTTCATGGGCAATAAAATCAATCTTGAGGTCATCGTCCGCACTGTAGCGAGGCACGAGGTGAACGTGGGTATGAAAGACTGTTTGCCCAGCGACTTCTTCACAGTTGGCAATGATATTCATGCCAGTAGCCTTGGTAGCTTTCATGACTTTTTGGGCCACTGTTGGCACTTGGGCAAAGAGTTGGCTGGCGCTAGTAGTGTCCATTTCCAAAAGATTGCGATAGTGTTCTTTAGGTACGACCAAGGTGTGGCCTGGTGTCACTTGAGAGATATCAAGGAAGGCAAGAACCTGCTCATCTTCGTATACTTTTGAAGCAGGAATTTCCCCTGCGATGATTTTACAAAAAATGCAATCTGACATAAAATCTACCTCTACTGTATTGAATTTTGATATAATATAGCTACATTATACCAGATTTGGAGAAAATATGTTAGAAATTAAAAACCTGACAGGTGGCTATGTCCATGTCCCTGTCTTGAAAGATGTGTCTTTTACCGTTGAAAGTGGGCAGTTGGTCGGTTTGATTGGTCTCAATGGTGCGGGAAAATCAACGACAATCAATGAGATTATCGGTCTCTTGACACCCTACAGTGGGGAGATTAAAATTGATGGTTTAACTCTACGAGAAGATGCGACTAGCTACCGCAAGCAGATTGGCTACATTCCTGAGACACCTAGCCTGTATGAGGAATTGACTCTCAGAGAGCATATCGAAACGGTTGCTATGGCTTATGGTATTGAGCAAAAGGTAGCTTTCGAGCGAGTGGAACCTTTGTTAAAAATGTTTCGTCTGGACCAGAAATTAGACTGGTTTCCTGTTCATTTTTCAAAAGGGATGAAGCAAAAGGTCATGATTATCTGTGCTTTTGTGGTGGATCCGAGTCTTTTCATCGTGGACGAACCTTTCCTTGGTCTCGATCCGCTGGCTATTGCAGACTTGATTCAGCTTTTGGAAGTGGAAAAACAGAAGGGCAAGTCCATTCTCATGAGTACCCACGTGTTGGATTCGGCGGAGAAGATGTGTGACGCCTTTGTCATTCTCCACAAAGGGGAGGTGCGTGCAAAGGGGAATCTCTTGCAACTGCGCGAAGCCTTTAATATGCCTGAGGCTAGTTTGAATGATATTTACTTGGCTCTGACCAAAGAGGAGGAGCTATGAAAGACTTGTTTTTAAAGAGAAAGCAGGCTTTTCGTAAGGAGTGTCTTGGTTATCTGCGCTATGTTCTCAATGACCACTTTGTCTTGTTCCTGCTTGTCCTGCTGGGCTTTTTAGCCTACCAGTACAGTCAACTCTTGCAAGATTTTCCTGAAAATCATTGGCCTATCCTTTTATTTGTAGGAATTACCTCTGTTTTACTTTTGCTTTGGGGTGGAATTGCCACCTATATGGAGGCTCCAGACAAGCTCTTTCTCTTGGTCGGAGAAGAGGAAATCAAACTCCATCTCAAGCGTCAAACTGGCATTTCCCTAGTCTTTTGGCTCTTTGTACAGACCCTTTTCTTGCTTTTATTTGCGCCCTTATTTTTAGCAATGGGTTATGGCTTGCCAGTTTTTCTGGTCTATGTGCTTTTATTGGGAGTAGGTAAATATTTCCTCTTTCGTCAAAAGGCCAGCAAATTTTTCACTGAAACTGGACTGGACTGGGACTTTGTCATTTCTCAAGAAAGCAAGCGTAAGCAAGTCTTGCTTCGTTTCTTTGCCCTCTTTACGCAGGTAAAGGGAATTTCAAACAGCGTCAAGCGTCGTGCCTATCTGGACTTTATCCTAAAGGCTGTTCAGAAGGTGCCTGGAAAGATTTGGCAAAATCTCTATCTGCGTTCTTACCTGCGAAATGGAGACCTCTTTGCCCTCAGTCTTCGTCTGCTCTTGCTTTCCGTTCTGGCGCAGATTTTTATCGAGCAAGCTTGGATTGCGACAGCAGTGGTAGTGCTGTTTAACTACCTCTTGCTCTTCCAGTTACTGGCCCTCTATCATGCCTTTGACTACCAGTATTTGACCCAACTCTTTCCACTGGACAAGGGGCAAAAGGAAAAAGGCTTGCAGGCGGTAGTCCGAGGATTGACCAGTTTTGTTTTACTTGTGGAATTAGTTGTAGGCCTTGTGACCTTCCAAGAAAAACTGGCCCTTTTAGCCTTGCTGGGTGCTGGTTTGGTTTTACTAGTCTTGTACTTACCTTATCAGGTCAAACGTCAGATGCAGGACTAATATTGCTTATATGATATTAAAAAAGAAGTTGAGTTCAGTCTGTCTCAACTTCTTTTATTTTCTACAGGATAATGGTTGGACCGTAGAGGCTCAACTTGGTCTTGACTTGGTCAAAGTGGAAGCGGTCATAGGCCCGCCAAGCGGCGCGAGTAGGAGCGTCTGGATTGAGGGCACTGAGGCCCATGAGAAGACTGGAAGTCTGGTAAAATTTTTCCAGCTCAATCAAGAATCGATTATCCACCGTCTCAGCTTTAGAGAGAAAGCGGAGGATATTGTCCAGTTGCTCCTGAAAGCGGACATCGTCAGCTGTTGCCTGTTTGCAGACTTGGTAAGCTTTGTTTAAGTCAGTAATCAAAGTTTGAGCTCTTTTGATAGGGTCTGTATCTGTCATGAGAATTCCTCCTTAAATCTCTGGTTGCTAGTCTTGGCCCTAGCAACTGTGTTTTGATACTGTAAGTCTATCACTTTTATCTCCTTTTTTAGCTTCAAATCTTTAATTGTCCTTGAAATTTCCTGAATGGTACTGTTAAGATTTTATGATAAAATAGTGGTAAGATTATCATGCTTATTTGAGGAACAAGCTACCCTTCAGGAGCCTTGAAGGCCTGTTTAGGATTTGGTGGGCTTGTATCATAGTATTTTTGCTATTCTCTTTTTAGGAAGAAATCGAAACAAGGAGAGTAAGAAGATGAGAATATTTGTTTTAGAGGATGATTTTTCCCAGCAGACTAGGATTGAAACGACGATTGAGAAACTTTTGAAAGAGCATCATATCACTCCTAGCTCTTTTGAGGTCTTTGGCAAGCCAGACCAACTGTTGGCAGAGGTGCATGAGAAGGGGGCGCATCAGCTATTCTTTTTGGACATTGAGATTAGAAATGAAGAGATGAAGGGTCTGGAAGTGGCTAGAAAGATTCGGGATCGAGACCCCTATGCCCTGATTGTCTTTGTAACGACTCACTCGGAGTTTATGCCCCTGTCCTTTCGCTACCAAGTGTCTGCTTTGGATTACATTGATAAGGCCTTGTCAGCAGAAGAGTTTGAATCTCGTATCGAAACAGCCCTTCTCTATGCTAATGGTCAAGATAGTAAAAGCCTGGCGGAAGATTGCTTTTACTTTAAATCAAAATTTGCCCAATTCCAGTATCCTTTTAAGGAAGTTTACTATCTCGAAACGTCGCCCAGAGCCCATCGTGTTATTCTCTATACCAAGACAGACAGGCTGGAATTTACAGCGAGTTTAGAGGAGGTTTTCAAGCAGGAGCCTCGTCTCTTGCAGTGCCACCGCTCTTTTCTCATCAATCCAGCCAATGTGGTTCGTTTGGATAAGAAAGAAAAACTGCTTTTCTTTCCCAATGGTGGAAGCTGTCTAATCGCGCGTTATAAGGTCAGGGAAGTGTCTGAAGCTATCAATAACTTGCACTGAGCTAGGAGAATTTATGAATATTGCTTGGATATTATTGTATACACTTATTACTCATGGACTAGAAATTGTCATTTTCTTTAAGATGGATGGAATTGGTCTCACTTTTGAGAGGATTTTTAAAGCCTTTCTTTTTAAGATACTGTTGGCCTTTGTTTTTTTAATGATTGAATATATGGTAGGAGATAGTTTCCTATTTTATTTTATGGAACCCTTGTACGGTATAGGCTTGTCTTTCTTACTGTTAGGAGGGCTTCCTAAAAAACTCCTCTTCTTTTATGGTCTCTTTCCAATGATACTGATGAATATCTTTTACAGAAGTGTTTCTTACTTTGTATTTCCATTTTTTGGTCGAGAATTGGTAGATGCTATTTATGATCCTATTTTGTTACTGGTACTGATTATCGTTTACTTCATAGTTCTAGCCTTTTTGAAATGGTTGGACTATGATTTCACTAACTTGAGAAAGGAGATTCTCGATAAAGGTTTTCAAAAGTCCCTGACTAAGATTAACTGGATAATGGGTGCCTACTTTCTAGTCATGCAAAGTCTGTCTTACTTTGAATATGAACAAAGCATTCAATCGAAGACTGTTCGCCATCTCATCCTAGTGTTTTACCTCCTCTTTTTTATGGGGGTTATCAAGAAATTGGATACCTATTTGAAGGACAAACTTCATGAGAGATTGGACCAAGAGCAGGCCTTGCGCTACAGAGATATGGAGCGCTATAGTCGGCATATAGAGGAACTGTACAAGGAAGTACGGAGCTTTCGCCATGACTACACCAACCTCTTGACCAGCTTACGTCTGGGCATTGAAGAGGAGGATTTGGAGCAGATAAAAGAGGTCTACGACTCGGTCTTAAAGGATTCTAGTGAAAAATTGCAGGACAATAAATATGACCTTGGACGATTGGTGAATATTCGAGATCGTGCCCTCAAAGTCTCCTCGCGGGAAAATTTCTAAAAGCTAGAAATCAGAACATTGTCTTTAATGTCGAAGTTCCAGAGGAGATTCAGGTCGAGGGGATGAGCTTGCTTGATTTTCTAACCATTGTGTCTATCCTTTGTGACAATGCTATCGAAGCCAGTGTAGAGGCCAGTCAGCCTCATGTTTCAATCGCTTTTATAAAAAATGGAGCACAGGAGACCTTTATCATTGAAAACTCCATCAAAGAAGAGGGTATAGATGTTTCTGAAATCTTCTCTTTTGGAGTTAGTTCTAAAGGAGAGGACCGAGGTGTTGGGCTCTATACCGTCATGAAAATTGTGGAAAGTCATCCCAATACCAGTCTCAATACTACCTGTCAAAATCAAGTATTTCGTCAGGTTTTAACGATTCACTCGATGTCAGTTGATGATTAGAAGATTTGTGGAAAGAAGTACTGCCCAAAGTCATCAATTAAAATACCATAGTATGCGAGGTATATTAGATGAATAAGAAATCCTATTTTATCATCTGTTCTACGTTGATTATAGCATCGAATCTTCTCATGATTTCCGTGGTGAACAAGGGAGAAGAAACGGGGAGCAATCTGTTTGTGATTGCTATAGCCTGTGTTTTGCTACCAGCCTTTTTATATGCAGTTGAAAACAGACTGACTTCATTGGTAAGAGTAGAATCAATACTCCTGATTCAGTTGACAGTTATATCCCTACTCCGTCTTATCAACAGAATAGGGAGTACGCCTGAAATCCTCAACATTATCATTACCCTTATCGCTTTGGCAAGTGGGACAGCTGCTATCCTTGTTGCGATCATGAGAATATATGAGAACATACGGAAGTGAGGGTGAGTAGCTTTCAATTTTAGATTTTTATGTTGTCAAGTTCCCCCAGGGCAAGTATGTTTTCCATGCTTGCTTTTTAATTTTTTTAACAATTCAAGAGGTTTTGATGACCATTTACGATTTGGATGGAAAATTTTAAAAAATAGTAGTATACTAACCTTATTAAGGTTGTAATAGGACGAAAGTAAAAAGAGGTATTCCTCGTGAATGCAAAAACAATGTTACAATTGGCTATTATGGTTGCTTAAAGACTTGAGCTTGTGTACTTGGAGGTAATTATGGATTTCAAAAGTTTTCTTATTGTTTTTGTTGTTAGTATGCTTATTTCTTTTTATTACTTATTTAATTAGGGAAAAAAATTTTTTAAAAATCTCCAAAGAAGAATAAAAGATAGATCTAATTAGATAAAAAGATTTTTTTATCGCTAGTTTAATCTACAGTGGAGTTTCTCTAATATTGTTTCGCCTGTCAAAATGATATGTGATAGAAGGATAAAAAATCTACAAATTAAGTTGGTATCAATATGGTGTAAAGGGCAAGTATGTTTTTCATGCTTGCTTTTTTAAATTTTTTACAATTCAAGATGTTTTGATGACCATTTATGATTTGGGTGATTCAAAATCAAAATGAGTGCTATACTAGCAGTGTAAAGGTTCTTGCTCAACTAAGATAAAGCATACATTTAGGAGGAAATCTTATGAAGAAAAAAATACTTATCATTTTTATCTTGTATCTGATCATGTCCATCTTTCTTTATCCGCTTAGGGAGAGTATTTGGTATCAGCTATTTTATACTATAGCCTATTTGATTGCAGTTATGATCTATGTTACTTTAACTAAAAAGAAAGGAGCAAAGAAATGAAAGCTTTTCTTGCTAAAAAACGGAATATCTTCCTTGCGAGATTGTTCCTAGGGCAGTTGCCCTTGCTTGTCTCTACTTATCTATTTCTATCTCGTCAGTTTTTACATTTCCTTAGTTTTCCAATTTCTTTTAGTGGTTATTAACTTGGCTTCTATTTTGGTCACTGTTTATCTGACTAGGGAAATGAGGATAAGAGAGTTTGAAGATGATGATTTGGTTAGTCCTAGAACCAATCAACTTATGTTCATCGGCTTGACAGGCTTTATGTCTATTATTTGTTTGTATAGAGGAATCACAGCAGGGGAATTCTATCAACAATTAATTGCCTATATCGGTGCCATCCTCTGCTTGATTATTATGCTTTTTCTCATTTGGGGATTGAAGTATTATAAAAAGTAGGGAGGAACTTTCTTCTTAATCTGCGACTAGTCTATGGTCTGGCAAGAGGAGGTCATCCTGTCTTGTAGATAGTGGGGAGGATTTCTATGAAAAAGTATCAGCTTCTCTTCAAAATAAGTGCAGTCTTGTCTTACTTATTTTTCGTATTTGGCCTTTCTCAGCTAACGCTTATAGTCCAAAATTATTGGCAATTTTCTTCTCAGATAGGAAATTTCTTCTGGATTCGAAATATCTTGAGTTTGCTATTTAGCGGAGTCATGATTTGGATTCTGGTTAAGACAGGCCATGGCTATCTCTTTCATATTCCAAGAAAAAAATGGCTTTGGTATTCGATTTTGACAGTATTAGTGGTAGTGCTCCAGCTCTCTTTTAACGTTATCTCTTTTAACGTTCAGACAGCTAAACATGTTCAGTCAACTGCTGAAGGTTGGGCCGTATTGATTAGTTATAGTGGGACCAACTTTGCCGAGCTAGGTATCTATATAACTTTGTTCTTTCTAGTGCCACTGATGGAAGAATTGATCTATAGGGGTTTGTTGCAACATGCTTTCTTTAAACATTCGCGATTTGGCCTTGATTTGCTTCTTCCTTCCATTTTGTTTGCTCTTCCTCATTTTTCAATCCTGCCTAGTTTGTTAGATATTTTCATTTTTACAACATTTGGAATCATTTTTGCTGGTTTGACTCGCTATACCAAGAGCATTTATCCATCCTATGCGGTGCATGTGATTAATAATATTGTAGCGACTTTACCATTTTTGCTCACTTTTCTACATAGGGTCTTGGGGTAAAAAATCAAAAGGCTTGCTTTTCAGTCATAGAGGAGGTTATCATGTATAAACACTTATTTTTTCTAGATTCAAAAACATTAGACTGGTTGACACCCTATATTTTAGTCTTGGCTTCTGACACCATTGCCTTTAATGTTTTTGTGCTAACCTTTGTATCTGTTGTGGTCTTTTCTTTCCTAAATCCCATGCTAGCTTTAATGGCTATCTTCTTAGGAGCTGGCTATGTTGTCGGATTTTGGTTACTAAAATGGTTTGTTTTGGAAAGACTAGAGCTCAAGGATGACTTGTAGGGAAGTCTGTTTGGTGAGGAGGATTGTTTTATGGCTATTTTTAATAAGTGTCATGCCTTATTTTTGGGATTTTTAGTATTTGCAATCCTTGGTGCAGCGGGCTATTCCATCAATCAAGGGGATTATTTTCAACACCAGTACACATTCATTATGATAAAGAGTCTCTTGCTTTTTCTTAGTTTTGCCTATGCGAAATGGTTTGACATGATTTCTTTTGAGATTTTAAGTAAGAAACAACTCTTGCTCATCATTGGAATCTTCCTTCTCATGGTGCTTGTAAATATAGGCTACCATGCCTTTTTCTCAGTTGCTTCTGGTGCTTCAGCTCAACACCTTGAGGAAACGAGTGAAGGACTTTCGCTTTCCTTTATTGTCAGTGTCACAGTTTTTGGACCAATCCAGGAGGAACTTATGTTTAGAGGACTTCTTCAGGGTGCGGTTTTTGACAATTCGTGGTTAGGACTTGTGTTGACTTCCTCTCTCTTTTCGTTCATGCACGATCCTTATGATGTGCCTTCGTTTTTCTATTATCTACTTGGGGGCTTGTTGCTGGGCTATGCTTATAAAAAGAGTCAAAACCTATGGGTTTCTACTCTAGTCCATATGTTTTACAACAGTTTGCCGCTATTAGCTTATTTATAAACATCATGAAAAGGTAAGCAGAAGACAGTGCTTGCCTTTTCAAGCTATAATGATAGCCCGAGCTAATCCAGATGCTTTTCTTTGAGAATGCTAAATTCCCAAACTAAGTTCCACCGCTAGTACAAGTGGAAGTTAATCTGATAAAAATCCTAAAAACCAGTGGAAATCCGTGTCAGGGTAAGTTCCACTGGTTTTACTAATGCTTGATTTCATCATTTTTGTAGCCGAAAAGAATCGAAAAAAAGAGCGCACAAAATCCCCACATCTGAAAGCGTTTCAGATTAAGTTCCGCTATGGTGGAAGTTAGTGTGAGACGTTTGAATGGGGTTGAAGGTTAGTTTTTAGATCTTATGTTGGAGTAATTTAGACGACTGACAGACGTCTTCTGCAGGTATTTTAGAAATGCCGAGAAGCTTAGGAATTTCTTCTCCGTAAGTAAAAGCAAAGAGTTCATAGGCTGATTTTCCATTCAAAGCAGCGCGCTTGACGCTATTGACATGTGAACAAACGAGATTGATGTCCTCTTGAGTTAAATTGTCAAAGGAAGTTCCCTTTGGTAGAATGTCGCGAATCAGCGTGTGATTTTTCTCAATTCTCCCTTTCTGGTCAGAGCGATTAGGATCACAAAAGAAGAGTTTTATTTCACCACGAATATCCATTTCGATGTCATTAACCCTAGCAAACTCCCCACCATTATCTGTCAGAATAACAGGAAAGAGTTGGAAGAAATCTTTGTCAGCTTCGTGAAGAGTGTTTTTTTGATGTCATAGAGGTGTTTGGTAACCTCAAGGGCAGTTTTATTCTCCAGAAGCCTAGCGAAGATAAAGTTACAGAAGGACAGGTTGAAGGTGAGTAGGACCTTGCCTCCCATTCTGCCCATAACTGTATCCATTTCCAGCCAAGATTCTAGTTGATTAAGTGCTAAATAGTTTTGGAAATCCTCATAGGAACGGCCTTTTTTATCTTCTTTAGGGATGGAAGGTAGGTTACTTGTTCGTCTTTCTTTTGAATTTAACGGCTCTAGTTAGATCAATCGGAGCGATAGACAGGTAACCTTTTTCGGATGTGTCGATAGACAGTTGAGGAGCTAACATCAAGGTTGTGAGTTTTTGAGGATATGATAGATGTGTTGTCCCTTTTTAACACCGTCAGAAATGATTTTATCCATATCCCAGAAAGTCTGCAAGTTGAGAGGAGTTCCTTCACGAGCTTCAACAAGAGTTTGTTCGTATTGTTTTTGAGCTTGTTTGGCGAGGTAGAAGATTTTCTGATAGCCACAGTTTTGTCTTCTTTTAGGGCACCCATTACAGACAAAGGGAGCCTTATCGAGTAGAGGGCAAGGAAGGTTATCACATGTAGACTCTCGGATTTGTCTGTTTCGTTTGACTTCTTTAGAAACAGTGGTGGGGTCTTTTAGAATAAGTTGGCCAATAGCTTTGAAGGTTTCACCGCGCTCTAAACCTAGTTGGATATCATTACGGTCTGAAAGGGTAAGATGTTTATGTTTTGTCATAGTAGACCTCATTTCTAACTCAAACGTCTCATACTTAATTCCACCATAAAAATTCGTTTTAGACTAACTTCCACTTTGGTCAGACAAGTGGAAGTTACTTTGAGAAGTTACCTTTCTTTGAGAATCGGGTGTGGAGCGGTTGACGAATAGGCCAAAAACTAGTAGAATAGTAAGGAAACTTTATACGGAGGAAAGAAATGGATTTGGGTGATAATGAGCTAACACTGACTCCCATACCTGGGAAAAGTGGCAAGGCTTATATGGGTAGCTATCCTGATGGGAAGCGTATCTTTGTAAAAATGAACACCTCTCCAATCCTACCTGGTCTAGCTAGAGAACAAATTGCTCCACAATTATTATGGAGTCGCCGTTTGGCAGATGGGCGTGATATGTGTGCTCAAGAATGGTTGACAGGCAAGATATTGACCCCCTATGATATGAATCGTAAGCAAATCGTCAATATTTTAACCCGCCTTCATCGCTCACGTCCCTTGATGACACAGTTGAGTCGTTTAGGATATGCCATGGAAACACCTGTAGATTTACTACAGTCTTGGCAGGAAACAGCTCCAGATGCTTTGCGTAAAAATCATTTTATCAGTGAAGTGATGGCTGATTTACGTCAGACTATTCCAGGATTTAGAGAGGACCATGCGACCATTGTCCATGGAGATGTACGACATAGTAATTGGATTGAGACAGATAGTGGCTTGATTTATTTGGTAGATTGGGATTCGGTTCGCTTGACCGACCGCATGTTTGATGTGGCCCATATGCTCTGCCATTATATTCCAGAACATCAGTGGAAGGAATGGTTGACCTATTACGGTTACAAGTACAATCAAACGGTATTAAATAAATTGTATTGGTATGGTCAATATTCTTATTTGAGCCAGATTTCCAAGTATTATATGAATCAAGATTTAGAAAATGTCAATCGGGAGATCCATGGCTTGCGTCACTTCCGAGACAAGTATGGAAAGAGAAGATGAGAGTTAGAAATCGTAAAGGGGCGACAGAATTACTAGAGGCAAATCCCCAGTATGTAGTCCTCAATCCCTTGGAAGCTAAGGGAAAATGGCGGGACTTGTTTGGCAATGACAATCCCATTCATGTGGAAGTTGGAAGTGGAAAGGGTGCCTTTGTTTCAGGTATGGCAAAGCAAAACCCTGATATCAACTATATCGGGATTGATATTCAAAAGTCTGTTTTGAGCTACGCTTTGGACAAGGTGCTTGAAGTTGGAGTACCGAATATCAAGCTCTTGTGGGTAGATGGTTCTGACTTGACTGACTACTTTGAAGACGGTGAGATTGATCGCTTGTATCTGAACTTTTCAGATCCATGGCCGAAAAAACGCCATGAAAAGCGTCGTTTGACCTACAAGACCTTCTTGGATACCTTCAAGCGTATCTTGCCTGAGAATGGAGAAATTCATTTCAAGACGGATAACCGTGGCTTGTTTGAGTACAGCCTAGTGAGCTTTTCTCAGTATGGCATGAAACTCAACGGTGTCTGGCTAGACTTACATGCCAGTGATTTTGAAGGCAATGTCATGACAGAATACGAGCAAAAATTCTCCAACAAGGGTCAAGTTATCTACCGAGTTGAGGCAGAATTTTAAGAAATAGCCTGAAATCAGGCTGTATAAGTGCTTTTGCTTTACATAAGTTGGCAAACGTGCTATACTAATAGTAAGAATATGAAAAGTGAGGCGGGGAAATATCTTCGCCTCTTGCTTATGAGGAGGTGGATATAATCGCAACAATCGTAGAATTAGTCAGAGAAGTTGTAGAACCTGTCATCCAAGCACCTTTCGAACTCGTGGATATCGAGTATGGAAAGATTGGCAGTGACATGATTCTCAGTATTTTTGTAGATAAACCTGAAGGAATTACCTTGAATGACACGGCAGACTTGACAGAAATTATCAGCCCTGTCCTAGACACTATCAAGCCAGATCCCTTCCCAGAACAATATTTCCTAGAAATCACCAGTCCAGGCTTGGAGCGTCCTTTGAAAACCAAGGATGCTGTTGCTGGAGCGGTTGGGAAATACATCCATGTCGGGCTCTACCAAGCCATCGATAAGCAAAAGGTCTTCGAAGGAACCTTGTTGGCCTTTGAAGAGGACCAGTTGACCATGGAATATATGGACAAGACGCGTAAGAAAACCGTCCAAATTCCATACAGTTTAGTATCAAAAGCACGTTTAGCAGTTAAATTATAGAAAAAGAAAGGATAGCTTTTGAGGATTCAAAAGTGAAGAAAACATGAGTAAAGAAATGCTAGAGGCCTTCCGCATTTTGGAAGAAGACAAGGGAATCAAAAAAGAAGATATCATCGACGCAGTCGTAGAGTCGCTTCGTTCCGCTTATCGCAGACGCTATGGTCAATCTGATAGCGTAGCTATTGACTTTAACGAAAAAACAGGTGATTTTACAGTTTATACTGTCCGTGAAGTGGTTGATGAAGTATTTGATAGCCGTTTAGAAATCAGCTTGAAAGATGCTCTTGCCATCAATTCAGCCTATGAACTTGGTGATCAAAATCAAGTTTGAAGAAGCACCTGCTGAGTTTGGTCGTGTAGCAGCCCAATCTGCCAAACAAACCATCATGGAAAAAATGCGCAAGCAAACACGTGCCATCACTTACAATACTTACAAAGAGCATGAGCAAGAAATCATGTCTGGTACAGTAGAACGCTTTGACAACCGCTTTATCTATGTCAACCTTGGTAGCATCGAAGCCCAATTGTCAAAACAAGACCAAATCCCTGGAGAAGTCTTTGCTTCTCATGATCGTATTGAAGTTTATGTTTACAAGGTTGAAGACAACCCTCGTGGTGTCAACGTCTTTGTTAGCCGTAGCCATCCAGAAATGATCAAACGTTTGATGGAACAAGAAATTCCAGAAGTTTATGATGGAACTGTTGAAATCATGAGCGTGGCTCGTGAAGCAGGTGACCGTACTAAGGTTGCCGTTCGCAGTCATAATCCAAACGTGGATGCTATCGGTACAATTGTTGGACGCGGTGGTGCTAATATCAAGAAGATTACTAGTAAATTCCACCCCGCTCGCTATGATGCAAGAGCGACCGTATGGTGCCAATCGAAGAAAATATCGATGTTATCGAGTGGGTAGCAGATCCAGCTGAATTTATCTACAATGCCATCGCTCCTGCTGAGGTTGACCAAGTTATCTTTGACGAAAACGACAGCAAACGTGCCTTGGTTGTTGTACCTGATAACAAGCTTTCTCTTGCCATCGGTCGTCGTGGGCAAAACGTTCGTTTGGCAGCTCACTTGACTGGTTACCGTATTGATATCAAGTCTGCTAGCGAATTTGAAGCCATGGAAGAAGCTGCTTCAGTAGAGTTGGAAGCAGAAAACGATACTATCGAAGAATAAAAGTTGCTAGAGGAGGGAAAGATGAAAACAAGAAAAATCCCTTTGCGCAAGTCTGTTGCATCTAACGAAGTGATTGATAAGCGTGATTTGCTCCGCATTGTCAAAAACAAGGAAGGACAAGTCTTTATTGATCCGACAGGCAAGGCCAATGGCCGTGGCGCTTATATCAAGCTAGACAATGCAGAAGCCCTAGAGGCCAAAAAGAAGAAAGTCTTTAACCGCAGCTTTAACATGGAAGTTGAAGAAAGCTTTTATGACGAGTTGATCGCTTATGTGGATCACAAAGTGAAAAGAAGAGAGTTAGGACTTGAATAAGCAAAAGATAAGCAATCTCTTGGGACTCGCTCAGCGAGCAGGGCGGATTATATCGGGTGAAGAATTAGTGGTCAAAGCCATTCAAGATGGCAAGGCCAAGTTAGTCTTTCTAGCCCATGATGCTGGCCCCAATTTGACCAAGAAGATTCAAGATAAAAGTCACTATTATCAAGTAGAAATTGTAACCGTGTTTTCAACACTGGAATTAAGCATAGCAGTCGGAAAATCAAGAAAGGTTTTGGCTGTAACAGATGCTGGATTTACAAAGAAAATGAGGTCTCTTATGGAATAGAAGAGGAGGACATGATTTGTCTAAGAAAAGATTGTACGAAATCGCAAAAGAACTTGGAAAAGAAAGTAAAGAAGTTGTAGCGCGTGCAAAAGAGTTGGGCTTGGATGTGAAAAGCCACTCATCAAGTGTGGAAGAAGCTGTCGCTGCAAAAATCGCTGCCAGCTTTAAGCCTGCTGCTCCGAAAGCAGAAGCAAAACCTGCAGCACCAAAGCAAGTGTAGAAAATAAAGGTGAAAAGAAAGCCGAAAAATCTGAGCCAGCAAAACCAGCTGTAGCCAAGGAAGAGGTAAAACCGGCTGAGCCTGTTGTTCCTAAAACAGAAAAAGTAGCAGCTAAACCGCAAAGCCGAAATTTCAAGGCTGAGCGTGAAGCTCGTGCCAAAGAGCAGGCAGAACGACGCAAGCAAAATAAGGGCAATAACCGTGACCAACAACAAAACGGAAACCGTCAGAAAAACGACGGCCGTAATGGTGGAAAACAAGGTCAAGGCAACCGCGACAATCGTCGCTTTAATGACCAAGCTAAGAAACAGCAAGGTCAGCAAAATCGTGGCAATGAGCGCCGTCAACAAGAGGACAAACGTCCAAATCAAGCGGCTCCACGTATTGACTTTAAAGCCCGTGCAGCAGCCCTAAAAGCAGAACAAAATGCAGAGTACGCTCGTTCAAGTGAGGAACGCTTCAAGCAGACTCAGGCTGCTAAAGAAGCCTTGGCTCAAGCTAATAAACGCAAGGAACCAGAGGAAATCTTTGAAGAAGCGGCTAAGTTAGCTGAACAAGCGCAACAAGTTCAAGCAGTGGTTGAAACAGCTCCTGTGCAAAAAGAAGCTGCAGTGGATACACGTCGTAAAAAGCAAGCTCGACCAGACAAAAATCGTGACGATTATGATCACGAAGAAGATGGTCCTAGAAAACAACAAAAGAATCGAAGTAGTCAAAATCAAGTGAGAAATCAAAAGAATAGTAACTGGAATAACAACAAAAAGAACAAAAAAGGCAATAACAAGAACAACCGCAATCAGGCTCCAAAACCTGTTACAGAACGTAAATTCCATGAATTGCCAACAGAATTTGAGTATACAGATGGTATGACCGTTGCGGAAATCGCAAAACGTATCAAACGTGAACCAGCTGAAATCGTTAAGAAACTTTTCATGATGGGTGTCATGGCCACACAAAACCAATCCTTGGATGGGGAAACAATCGAACTCCTCATGGTGGATTACGGTATCGAAGCCAAACAAAAGGTTGAAGTGGATAATGCTGACATCGAACGTTTCTTTGTCGAAGATGGTTATCTTAACGAAGATGAATTGGTAGAGCGTCCACCAGTTGTAACCATCATGGGACACGTTGACCATGGTAAGACAACACTCCTAGATACCCTTCGTAACTCTCGTGTTGCGACAGGTGAAGCAGGTGGTATCACGCAGCATATCGGTGCCTACCAAATCGTTGAAAATGGTAAGAAGATTACCTTCCTTGATACACCAGGACACGCGGCCTTTACATCTATGCGTGCGCGTGGTGCTTCTGTTACCGATATTACTATCTTGGTCGTAGCGGCAGATGACGGGGTTATGCCTCAGACTATCGAAGCCATCAACCACTCAAAAGCGGCTAATGTTCCAATTATTGTAGCCATCAACAAGATTGATAAACCAGGTGCCAACCCAGAACGTGTTATCGGTGAATTGGCAGAGCATGGTGTTATGTCAACCGCTTGGGGTGGAGATTCTGAATTTGTTGAAATCTCGGCTAAATTCAACCAAAATATCGAAGAATTGCTGGAAACAGTCCTTCTTGTGGCTGAAATTCAAGAACTCAGGCAGACCCAACAGTGCGTGCTATCGGTACAGTTATCGAAGCTCGCTTGGATAAAGGAAAAGGTGCGGTCGCAACCCTTCTTGTTCAACAAGGTACCTTGAATGTGCAAGACCCTATCGTTGTCGGAAATACTTTCGGTCGTGTCCGTGCTATGACCAATGACCTTGGTCGTCGTGTTAAGGTTGCAGGTCCATCAACCCCAGTGTCAATCACAGGTTTGAACGAAGCGCCAATGGCGGGTGACCACTTTGCCGTTTACGAAGATGAAAAATCTGCGCGTGCAGCAGGTGAAGAGCGTGCCAAACGTGCCCTTATGAAACAACGTCAAGCTACTCAACGTGTCAGCCTTGAAAACCTCTTTGATACCCTTAAAGCTGGTGAACTCAAATCAGTTAACGTTATCATCAAGGCCGACGTACAAGGTTCTGTTGAAGCCCTTTCTGCCTCACTTCAAAAAATCGATGTGGAAGGTGTTAAAGTTACCATCGTCCACTCAGCGGTCGGTGCCATCAACGAATCAGACGTGACACTTGCCGAAGCTTCAAATGCCTTTATCGTTGGTTTCAACGTACGCCCTACACCACAAGCTCGTCAACAAGCAGAAGCAGACGATGTAGAAATCCGTCTTCACAGCATTATCTACAAGGTTATCGAAGAGATGGAAGAAGCCATGAAGGGTATGCTTGATCCAGAATTCGAAGAAAAAATTATCGGTGAAGCGATTATCCGTGAAACCTTTAAAGTCTCTAAAGTGGGAACTATCGGTGGATTCATGGTTATCAACGGTAAGGTTACCCGTGACTCTAAAGTCCGTGTTATCCGTGACGGTGTCGTTATCTATGACGGCGAACTTGCAAGCTTGAAACACTACAAAGACGACGTCAAAGAAGTTACAAACGGTCGCGAAGGTGGATTGATGATCGATGGCTACAATGATATCAAGACTGATGATGTGATTGAGGCTTACGTCATGGAAGAAATCAAACGATAATAGAGAAACGATAGCTCATTTGACTCGTTGTCAACAGCGCCTTGATGAACTTCAGTTCTATCAAAGGCTTGTTTCCTAGATTCAAATGGCTCTAGTTCCTCTATACTATTAGAAAATAGCTAGGTCTGCTGGCCTAGCTTTTGGTTCAAATTAGAGAAAGGAATATCATGGCAAATCATTTCCGTACGGATCGTGTGGGCATGGAAATTAAGCGCGAAGTCAATGAGATTTTGCAAAAGAAAGTCCGTGATCCGCGTGTCCAAGGCGTGACCATCACAGATGTTCAGATGCTAGGTGACTTGTCTGTTGCCAAGGTTTACTATACCATTTTGAGTAACCTTGCTTCGGATAATCAAAAAGCCCAAATCGGGCTTGAAAAAGCAACTGGTACCATCAAACGTGAACTTGGTCGTAATTTGAAATTGTACAAAATCCCAGATTTGACCTTCGTCAAAGACGAATCCATCGAATATGGAAACAAGATTGACGAGATGCTACGCAATCTGGATAAGAACTAAAGAAGAGGGGTTGCCCTCTTTTTTGGTATTTGCTAGTCCTCCTTATGGTATAATATAAGCAGTAAAATCATTTTAGAACATTCAATGGAGGTCGTCATGGACAATATCATCGATGTGTCAATTCCTGTTGCAGAAGTGGTGGATAAGCATCCAGAAGTCTTGGAAATTCTAGTGGAGTTGGGGTTTAAACCTCTTGCCAATCCCTTGATGCGCAACACCGTCGGGCGTAAAGTATCACTCAAACAGGGTTCTAAGCTTGAAGGAACTCCTATGGACAAGATTGTCCGCACGCTGGAAGCAAATGGCTACGAAGTGATTGGATTAGACTAATGGCAGATGAACGGATTCATGTCCTACGGGATATTTTGTTAGAATTGCACAATGGCGCCTCTCCTGAATCGGTTCAAGAGCGCTTTGATGCGACCTTCACAGGTGTTTCAGCCATCGAGATTTCCCTCATGGAGCATGAGCTGATGAACTCAGACTCAGGTGTCACCTTTGAAGATGTCATGGAACTCTGCGATGTTCATGCTAATCTTTTTAAAAATGCTATTAAAGGTGTCGAAGTTGCAGATACCGAGCACCCAGGTCACCCAGTTCGTGTCTTTAAGGAAGAAAATCTAGCCCTCCGTGCGGCCTTGATTCGCATTCGGAGATTGTTAGATACCTATGAGTCTATGGAAGATGAAGAAATGCTGGCAGAGATGCGCAAGGGCTTGGTTCGTCAGATGGGACTTGTGGGTCAATTTGATATTCACTACCAGCGTAAGGAAGAACTCTTTTTTCCTATCATGGAGCGCTATGGACACGATTCACCTCCCAAAGTTATGTGGGGAGTGGATGACCAGATTAGGGAACTCTTTCAAACAGCTCTAGCGACAGCCAAGTCACTACCAGAAGTGTCGATTAGCAGTGTAAAAGAAGCTTTTGAAGCCTTTGCGACAGAGTTTGAAAGTATGATTTTCAAGGAAGAGTCCATCCTTCTCATGATTCTCCTCGAGTCTTTCACCCAGGATGATTGGCTTCAGATTGCAGAGGAGAGCGATGCCTATGGCTATGCCATCATCCGTCCTTCTGAGAAATGGGTGCCAGAACGTCAGAGTTTTGTTGAGGAAAAGATTGCAGAGGAGCCCGTGCAACTAGATACGGCAGAAGGTCAAGTTCAGCAAGTTATCGATACCCCCGAAGGCCAGTTCACCATTACCTTTACCCCTAAGGAAAAGGAAGCAGTGCTGGACCGTCATAGTCAACAGGCTTTTGGGAATGGCTATCTCTCAGTCGAGCAGGCCAATCTCATCCTCAATCACCTCCCTATGGAGATTACCTTTGTCAATAAAGATGATATTTTCCAGTATTACAATGATAATACGCCAGCAGACGAGATGATTTTCAAACGGACGCCGTCCCAAGTCGGGCGTAATGTTGAACTCTGCCATCCGCCTAAGTACTTGGACAAGGTCAAGACTATCATGAAGGGACTTCGTGAGGGAAGCAAAGATAAGTATGAAATGTGGTTCAAGTCTGAGTCGCGAGGTAAGTTTGTCCACATCACCTACGCAGCAGTGCACGATGAAGAAGGAGAATTCCAAGGAGTGCTGGAGTATGTTCAGGATATCCAGCCCTACCGTGAGATTGATACGGACTATTTCCGTGGATTAGAATAAGGAGAAAAAATGAGTTACGAACAAGAATTTATGAAGGAATTTGAAGCCTGGGTCAATACCCAGATTATGATTAACGATATGGCGCACAAGGAAAGTCAAAAAGTCTATGAAGAAGACCAAGACGAGCGTGCCAAAGATGCCATGATTCGCTACGAAAGTCGCTTGGATGCTTATCAGTTCTTGCTTGGTAAGTTTGAAAACTTCAAAGCAGGCAAGGGCTTCCATGACTTGCCAGAAGGCTTGTTTGGTGAGAGAAATTATTAAACGAGATAGATTATTGATTTTTTGCCAAAATCTTGATAGAATATTTATATTAAATCCTTGTCAGAACAGGGATTTTTTATTGAAAGGATTTTATCATGTCAAAGAAACTCAATCGTAAAAAACAATTACGAAATAGCCTCCGTCGTGCAGGTGCTTTTTCAAGCACTGTGACTAAGGTTGTAGAAGAGACAAAGAAAGTCGTGAAACGTGCCGAGAAGTCAGCAAGCGAAGCTGGTAAGGCTGTTTCTAAAAAAATTGAGCAAGCAGTAGAAGCTACCAAAGAGCAAGCTCAAAAAGTAGCCAATTCTGTTGAAGATTTTGCAGCAAACTTGGGTGGACTTCCACTTGACCGTGCCAAAACTTTCTATGATGAAGGAATCAAGTCTGCGTCAGATTTCAAAAATTGGACTGAAAAAGAACTCCTTGCCTTGAAAGGAATCGGCCCAGCTACCATCAAGAAATTAAAAGAAAATGGCATCAAGTTCAAGTAATCTTTCTTGAGCCTTGCATTTCCGTCAAAATCTTGCTACAATAGAGCCATTAGAGGTGTTTTGAATCCCACATTTTACAGAAAGTGGCGGTGCTGAGAAGTCCACAAATGTGTCAAAACTGGTTGCTGATGGATGAAAATGAAATAAATTTATGTCTTTTTGTTTCTGTTTAGGACTAGGTAGCGAGTTGCAGGCTGTATTCAATTACACCAAAGCGAGCTAACGACGTCATAGAGGAGAAACAAGAAGACGAGAGTTGCGGGCGTTGCCCGAATTTGGGTGGTACCGCGGATAACACATTCGTCCCTGTCATGTAGATGGCAGGGCTTTTCTTTTGAGTTTTGGTCAAAGGAGGTTGGTATGAAACAATCATTTAAAACCAGCAAATTCTACTACGGCTTTCCTATCTTCATTTTGGGGTATCAGGACCAGAATTTTGGACACAATATCACGACCTGCAGTTCCTCTTATAGTCTGGGAGATTGGCTAGTTATTGGAGTTGGTGCTGAGGAAAATGCAGCAGATCAGATTAAGTATTATCAACAATTCATCGTGAACATTCCTGATGAAAACCTCATGCTCGAGATGGAACAGGCTGGTTTATTAGTCACCATGAAAAGTTGGAACACTTGGGATTAGACTATATGATTTCTGAACGGACCCATGCCCCGATTTTAGAGGCTTGTCCCGTCGTATTGGATTGTCAGGTGGATCGGATCATCGAGGAAGATGGCATCTGCCACATCTTTGCTAAGATTCTTGAGCGACTGGCTAATCCTGAGCTTTTGGATGATAAGGGACATTTTAAAAATGAACTTTTTTTCCCAACTTACTTTATGGGGGACGGTCATCAGCGAGTTTATCGTTATCTAGATGACCGAGTTGATTCTATGGGAAGCTTTATCAAGAAAGCGAGGAAGAAGGATGACAAGAGCTGAGTTACCAGAACGATTAGAAACAGAACGGCTCGTCCTACGAGTCCGTACAGTAGCGGATGCCGAGGATATCCATGCCTACGCTAGTCTGCCAGAGGTTGCCTATCCAGCAGGCTTTCCACCCGTCAAGACCTTGGAAGATGAGATTTATTACCTAGAGCATATTCTTCCTGAGCGCAATCAAAAGGACAATCTCCCAGCTGGCTATGGGATTGTCGTTAAAGGAACCGATAAAGTCATTGGTTCTGTTGACTTCAATCATCGCCATGCGGATGATGTGCTAGAAATTGGCTATACCTTGCACCCAGACTATTGGGGTCGAGGTTATGTTCCAGAAGCAGCGCATGCCTTGATTGACTTAGCCTTTAAGAATTTGGGTCTTCACAAGATAGAACTGGTCTGTTTTGGATACAATGTCCAAAGTCAACGCGTCGCTGAAAAACTTGGTTTCACTCTTGAAGCTCGTATAAGAGACCGTAAAGATGCTCAAGGTAACCGCTGTGACAGTCTGATATATGGTTTGCTGAGGAGTGAGTGGGAGGCGGATTGATGCATGTTTTCATTATTGGAGCACCAGCCTCAGGGAAAATGACCATTGGTCAGGAACTTTCGAAACTCAGCGGTGCGACTCTCTTTTTTAACCATCAACCCATTGATTTTGCACTCGAAATCTATCAAGATTTTTCAGAGGAAATGTGGGAACTTGTTCGTAGAATTAACTTTTCTTTTCTTGAAACGAGTGCTAGATATCATCGATCGGTGATTTTAACAGGTGTAACTGATTTTTCAAATCAATACCATCTGATGTATTTGAAGGATATTCAAGATTTATTAAATGAGTATCATCAAGAGATTCTCTTTGTTGAATTAGAAACGTCTCTTGAGGAGCGCTTACGTCGCAATCGGACGGAGAATCGGTTGAAATACAAACCCTTGAAACGGAATTTTGAGGTATCTGAAAGAGAAATTTTAGAGACTGATAAAACAAATCAACTTAATTCTCAAAAGCAACCGAGTGGTCTTCACCACTATCTGAAAATTGATAATACGAATCTGTCTGCAGAAGAAGTCGCAAAGCAGATTCAAGAAAAAATGAAAACAATAGAGAAAGGACACACACATGTCTAAAGAACTTTCACCTAAATACAATCCAGCTGAGGTTGAGGCTGGTCGTTACCAAAAATGGCTTGATGAAGATGTTTTCAAGCCTTCAGGAGATCAAAAGGCTAAGCCTTATTCAATCGTTATTCCACCACCAAACGTAACGGGGAAACTCCACCTCGGTCACGCTTGGGATACGACTCTCCAAGATATCATTATCCGTCAAAAACGTATGCAAGGTTTTGATACCCTTTGGCTTCCAGGAATGGACCACGCGGGGATTGCGACCCAAGCTAAGGTTGAGGAGCGCTTGCGTGGTGAGGGCATTACGCGTTACGACCTCGGTCGTGAAATTCCTTGAGAAAGTCTGGGAATGGAAAGACGAATATGCTACTACTATCAAGGAACAATGGGGCAAGATGGGGCTCTCTGTTGACTACTCTCGTGAGCGTTTCACCCTTGACGAAGGTTTGTCAAAAGCCGTGCGCAAGGTCTTTGTGGACCTTTACAAGAAAGGCTGGATCTACCGCGGTGAGTTTATCATCAACTGGGACCCAGCAGCTCGCACAGCCCTTTCTGATATCGAGGTGATTCACAAGGATGTCGAAGGTGCCTTCTACCACATGAACTACATGCTGGAAGACGGTTCACGCGCCCTTGAAGTGGCAACTACTCGTCCTGAGACCATGTTTGGGGACGTTGCGGTTGCGGTCAATCCAGAAGACCCACGCTACAAGGACTTGATTGGTAAAAATGTTATCCTTCCAATCGCTAATAAATTGATTCCAATCGTTGGGGATGAGCACGCAGACCCTGAGTTTGGTACTGGTGTCGTGAAAATCACTCCTGCCCACGATCCAAACGACTTCTTGGTTGGTCAACGTCATAACTTACCACAAGTTAACGTCATGAACGATGATGGAACTATGAACGAATTGGCCTTCGAATTTGCAGGCATGGATCGTTTCGAAGCTCGTAAGGCAGTCGTTGCTAAGTTGGAAGAAATCGGCGCCCTCGTCAAAATCGAAAAACGTGTTCACAGTGTTGGTCACTCAGAACGTACAGGTGTCGTGGTTGAGCCACGCTTGTCTACGCAATGGTTCGTGAAGATGGACCAATTGGCTAAAAATGCTATTGCCAACCAAGACACAGAGGACAAGGTAGAATTCTACCCACCTCGTTTCAACGATACCTTCCTTCAATGGATGGAAAATGTCCATGACTGGGTAATCTCTCGTCAGCTCTGGTGGGGTCACCAAATCCCTGCTTGGTACAATGCTGAGGGTGAAATGTACGTTGGTGAGGAAGCTCCAGAAGGCGACGGATGGACTCAGGACGAAGACGTCTTGGATACTTGGTTCAGTTCTGCCCTTTGGCCATTCTCAACTATGGGCTGGCCTGATGTCGATTCAGAAGACTTCAAACGTTACTTCCCAACGTCAACCTTGGTAACAGGTTACGATATCATCTTCTTCTGGGTGTCTCGTATGATCTTCCAATCTTTGGAATTCACTGGTCGTCAGCCATTCCAAAACGTCCTTATCCACGGTCTCATTCGTGACGAGCAGGGACGCAAGATGTCTAAATCTCTTGGTAACGGGATTGACCCAATGGATGTTATCGAGAAATACGGTGCCGATGCCCTTCGTTGGTTCCTTTCAAACGGTTCTGCACCAGGGCAAGACGTGCGCTTCTCTTACGAGAAAATGGATGCTTCATGGAACTTCATTAACAAGATCTGGAACATCTCTCGCTACATCCTCATGAACAATGAAGGCTTGACCCTTGACCAAGCAACGGCTAATGTGGAAAAAGTTGTTAACAAGGAAGCTGGAAATGTCACTGACCGCTGGATTCTCCACAACCTCAATGAAACCATCGGAAAAGTCACTGAAAACTTTGATAAGTTTGAGTTTGGTGTCGCTGGGCACATCCTCTACAACTTCATCTGGGACGAGTTTGCGGACTGGTATGTTGAGTTGACCAAGGAAGTCCTTTATAGCGATAACGAAGAAGAGAAAGTCATTACACGTTCTGTTCTACTTTATACTTTGGACAAGATCCTTCGTCTCCTTCACCCAATCATGCCATTCGTGACAGAGGAAATCTTTGGACAAATCTCAGAAGGCTCTATCGTCACAGCGGAATACCCAACTGTTAACCCAGCATTTGAAGACCTTGCGGCTCACACTGGTGTAGAAAGCCTCAAAGACTTGATCCGTGCCGTTCGTAATGCGCGTGCAGAAGTAAACGTTGCTCCAAGCAAGCCAATCACCATCCTTGTTAAGACAAGCGATAGCGACTTGGAAACCTTCTTTAACAGCAATGTCAACTACATCAAACGCTTCACAAATCCTGAACACTTGGAAATCGCATCAAATATTCCTGCGCCTGAACTTGCTATGTCAAGCGTCATCACAGGAGCAGAAATCTACCTGCCACTTGCAGACCTCCTCAATGTCGAAGAAGAACTGGCTCGTCTCGACAAGGAACTGGCTAAATGGCAAAAAGAACTGGATATGGTCGGCAGGAAGCTCTCTAACGAACGCTTCGTAGCCAACGCCAAACCAGAAGTTGTCCAAAAAGAACGCGACAAACAAGCCGACTACCAAGCGAAATATGATGCGACCGTCGCACGTATTGATGAGATGAAGAAACTGGTGAAATAAACACAGAAACACGGTGATGAGCCGTGTTTTTTACTTTAATTTGTGATAAAATTGTAATAATAAATTTTAATGACTGAAAGAGAATTCATGAGATACATAGATTTGTTTGCAGGCTCTGGCGGCTTATCCTTAGGGCTTTATAATGCTGGGTTGCATGGAATATTTGCAATTGAAAAAAATAAAGATGCTTTTTAGTACTTTAAAATATAATTTAATTGAAAGAAGAAATCATTTTTCATGGCCTAACTGGCTTGAAATGAAAAAAATTGGGATATAAATGAACTTCTAGAAGTTCATAGTAAGAAACTTGCTAAATTAAACGGTTCCGTTGATTTAGTTGTAGGCAGTCCACCTTGTCAAGGATTTTTCCATGGCAGGAAAGAGAAAAAAATGATGATATCAGAAATCAATTAATGCATTCGTATATTGAGTTTATCAAATTAGTTCAACCTACTATGTTATTTTTTTGAAAATGTTCAAGGATTTACTGTAGGGTTTAAGGATCATAAGGATAAACAAAAATATTCTGATATTCTTGTTTCGGAATTACATGAATTAGGATATAACTTAGACTATAAAATTGTTACTATGTCAGAATACGGTGTTCCTCAAAATAGGAAACGGTTCATTCTATTTGCATCAAAAAATGGGGCCTATGAGATATTTTTTGAAGAATTATTGAAAAATAAAGATTGTTTTTTGAGGGATAGAGGACTAAAAATACCAATTACAATTTCTCAAGCTATTAATGATTTGAAAAAAAGTCATGGAGAAGTTGATAGTAAAGACACTAAGGCATTTAAAAATGGGAAGTATGGTCGAGCAACTTCAGCATATCAAAAATTAATGAGAAATAACATTGAACGAGGCGCTTTACCCGATAGTCATCGATTCGTGAAACATAAAAGTGAAACAATAGATTTATTTAAACGTTTAATGACTGCTTCCGAAAACAGTATACGAATTACACCATCTATGAATATGGTTGAAGGTTTAAAGAAGCGTGGAGTAACTCCTTTAAAGAAAAATTCGATTTGTAATACGATTACTTCTATTCCAGATGATTATATACATTATGATGAACCTAGAATCATGACAGTTAGAGAACACGCTAGAATTCAAAGTTTTCCAGATGACTATGAATTTAAAGGACCGTACACAACAGGTGGGGAGCGTAGAAGAACAGATGTTCCGAGATATACTCAAGTAGCAAATGCTGTTCCCCCTTTGTTTGCTGAACAAGTTGGAGAAGCTCTTTTGAAAATCTCTGAATAAGGAGTTAAGATGGAAGAAAAATTACACTTTAAAGTTAGTTCGGGTTTAAAGGATATAATTGGTAAAGACCTGATTACAAACGAATTAGTAGCTATCTTCGAGTTGGTAAAAAATGGTTATGATGCTGATGCAACCAAAATAAATCTTATTATAAACAGTTATGAAAATTACATTATCATTCAAGATAACGGTAAGGGAATGAATCGAGATGATATTGAAAATAAATGGCTGTTCGTTGCTCATTCAGAAAAAAAAGATAGTGATAAGGTATATGCTGGATCCAAAGGAATAGGTCGTTTTTCTTGTGATAGATTGGGGACTAAGCTTAAGCTTATTAGTCATAAGGATGATGAAGTTAGTAAATTGGAAATTGACTGGGGTGAATTTGAAAAAGATTCTCTAACAAAATTTGAAGAGTTAGATGTAACATATACTAGCTTAGATGTAATCGAAGATAGTTTTATTCAAAAATCAGGGACTATCTTAACCATCTCTAACTTGAGAGATACTTGGGACTTAAATAGAGTTAATAAGGTTATAAAAGCTCTTCAAAGACTTGTAAATCCATTTGTAGATGATGGTAAAATAAAAATTAATGTTAAGTACATTTCATCCTCCTCAGGAATTGCTGAATTGGATGAATATATTAGTAATCATATTGCTACAGTATTAGATAAAAACCATATATATTGAGTGTGATATAAAAGAAAAAGAAATTAGCATTACCTTATTCGACAAGGAAAAAGATAATTTACTCTTTAAAAAAATTGAGAATAATACAATCTTAAAAAGATATTTATTTTTAAAAATATACTATATGAGTTTTTGCTGCTAAATATAATTTTACAAAAAAATAATGAAAAACTGAACCGAAAAAAACTATGGGTCTATTTTTCTTGTATAAGAATAATTTTAGAATTTTTTTCCATATGGAGAAGTTGATTTTTGATGCCTTCGGTCTTAATTTACGTAAATCTCAGGGATATAATAGATATTTGGCTCATAGAGAATTGCTAGGATGGATTAACATTACTGACTCTGAAAAATCACTTTAATGAAGTTACATCACGTGATAGAGGATTTGTTACCAATTCTTATACTATAGAGTTTGAAAAAGTATATATGGAACTTGTTCACAGACCCTTAGAATCCTATATGCAATTAATAAACTTTGGAAATAGTGATATTGATGAAATTGAAACTGATGATACTGAAGCTATCCAAAAGTTAATTCGAAGATTTAAAAAAAGTATAAATTTACAGTTACTCCGACATATTACGAACTTCCTAAAATCGCTCAACCATTAGAAAAGAAATTCGAACTTCTCGACGATGTGAATACAAGCTCATCTGAAAAAAAGAAATTCAAAAAGAGTTTTAAAAACAGGCTGCTGTTGAGTTAAGAAAAGAGAATCAAGAAGTAAAAAAAGAAAAAAACAAAGAATTTATAAAGAGAATAGTAGATTAAAAAAATGAAATCGAGATTAAGGAAAAAAATAATCTTAAATGAAAAAGCCAGCACGTCAAGATATGCTTTTTTCATGAATTAGGAAAAAGCTGGTAAAGAACTAACAGCCACTTTACAGAAAATGATTCGACTTATGACACCAGAAGAGTATGAAAAAAATTTTTCAGACTCAATCTATAAAATTAGAAGAACATCTGATAAACTATCATCAATAAAAAAACAAATACTACGATTAAATTTTTGAATCTTTTAGTAATCTTGAAAATATAGAATTGAAGTCATACTTAAGAAGCTATGTTGATAATCTAATCGATGATACAGTGAAATTAAAGGTTAGCTTGGGAATTGGAGAACTATATCAAAGCATCAATGTTTATGATTTTGGTACTTTACTTGATAATTTAATAATTAATGCTCAAGATCGTAATGCAAAAGATATACATATTTTTCTTTTGATGAGGATAATAAAATCATGCACTTTACTTCAGATACAGGACCTATTGATATTGAACCTATTGAAAATATATTTAACATTGGAGTAACCTCAAAGAGAAGAGGCACAGGGTTAGGTATGTATATTTGCCAACAAATTTGTAAAGATTTTAATTGGGAGATATCAGTTCAGCAACTAAAAAATAACGTTGTTGATTTTCAAATTAAGTTTAGTGAGGTTTAAATTGAGACAAGAAATAAATATTTTGTGGTTAGAGGATGATTTACTATCAGTTGCACATAGCAATAGAAAAGAGTTTGTAGAAGAAATCTTAGGTGACAAAGGTTATGAGGCTCGAATTGTTGAACTTAGAACATTTGGAGAAGCAAAAATAGAGTTGGACTCTATTAAAAGATATGACTTCTTTATTTCAGATTTTAACTTAGATTCTTCTGAAACTGGTTTGAATTATCTTGAGGAAATAAGATTTAAAAATGGATTCAAACAATTTGTTATTTTTATATTCTAATAATGACTATAACACTATAAAAATCAGATGTTATCAATATTCTACAACAAAAAGAATCTAGATATTTTTTTCAAATTTCACTTTCTTTTCTGTTTCTGATAGTTTAGAAGAAAAAAACATTTTTGAAGATGCAATTAATGTTATTCTTTGTCGCTGGGATGAATTAAATGCGCTTCGTGGTAGATTTATGTGTGAAAATGCAGAAATCGAACATTTATTACGGGAAAAACTAGAAGTGACTCCAGAAAATGATTCTTATAGAGAAAATTTTGATAGATTTTTTTAGAGAAAAAGGTCAGACTAAGTAGACCTAACTTGAGACCGGATAAAAAAAGAAAATATGAGTCTTTAAAACAAAGATGGTCCGATCTAATTGATAAAAGAAATGCCCTTGCACATGTAGAAGAAGGGTTTACATCCGAGGAAGGATACTATATTTGTTCACTTAAAGATGCCTCTATAAAAATTATGGAAAGCAACTTGGATGAAGAACGTCGTAACTTAGTATCTTTGAAAAAAGATATAATAGGATTTTTGAATAAAACTTACTACTAATTTTTAGAAAGTAGCTTATTACACAACAAACCCTCTAAGTTCGAACCGCTCTGAGAAGTACAACATTGCAGCTTTTTCTCAGGTGTCGGGGGGATTGAGTTGGGATTTGAACAGACCAATGAGTTCAGAGTGGTGTATGCCAATGAATTTGATAAGTATGCAAGCTAGAATTATTCATTTAATCAAACCATTCATCCAAAAGGCATTACAAATGAGTGCATGGGATGTTGACTATAACTCTTTTATTACTTCTTCATAGAACTTATTGTGAAGGATTTTTATAATTTATGCCAATTCCATACCCATTTCACTATTTACCGATGACACAGAAAAACAATTGAAAGGAACTTTCTATGCAATCAACTTACAACATTGACGATCCAAACTTGTCTTATGAAGCTAAACGTGAATTATGGCAGATCGGTTTTGGTCTGCAGAAAGTTGATAATCTAGTTCCATCAGCGTATATGGAATCTTTGGCTGAGAAACAGTCCCGGGGTGAACTGACTTATGAGCAGGTCTATGAAGATGCAACAGCTTATCATCATACCATTGATGCAAGTACGGAGGAGGCAGACTTGGTTTCTCTACGTATTGTAGAACTCTTGTCTCGAAGAGGATTTAGCTTCAGTCCTGCGACCTTACTTGCTATTCATAAGGAATTGTTTCAAGATATATTTGAACCCTCTATTCCGGTGGGGCAATTTCGTCAGACCAATATCACAAAGAATGAACCTGTTTTAAATGGCGAAAGTGTTGTGTACTCGGATTACTCTATGATTCAAATGACCTTGGATTATGATTTTAATCAGGAAAAACAAGTCACATATGCGACACTAACCCCGGCGGATATGGTTAAACAAATTCAGAATTTATTTCAGGAATCTGGCAGATTCATCCGTTTCGCGAAGGAAACACTTGGACGGTAACGGTATTTTTGATTCAGTATCTTCGTGAGTTTGGTTTTGATATTGATAATACACCATTTCAGCAACATGCCAAATATTTTCGTGATGCCTTGGTATTAGATAATGCAAAGATTTTACAGAGACGTCCTGAGTTTTTAACAGCTTTTTTTGAAAATCTCTTGCTTGGTGGTCAAAACGATCTGTCCTCAGAAAAGATGTATCTAGAACTCAATCTTTAAAAATTCTGATACTAAAATTTCAGGAGAAAATGAAGTAAATCTTTCTACAATAAAACGCATAGTATGAACTGCACCCTAAAAGTTAGACAGAAAAAATTTAACTTTTGGGGTGTTTTATTATGAAATTGAGTTATGAGGATAAAGTTCAGATCTATGAACTTAGAAAACAAGGATATAGCTTGGAGAAGTTTTCAAATAAATTTGGGATAAACAATTCTAATCTTAGGTACATGATTAAATTGATTGATCGTTACGGAATAGAATTCGTCAAAACAGGAGGATTTCGACTAGATTTACTTCTTTTGGTCATTTGGAAATTGAAAAGACCAAAGCGAGTAATTTTATACAGCTTAGTGATTGGATTGCTACAGACTCAGCGAGGAATCAGTTGATTCTCAAGGATGTTCTAGCCCAAGTGGCAGATGGACGGAATATCTTGGTTTTGGTCAATCGAATTCAACAGATAGATGTCTTTGAAAAGTTGTTGAAAGAGAAAGAGATTGATAATTTTTATATTATTAGCGGAAAAACCAAAGTCCGAGAGAGAACAAGTTTACTGGAAACGTTAGAACAGTTAGATAAAGGGTTTGTTTTATTGTCTACTGGAAAATACATTGGTGAAGGTTTTGACTTACCTCAGTTGGACACGCTTATCTTAGCAGCACCCTTTTCTTGGAAAAATAATTTGATTCAGTATGCAGGTCGGATTCATCGAAACTACAAGGATAAGACTTTGGTATGTATTTTCGATTATGTGGATATCCATGTTCCTTATTTAGAAAAGATGTTTCAGAAACGACAAGTAGCTTATCGAAATATGGATTATAGTGTCATTGAGGGTGAGGAGAAACAGTTCGTTTATATTGATAGTAGATATGAGAATGTGTTAAGAGATGACTTAGCAGAGGAAAGACAGGAGTGTATGCTTATTTTACCTTATGTACACCAGACAAAACTGATGAATGTTCTAAAAGAATTTAGGATTAGTCAAATTGAGATATGTGTACCAGAGAAGGTTGCAAATAAAGCGTGGCTAGACCAGTTGAAGTGCAAGAAAATTAAAGTATCTTTTACTCAATCAAAAATAGTCACGCCTATTCTTTTGGTAAACAAGACCATTGTTTGGTATGGTGCAATGCCATTATTAGGGAAGGTAGATGAAATGACCATATTACGTTTGGAATCAGCTAGTATAGTTTCTGAAATAGTGACAAGTTTACGATAGAGAAAATTTTTAAAAATTTCTATGTATAATTTTCATTTTGAAAAAACGAGAAGTCTTGACAGGTCAACGACTCAATGAACTGGAAATCAAGGGTATTCGTTTGACTAAGTTTAAAAATGGGGAAATCGGTATTGCATTCATCTGGATTGATACCAAAAATCCACCCATCGATACCATCGGCTGGGTAGTAAAGAAATAAAAACTTCGCTGTCTTTTTGTTTTGTGTTTTACATTTTTTCTTGACAAGTCTTTTTTGTTATGGTATTCTTTTCATGTAACAGATGTTGCGCAACAAATGTTGCATGAAAGGAGTCGTATGCCACCAAAGGTTAAATTTAGTAAAGAGACTATGATTGGGACAGCTTTACAATTGGTGAGAGAAGAGGGTCTGGCTAGTTTGACGGATAGGGCATTAGCTGAGAAACTTGGAGCTACACCAAGAGTCATTTTTGGGCAATTTGCTAATATGTCTGAGTTACAAGCAGAAGTTATTGTTGCTGCGGAAATGGTAGTGGTGGAGTATATTCGCAAAGCCTTAGAAGATGAGAAGCCGTTTCGGTCTGTCGGGGTTGCTTATATTCTGTTCGCCTCAAAAGAGCCCCAACTTTTTCAATTGCTTTTCCAAAATCCTAGCAAAGATCCGATTCGTCGCTTTCAAGATTTTCTTCCCATGAAGGATCATAGTTACCAATTGGTTCTGGATTCGATTGTCGCAGACTATCCTTTGACGTTAGAGGAGGCTAGTCGCCTGTACCAGCATCTATTTATCTATTCACATGGCATGGCCTCTATGGTTGCTTCTGGTATTTATCAGTTCAGCATGGAAGAAGTGATTAGATTACTGACAGAAGTTTGTCAATCTCTCATTAAAGAAATGGTAGGAAAGAAATGATTCAACTAGAAAATGTTCACAAAAGCTACGGCCAAACCAAGGTTTTAAAAGGGATTGATTTGCAGATTCAAGATCAGGATGATGTGGTTATCCTAGGCCCTTCTGGATCAGGCAAGTCAACTCTCTTAAACGTATTATCCGGATTAGAAAAGGTAGATGAGGGGCATATCCTCATTAAAGGACAGGATTTATCGCAACTCACGGATGCGCAATTGACAGCCTTTAGACGTGAGAAGATAGCCTTTATTTTCCAGCAGTATTATTTATTGCCTAATCTAACTGTTAGACAAAATGTAAAGATGGGAGCCGACCTGGCAAACAATCATGATTTTTTGCAGATCATCGAGGATTTGGGACTTGGCGATAAGCTGGATAAGTACCCAAGTGAATTGTCTGGTGGGGAACAGCAGAGAGTGTCTATTGCTCGAGCCTTGGCCAAAAAGCCAGAGATTCTTTTCTTAGATGAGCCGACCGGGGCCTTGGATGAAGAAACAGGGCGCAAGATTCTCGACTATATCTGGAAGTTGAAGGAAAAGCTGGGCTTTACCCTAATTATGGTGACGCACAACCAAAATATTGCGAATATGGCAAGAACTGTTATTCGTGTCAATAGTGGCAAGATTACCGAATTTGTGACCAATGATCGACCTCAGACTGCCTATGAGATTGGATGGTAAGCCATGTTTCAGTAAAAGATATTCGAAAATTAGTTGTCGTCAGTATTATTGGGGCTTGTGCAGTCTTTGTGGCCAATCTCTTCTTGAATTTTTATCTTGATATTGAGCAGTTGGAAATTTCTAAATCCAATCCGATGATTCAGACTTATTATGATGCCCAGGTTTCGCTATCTTGGATGGTGGCCATGGTCAGTGGGCTTGTCTTGTCCTTGACATCAATCCTTCTCATGTGTTTTTATATCAAACAATTTGTCGATGATCACAAGGAACAATTAGGAATTTTAAAGGCCTTGGGCTATAGCAATGGCCAGTTGGCTAAACGATTTTGGGCTTTTGGGCTCAGTTTTGGAGTTGGAGCGCTTCTTGGTTATTTAGCTTCCTTTCTCATGATGGGACATTTTTATGACTTCCGCAATGAGAAGGGGATTTTGCCAGAAATTACCATTCATTTTCATTGGCAACTCTTAGTTGCTTTGGTGATGCTGCCAACGACTTTCTTTATGGTTCTTGCGATTGGCTATGCTAGAAGACAACTACAAACGCCAGCCCTTCGCTTATTGAAAAAATCCCCAACACCAATCAAGGTCAAAAGGAGAAAGAGTGCTGCCACGAAAGAGAAATCCTTCCTAAAAGAGCTGTCTTCGTCGCTGATTTGGGGGAGAAAATCGATCTTGTTTTTTGTGGTCTTTGGCTCCATGTGCTTCGCGGCCATGGTTCAATTGTCCTTTGGACTAAGGGACTACACAGATGACGTCATCCAAACCATGATGATTATGATTGGCTTGATCCTTTCTTTCTCTATTCTCTTTTTGTCATTGGGGATTGTCGTCTCAGAAAGTCGCGAAACCTTGGCTTTGATGAAGGCCTTTGGCTACACCAATCGTGAATGCCAAAGTCATATTCTCGCTCCCTATCGTTTTTGGGCCTATCTAGGATTTGTTCTTGGAACGGCTTATCAATATGGTATTATGGAAATCCTGATCGGTGTGATCAAAGATACGATCCCAGAAAAGATTGAGCATCACTTTGATGGGAGTGTGTGCTTTTGGACTTTGATCGGTTTTGCTGTGGTCTATGAAAGCCTCTTTTATCTATCCAACAGAAAACTCAAAAAACAAACGATTAAAGAAGTTCTCTTAGCCGAATAAATAGAGAAGGTTGGATTCTCCAGCCTTTTTCTTATGAAACTCATTAACAAGAGAAGGATTTTTCACTATTCTAGGGAAAATGAAATAAAGGAAAGAAAACGAAGTTACTGGCAGGACCTTAAATGATCTTTTTACTTGATTTGACGCAATAAATAATCCGTTATCTCTGTAGGAATCCTCTTGCAGTTTGTGGTTGGTATTGGAGTTGCAGCCTTGAGTTATAAATAAATCAATATACCTGTGGTCATGTTACACAGGCCTTTCAATTAGCTGAAATATTTCACCTATATTTTTTCTTAACCTTTGACTATTCTGCAAAAATTATCGTAAAATAAAGAGTAAATGATAAAATGAGGTCAGAGTCTGTTCGCTCTGGCGATAGTAGTATAAATGAGGAGAAACGCTTTGGAATTAGAAGTATTTGCTGGGCAAGAAAAAAAGTGAACTATCTATGATTGAGGTAGCGCGTGCTATCTTGGAACTTCGTGGTCGCGATCATGAGATGCATTTTAGCGATCTTGTAAACGAAATTCAAAACTACCTTGGAACATCAAACAGCGATATCCGCGAAGCCTTGCCTTTGTTCTACACAGAGTTGAACTTTGACGGTAGCTTCATCTCTCTTGGTGACAACAAATGGGGGCTTCGTTCATGGTATGGTGTGGACGAAATCGACGAAGAAATCATCGCTCTTGAAGAAAATGGCGACGATGAAGTAGCACCAAAAGCTAAGAAAAAACGCGTCAATGCCTTCATGGATGGTGATTCAGATGCTATTGACTACAATGCAGATGATCCAGAAGACGAAGATGCATACGAAGCCGATCCAGCTCTTTCATACGATGATGAAAATCCAGATGATGAGAAAAATGAAGTGGAAGCTTACGATGCAGAAATCAACGAAATCGCTCCTGATGACTTGGGCGAAGACGTGGATCTTAACGAAGAAGACGATGAGTTTTCAGATGATGATGCTGAAAACATCGAGGAATAAAAGTTAGCTATTGACAATTATCCTATTTTTAGGTATCATATTGTTCGGGCACCTCTTTTAGAGGTCGGGGCTCCCTAGTTCTTAGGGAGCTATTTTTGTTTTTTCAAGAAGTTATCTTCTTGTATTTTAGTTGTGAATCTAGTGCAGTTGTCCCAGATTATTCTTATTAGTAGGGTCTTGTTTTCTATGTCCCCTCGTAGTTAACAAGGCCTTGAGCATTTTAGAAAGAGGAATCTATGTCTACGAAATATATTTTTGTAACTGGTGGTGTGGTATCGTCTATTGGGAAAGGGATTGTTGCAGCAAGTCTGGGCCGTCTCTTGAAAAATCGTGGTCTCAAAGTAACCATTCAAAAGTTTGACCCTTATATCAATATTGATCCGGGAACTATGAGTCCTTACCAGCACGGGGAAGTTTTTGTGACAGATGACGGAGCTGAGACAGATTTGGACTTGGGTCACTATGAACGTTTCATCGATATCAATCTTAACAAATATTCCAACGTGACAACTGGTAAAATTTACAGTGAAGTTCTTCGTAAAGAACGCCGTGGAGAATACCTTGGTGCAACTGTTCAAGTCATTCCTCATATCACAGATGCTTTGAAAGAAAAAATCAAGCGTGCTGCTCTAACGACTGACTCTGATGTCATTATCACAGAGGTTGGTGGAACTGTTGGAGATATCGAGTCCTTGCCATTTTTAGAGGCCCTCCGTCAGATGAAGGCAGATGTGGGTGCAGATAATGTCATGTATATCCATACGACTTTGCTTCCTTACCTCAAGGCAGCTGGTGAAATGAAGACCAAACCAACTCAACACTCTGTCAAAGAATTGCGTGGTTTGGGAATTCAGCCTAATATGTTGGTCATCCGTACTGAAAAGCCAGCTGGACAAGGTATTAAAAATAAACTAGCCCAGTTCTGTGATGTGGCACCAGAAGCCGTTATCGAATCCTTGGATGTTGAACATCTTTACCAAATCCCACTTAATCTGCAGGCACAAGGTATGGACCAAATTGTTTGTGACCATTTGAAACTAGACGCACCAGCGGCGGATATGACAGAATGGTCAGCTATGGTGGACAAGGTCATGAACCTTAGGAAACAAGTCAAAATTTCCCTTGTCGGTAAGTATGTTGAGTTGCAAGATGCCTACATCTCTGTGGTTGAAGCCTTGAAACACTCTGGTTATGCTAATGATGCAGAAGTTAAAATAAATTGGGTCAATGCTAATGATGTGACAGCAGCGAATGTGGCAGAGCTCTTGTCTGATGCGGACGGAATCATCGTGCCAGGTGGTTTTGGTCAACGTGGTACAGAAGGGAAAATCCAAGCCATCCGCTATGCGCGTGAAAATGATGTTCCAATGCTAGGTGTCTGCTTGGGAATGCAGTTGACTTGTATCGAGTTTGCTCGTCACGTTTTGGGGCTCGAAGGGGCTAATTCTGCAGAGCTTGCACCAGAAACAAAATACCCTATCATTGATATCATGCGTGATCAGATTGACGTTGAGGATATGGGGGGAACTCTTCGCTTGGGACTTTATCCATCTAAGTTGAAACGTGGCTCTAAGGCAGCGGCTGCTTATCACAATCAAGAAGTGGTGCAACGTCGTCACCGTCACCGTTATGAGTTTAACAACGCCTTCCGTGAGCAGTTTGAGGCAGCAGGCTTTGTCTTTTCAGGTGTTTCTCCAGATAATCGTTTGGTAGAAATCGTGGAAATTCCAGAAAATAAATTCTTTGTAGCGTGTCAGTATCACCCTGAACTTTCAAGCCGTCCAAACCGCCCAGAAGAACTCTATACAGCCTTTGTGACTGCAGCAGTTGAGAACAGCAATTAGCAAAATCAGAACCTTTGAGAAGAATCTCAGAGGTTTTTTGCTTGCGTATTTAGGATAAGATTTGCAAAAAAATAAGATAGTGATATAATTAACATAAATAAAAAGCAGGAGGAAATCCCATGAAAAAAATCACACTATTTGGTTTGTCTCTAGCAGGCCTAGCTTTACTGGCTTTCCCTCATTCAGGAAAGGCCTTCGAATTGGAAGAAGAATGGGTTGTTAAGTGTGGAGTGCAGTATCAAGATGGCAAGATTCTTCGATTTAATAATGGCCATGAAGTGGATATCAAAGTCTTGGATTTGCCAAAAAACGAGAAAATCGAGTGGACGGTTAGTCTCAATGGTCAAGATCAGACAGTCAATTTTCTAGGCCAAGAAAAGGACAAGTCTATGATTGGTGTAGAAGGGCGTTACCTGAATTTTTATGTTCCATATGGCTATAGCGGAGATATCAAGGTAGAAGCCAAGAGCGGAAATGAAGTAAAGACCTGGTCCACTAAAGTAGTTGACGATGTACATCATGAAGGTGGAAAGAGAGGCTACTACCGTATTGAAGAATCAAATGATCAATACACTTACCTCGATGCTAAATGGGATTATCAAACCAAGACCTACACTGCTACCTTACCAGAGACTGTCAATGGTCAAAAAGTCTTTGCTTGGGCAGACTATGATAATGGTGAGTTGAAGCTTGAAAAACTAAAAACTATCAGTCATAAATATGATGATGGAGGATCTTTCAAAGAACTTTATCCAATTGTAAAAGCAGAAAGCTGGTTAAAATCAAACCAAAACTGGTACTATCAAAAACAAGGTCAATTAGTGCAGAAGGATTGGGTTAAAGACAAGGGAACTTGGTACTTTATGAATGATAAAGGAGTCATTTTCAATCAAACTTGGCTCTATCAAGGTAGCAACTGGTATGCCTTTAAATCATCAGGAGCTATGATTGCTAGTGATTGGATTTATGACCAAGGCAAGTGGTACTATTTATCAACTTCAGGAGCCATGAAAGCAAGCACTTGGGTTTATGACAAGGGAGAATGGTATTATGTAAGTTCTTCTGGTGCCATGATTGCGAATGATTGGGTCAAAGATAATGGTAAGTGGTATTATCTAGCTTCATCAGGTAAAATGCTTCGCAATACCTACACACCTGATGGTTACTACGTTGGCAACTCAGGTGCCTGGCAATAAGAATAATAATCTTCGAAAATCTCTTCAAACTACGTCAGCGTCGCCTTACCGTAGGTATGGTTACTGACTTCGTCAGTCTTATCTACAACCTCAAAACAGTGTTTTGAGCTGACTTCGTCAGTCCTATCTGCAACCTCAAAAAGGTGTTTTGAGCTGACTTCGTCAGTTTTATCTGCAACCTCAAAGCTGTGCTTTGAGCAACCTGCGGCTAGCTTCCTAGTTTGCTCTTTGATTTTCATTGAGTACAAGAAGTCCTTTTCCTTAAAGGAAGAGGCTTTTTACTTGCTTTTCTGCTGCTTCCTCATTTGTCCTAAAGCCTTTTTTGTGTTAAAATGAATGGTATGAAAGCTAAAAAAATGTGGATGGCAGGTCTGGCTCTGCTTGGTATTGGGAGCCTTACCCTTGCTACGAAAAAAGTTGCAGATGACCATAAGCTCATGAAAACTCAGGAAGAGTTGACAGCGATTGTACGAGACCATTTTTCAGACATGGGAGAAATTGCGACCCTCTATGTTCAAGTTTACGAAAGCAGTCTGGAGACCTTGGTTGGTGGCGTCATTTTTGAGGATGGCCGTCATTATACCTTTGTCTATGAGAATGAAGACCTAGTCTATGAGGAGGAAGTCTTATGATACAACCAGCAAGTTTAGAAGAATTGGCATCTTTAGTAGGAAAAGATGGCAAGAAGGTCTTTCTTTTTGTGGCGGATTGGTGTGGCGATTGTCGTTATATCTATCCTGCCTTGCCAGAAATTGAGGAGACCAATCCAGAGTTCACCTTTATTCGAGTGGACCGAGACCAGTATATGGATTTGGCTAAACTCTGGGATGTTTACGGGATTCCTAGTCTTGTTGTTCTAGAAAAGGACAAGGAAATCGGCCGTTTTGTTAATCGCGACCGTAAAAGCAAGCAACAAATTAACGACTTTTTAGCAGGACTGAAATAGGAGAAAAGAGATTCAATGATTTTTACATATAACAAAGAACATGTCGGTGATGTCCTTATGGTCATCGTGAAAAATAGCGGAGATGCCAAACTGGACGTGGAGCGCAAAGGCAAGGTAGCCCGTGTTTTCCTCAAAGATAGTGGGGAAACAGTGGCTTGGAATATTTTTGAAGTTTCCAGTTTATTTGAAATTGCAGAGCGCGGTCAAGTCTTTTTGACAGATGAGCAAGTCGCTCGTTTGAACCAAGAATTACAAACGGAAGGTTTTGCAGAAGAAATTATCAATGACAAAGAGCCTAAGTTTGTTGTCGGTGAGATTGTCGAGATGGTAGCCCATCCAGATAGTGACCACCTCAACATCTGCCAAGTTGCAGTCGCAAGTGACAAGACAGTACAAATCGTTGCAGGGGCTCCTAATGCGCGTGTTGGGTTGAAAACCATTGTAGCTCTTCCTGGTGCCATGATGCCCAAAGGAAATCTTATTTCCTAGGCGAACTTCGTGGAGAAAAGAGTTTTGGTATGATGTGTAGCCCTCGTGAATTACATCTGCCAAATGCTCCGCAGAAACGTGGAGTTATTGAATTATCAGAAGACCAAGTTGTCGGAACTCCATTCGACCCAGCTAAACACTGGACTGCCTAGGAAGTTGACAGTATCTGATAGACCAGCTAGAAGGAAATAAGATGGCAAAAAATGTAGTGATTACAGGAGCGACATCAGGAATCGGTGAAGCGATTGCGCGTGCTTATCTGGAGCAGGGTGAGAATGTCGTTCTAACCGGACGACGGATAGATAGATTAGAAGCCCTCAAGTCGGAGTTTGCAGAGGTCTTTCCAAATCAAGCAGTTTGGACTTTTCCGCTAGATGTGACGGATATGGCCATGGTGAAGGCCGTCTGCTTTGATATTCTAGAAACGATAGGGAACATTGATATTTTGGTCAACAACGCCGGACTGGCTCTAGGTTTAGCACCTTATCAGGACTATGAAGAGCTGGATATGTTGACCATGCTGGATACCAACGTCAAAGGTTTGATGGCAGTCACTCGCTGTTTCTTGCCAGCAATGGTAAAAGCCAATCAAGGACATATCATCAATATGGGTTCAACTGCAGGAATCTACGCCTATGCTGGTGCCGCTGTCTATTCAGCAACCAAGGCTGCGGTTAAGACCTTTTCAGATGGTCTGCGAATTGATACCATTGCAACGGATATTAAAGTGACGACCATTCAACCAGGGATTGTCGAAACAGATTTTTCGACGGTACGTTTTCACGGTGATAAAGAGCGGGCTGCGACGGTTTATCAGGGAATAGAAGCCTTGCAAGCTCAGGATATTGCAGACACAGTGGTCTATGTGACCAGTCAACCTCGTCGTGTGCAGATTACAGATATGACCATTATGGCCAATCAACAGGCGACAGGTTTCATGGTTTATAAAAAATAAAAAAATTCCTCGAAAAGTTACAAATTTCTGTAACTTTTTTTGATTTCCTACGAATAGATAAGTAGGAGGAAGAAAATATGTATAATAAAGTTATCTTGATTGGACGTTTAACGTCTACACCAGAATTGCACAAAACCAACAATGACAAGTCAGTAGCGCGAGCGACTATTGCAGTTAACCGTCGTTACAAAGACCAAAACGGGGAACGCGAAGCTGACTTTGTCAATATGGTCCTATGGGGCAGACTAGCAGAAAGCTTGGCCAGCTACGGAACTAAAGGTAGTCTCATTTCAGTGGATGGAGAACTTCGTACCCGTCGTTTTGAGAAAAATGGTCAGATGAACTATGTGACCGAAGTACTTGTTACAGGATTCCAATTATTAGAAAGTCGTGCCCAACGTGCCATGCGTGAAAATAACGCGGGCCAAGACTTAGCGGACTTGGTCTTGGAAGAGGAAGAATTACCATTTTAATACTCTTCGAAAATCTCTTCAAACTACGTCAGCTTCGCCTTGCCGTACTCAAGTACAGCCTGCGGCTAGCTTCCTAGTTTGCACTTTGATTTTCATTGAGTATAAACATTGAAAAGTCTGAGTTGATCTCAGGCTTTTTATCTTGAGAAAGTCAGACTTTTTTCTTGACTATTTCTGACCAAGTGATACAATAGAACTATGAATTAGCACTCGGGTACAAAGAGTGCTAATAATATCTATCTCATTATGGAGGAAATCAGATGTTGAAACCATTAGGAGACCGTGTGGTCTTAAAAATCGAAGAAAAAGAACAAACTGTTGGAGGCTTTGTCCTTGCAGGCTCAGCCCAAGAAAAAACTAAAACAGCCCAAGTTGTGGCTACTGGACAAGGTGTTCGTACCTTGAACGGTGACTTGGTTGCTCCAAGTGTTAAAGCTGGAGACCGTGTCTTAGTTGAAGCCCACGCAGGTCTTGATGTCAAAGATGGAGATGAAAAGTACGTCATCGTAGGTGAAGCTAACATCTTGGCTATCATTGAAGAATAGAAGGAGAAAGTAAGTATGTCAAAAGAAATTAAATTTTCATCAGATGCCCGTTCAGCTATGGTCCGTGGTGTCGATATCCTTGCAGATACTGTTAAAGTAACCTTGGGACCAAAAGGTCGTAATGTCGTTCTTGAGAAATCATTTGGTTCACCCTTGATTACCAATGACGGTGTAACTATTGCCAAAGAAATTGAATTGGAAGACCATTTTGAAAATATGGGTGCCAAATTGGTATCAGAAGTAGCTTCAAAAACCAATGATATCGCTGGTGACGGAACAACGACTGCAACAGTCTTGACCCAAGCTATCGTCCGTGAAGGAATCAAAAATGTCACTGCAGGTGCCAATCCAATCGGTATTCGTCGTGGGATTGAAACAGCAGTTGCCACAGCTGTAGAAGCCTTGAAAAACAATGCCATCCCTGTTGCCAATAAAGAAGCCATTGCTCAGGTTGCTGCCGTGTCTTCTCGTTCTGAAAAAGTCGGCGAATACATTTCTGAAGCCATGGAAAAAGTTGGGAAAGACGGAGTTATCACTATTGAAGAATCACGTGGTATGGAAACCGAGCTTGAAGTGGTAGAAGGAATGCAGTTTGACCGTGGTTACCTCTCACAATACATGGTTACTGATAATGAAAAAATGGTTGCAGACCTTGAAAATCCGTACATTTTAATCACAGACAAGAAGATTTCAAACATCCAAGAAATCTTGCCACTTCTAGAAAGTATTCTTCAAAGTAGCCGTCCGCTCTTAATTATTGCAGATGATGTTGATGGTGAAGCTCTGCCAACCCTTGTTTTGAACAAGATTCGTGGAACTTTCAACGTAGTTGCTGTTAAGGCACCAGGTTTCGGGGACCGTCGAAAAGCAATGTTGGAAGACATCGCAATTTTGACAGGTGGAACTGTTATCACAGAAGATCTTGGTCTTGAATTGAAAGATGCTACCATCGAAGCTTTAGGTCAAGCAGCTAAAGTGTCTGTAGATAAAGATAGCACAGTTATTGTAGAAGGTGCAGGAAATCCTGAAGCGATTGCTAACCGTGTAGCTGTCATCAAGTCTCAAATCGAAACAACAACTTCAGAATTCGACCGTGAAAAACTCCAAGAACGCTTGGCTAAATTATCAGGTGGAGTAGCTGTTATCAAGGTTGGTGCAGCAACTGAAACTGAGTTGAAAGAAATGAAACTCCGCATCGAAGATGCTCTTAACGCTACTCGTGCAGCAGTTGAAGAAGGTATTGTCGCAGGTGGTGGTACTGCCTTAGTGAATGTCATCCCAGCTGTTGAAGCTTTAGAATTGACAGGTGATGAAGCAACAGGACGTAGCATTGTTCTTCGTGCCTTGGAAGAACCAGTTCGCCAAATTGCCTACAATGCAGGCTATGAAGGTTCAATCGTTATCGATCGCTTGAAAAATGCTGAGCTTGGTACAGGTTTCAACGCAGCAACTGGCGAGTGGGTCAACATGATTGATCAAGGGATTATCGACCCAGTTAAAGTGAGTCGTTCAGCCCTACAAAATGCAGCATCTGTAGCCAGCTTGATTTTGACAACAGAAGCGGTTGTAGCCAATAAACCAGAACCAGTAGCCCCAGCTCCAGCAATGGATCCAAGTATGATGGGCGGGATGATGTAAGATTTATACTCTTCGAAAATCTCTTCAAACCACGTCAACGTCGCCTTGCCATAGGTATGGTTACTGACTTCGTCAGTCTTATCTACAACCTCAAAGCAATGCTTTGAGCAACCTGCGGCTAGTTTCCTAGTTTGCTCTTTGATTTTCATTGAGTATTAGCTACGAAGTAATTCATAAGAAACACAAAAGGAGGGAATGCCTATCCCTCCTTTTTATGATATTCCCTTCTAAATAGATTTGAGCTCTCCTAACTTATATGATAAAATAAGACTAGAAAAAGGAGAAAAACATGATCGATGTAGAAGAAATTCTGAGCAAGATGAACCCTAATCAGAAGATTAATTATGACCGTGTCATGCAGAAGATGGTACAAGTATGGGAGAAAAATGAGCAACGGCCGACCATTCTTATGCATGTTTGCTGTGCCCCTTGCAGTACCTATACCTTAGAATACCTGACCAAATACGCTGATGTGACCATTTATTTTGCCAATTCTAATATCCATCCCAAGGCAGAATACCACAAGCGGGCCTATGTTACTAAGAAATTTGTCAGTGATTTCAATGAGCGGACAGGAAATACGGTCCAGTACCTAGAAGCTCCCTACGAACCTAATGAATACCGTAAGTTAGTTAGAGGACTGGAAGAAGAACCAGAAGGTGGAGACCGTTGCAAGGTTTGTTTTGACTACCGACTGGATAAGACAGCGCAAGTGGCTATGGATTTGGGCTTTGACTATTTTGGTTCAGCCTTGACCATTAGTCCTCATAAGAATTCTCAAACCATTAACAGCATCGGAATCGATGTGCAAAAGATTTATACAACCCACTATCTTCCAAGTGATTTCAAGAAAAATCAGGGTTACAAACGTTCAGTAGAGATGTGTGAAGAGTATGATATCTATCGTCAATGTTATTGTGGATGCGTTTACGCAGCCCAAGCTCAGAATATTGACCTGGTTCAAGTTAAGAAGGACGCCACAGCGTTCATGCTTGATAAGGATGTTGAAAAAGACTATTCCCATATCAAATTCACTGTTACGAAATTAGATATATAGAAATCAACCCAGCTGAAAAGCTGGGTTTTTCAAATAAAAAAACCAGGGCTTTCACCCCAGTTTGACAACTTTACCGATTCTTTAGTTCTACATAGCGCTTGTACCAAATGTTTACATAGGCTTCTGAGAAAGGACCACGTCCATTGTTAATCCAATCAACAAGAATTTGACATGTTCTTTTAAAATATAGTCCAAGTCATCAGAATAATTCATTTTACGTTTGTGACGCTCATACTCCTCAACATCCAAGAGACGTTTTTCCCCATCTGTAAAAATTTTAACATCCAAATCGTAATCAATATACTTTAGTGCTTCTTCATCTAGATAGTAGGGGCTGGCCATATTGCAATAGTAGGAAATTCCATTATCACGAATCATGGCAATGATATTAAACCAATATTTCTTGTGAAAGTAAACAATAGCCGGTTCTCGAGTTACCCAACGACGACCGTCACTTTCGGTAACAAGTGTGTGGTCGTTGACGCCGATAATAGCGTTCTCTGTTGTTTTTAGTACCATGGTGTCTCTCCAAGTACGGTGAAGACTCCCATCATGCTTATAACTTTGAATTGTAATAAAGTCGCCTTCTTTTGGAAGTTTCATAACTAACCAACTTTCTACAATTTATAAGTTTATCGCTTACTATTGTATCACATTTTTGTTTAAAGTTCTTAGTTTTTCATGAAAAAATTATAGATATTCTCTGAGGGTAACTTCTCAAAGTAACTTCCACTTGTCTGACCAAAGTGGAAGTTAGTCTAAAACGAATTTTTATGGTGGAATTAAGTATGAGACGTTTGAGTTAGAAATGAGGTCTACTATGACAAAACATAAACATCTTACCCTTTCAGACCGTAATGATATCCAACTAGGTTTAGAGCGCGGTGAAACCTTCAAAGCTATTGGCCAACTTATTCTAAAAGACCCCACCACTGTTTCTAAAGAAGTCAAACGAAACAGACAAATCCGAGAGTCTACATGTGATAACCTTCCTTGCCCTCTACTCGATAAGGCTCCCTTTGTCTGTAATGGGTGCCCTAAAAGAAGACAAAACTGTGGCTATCAGAAAATCTTCTACCTCGCCAAACAAGCTCAAAAACAATACGAACAAACTCTTGTTGAAGCTCGTGAAGGAACTCCTCTCAACTTGCAGACTTTCTGGGATATGGATAAAATCATTTCTGACGGTGTTAAAAAGGGACAACACATCTATCATATCCTCAAAACTCACAACCTTGATGTTAGCTCCTCAACTGTCTATCGACACATCCGAAAAGGTTACCTGTCTATCGCTCCGATTGATCTAACTAGAGCCGTTAAATTCAAAGAAAGACGAACAAGTAACCTACCTTCCATCCCTAAAGAAGATAAAAAAGGCCGTTCCTATGAGGATTTCCAAAACTATTTAGCACTTAATCAACTAGAATCTTGGCTGGAAATGGATACAGTTATGGGGAGGACTGGAGGCAAAGTCCTACTCACCTTCAACCTCTCTTTCTGTAACTTTATCTTCGCTAGGCTTCTGGAGAATAAAACTGCCCTTGAAGTTATCAAGAACCTCTATAATATTAAGGACACCCTTCATGAAGCTGACAAAGATTTCTTCCAACTCTTTCCTGTTATTCTGACAGATAATGGAGGAGAGTTTGCCAAGGTTGATGACATCGAAATGGATATTCGTGGTGAAATAAAACTCTTCTTTTGTGACCCTAATCGCTCTGACCAGAAAGGGAGAATTGAGAAAAATCACACGCTGATTCGCGACATTCTACCAAAGGGAACTTCCTTTGATAATTTAACTCAAGAGGACATCAATCTCGTTTGTTCACATGTCAATAGCGTCAAGCGCGCTGCTTTGAATGGAAAATCAGCCTATGAACTCTTTGCTTTTACTTACGGAGAAGAAATTCCTAAGCTTCTCGGCATTTCTAAAATACCTGCAGAAGACGTCTGTCAGTCTTCTAAATTACTCCAACATAAGTTCTAAAAATTAAACCTTCAACCCCATTCAAACGTCTCACACTAACTTCCACCATAGCGGAACTTAATCTGAAACGCTTTCAGATGTGGGGATTTTGTGCGCTCTTTTTTTCGATTCTTTTTGGCTACAAAAACGATGAAATCAAGCATTAGTAAAACCAGTGGAACTTACCCTGACACGGATTTCCACTGGTTTTTACGATTTTTATCAGACTAACTTCCACTTTTATTGGCGATGGAAGTTAGTTTGGGAATTTAGCCTCTATGATATTCTCTGAGAGCGCTGGCTATATCCGAAAAATCGTAGCCTTTTCGTGCTAAAACTTGAGTCAAGCGTTGCTTAAGTTCGTATCCTTCATACTTTCGAGCATATTTAGCATATTGCTTATCAAGTTCCTTGAAGATGAGTTCCTGAGTCGTGTCTTGGTCAACTTGACTATCCAATTGGTCAAAGGCACTTTTAGCATCAGAGTAAGAGAAGCCCTTGTTGGTCAAGTTCTGGATAATCTTATCTTGTAAGGCACGAGCTGGAAGTTTTCCCTCATATTTTTTCAATAGTTTATTCGCTACACGTTGAGCAACTTCAGAAAAATCAAAATCGTTCAATATTTCTTTTATAGTAGATTTTGAAATCCCTTTTTGTGCAAGTTTCTGAGTCAGTACATAAGGTCCCTTGTCTCCTGAAAGTTGATTGGCATTGATAATAGCATAAGCGTACTGGTCATCATTAATCCAATTATCCTCTTTAAGATTAGCAATGACTTGAGAAACTATGTTTTCATCAATATCGTATTTTTTCAGATATTCTTTCACTTCTTTTTCAGTGCGTGCTTTAAAGGATAGGTGATAGAGAGCTAGATTCTTACTATAAGAAAATTGAGCAAAGTCCTGTATCTCTTTCAATTCTTCTTGGCTTATCACCTTATCTCTCGATAACATAAAACGAACAATTGTATCTTCAGTAATGTAGAATTTGTCGTTATTATCAAGCTCCATCAGATAGAGTCTTTTTTTCTTTTCAAGTTTTGTGATTTTCATAGTTCTATTATAACTCAAAATGTGATAAGATAGGGGTATGAATCTGAAAGTGAAACAAAAAATACCATTAAAAATCAAGCGCATGGGAATTAATGGTGAGGGAATTGGTTTTTATCAAAAAACGTTGGTCTTTGTACCTGGAGCTCTCAAAGGAGAAGATATCTATTGTCAGATTACTTCTATTAAACGCAACTTTGTTGAAGCAAAATTACTAAAGGTCAACAAGAAGTCTAAATTTCGAGTTGTGCCAGCTTGTACTATCTATAATGAATGTGGTGGTTGCCAAATCATGCACCTCCATTATGATAAACAACTGGAGTTCAAGACAGACTTGCTTCACCAAGCGCTGAAAAAATTTGCTCCTGTAGGATATGAAAATTATGAAATTCGTCCAACGATTGGAATGCAGGAACCAAAGTACTACCGCGCTAAGTTACAATTTCAGACTCGAAAATTTAAGAATCAGGTAAAGGCGGGCTTATATGCACAAAACTCTCACTATTTAGTTGAGTTGAAAGACTGCCTTGTACAAGACAAGGAAACTCAAGTGATTGCTAATCGTTTAGCTGAATTACTTACTTATCACCAGATTCCAATCACGGATGAGAGGAAAGTTCTAGGTGTTAGGACTATAATGGTTCGACGAGCTAGAAAGACTGGACAGGTTCAGATTATTATTGTTACAAACCGCCAGCTTAATTTAACCCAACTTGTAAAAGAATTGGTTAAAGATTTTCCAGAGGTTGTGACGGTAGCTGTGAATACAAATACAGCTAAAACCAGTGAGATTTATGGTGAAAAGACAGAGATTATCTGGGGAGAAGAGAGTATTCAAGAAGGTGTACTCGATTATGAATTTTCACTATCACCACGAGCTTTCTATCAACTAAATCCTGAACAAACAGAAGTCCTCTATAGCGAGGCAGTAAAAGCGCTGGATGTTGATAAAGAAGACCATTTGATTGACGCTTATTGTGGAGTTGGAACGATTGGATTTGCCTTCGCAAAGAAAGTTAAAACACTCAGAGGTATGGATATTATTCCAGAAGCCATTGAAGATGCTAAGCGAAATGCTAAAAGAATGGGATTTGACAACACACATTATGAAGCTGGAACCGCAGAAGAGATTATTCCTCGCTGGTACAAGGAAGGCTACCGAGCAGATGCTTTGATTGTTGACCCGCCACGTACAGGTCTGGATGACAAGTTATTAGATACAATTCTTACCTATGTACCAGAAAAAATGGTCTATATTTCTTGTAATGTATCAACATTGGCAAGGGATTTAGTGCGTTTGGTAGAAGTCTACAATGTCCACCATATCCAGTCAGTCGACATGTTCCCACACACCGCTCGAACTGAAGCTGTTGTACAATTAATTAAAAAAGTTCAAAAAAGGTGTTGACAAGTTAGAAAAAGTCGGTATAATAGTAAGAGTTGAAAAAACAACTCAGGTCCGTTGGTCAAGGGGTTAAGACACCGCCTTTTCACGGCGGTAACACGGGTTCGAATCCCGTACGGACTATGGTATGTTGCAGATGAAAATACTGATTGATTTAAAAAAAGTTTCAAAAAAGTGTTGACAAGCGAAAGCGACTGTGATATACTAATATAGTTGTCACTTGAGAGAAGCGAGTGACAAAGACCTTTGAAAACTGAACAAGACGAACCAATGTGCAGGGCACTACAACTACTGTTGTAGTACTGAACAATGAAAAAACAATAAATCTGTCAGTGACAGAAATGAGTGAGAACTCAAACTTTTAATGAGAGTTTGATCCTGGCTCAGGACGAACGCTGGCGGCGTGCCTAATACATGCAAGTAGAACGCTGAAGGAGGAGCTTGCTCTTCTGGATGAGTTGCGAACGGGTGAGTAACGCGTAGGTAACCTGCCTGGTAGCGGGGGATAACTATTGGAAACGATAGCTAATACCGCATAACAGCAGTTGTTGCATGACAACTGTTTGAAAGGTGCAATTGCATCACTACCAGATGGACCTGCGTTGTATTAGCTAGTTGGTGGGGTAACGGCTCACCAAGGCGACGATACATAGCCGACCTGAGAGGGTGATCGGCCACACTGGGACTGAGACACGGCCCAGACTCCTACGGGAGGCAGCAGTAGGGAATCTTCGGCAATGGACGGAAGTCTGACCGAGCAACGCCGCGTGAGTGAAGAAGGTTTTCGGATCGTAAAGCTCTGTTGTAAGAGAAGAACGAGTGTGAGAGTGGAAAGTTCACACTGTGACGGTATCTTACCAGAAAGGGACGGCTAACTACGTGCCAGCAGCCGCGGTAATACGTAGGTCCCGAGCGTTGTCCGGATTTATTGGGCGTAAAGCGAGCGCAGGCGGTTAGATAAGTCTGAAGTTAAAGGCTGTGGCTTAACCATAGTACGCTTTGGAAACTGTTTAACTTGAGTGCAAGAGGGGAGAGTGGAATTCCATGTGTAGCGGTGAAATGCGTAGATATATGGAGGAACACCGGTGGCGAAAGCGGCTCTCTGGCTTTGTAACTGACGCTGAGGCTCGAAAGCGTGGGGAGCAAACAGGATTAGATACCCTGGTAGTCCACGCCGTAAACGATGAGTGCTAGGTGTTAGACCCTTTCCGGGGTTTAGTGCCGCAGCTAACGCATTAAGCACTCCGCCTGGGGAGTACGACCGCAAGGTTGAAACTCAAAGGAATTGACGGGGGCCCGCACAAGCGGTGGAGCATGTGGTTTAATTCGAAGCAACGCGAAGAACCTTACTAGGTCTTGACATCCCTCTGACCGCTCTAGAGATAGAGTTTTTCCTTCGGGACAGAGGTGACAGGTGGTGCATGGTTGTCGTCAGCTCGTGTCGTGAGATGTTGGGTTAAGTCCCGCAACGAGCGCAACCCCCTATTGTTAGTTGCCATCATTTCAGTTGGGCACTCTAGCGAGACTGCCGGTAATAAACCGGAGGAAGGTGGGGATGACGTCAAATCATCATGCCCCTTATGACCTGGGCTACACACGTGCTACAATGGCTGGTACAACGAGTCGCAAGTCGGTGACGGCAAGCTAATCTCTTAAAGCCAGTCTCAGTTCGGATTGTAGGCTGCAACTCGCCTACATGAAGTCGGAATCGCTAGTAATCGCGGATCAGCACGCCGCGGTGAATACGTTCCCGGGCCTTGTACACACCGCCCGTCACACCACGAGAGTTTGTAACACCCGAAGTCGGTGAGGTAACCATTTGGAGCCAGCCGCCTAAGGTGGGATAGATGATTGGGGTGAAGTCGTAACAAGGTAGCCGTATCGGAAGGTGCGGCTGGATCACCTCCTTTCTAAGGAAAAGGAACTGCGCATTGGTCTTGTTTAGTCTTGAGAGGTCTTGTGGGGCCTTAGCTCAGCTGGGAGAGCGCCTGCTTTGCACGCAGGAGGTCAGCGGTTCGATCCCGCTAGGCTCCATTGGTGAGAGATCACCAAGTAATGCACATTGAAAATTGAATATCTATATCAAATAGTAACAAGAAAAATAAACCGAAAAACGCTGTAGTATTAATAAGAGTTTATGACTGAAAGGTCAGAAAATAAGGTTAAGTTAATAAGGGCGCACGGTGGATGCCTTGGCACTAGGAGCCGAAGAAGGACGTGACAAACGACGATATGCCTTGGGTAGCTGTAAGTAAGCGATGATCCAGGGATTTCCGAATGGGGGAACCCAACAGGTACTACCTGTTACCCGCATCTGTTAAGGATGTGAGGAGGAAGACGCAGTGAACTGAAACATCTAAGTAGCTGCAGGAAGAGAAAGCAAAAGCGATTGCCTTAGTAGCGGCGAGCGAAACGGCAGGAGGGCAAACCGAAGAGTTTACTCTTCGGGGTTGTAGGACTGCAATGTGGACTCAAAGATTATAGAAGAATGATTTGGGAAGATCAGCCAAAGAGAGTAATAGCCTCGTATTTAAAATAGTCTTTGTACCTAGCAGTATCCTGAGTACGGCGGGACACGTGAAATCCCGTCGGAATCTGGGAGGACCATCTCCCAACCCTAAATACTCCCTAGTGACCGATAGTGAACCAGTACCGTGAGGGAAAGGTGAAAAGCACCCCGGGAGGGGAGTGAAATAGAACCTGAAACCGTGTGCCTACAACAAGTTCGAGCCCGTTAATGGGTGAGAGCGTGCCTTTTGTAGAATGAACCGGCGAGTTACGTTATGATGCGAGGTTAAGTTGAAGAGACGGAGCCGTAGGGAAACCGAGTCTGAATAGGGCGACTTAGTATCATGACGTAGACCCGAAACCATGTGACCCTACCCATGAGCAGGTTGAAGGTGCGGTAAGACGCACTGGAGGACCGAACCAGGGCACGTTGAAAAGTGCTTGGATGACTTGTGGGTAGCGGAGAAATTCCAAACGAACTTGGAGATAGCTGGTTCTCTCCGAAATAGCTTTAGGGCTAGCGTCGACATTAGAGATTCTTGGAGGTAGAGCACTGTTTGGGTGAGGGGTCCATCCCGGATTACCAATCTCAGATAAACCCGAATGCCAATGAATTATGGTCGGCAGTCAGACTGCGAGTGCTAAGATCCGTAGTCGAAAGGGAAACAGCCCAGACCACCAGCTAAGGTCCCAAAAATAATTGTTAAGTGGAAAAAGGATGTGGGGTTGCACAGACAACTAGGATGTTAGCTTAGAAGCAGCTATTCATTCAAAGAGTGCGTAATAGCTCACTAGTCGAGTGACCCTGCGCCGAAAATGTACCGGGGCTAAAACAATTTACCGAAGCTGTGGATACCTTTATAGGTATGGTAGGAGAGCGTTCTATGTGTGAAGAAGGTGTACCGTGAGGAGTGCTGGAACGCATAGAAGTGAGAATGCCGGTATGAGTAGCGAAAGACAGGTGAGAATCCTGTCCACCGTAAGACTAAGGTTTCCAGGGGAAGGCTCGTCCGCCCCTGGGTTAGTCGGGACCCTAAGGAGAGACCGAAAGGTGTATCCGATGGACAACAGGTTGATATTCCTGTACTAGAGTATGTAGTGATGGAGGGACGCAGTAGGCTAACTAAAGCAGACGATTGGAAGAGTCTGTCTAAGCAGTGAGGTGTGATATGAGTCAAATGCTTATATCTATAACATTGAGCTGTGATGGGGAGCGAAGTTTAGTAGCGAAGTTAGTGACGTCACACTGCCAAGAAAAGCTTCTAGCGTTTAAACATACTCTACCCGTACCGCAAACCGACACAGGTAGTCGAGGCGAGTAGCCTCAGGTGAGCGAGAGAACTCTCGTTAAGGAACTCGGCAAAATGACCCCGTAACTTCGGGAGAAGGGGTGCTGACTTTAGGTCAGCCGCAGTGAATAGGCCCAAGCAACTGTTTATCAAAAACACAGCTCTCTGCTAAATCGTAAGATGATGTATAGGGGGTGACGCCTGCCCGGTGCTGGAAGGTTAAGAGGAGTGCTTAGCGTAAGCGAAGGTATGAATTGAAGCCCCAGTAAACGGCGGCCGTAACTATAACGGTCCTAAGGTAGCGAAATTCCTTGTCGGGTAAGTTCCGACCCGCACGAAAGGCGTAATGATTTGGGCACTGTCTCAACGAGAGACTCGGTGAAATTTTAGTACCTGTGAAGATGCAGGTTACCCGCGACAGGACGGAAAGACCCCATGGAGCTTTACTGCAGTTTGATATTGAGTGTCTGTACCACATGTACAGGATAGGTAGGAGTCTAAGAGATCGGGACGCCAGTTTCGAAGGAGACGTTGTTGGGATACTACCCTTGTGTTATGGCCACTCTAACCCAGATAGGTGATCCCTATCGGAGACAGTGTCTGACGGGCAGTTTGACTGGGGCGGTCGCCTCCTAAAAGGTAACGGAGGCGCCCAAAGGTTCCCTCAGAATGGTTGGAAAATCATTCGCAGAGTGTAAAGGTATAAGGGAGCTTGACTGCGAGAGCTACAACTCGAGCAGGGACGAAAGTCGGGCTTAGTGATCCGGTGGTTCCGTATGGAAGGGCCATCGCTCAACGGATAAAAGCTACCCTGGGGATAACAGGCTTATCTCCCCCAAGAGTTCACATCGACGGGGAGGTTTGGCACCTCGATGTCGGCTCGTCGCATCCTGGGGCTGTAGTCGGTCCCAAGGGTTGGGCTGTTCGCCCATTAAAGCGGCACGCGAGCTGGGTTCAGAAACGTCGTGAGACAGTTCGGTCCCTATCCGTCGCGGGCGTAGGAAATTTGAGAGGATCTGCTCCTAGTACGAGAGGACCAGAGTGGACTTACCGCTGGTGTACCAGTTGTCTTGCCAAAGGCATCGCTGGGTAGCTATGTAGGGAAGGGATAAACGCTGAAAGCATCTAAGTGTGAAACCCACCTCAAGATGAGATTTCCCATGATTTTATATCAGTAAGAGCCCTGAGAGATGATCAGGTAGATAGGTTAGAAGTGGAAGTGTGGCGACACATGTAGCGGACTAATACTAATAGCTCGAGGACTTATCCAAAGTAACTGAGAATACGAAAGCTAAAGGTTTTCTTGATTTGAATAGATATTCAATTTTGAGTAGGTATTACTCAGAGTTAAGTGACGATAGCCTAGGAGATACACCTGTACCCATGCCGAACACAGAAGTTAAGCCCCTAGAACGCCGGAAGTAGTTGGGGGTTGCCCCCTGTGAGATATGGAAGTCGCTTAGCTCTAGGGAGTTTAGCTCAGCTGGGAGAGCATCTGCCTTACAAGCAGAGGGTCAGCGGTTCGATCCCGTTAACTCCCATAGGTCCCGTAGTGTAGCGGTTATCACGTCGCCCCTGTCACGGCGAAGATCGCGGGTTCGATTCCCGTCGGGACCGTTTAAGATAACGAAGTTATTTTTAGACTCGTTAGCTCAGTTGGTAGAGCAATTGACTTTTAATCAATGGGTCACTGGTTCGAGCCCAGTACGGGTCATATATGCGGGTTTGGCGGATTGGCAGACGCACCAGATTTAGGATCTGGCGCTTAACGGCGTGGGGGTTCAAGTCCCTTAACCCGCATTAAGATATAATAAATGAGCCGGCTTTAGCTCAGTTGGTAGAGCATCTGATTTGTAATCAGAGGGTCGCGTGTTCAAGTCATGTAGCCGGCATTTTTTAGATAGAAGAAAAATAGTGCGAACGTAGTTCAGTGGTAGAACACCACCTTGCCAAGGTGGGGGGGTCGCGGGTTCGAATCCCGTCGTTCGCTTAGAGAGGCCGGGGTGGCGGAACTGGCAGACGCACAGGACTTAAAATCCTGCGATTGGTAACGATCGTACCGGTTCGATTCCGGTCCTCGGCATAATATAATGAGCACCCTTAGCTCAACTGGATAGAGTACCTGACTACGAATCAGGCGGTTAGAGGTTCGACCTCTAGGGTGCATTTTTCTATTTAACTCGGGAAGTAGCTCAGCTTGGTAGAGTACTTGGTTTGGGACCAAGGTGTCGCAGGTTCGAATCCTGTCTTCCCGATATATGGCGGTGTAGCTCAGCTGGCTAGAGCGTCCGGTTCATACCCGGGAGGTCGGGGGTTCGATCCCCTTCGCCGCTATAATGATCTTGTTGGACCTTTAGCTCAGCTGGTTAGAGCTCTCGGCTCATAACCGAGTGGTCGTAGGTTCAAGTCCTACAAGGTCCATTTGAATAGTATGGAGGATTACCCAAGTCCGGCTGAAGGGAACGGTCTTGAAAACCGTCAGGCGTGTAAAAGCGTGCGTGGGTTCGAATCCCACATCCTCCTTTTTTATTAACGCGGGATGGAGCAGCTCGGTAGCTCGTCGGGCTCATAACCCGAAGGTCGTAGGTTCAAATCCTGCTCCCGCAATAAGGCTCGGTAGCTCAGTTGGTAGAGCAATGGATTGAAGCTCCATGTGTCGGCGGTTCGATTCCGTCTCGCGCCATTTTTACTTATAGTATGTATGCGGGTGTAGTTTAGTGGTAAAACTACAGCCTTCCAAGCTGTTGTCGCGAGTTCGATTCTCGTCACCCGCTTTGAACTTTGTTCAAATTACCAAGTTTTTAACTTGGGCGCGTAGCTCAGGTGGTTAGAGCGCACGCCTGATAAGCGTGAGGTCGGTGGTTCGAGTCCACTCGTGCCCATTAATAGGAGAATTACTCAAGAGGCTGAAGAGGACGGTTTGCTAAATCGTTAGGTCGGGTAACTGGCGCAAGGGTTCGAATCCCTTATTCTCCGTTTGAAAGAGAGTTTATAACTCTCTTTTTTAGGCTCTTTGTCAACTGTAGTGGGTTGAAGAAAAACTGGCTCTTTGTCAACTGTAGTGGGTTGAAGAAAAGCTAAGCTCGAGAAAGGACGAAATTTGTCCTTTCTTTTTTGATGTTCAGAGCGATAAAAATCCGTTTTTTGAAGTTTTCAAAGTTCCGAAAACCAAAGGCATTGCGCTTGATAAGTTTGATAAGATTATTGGTTGCTTCCAGTTTGGCGTTTGAATAGGGGAATTGAAGGGCATTGACGATTTTCTCTTTATCTTTGAGGAAGGTTTTAAAAACAGTCTGAAAAAGAGAATGAACCTTCTTTAGATTGTCTTCAATGAGTCCGAAAAATTTCTCTGGTTCCTTATTCTGAAAGTGAAAAAGCAAAAGTTGATAGAGATGATAGTGGTGTTTCAAGTCTTCTGAATAGCTCAAAAGCTTGTCTAGGATGTCTTTATTGGTTAAGTGCATACGAAAAGTAGGGCGATAAAAAAACGCTTATCACTGAGTTTACGACTATCCTGTTGAATGAGCTTCCAGTAGCGCTTTGATAGCCTTGTATTCATGGGATTTTCGCTTAAACTGCTTTCATGATTTGAACACGAACACGACTCATAGCACGACTTAAGTGTTGAACAATGTGAAAGCGATTCAGAGAACGATTTTTAGCACTATCGGAAAAAAAAGCTGTTTAGCCAAATCATAGTAAGGGCTAAACAGATCCATAGTAATGATTTTGACGCGACATCGAACGGCTCTATCGTATCGAAGAAAGTGATTTCGGATGACAACCTGTGTTCTACCTTCAAGAACAGTGATGATATTGAGGTTATCAAAATCTTGCGCAATAAAGCTCATTTTTTTCCCCTTTGTAAAGGCATACTCGTCCCAGGACATAATCTGTGGAAGGCGAGAAAAAAATCATGCTTAAATTGAAAGTCATTGAGTTTGCGAATGACAGTTGAAGTTGAAATAGACAGCTGATGAGCAATATCGGTCATAGAAGTCTTTTCAATCAACTTTTGCGCAATTTTTTGGTTGATAATACGAGGAATTTGGTGATTCTTCTTGACGAGAGCAGTCTCAGCGACCATCATTTTTTAGAGTACTGATAGCACTTGAAAACGACGTTTTTCTAAGAAGGATTCTAGTAGGTATGCTATTTGTTTCAAGGTAAGGGACCTTAGACGTTTTTTGAAAGTCATATTTCTTCATTTAGCTTCCGCAGTTAGGGCAAGATGGGGCGTCGTAGTCCAGTTTAGCAATGATATCTTTGTGGTTATCCCTATTAACAACGCTAAATTCCCAAACTAAGTTCCATCGCTAATTCAAGTGGAAGTTAGTCTGATAAAAACCCTAAAAACCAGTGGCAATCCGTGTCAAGGTAAGTTCCACTGGTTTTAATAATGCTTGGTTTTATAGCTTTTGTAGCCGAAAGGAATCGAAAAAAAGAGCGCACAAAATCCCCTCATCTGAAAGTGTTTCAGATTAAGTTCCGCTATGGTGGAAGTTAGTGTGAGACGTTTGAATGGGGTTGAAGATTAATTTTAGATTTTATGTTGGAGTAATTTAGAAGATTGGCAGACATCTTCTGCAGGTATTTTAGAAATGCCAAGAAGCTTAGGAATTTCTTCTCCATAAGTAAAGGCAAAGAGTTCATAAGCTGACTTTCCATTCAAAGCAGCACGTTTGACGCTGTTAATATGCGAACAGACGAGATTGATGTCCTCTTGAGTTAAGTTGTCAAAAGAAGTTCCCTTAGGAAGAATGTCGCGAATCAAGGTGTGATTTTTCTCAATTCTCCCTTTCTGATCAGAGCGATTAGGATCACAAAAGAAGAGTTTACACTCTCCTCGAACATCCATTTCGATATCATCAACCCTGGCAAACTCTCCACCATTATCAGTCAGAATGACAGGAAAGAGTTGGAAGAAATCATTATCCGCTTGGTGAAGAGTGTTTTTGATATCATAGAGGTGTTTGGTAACCTCAAGGGCAGTTTTATTATCCAGCAGTCTAGCGAAGATAAAGTTACAGAAAGAGAGATTGAAGGTGAGTAGGACTTTACCTCCCATTCTACCCATAACGGTGTCCATTTCCAGCCAGTAATTCAGTTGCTTAAGGGCCAAATAATTTTGGAAATCCTCATAGGAACGGCCTTTTTTCAATTCTTTAGGGATGGAAGGTAGCTTACTTTTTCTTCTCTCTTTAAATTTAACGGCTCTAGCTAAATCAATCGGAGCGATAGACAGGTAACCTTTTCGGATGTGTCGATAGACAGTTGAGGAATAACATCAAGGTTATGAGTTTTGAGGATATGATAGATGTGTTGTCCCTTTTTAACACCGTCAGAAATGATTTTATCCATATCCCAGAAAGTCTGCGAGTTGAGAGGAGTTCCTTCATGAGCTTCGATAAGAGTTTGTTCGTACTGCTTTTGAGCTTGTTTAGCGAGGTAGAAGATTTTCTGATAGCCACAATTTTGCCTTCTTTTAGGGCACCCATTACAGATAAAGGGAGCCTTATCGAGTAGAGGGCAAGGAAGGTTATCACATGTAGACTCTCGGACTTGTCTGTTTCGTTTGACTTCTTTAGAAACAGTGGTCGGGTCTTTTAGAATAAGTTGGCCAATAGCTTTGAAGGTTTCACCGCGCTCTAAACCTAGTTGGATATCATTACGGTCTGAAAGGGTAAGATGTTTATGTTTTGTCATAGTAGACCTCATTTCTAACTCAAACGTCTCATACTTAATTCCACCATAAAAATCCGTTTTAGACTAACTTCCACTTTGGTCAGACAAGTGGAAGTTACTTTGAGAAGTTACCCCCTATTAACAACATCCATAATTTGGATATTAGGGTCTTTGATATCGAGCAGTTTTGTGATAAAATGTAATTGTTCCATATGAATCTTTCTAATGATGGTTTGATTGCTTTTCATTATAGATCTTATGGGACTTTTTTCTACACTAAAAAAGGCTCCATCATATCCATAGGGGATTTACCCACTACAAATAGTATAGAACCGTTTTATATAGTTTATTTTTGTTGCACAACTTTGTTATTACTTCCAAGCTTTGAGTGAAATTTCTCCGCTATTTATCCAAATTTCTTTTCCGTTATCACATTGAACTAAAAGTTTTCCACTTTCAGAGATATCTTTAGCAAGTCCCTTGTAGTCTTTTTGATCTAGTGTGAAAAGTAACTTCTTTTCCTAGAACGAATGACTGTTTTTTATAGAGGTATAATAACTCATCTGCTGGTGTTTCGAAGAAAATACGCCAGATTTCTATGATTAATTCATTCCTTGTTATAGGTGCTGGTGCTTTAAATAAACTAGCAGCTTTTTCTTTTAATTCTTGAGGAAAGTCTTTAATAGTGAAATTGATACCTACTCCAATAATGATATCTGTAACTAAGCCAGTTTCTACAGAGGTCATTGCCTCAGTAAGGATTCCTCCAATTTTATGATTGTTTAGGTAGATATCATTGACCCATTTTATGTCGACATCTATTAAAGTTAGGTTCTTAATGGCTTTGTAGACAGCTCCTGCTACAAGTAGTGTGTAGGATGGTAATTTGTCGTAGGGGAGATTTGGTTTAAGATGGAGTGTCATATAAATGCCACCTTGTGGGGAGTAGAAGGAGCGTTGAAAACGGCCTCGCCCTGCTGTTTGATAGGAAGCTAGATATAGGGTGTTTGCTTCATTCCCTAAATCAATTGCTTCTTTTGCATCGAGTTGTGTTGATCTTGTTTCGGGTTTAAAACTGATTTTAATTGGAAGATTTTGTTCTAGAAGTTCCGGAAGAATAAGATCTCCATTCACCAGTTTATAGCCTTTATTTTTGATACTATCAATTTTAATTCCTTCTTGTTCGAGGCGCTTGATAGCTTTCCAAATTGATGTTCGGCTTAGGGATAGTTCTTCTGCGATTTTTTCTCCGCTGATATAGTCGGTTTCTTTAGCTAGAATATGGTAGACAGCTTGGTAGGATTTCATAGTGTTGCCTTTCTTTAAGAATAGTATATGATTTGAATCTAGTTTGGATAGTTGCTTCTAATCTTTATTTTATTACTACTATTTTAACATATGTCTAGTATTTTCGGCACGATTTTTTGGAGTGAATCTAGTCATTAAGCTTGAGTTTTGAAATCTCAGTATTTTTGGTAAATTCCCAAACTAAGTTCCACTGCTAATCCAAGTGGAAGTTAGTCTGATAAAAATCATAAAAACCAGTAGAATTCCGTGTCAGGGTAAGTTCCACTGGTTTTAATACTGCTTGATTTCATCGCTTTTGTAGCCGAAAGGAATCGGAAAAAAGAGCGCACAAAAACCTCTCATCTGAAAGCGTTTCAGATTAAGTTCCGCTATGGTGGAAGTTAGTGTGAGACGTTTGAATGGGGTTTTAGGTTAGTTTTTAGAACTTATGTTGGAGTAATGTAGAAGACTGACAGACCTCTTCTGCAGGTTTTTAGAAATACCGAGAAGCTTAGGAATCTCTTCTCCGTAAGTAAAGGCAAAAAGTTCATAGGCTGACTTTCCATTCAAAGCAGCACGTTTGACACTGTTGACATGAGAACAAACGAGATTGATGTCCTCTTGAGTTAAGTTGTCAAAAGAAGTTCCCTTAGGTAGAATGTCGCGAATCAGTGTGTGATTTTTCTCAATTCTGCCTTTCTTGTCAGAGCGATTAGGATCACAAAAGAAAAGTTTACTCTCTCCTCGAACATCCATTTCGATGTCATCAACCCTGGCAAACTCTCCACCATTATCGGTCAGAATGACAGGAAAGAGTTGGAAGAAATCTTTGTCAGCTTGGTGAAGAGTGTTCTTGATATCATAGAGGTGTTTGGTAACCTCAAGGGCAGTTTTATTATCCAGAAGTCTAGCGAAGATAAAGTTACAGAAAGAGAGATTGAAGGTGAGTAGTACTTTACCTCCCATTCTGCCCATAACGGTGTCCATTTCCAGCCAAGAGTCTAGTTGATTCAGTGCTAAATAGTTTTGGAAATCCTCATAGGAACGTCCTTTTTTAGCTTCTTTAGGGATGGAAGGTAGCTTACTTTTTCCGTCTTTCTTTGAAATTTAACGGCTCTGGCTAGGTCAATAGAAGCGATAGATAGGTATCCTTTTTCGGATATGTCGATAGACAGTTGAGGAGCTGACATCAAGGTTATGAGTTTTTGAGGATATGATAGATGTGTTGTCCCTTTTTAACCCCATCAGAAATGACTTTTATCTATGTCCCAGAAAGTCTGCGAGTTGATAGGGAGTGCCTTCACGAGCTTCGACAAGAGTTTGTTCGTATTGTTTTTTGAGCTTGCTTAGCGAGGTAGAAGATTTTTTTAAATCCACAATTTTGTCTTCTTTTAGGGCACCCATTACAGACAAAGGGAGCCTTATCGAGTAGAGGGCAGGGAAGGTTGTTAGAGGTAGAGTCTCTAACTTGTCTGTTTCGTTTGACTTCTTTGGAAACAGTAGTCGGATTTTTTAGAATAAGTTGTCCGATAGCTTTGAAGGTTTCACCGCGCTCTAAGCCTAATTGGATATCATTACGGTCTGAAAGGGTAAGGTGTTTATGTTTTGTCATAGTGGACCTCATTTCTAACTCAAACGTCTCACACTTAATTCCACCATAAAAATCCGTTTTAGACTAATTTCCACTTCGGTTGGGCAAGTGGAAGTTACTTTGAGAAGTTAGCTCTCAGTATTTTTGCTCTCTTTTTTACCTAGAAAACGTTTCCTTTGTTTTCAAATTGCTAAAAAAGTGGTACAATATAGGATAGCTTGCTATTATCTGAATCAGTTGATTTGGAGAGAAAGGATTCATTTTGAAATCAATAGGCTTTATTAAAAAGCTGAAAGGGTTGTCTAGTAAAGAGCTGATTTTATTGGGAATTATCCTGAGTATATTTTTACCCTTTTATCTTTTTGTAGTTGTATTCTGTTTATATATTATCAGTTTGATTTTTACAGGAGATATGAAAAGTATTCTTCAGAAAATGGGGGAGCATCCGATGCTACTTCTTTTTCTTGGCTATAGTACTATTATATCCATTTTTGCACAAAATTGGATGGGTCTTGTGGCTTCAGTAGGAATTTTTCTATTTACTGTTTTCTTTTTGCACTATCAGTCGATTTTTATCACATAAATTCTTTCGATTGATTTTTGCAGCTCGTCTTGTTTGGTAGCGTATTATCAGCTGCTTTTGCGAGTTTAGAACATTTTCAAATTGTGAAGAAATTTAACTATGCTTTTCTTTCACCCAATATGCAGGTATGGCATCAGAATCGTGCAGAAGTGACCTTCTTTAATCCTAATTATTATGGAATTATTTGTTGTTTCTGTATCATGATTGCCTTCTATCTGTTTACAACGACCAAGTTGAATTGGTTGAAAGTATTCTGTGTGATTGCAGGCTTTGTGAATCTCTTTGGTTTGAACTTTACTCAAAATCGAACTGCCTTTCCTGCTATTATCGCTGGAGCCATCATTTATCTCTTTACGACTATTAAAAACTGGAAGGCTTTTTGGCTTAGTATTGGGGTCTTCGCGATCGGCTTGAGCTTTCCTCTTTTCAAGTGATCTGGGAGTTCGGATGGGAACTTTGGATTCTTCTATGGAAGAACGGATCTCTATTTGGGATGCTGGGATGGCCTTGTTTAAGCAAAATCCTTTTTGGGGGGAAGGGCCATTGACCTATATGCACTCTTATCCTAGAATAAATGCTCCTTATCATGAACATGCTCATAGTCTTTATATTGATACGATTCTGAGTTACGGAGTTGTGGGGACCATTTTATTAGTTTTGTCTTCTGTTGCTCCTGTTCGCTTGATGATGGATATGAGTCAGGAGTCGGGGAAACGTCCGATTATCGGTCTTTATCTATCTTTCCTTACAGTGGTTGCTGTACACGGAATCTTTGACTTGGCCCTCTTCTGGATCCAGTCAGGCTTCATTTTCTTGTTAGTTATGTGCAGTATTCCGTTGGAGCGTCGAACGTTGGTCTCGGACATGACGGATTAAGTTTATAAGATTAAAATCTTCTACCTGAGGTGGGAGATTTTTTACGTACGACGGGCATGTCGTGCATCTGAGGTGTAAGTCCTCCGTGGGCACCCGCTACCGGTGAACCCAATAGTGATTCCCAAGCCTGACTATCGTGATGTAGCGGGGAGAGGAAGGGATAGTGAAATCGTGGCTCTACGAACAGGAACGTGATAGTAAGGCGTATATAGCGGATAAGGAGGCTTAAAACTCTAAAGTCCAAAAAGGTAGTCGTAACCTATATGCGTAAATCACGAGAGTAAACGAGGAAAGATGTACGACTTATCCCGTGAGGTCTCATGAGTGCTGAAAGCGTAGTAACAACGAATCATGAGAAGTCAGCCGAGCCCATAGTAGTGAGGAAACTTCTGTAATAGAAGTGGAGCGAAGGGGTGAACAACTAATTGAAGTAATCCTACTTCACTTGTGTCTGTAAAACGAACGGTCTGATAGAACTGGACTCTGTCACGTATTGACTAGATGAAGGTTCACCAATATAAGATGTCCCTCAGGCACCAAAACAAGAAAGGAATACGCACATGTCAAAATTGCTAGATAAGATATTATCACGCAAAAATATGCTTGAAGCTTACAATCAAGTAAAATCCAATAAGGGCTCCGCTGGGATTGATGGAATTACTATTGAAGAGATAGATGACTATCTCAGACAAAACTGGCGCCTGACTAAGGAACTGATAAAACAGAGAAAATATAGGCCTCAACCAGTTCTCAGAGTTGAGATTCCTAAACCAAACGGAGGCATCCGTCAACTAGGAATTCCAACGGTTATGGATAGAATGATTCAACAGGCCATTGTTCAAGTCATTAGCCCTATTTGTGAGCCCCATTTCTCAGATACGAGCTATGGATTCAGACCAAATAGGTCATGTGAAAAAGCCATCATCAAGCTACTAGAGTATATTAACGATGGCTATGAGTGGATAGTGGATATTGACTTAGAGAAATTCTTCGATACAGTTCCTCAAGATAGACTAATGTCTCTTGTTCATAATATCATCCAAGATGGTGATACAGAATCACTGATTCGTAGATATCTCCATTCGGGTGTGGTCATCAACGGACAACGATATAAAACCTTGGTAGGGACACCTCAAGGAGGCAATTTGTCTCCACTCTTGTCTAATATCATGCTTAATCAACTGGATAAGGAGTTAGAGAATCGAGGGCTTCGCTTCGTCCGCTACGCAGATGATTGTGTCGTCACAGTCGGAAGTGAAGCAGCGGCCAAGCGAGTGATGTATTCTGTTAGTCGTTTTATTGAGAAACGACTAGGATTGAAAGTCAATATGACTAAAACCAAGATTGTGAGACCAAGTAAACTGAAGTATCTAGGATTTGGATTCTGGAAGTCAGCTGAGGGGTGGAAAAGTCGCCCGCACCAAGACAGTGTACAGAATTTCAAGAGAAAACTCAAGAAACTGACTAGCCGAAAGTGGAGTATTGACTTGGATAGTCGTATTGAGAAGCTCAATTGGCTTATCCGAGGCTGGATAAACTATTTCGCCTTGACTAATATGAAGTCAACTATGTTAAGCATTGATGAAAGATTGAGAACACGAGTTAGGGTTATTATCTGGAAACAATGGAAGAAGAAATCTAAGCGACTTTGGGGACTTCTTAAATTAGGAGTTCCGAAATGGATAGCAGATAAAGTATCTGGCTGGGGCGACCATTATCAATTAGTAGCTCAGAAGTCGGTACTTAAACGTGCTATATCAAAACCAGTCCTTGAAAAACGTGGACTGGTTTCGTGTTTGGATTATTACCTTGAACGACATGCGTTAAAAGTTAGTTGAACCGCCGTATGCCGAACGGCACGTACGGTGGTGTGAGAGGGGCTTGAGATTATCCCCTACTCGATTATCTCTTTCTATTATTTTTATATTCTTTGAGTATTTAATGTTATACTAGTCTTATATATGATTGTAAAGTATTTTTTTGATGTTGATGTATAATCTAGGAGAGTATGATCCATGACTAAAGGTGTAAAGTTTCGTAGTATTTTTTTATAGATATTTTTATTTATAATTGTTTTTGTTTTTTTCTAGGCTTTTAATCAAATTGTTGGTCGAGGATTTCAAACGATTAGATTTTTTTGATTACGCTTTTAATTATGATCAAACACAGTTAGTGTATTTCCTTCTTTTATTGCTTTTTACTTAGTATCGGCATAAATTTTTCTTTTTTTCCTTGGAAATTTTATATTACACAGGATGGGATTTATCTTAGAAAATTAGATTTATTTGTTCCTTGGAGTAATGTCAGTGGAGTTTCCCATGTTTGGATTAATAAACCGAGTAATTTTTAGCAGAGGACTTATTTTTTTATAATCATAAATGTTTAGTTTTCTATCGTCACGACTACAAGCCGATTTGTATTTATAATACTTCCATATTAGGCTTATTTTTTTGTCAAGCTCTTTAATCCTCAGATTAAGACAAATACCATCTATGCTAGTTTTGCTACTGGATTAAATATTCTATTGAATACGTCGCTTTTTCTGTTATCTTTACTTTTTTTGAGTTAAAGGATCTTAGTTTTTAGTTCTTTTTACTTTTTTTGCTTACTCTATTTTTATAAAAAGTTTTTATCATTCCTTTATGGTTGGTTTATAGTCAAAAATTCTAAGTACGGTCCTTATCTGGCTCATAGCACTTTCTTTAAGAGGAATGCTTCTGATGTGATTCATGTTTAATTTTATAAAAATGATGGCTTTCTACTTTTTGTAGGAAGTTTTTATTATTTCTATATCGAAATAGTTGACAGATGTAATGAAAAGAATTACAATGTTTTTAGAAAGTTCTATATAGAAGAAAAAGGAGACAAAATGGATAAGACGCAAGGGGGTTACCAAGCTCTACAGATTCGTTTATTAAATGGGCGTATCTTTCAAAAACTCTTGAGTAAGGAACCAGATGCTCAATACCGTAGTGAACAGGGGAAAATTTTAACGATCTTGTGGAAACAAGAGTTGGGGTGTGCTACTGCAACCGATATCGCCCTTGCGACTGGTCTTGCCAATAATACGCTGACCAGTATGGTTAAGAAATTAGAAGAACAGGGCTTGGTTACGATTCAACCTTGTAGGCAGGATAAAAGAAAAAAATATATTTCTTTGACTGATCTCGGTTGGGCACAAAAAGAAATTGGAGAGCGTGTTAGCAAGGAACTGGGAGAGATTTTCTACCAAGGTTTTTCTGATCAAGAAATCCGAGAATTTCAAGCTTTCAAGAACGTATTATCAATAATTTAAAGAAAAAAGAAAATGAGGAATAAATCATGTCTATTCAAGCACAAAATGCACAAAATTTATATATTCATGCTATCCAAGATGGCCGGGTCGCAGAAGCGCAAGCAAGCTCAGTAGGGGATACCTATATCCAACACTCGACAGGAGTTCCGGATGGAAAAGAAGGTTTCGCTACTTTCTTTGCAGATTTTTTCAAGCGCCATCCAGAACGTAAAATTAAGATTGTTCGTACCATTGAAGATGGAAATCTAGTATTTGTCCACGTCCACCAGTACCTCAATGGTGGGGAAGCTCAATGGGTGACAACGGATACTTTCCGTGCGGATGAGAATGGTCGTATCGTGGAGCATTGGGATGTCATTGACTACTATCGCACTCCAGAGAATGGGCAGTTAGACCAAATCTTTGGCGATTTGAAATTAAGGATGTGGACAAGACAGTAGAAAATAAAAAAACTGTTCGTCGTTTCTTGACAGAAATTTTCCAAAATGGGGAGCTAGAGCAGTGGAGTGATTATGTAGCGGACGATTTGATTCAGCATAATCATGAGATTGGCCAAGGAAGTGATGCTTATAAAAACTATGTTACTGAGTATGATGTCACTTTTGACTTTGTTTTCCAACTCTTAGGACAGGGAAACTATGTGGTTAGCTATGGTCAGACTCGGATTGATGGAGTTGCTTATGCCCAGTACGATATCTTCCGTCTAGAAAACGGGAAAATTGTGGAGCATTGGGACAATAAGGAAGTCATGCCTAAGGTAGAAGACTTGACCAATCGAGGCAAGTTTTAAATTGAGGATACAGAATGATTGAATACAAAAATGTAGCTTTATGTTACACAGAAAAAGATGTCTTGAGAGATGTTAATTTACGAATTGAGAATGGCGAGTTTATGGTTTTAGTTGGTCCATCTGGCTCAGGTAAGACAACCATGCTTAAGATGATCAACCGTCTCTTGGAACCAACTGACGGAAATATTTATATGGATGGCAAGCGCATCAAAGATTATGATGAGCGTGAACTTCGTCTTTCTACTGGTTATGTTTTACAGGCCATTGCTCTCTTTCCCAATCTAACGGTTGCAGAAAATATTGCCCTGATTCCTGAAATGAAGGGCTGGACTAAGGAAGAAATTGCTCAGAAAACAGAAGAGCTTTTGGCTAAGGTTAGCTTGCCAGTAACTGATTATGGGCATCGACTTCCGAGTGAATTATCTGGTGGAGAACAGCAACGGGTCGGTATTGTCCGTGCTATGATTGGCCAGCCTAAGATTTTGCTCATGGATGAACCTTTTTCAGCCTTGGATGCTATTTCGAGAAAACAGTTGCAGGTTCTAACTAAAGAATTGCATAAAGAGTTTGGGATGACAACGATTTTTGTAACCCATGATACGGATGAAGCCTTGAAGTTGGCGGACCGTATTGCTGTCTTGCAGGATGGAGAGATTCGTCAGGTGGCGAATCCTGAGACCATTTTAAAAGCTCCTGCCACAGACTTTGTAGCGGACTTGTTTGGAGGTAGTGTTCATGACTAATTTAATTGCAACTTTTCAAGATCGTTTTAGTGATTGGTTGACAGCTCTATCTCAACATTTGCAGTTGTCACTTTTGACCTTGTTACTAGCTATTTTGCTTGCGATTCCCTTGGCTGTTTATCTTCGCTATCATGAGAAGTTGGCCGACTGGGTCTTACAGATTGCAGGGATTTTCCAGACCATTCCGTCTCTGGCCTTGTTGGGGCTCTTTATTCCCTTGATGGGAATTGGAACCTTGCCTGCTTTGACAGCTCTAGTGATTTATGCGATTTTTCCGATTTTGCAAAATACCATCACTGGACTAAAGGGAATTGACCCTAGTCTGCAAGAAGCTGGGATTGCTTTTGGAATGACTAGATGGGAGCGTCTCAAGAAGTTTGAAATTCCACTTGCCATGCCTGTTATGATGTCTGGGATTCGGACGGCAGCTGTCTTGATTATCGGGACGGCAACCTTGGCGGCCTTAATTGGTGCAGGGGGGATTAGGTTCCTTTATCCTTTTGGGAATTGACCGTAATAATGCCAGTCTGATTCTGATTGGGGCACTTTCTTCTGCAGTGCTGGCCATTGCCTTTAACTTCCTACTAAAAGTGATGGAAAAAGCAAAACTGCGGACGATTTTCTCTGGTTTTGCCTTGGTGACGATATTGCTGGGTCTGTCTTATAGTCCGGCTCTTTTGGCTCAGAAAGAGAAAGAAAACCTGGTCATCGCTGGGAAATTGGGGCCTGAACCAGAAATTTTGGCCAATATGTATAAATTGCTGATTGAAGAAAATACCAGTATGACTGCGACTGTTAAACCGAATTTTGGGAAAACAAGCTTCCTCTATGAAGCTCTGAAAAAAGGGGATATTGACATCTATCCTGAATTTACTGGTACGGTGACTGAAAGTTTGCTTCAACCATCACCCAAGGTGAGTCATGAGCCAGAGCAGGTTTATCAGGTGGCGCGTGATGGTATTGCCAAGCAGGATCATTTAGCCTATCTCAAACCCATGTCTTATCAAAATACTTATGCTGTAGCTGTTCCGAAAAAGATTGCTCAAGAATATGGTTTGAAGAGCATTTCGGATTTGAAAAAAGTGGAAGGGCAGCTGAAGGCAGGCTTTACACTCGAGTTTAATGACCGTGAGGATGGCAATAAGGGCTTGCAATCAATGTATGGTCTCAATCTCAATGTAGCAACCATGGAACCAGCCCTTCGCTACCAGGCAATTCAGTCAGGGGATATTCAAATCACAGATGCCTATTCAACTGATGCGGAATTGGCGCGTTATGATTTACAGGTCTTGGAAGATGACAAGCAACTCTTCCCACCTTATCAGGGGGCTCCACTGATGAAAGAAGCTCTTCTCAAGAAACATCCGGAGTTGGAAGCTGTTCTTAATAAATTAGCTGGTAAGATTACAGAAAGCCAGATGAGCCAGCTTAACTATCAAGTGGGTGTTGAAAGCAAGCCAGCAGAACAAGTAGCCAAGGAATTTCTACAAGAACAAGGTTTGTTGAAGAAATAGCTTGAAAATACTTCACTCAACTTTTTTAAACGACTATAGAGAAGAATGCTCAGATAATGTTGTCTGGGCTTTTTTGATGTTTAAGTTACTGAATGTCACTAAAAATGGAAAGAAAGAGAAAATTTTCATGATTTTCTAAAATTTTACTGTAAATACACTTGATTATTCACAAAATAGGTGTATAATGTGTTGTGAACTACTTAACAAATAAGGATTTTCAGTTCATGTCGACTAAGGTTAGAAATCTTATGTATAGACAGTTCATTATCTAATAGAGCGTTGCGTCCGAAAGTCTATCCAGACACGGCTCTTTAAAAACAAAAGGAGAAATGATGCATACTTATTTGCAAACGAAAATTGAAAATATCAAAACAACCCTAGGTGAAATGTCAGGTGGTTACCGTCGTATGGTTACGGCTATGGCTGATTTAGGATTTTCAGGGACTATGAAGGCTATTTGGAATGACCTCTTTGCCCATCGCAGCTTTGCCCAGTGGCTTTATTTGTTGGTTTTAGGAAGTTTTCCTCTATGGCTGGAGTTGATTTACGAACATCGTATTGTTGACTGGATTGGGATGATTTGTAGCTTGACTGGGATTATCTGTGTTATCTTTGTATCGGAAGGTCGAGCAAGTAATTATCTTTTTGGCTTGATTAATTCTGTTATTTACCTTATTTTGGCCCTACAGAAAGGCTTTTATGGTGAGGTGTTGACGACACTTTACTTTACAGTCATGCAACCAATTGGACTTCTAGTTTGGATTTATCAGGCACAGTTTAAGAAGGAAAAGCAGGAGTTTGTCGCGCGTAAACTGGACGGCAAGGGTTGGACAAAGTATCTTTCCATTAGTGTGCTTTGGTGGTTAGCCTTTGGATTTATTTATCAGTCTATTGGTGCCAATCGTCCCTATCGTGATTCAATCACAGATGCGACCAATGGAGTAGGGCAGATCCTCATGACAGCTGTTTACCGTGAACAGTGGATATTCTGGGCGGCTACCAATGTCTTTTCAATCTATCTCTGGTGGGGAGAAAGCCTGCAAATTCAAGGGAAATATCTAATTTATCTCATTAACAGTCTAGTTGGTTGGTATCAATGGAGCAAGGCTGCTAAGCAGAATACTGACTTACCTAACTAGGAAAAGATCTTTGAAAGTGCTGTTTTGAGATTTTGATTAAAAAAGATAGAGTTGATAATCAAGGATTTTACACTCAATGAAAAACAAAGAGCAAACTAGGAAACTAGCCGCAGGTTGCTCAAAACACTATTTTGAGGTTGCAGATAGAACTGACGAAGTCAGCTCAAAACATGGTTTTGAGGTTGTAGATGAAACTGACGAAGTCAGTAACCATACCTACGGCAAGGCGACGTTGACGTGGTTTGAAGAGATTTTCGAAGAGTATTATATTATGAAAAAGAGGATTGGCGAATCCTCTTTTGTTGTTGAAAAGATAAAAAACTCAGTAGCCTAGAAATAAGGCAACCGAGCTATACTCTGTATTCAATTTTTAGGAATGAGAAGGTCTAGATAAAACTGGACAACTTCATGGTCTGTAAAGTTTTGTCCTTTTTTGAGCCACCAGGTCAGTGTTTCGATAAAATTGGTTACTACAAAATGTTTGAGGTAGGAGGCTGGTATGTTCGGATAGGCCTCTTGAAAATCCTCCGCTACCATGGGGTAAACATGGTGTTCAAGTTCTTTGTGTAGTTGGTGGAGAAAGTAGTCATTTTTTGAAAAAAGAAGACTAGTGACATGGTCCTGATTTTTTTGAAAATGTAAAAAGATATGTGCGAGGTAGTCTTCTGTAGTCAAGTGTTCTTCCCTTTCAAAGAGATGATGAAAGAGGTAGCGACAGAGTTCATCTAAAAGCAGTTCCTTACTCTCGTAGTGACAGTAAAAGGTAGAGCGCCCAACATCTGCGAGATCAATGATATCCTGAACTGTAGTGGCTTCGTAACCCTTATCGTTTAAAAGTTGTAGAAAAGCTTGATAGATGGCTTTTTTTGTTTTGCTGACACGGCGGTCAATGTTAGTCATATGGACACTTGAGGCAGATTGTTCAGAACTGAATAAAGCTGACGTTTTGCTTCTATCCTTTCTTTGAGTTTTAGTAGATAATGATAATGAACAAGGTGTTCATAAATCTATTATAACAAAGGAATGAGAAAGATGAAGGCAAAATATACTGTTTGGGTAGCTTTTTTCTTAAATTTAAGCTATGCCATTGTTGAGTTTATCGCTGGAGGAATCTTTGGTTCGAGTGCTGTTCTTGCTGATTCTGTCCATGACTTGGGAGATGCTATAGCCATTGGCATATCGGCCTTTTTGGAAACAATCTCAAATCGAGAAGAAGATAGGCAGTACACATTGGGTTACAAACGATTTAGTCTTTTAGGGGCTCTGGTGACTGCTGTGATTCTTATCACAGGATCCATCCTAGTGATTTTGGAAAATATAACTAAACTTTTTAATCCACAGCCCGTTAATGATGAAGGCATCCTCTGGCTAGGAATCATTGCAGTAAGTATTAATCTGCTAGCTAGTCTAGTAGTTCGTAAGGGAAAGACAAAGAACGAGTCAATTTTGAGCTTGCACTTTTTGGAAGATACTCTTGGTTGGTTGACTGTCATTCTAATGGCGATTATCCTCAAATTTACAGATTGGTATATCCTTGATCCACTCTTATCTCTTGTCATTTCTATCTTCATTCTAAGAAAAGCCATTCCTCGATTTTGGAGTGCACTCAAGATTTTCTTGGATGCTGTGCCAGAAGGAGTAGAGACAGGTAATTTGGAGAAGGATTTGGATGCTCTGATCAATGTCAAAAGTGTCAATCAACTTAGCATTTGGTCCATGGATGGTTTGGAAAATAATGCCATTATCCATCTCTGTTTAGAGGATTGGGAGCAGATGATGGAAACAAAGAATCAAGTACGTCATCTCTTAGAAGAAAGAGGAATTCAGAATATTACCATCGAAGTGGACGCCAGTCAAAGCAATCATGCGCAACATAAACGGAGGGTAACAGCCTTAGAGCAGTCCCATGGGCATCAACATTAGAAAAAGCAAGCTTTTGTTGAGGTCTTTTTGATATTTGATTTGAAAGACGCTTTTTCCCAACTTTTAAATATCTTTGAGTTTGATGAAATAAGGCTATGATCAATAAGAGAACTGATAATGAAAAATTTTTTTCGTTTAGATGCAAAATGCTTGACTTGGAGTCAACTCAAAGTTATATAATAAGATAAGTGAGTTAGAATAGCTTAAACTCAGTGAATGAAATGAGAGGAGGTTAGTCTATGAATATTAAATCTGCTAGTGATTTGTTGGGAATTTCAGCGGATACAATTCGTTATTATGAACGGGTTGGTCTTGTGCCACCGATTACTCGTACCGCGACTGGGATTCGTGATTTTCAAGTTCAGGATATCGAAGCACTGGAATTTATTAAGTGTTTTCGTTCGGCGGGTGTCTCTGTAGACAGTTTAGTTGATTATATGTCGCTCTACCAAAAGGGGGATGAAACGAGAGAGGAGAGGCTTGGTATTTTAGAAGAGGAAAAGCAAAAATTAGAGGAGCGCTTGTCTCAGCTACAGGCGGCTTTAAATCGTTTAAATCTCAAAATTAAACTTTATAAGGAAGGAAAATTTTAAATGAAATCAGCAGTATATACAAAGGCAGGTCAGGTTGGACTTGCTACAATTGAGCGTCCGCAAATAATAGAAGCGGATGATGTGATTATTCGTGTGGTTCGTGCGTGCGTTTGTGGTTCAGATTTATGGAGGTATCGTAATCCAGAAACGAAAGCTGGACACAAAAATAGTGGACACGAAGCGATTGGGATTGTCGAAGAAACTGGGGAAGCCATTACGACGGTGAAACCAGGTGACTTTGTCATCGTCCCCTTTACACATGGATGTGGTGAGTGTGATGCCTGTCTTGCAGGATTTGACGGCTCTTGCGACAATCATATTGGTAATAACTTGGGGGGCGATTTCCAGGCGGAATATATCCGTTTCCACTATGCCAACTGGGCGCTGGTTAAAATCCCAGGACAACCTTCAGATTATAGCGAAGGTATGCTAAAGTCCCTCTTGACTCTTGCAGATGTCATGCCGACAGGCTATCATGCAGCGCGTGTTGCTAACGTTCAAAAAGGGGATAAGGTTGTGGTCATTGGCGATGGGGCTGTTGGTCAATGTGCTGTCATCGCTGCTAAGATGCGTGGAGCATCGCAAATTATCCTTATGAGTCGTCATGAAGATCGTCAAAAGATGGCTCTGGAGTCAGGTGCGACAGCTGTTGTAGCTGAGCGAGGTCAAGAAGGTATTGCCAAGGTTCGTGAAATTCTCGGTGGTGGAGCAGATGCAGCACTTGAGTGTGTTGGGAACAGAAGCAGCGGTTGATCAAGCCCTTGGGTGTTCTCCACAATGGAGGGACGCATGAGGCTTTCGTTGGTGTTCCTCACTACGACTCGTGCCATTGGCTCAACCTTTGGTCAAAATACAATCAATCGGTGGTGGCGCAGCTTCTGTCACAACCTACGATAAGCAATTTTTACTAAAAGCCGTCCTTGATGGGGATATCAATCCAGGTCGCGTCTTCACTTCAAGTTATAAACTAGAAGATATAGATCAAGCCTACAAAGATATGGATGAACGTAAGACCATTAAATCAATGATTGTGATGGATTAAAAAAGAAAATCCTAATGGAGATTTGAGAATCTCTATTAGGATTTTTTGTCTTATTATATTAGTTGAGTTATGGCAGAGTACTTTCTCTCAGAGTCAGTCTGGTTCCCAGCATGGTCAGGCTAGGGATTTTACGACCGTGGAGTACTTCCTTATTAAGAATATCCATACCTGCCCGGCCCATTTCTTCAGTATAGACGGTGATGCTGGAGAGGGGAGGATAGACCTGCTTGGTCAGGCTAGTGTCGTTAAAGGAAATAAGGCTAACGCAATCTGGTAGACTGATTCCAGCTTCTTGGAGCGCACGGAGGGCACCGATTGCAAGGCTATCACTAGCGGCAAAAAGTGCTGGTGGGAGTTGGTCTCCAAAGCTCTGAATGGCCTCCTTCATCAAGTCATAGCCAGACTGGGCAGTAAAGCTTCCTTGAAAGACCAGTTCATCACGATAGATTCCCTTTGTTTGACTATAGTTTCTGAAGTTTTCAAGTCGCTTGTCCTGAATGATTTCTTCTTGGTCAGTTGTTTCCTCAAGGCCTGTTAGAATTCCGATACGGTCCATTCCTTGGCTGAGGAAATAATCGACAACCTGTTTCATGGCAGTGTAAAAATCCGTGATAATGCAGGTATGCCCCAGGGACAGTGTATCGCTGTCTAGAAATACAAGAGGCTTTTGGTATTCTTCGAAGGCAGAAATCTGAGCTCGACTGAACTTTCCGATGCAAAGAATCCCAATCACTTCCTCACTTAGGGTAAAAGGATGGTCATTAAAATAGCGCAAGATATCATAGTCCAGTTCTTGGGCTCTTTTTTCTATGCCTAGGCGAATTTGGTAGTAGTAGAGGTCATCCAGCTCCCCTTGTTCGCTGACCCATTGGATAATGGCAATCTTTTGCTTGGGTTTGTGGGACTCGCCTGTCTTGAGGTGCTTGGTGTAGCCCAACTCTTCAGCAACCGTTAAAATACGGTGTCTGGTTTCTTCTGTAACAGATAGGCTCTGGTCGCGGTTGAGGACACGGGATACGGTCGCGATAGAGACAGAGGCTAGCTGTGCAATGTCTTTTAAGGTAGCCATAAAACCTCCTTCTTTTAGCTTAGTATATCATATTTTTCTGCTTTTTACTGATAGTTTAGTAAAAGTTTAGTAAAAAGGATTGACCTTGGGAAATCCCTTGGATACAATAGAAGAAAACGATTACACGTTAAGATGATACTCAATGAAAATCAAAAAGCAAACTAGGAAGCTAGCCGCAGGCTGCTCAAAGCACTGCTTTGAGGTTGTAGATAAGACTGACGAAGTCAGTTACATATATCTACGGCAAGGCAATGCCGACGTAGTTTGAAGAGATTTTCGAAGAGTATGACTTAACGAACAGTCAAAGGAGAATTTATATGACACAACATCTTACTGCAGAAGCCCTTCGCAAAGACTTTCTTGCTGTTTTTGGTCAAGAAGCAGACCAAACCTTCTTTTCACCAGGTCGCATCAATTTGATTGGTGAACACACGGACTATAATGGTGGACATGTATTTCCAGCAGCCATTTCCTTAGGAACATACGGCGCAGCTCGCAAGCGTGACGACCAAGTCTTGCGTTTCTACTCAGCCAACTTTGAGGACAAGGGCATTATCGAAGTGCTTAGCGGATCTCAAGTTTGAAAAAGAGCATAACTGGACCAACTATCCAAAAGGAGTTCTTCATTTCTTGCAAGAAGCTGGGCATGTGATTGACAAAGGGTTTGATTTTTATGTCTATGGTAATATCCCAAATGGTGCTGGCCTGTCTTCGTCAGCGTCATTGGAACTTTTGACAGGGGTCGTGGCTGAGCATCTCTTTGATTTAAAACTAGAGCGTCTCGATTTGGTTAAAATTGGAAAACAAACAGAAAACAACTTTATCGGAGTAAACTCTGGTATCATGGACCAGTTTGCTATCGGTATGGGGGCTGACCAACGTGCTATTTACCTAGATACCAACACTTTAGAATACGACTTGGTGCCACTTGATTTGAAGGACAATGTTGTTGTCATCATGAATACCAATAAACGTCGTGAATTGGCGGACTCTAAATACAATGAACGCCGTGCTGAGTGTGAAAAAGCAGTGGAAGAATTGCAAGTTGCTTTGGATATTCAGACCTTGGGTGAATTGGACGAGTGGGCCTTTGACCAATACAGCTATCTGATTAAAGATGAAAATCGTTTGAAACGTGCTCGTCACGCCGTTCTTGAAAACCAACGTACCCTCAAAGCTCAAGCAGCCCTTCAAGCAGGTGATTTGGAAACATTTGGTCGCTTGATGAATGCTTCTCATGTCTCTCTGGAGCATGACTATGAAGTAACTGGTCTGGAATTGGATACCCTTGTTCACACAGCTTGGGCGCAAGAAGGTGTTCTCGGTGCTCGTATGACAGGGGCTGGTTTTGGCGGATGTGCCATTGCCTTGGTTCAAAAAGATACTGTTGAGTCCTTTAAGGAAGCTGTAGGCAAACACTACGAGGAAGTCGTTGGATACGCTCCAAGCTTCTATATCGCTGAAGTTGCAGGTGGCACTCGCGTCCTTGACTAGTCAAAAGGAGGCTCTATAGTGACCTTAGTAGATAAATTTGTAACACATGTCATTTCTGAAAGTTCATTTGAGGAAATGGATCGAATCTACCTAACCAATCGTGTTTTGGCTCGAGTGGGAGATGGTGTTTTGGAAGTTGAGACCAATCTAGATAAGTTGATTGATCTTAAGGACCAGCTGGTTGAGGAAGCCGTTCGATTAGAGACAATTGAGGATAGTCAGACTGCGCGTGAAATCCTCGGTGCTGAATTGATGGATTTGGTGACTCCTTGTCCCAGTCAGGTTAATCGTGACTTTTGGGCAACCTATGCCCACTCTCCTGAGCAAGCGATAGCAGATTTTTACCAACTTAGTCAGAAAAATGACTACATCAAACTCAAGGCCATTGCTAGAAATATCGCTTATCGTGTTCCATCTGACTACGGAGAGCTTGAGATTACCATCAATCTCTCTAAGCCTGAAAAAGATCCGAAAGAGATTGCAGCAGCCAAGTTGGTCAAGTCTAGTAACTATCCTCAGTGTCAGCTTTGTATGGAAAATGAAGGCTACCATGGTCGTGTCAACCATCCAGCTAGAAGCAATCATCGTATTATCCGTTTTGACATTTCTGGGCAGGAGTGGGGCTTCCAGTATTCGCCTTATGCGTACTTTAATGAGCACTGTATTTTCCTAGATAGCCAACATCGTCCTATGGCTATTAGTCGCCAAAGTTTTGAGCGTTTGTTAGCAATCGTAGAGCAGTTTCCAGGCTATTTTGCGGGTTCAAATGCGGACTTACCGATTGTGGGGGGGCTCTATTCTAACCCATGACCACTATCAGGGAGGCCGTCACGTATTTCCTATGGAATTGGCTCCCTTGCAAAAGACTTTCTCTTTTACTGGTTTTGAGCAGATCAAAGCAGGGATTGTCAAGTGGCCCATGTCAGTGCTACGCTTGACTTCGAATTCCAAAGAAGATTTGATCAACTTGGCTGATAAGATTTTGCAGGAATGGCGTCGGTACTCAGATCCAAGTGTACAGGTCTTGGCAGAAAGCAATGGAACACTACATCACACTATCACACCGATAGCCCGTAAACGAGATGGACAGTTTGAGTTAGACTTGGTTTTACGGGACAATCAAACATCTCCAGAGCATCCTGACGGCATCTATCATCCCCACAAGGATGTCCAACATATCAAGAAGGAAAATATCGGCTTGATTGAGGTCATGGGCTTGGCTATCTTGCCACCTCGTTTGAAATCAGAAGTGGAGCAAGTCGCCAGCTATCTAGTTGGAGAAGGGGATACAGTTGCCTCTTATCATCAGGAATGGGCAGACCAGCTCAAAGCCAAATATCCAGACCTAGCGGATAAAGAAAAAGCCCTTGAAATCGTCAAGGACTCTGTTGGTGCTATCTTTGCGCGTGTACTTGAGGATGCAGGAGTCTATAAGCAGACAGAACAAGGACAGGCAGCCTTTATGCGCTTTGTAGAACAGGTCGGAATTTTGCCAGACTAGGAGCTTTCTCCTTGCACAGTCCTATAAAAAGTAGTATCATAGTGTCGTTTGAAATATCAGGAGGAAACGATGAAAGATTTTCATTTTGACGCTATATCTGCCTTTGAAAATTACGAAATAGAGAAAATGAGAGATGGTCACGTTGTGGTGACGACCAAAGTAGTGGACTCGTCGCTCAACTACTATGGCAATGCCCATGGCGGCTATCTCTTTACCCTTTGTGACCAGATTAGTGGTTTGGTGGTTATCTCGCTGGGGCTTGATGGAGTGACACTACAATCTTCTATCAACTATCTCAAGGCAGGAAAACTTGACGATGTGCTGACCATTAAAGGGGAATGTGTCCATCAAGGTCGCACAACCTGTGTCGTGGATGTTGATATCACCAATCAAGAAGGCAGAAATGTTTGTAAAGCCACCTTTACCATGTTTGTCACAGGCCAACGGTCAGAAGACAGACAGGTGAGGATATAGATAAACAAAAAAGAGGCTCGCACCTCTTTTTCTTATTTCTTTTTATGATTTAATACGGCATTGAGGACAATGGCGAGTAGGCTGGCTACGACGATTCCGTTTGAGAAGAACATTTGGAAGGCTGTCGGCATGCTGACAAATAGATTACTGTTGTTGAGTCCGACACCTGCAGCGATTGAAACTGCTGCAATAAGGAAGTTGTGTTCATTGTTAGCAAAGTCAACACGAGCGAGGATTTGCATCCCTTGAATCGATACAAAACCAAACATCACCAGCATGGCACCACCGAGGACAGGGCTTGGAATGATTTGGGCAAGGGCGCCAAACTTAGGAAGGAGTCCAAGGAGAACGAGGAAACCAGCTGCGTAGTAGATTGGCAGGCGTTTCTTGATACCTGACAATTTAACCAAACCAACGTTTTGTGAAAATCCTGTGTAAGGGAAGGTGTTAAAGATTCCTCCGAGAAGTACAGCCAAGCCTTCTGCGCGGTAACCGTTACGCAGGCGCGTGCTGTCGATTGGATCCTTTGTGATATCAGACAAGGCCAGATAAACACCAGTAGATTCAACCATAGAAACTGTTGCGATGATACACATCATGACAATAGATGAGATTTCAAAGGTTGGCATCCCAAAGTAGAGTGGAGTTGGGACATGGACAAGTGGTGCTGCTGCAACAGGAGAGAAGTCAACCAAGCCCATGCTAGCAGCAATAGCAGTTCCAACAACTAGACCAATCAAAATGGAGATAGACTTGATAAATCCTTTGGTAAAGATGTTGATCAAGAGGATAATCAGAACGGTAATAGCTGCAAGCAAGAGACTTTGACCAGTTGGCTCTGGAACGTTATTTCCCATATTTCCAATAGCGACAGGAATCAAGGTTAAACCAATCGTGGTAATAACAGAACCTGTTACGATAGATGGGAAGAGATTGGCCACTTTTGAGAAGATTCCTGAAACAAGAACCACGTAAATCCCTGATGCGATCAGGGCACCAAACATAGCACCACTACCATGGCTTTGCCCAATCATAATCAAGGGAGCAACTGATTGGAAGGCAACTCCGAGAACGACTGGGAGTCCAATCCCAAAGTATTTGTTGAGTTGGAGTTGAAGGAAGGTTGCCACTCCACACATGAAGATATCTGTGGAAATCAAGTAGGTCAATTGTTCAGTTGAGTAACCTAGAGCTGTCGCAATCATGATGGGAACCAGGATAGATCCTGAGTACATGGCTAGTAAGTGTTGCAAGCCAAGAACGGCTGCTTGCGAGTGTTTTTCTTGAGTTTGCATTAGAGATCTGCCTCCTTAAAAATAACTTGACCATTTTCAAAACGATCCAAACGAGCGAGTGATAGTACAGGGTAGCCTGCTTTTTCAAGCAAATCACGACCATCTTGGAAGGATTTTTCAATCACGATACCGATAGCTTCGACTTTGGCACCGGCTTGTTCGATGATTTGAATCAAGCCTTTGGCAGCTTGTCCATTGGCTAGGAAATCATCGATAATCAAGACCTTGTCCTCTGGTGAGAGGAATTTTCCTGCGATAGAAACCGTGCTGGTCACTTGTTTGGTAAAGGAGTAAACCTCAGCAGTCAAGATGCCTTCGTTCATAGTGATGTTTTTAGCCTTTTTGGCAAAAATCATGGGAACGTTTAAGGCTTCAGCTGTAAAAACGGCTGGGGCAATACCTGACGCTTCAATGGTTACGACCTTGGTAATGCCAGCAGACGCGAATTTTTCCGTAAAAACCTTACCAATCTCTCTCATCAAGTTAAAGTCAACTTGGTGGGTTAAAAAGGAATCCACCTTGAGGATGTTGTCACCCAAGATATGCCCATCCTTGAGGATGCGCTCTTCTAATAATTTCATAAGACCTCCTAAAGTCTAAAAGCCAATCCATTTTCTTGTGCCAGATTTCTATCCAGTAAAACTGATAGAAAAAGGACCTACTTAATCTCTAAGTAAGTCCCCAAAATAGGCATGGCAAAAACGACCATACCTCACTGCTAACTTACTTATTGTTAGGTGTTCCGGCACCTTGTAGAAACGTCGTGCCAATTCACGACATAAACAAGTAAAATGATATTCAATTTTAAATAGGCTTGAGCCAATGTTTTTATTTTACACTAAATAATTTTAGAAATCAAATATTTTGTTAGGATTTAGATAAAAAAAGCGAACGAATAAAAACCTACAACATAATACAGTATTGTAGGTTTCTATTATTTTATTCACTAAATCTTAAAAAATAACCATCAGGATCCAAAATCGCAAATTCATGGGGATAAATAAAACTATCTCCCACTCGAAATTCTCTTTTTGTCAGGGGACGATGGATGGGATAGTCAGCTTCCAGCAGTTTTTGGTGGAGCTGAGGAACATTCTCAATGCCAAAGGAAATATTGACACCACGCCCGAAAGGATAAGTCAGCTGAGCTAATTCTTCTGCATCGCCTTCTTCTAACATGAGTTGGCAGTCTTCAAGGGAGAGGAAGAGAAATTTCTCCTCGGGGCGTTCGTATTCGACAGAGAAGCCCAGCAAGTCGCAGTAGAAGTAGCGCGACTTTTCGATGTTGGATACCACAAATTCGGGGATGACAGCTTGATAGTCCATTAGCTTTCTCCTTAGAGTTCAATCTCCATGACAATCGGTGTATGGTCTTGGCGAGCACCTGAGTCAATCATGTCAGACTTGGTAACCTTATCTGCTACACGGTTACTTGTGAGCCAGTAGTCGATTCTCCATCCTGTATTGTTGATTTTTGAAGTCTTGCTGCGTTGTGCCCACCAAGTGTAACGTTCTGGAACATCGCCGTGAACATGACGGAAGGTGTCGGTGAATCCAGTTGCCAAGAGATTGGTAAATCCAGCACGTTCCTCGTCGGTAAATCCTGGGGAACGGCGGTTGCTGGCAGGATTTGCAAGGTCGATTTCCTTGTGGGCTACGTTGTAGTCACCGGTCGCAAGGACTGGTTTTTCTTTGTCTAGTTCAGCCAAGTATTCAGCATATTTGACATCCCATACTTGACGTTCTTCCAAGCGTTTGAGACCGTCGCCAGCATTTGGTGTGTATACTTGGGTCACGAAAAATGTATCAAATTCCAAGGTGATGATGCGACCTTCCAAGTCCATAGTAGAAGGAGCACCGATTTCTGGGAAAGTGACAGTAGGTGTAAGTTCTTTCTTATAGAGGAACATGGTTCCAGCATAGCCTTTACGGGCAGGCTCTTGGGAAGAGCGCCACGTGTTTTCGTAGCCTGGGAATAGTTCTTCTAAAATTTCCAAGTGTTTCTTTGTAGGCCCCTTGGCAGAAAGCTTGGTTTCTTGGATAGCGATGATATCAGCATTTTCAGTGACCAAGGTTTGTAGGACTTCTTGGGACAATTTGGCACGAGCTGAGTCACTAGTTAGGGCAGCATTGAGGGAATCAATATTCCATGAGATCAGTTTCATAAAGTTACCTTTTTCATTCAGATTATAGATTTTATTATACCAAAAAAAGGTCTATTTCCCCAACGTATAGTTTGAAAAATCACTCTTTAGACTTTATCCTGAGAAAATAAAATTTCCCTAAACTATTTAGAAAAAAAATCTAAATAGTTCTTGTATTTAGAATAGAAAGGTGTATAATGTTATTTAGAAAAACATCTAAATAGAAAGTGAAGTTACATATATGTCAAATAAGAGAACAATCCTTCTTTTTGTGGTCTTGGCTTATGCTCTTGCTTGGATAATATGGTTGGCACTATGGCTAAGTGGTGTTGGTCTAAATTCTCCATTGAGTCAACTTGCTAGTATTGTAGCCATGTGGATGCCTGCGCTTGCAGTCTTTATTTTAGGGAAAATTACGAATCAACCTAGTGGAATCAAATCTAAATTAGTCGTGAATCTCAAGAGCAACTGGCGCTTTTACTTACTAGCTATCTGGTTACCAGCAGTCATCAGTTTTTTAGGAGCAGGACTTTATTTTCTTGTATTTCCTAGCAATTTCAGCCTTGGTTTTGAATCTATTCAAGCCATCTTACAAGAAAAAGGAGTCCTTCAATCACCTATTCCCTTATCTTCCTTGGCCTTGATTCAAATCCTAGCTAGTTTGACCTATGCTCCTTTTCTTAATAGTTTCTTTGCATTGGGAGAGGAAATTGGTTGGCGTGGCTATCTTTACCCAGCTTTAAGAGGACGCTTTTCATTAGTCCAGACCCATGTCTTGGTTGGTCTCATTTGGAGTCTTTGGCATTTACCAATCAATTTGCAAGGCTATAATTATGGACTGACTTATTTTGCTTATCCCGTTTTGGGAGTTGTTGCTATGTTTCTATCTTGTTTTAGCCTAGGAATATTGTTGAGCTGGTTGTTGGAAAAGACAGGTTCTATCTGGGCTTCTGCCCTATTTCATGGGGCAATCAATGCAACTGCAGGTATTGGGTTACTCTTTCAATTACCAGGAGAAAAAGTTTCAAGCCTCTTGATTTTAGGGCCATCACCGACTGGAATGCTATCAGTTCTACCTTGCTTATTCCTAGCCCTACTAATATTACAAAGGGAAAGGAGTCATTATGAGTTTTGCAAATAGTTTTAAAGCCTTATCTCATCCAGTTAGGAGAGAGATTTTAAATTTACTCAAAGCAGGTAGATTATCTGCAGGAGAAATTGCCAGTCAATTTGAGTTGACTAGTGCAACTATTTCACACCATCTCACGATTTGAAAGCAGCGGATTTGATTCATGAAATGAAAGAAAAAAACTTTATTTATTATGAGTTAAATACATCGGTTTTAGAGGATATAATGGTTTGGTTAGCAGATCTGAAAGGAGATCATTTTGATGAAGATAAAAATCAATAAGAAATTGGTATTATTTACGAGCATTCTCATCCTACTACCTTCCCTTGTAGGTTGTGTTTTCTGGAATCAATTACCAGAGGAGATACCCACTCATTTTAATCTACTGGGTCAAGCAGATGGCTACAATCATAAAATGTTTGCTATCTTTGGATTACCTACTCTCATGCTTTTGATGCATTGGTTGCTTCTATTTTTAATGATTAAGGATCTTAAATCTAGCAATATCAGTTCAAAAATACAACTTTTGATTTACTGGATTATTCCTTTTGTATCTTGTCTATCAATGATTTCTATATACGGAGAATCTTTGGGTTATTCCATGATGAGTGGGCTACTAGCTCAGATTTTTATGGGAGTCGTGATGATCGTAATTGGAAATTATCTACCAAAAACACACCGAAATTATATAATCGGTATTCGACTACCGTGGACCTTGGAGAATGATGAAAACTGGAGAAAAACGCATCGCCTAGCTGGAAAAATTTGGGTATTAGGAGGATTGTTATTGTTTCTAAATTCCTTTGTGCAACTATATGTTTACTGGGTATTCTTCTTGACACTTTTCTTTGTAGTGATAATTCCTAGTGTCTATTCTTATCAATTATCAAAATCAGAATCTTGAAATAGTTACTGGAGTCATTAGTTTGAGAAGTTGGTCTGATATGTCTATTTCCCCAACGTATGGTTTGAAAAATCACCCTCTTTCGTTTATAATGAAGAATGATTTTATGAAAAGGCGTGAAAATAAATGAAATTTTACTCATATGACTATGTGCTTAGCCAAATCAGTCAACAAAATGCCATCATGATTGGCTTTGGAATTGTTCTCCTAGCTATCACAGGATTTTTTGCTTTTAAGGCCTATCGAGATAAAAAGGGGACTAAGTTTCGGGAATTGGTCATGATTTTGGCCCTGACTTTGGTAGCCATGCTTTTGGTGACAATTTCAAAATACCAGACCAATCAAGCCTCAAACAACCAATTTCAAACTTCCCTTCATTTCATAGAGGTCGTTTCCAAAGACTTGGGAGTGGATAAATCAGAAGTCTATGTCAATACTTCTGCAGCCACTGATGGAGCGCTTGTCAAGGTAGGTTCAAATGTCTATCGTGCCATGAACGGGAGCCAACCAGACAAGTATCTTTTAGAGAAATTAGAATTGCATCAAACAGACGCTATTGAATTGGTGGAGGTAAACAAATGACACTCAATTATATGGAAATTTTAATCAAACTGGCCTTGGGGCTCTTCTCGCTTGTTTTTGTTATCAATGTGACAGGAAAGGGGAACCTAGCACCTAACTCTGCGACAGACCAAATTCAGAACTATGTTCTCGGTGGTATCATCGGTGGGGTGATTTACAATAGTTCTATTAGCATCCTCCAGTATGCAGTGATTTTGATGATGTGGACGATTTTGGTCTTGACCCTCAAGTGGCTCAATAACAATGTTCGTTTTGTCAAACGCTTGATTGATGGAAAACCGACTCTCCTCATCAAAAATGGGCAGATTGACCCAGAAGCCTGTCGTTCAGTTGGTTTGTCTGCAGCGGATGTAGCCCTCAAGCTTCGTAGTCAAGGGATTTCCAGATGAAGCAGGTCAAATGCGCTGTGCAGGAGCAAAATGGTCAACTCATCGTGGTCCAAATGGGAGATGAAAATCCTAAGTATCCAGTTGTGACTGACGGTGTGATCCAAGTCGATGTCTTGGAATCAATTGGCCGTAGCGAAGAGTGGCTGATTGATAATCTCAGAAAACAAGGACATGAAAATGTTGCCAATATCTTTATCGCTGAGTATGACAAGGGTGCGGTGACAGTCGTAACCTATGAATAAGAAGAACCTGGGGCCTTGGCCTCAGGTTTCCATTTGCAATCAGAAAGGGATTTTATGTCCATTATTCAAAAACTTTGGTGGTTTTTCAAGTTAGAAAAGCGCCGTTATTTAGTCGGGATTGTGGCCTTGGTCTTGGTTTCCGTCCTCAACCTCATCCCACCTATGGTTATGGGGCGGGTCATTGATGCCATCACATCGGGACAATTAAGCCAGCAGGACCTCCTTCTTGACCTATTTTATTTGCTTCTTGCAGCCTTTGGGATGTATTATCTGCGCTATGTTTGGCGTATGTATATCCTTGGAACTTCCTATCGTTTGGGGCAGATTATGCGGTCTCGCTTGTTTGAGCATTTCACAAAAATGTCTCCAGCCTTTTATCAGACCTATCGGACGGGGGATTTGATGGCACACGCAACCAATGATATCAATGCCTTGACTCGTCTAGCAGGAGGCGGTGTTATGTCTGCGGTGGATGCTTCTATCACGGCTCTAGTGACTTTGCTGACCATGCTTTTTAGCATTTCCTGGCAGATGACTCTGGTTGCCATTTTGCCCTTGCCTTTCATGGCTTATGCGACCAGTCGTTTAGGGAGAAAGACTCATAAGGCCTTTGGCGAATCTCAAGCGGCCTTTTCGGAACTCAATAACAAGGTACAGGAGTCTGTATCAGGTATCAAAGTGACCAAATCTTTCGGTTATCAGGCGGACGAGTTGAAGTCCTTTCAGGCAGTCAATGAATTAACCTTCCAAAAGAACCTGCAAACCATGAAATACGATAGTCTCTTTGACCCCATGGTTCTCTTGTTTGTTGGTTCCTCCTATGTTTTAACCCTCTTGGTCGGCTCCTTGATGGTTCAGGAAGGGCAAATCACGGTTGGAAATCTGGTCACCTTCATCAGCTACTTGGATATGCTGGTTTGGCCTCTTATGGCCATCGGTTTCCTTTTTAATATCACTCAGCGAGGAAAGGTGTCCTACCAGCGGATTGAGGAACTTTTGTCTCAGGAATCACCTGTACAAGACCCTGAGTTTCCTTTGGATGGCATTGAAAATGGGTGCTTGGAGTATGCTGTAGACAGTTTTGCATTTGAAAATGAGGAAACACTGACGGATATTCACTTTAGTTTGGAAAAAGGGCAAACACTGGGTCTGGTTGGACAAACAGGCTCTGGAAAGACAACTCTAATTAAGCTCCTCTTGCGTGAATACGATGTGGACAAGGGAGCCATTTATCTAAATGGTCATGACATTCGTGATTATAGACTAGCTGACCTACGAAGTTTGATGGGATACGTTCCACAGGACCAATTTCTTTTTGCTAGTTCTATCTTAGAGAATATTCGCTTTGGAAATCCCGACCTACCTTTCTCAGCAGTAGAAGAAGCGACTCAGTTGGCTCAAGTCTATCAAGACATTCAAGCCATGCCTGAGGGATTTGATACAGTTATCGGGGAAAAAGGTGTTAGTCTATCTGGTGGACAAAAGCAACGTCTGGCTATGAGTCGGGCTATGATTTTAAATCCTGATATCTTAATTTTAGATGATTCCTTGTCAGCAGTGGATGCTAAGACAGAGTTCGCAATCATCGATAATCTCAAGGAAACTCGCAAAGATAAAACGACCATCATCACTGCCCATCGTCTCAGTGCAGTTGTTCATGCAGATTTAATTTTGGTCATGCAGGATGGTCGCATCATTGAACGAGGTAGGCATGAAGATTTACTAGCCTTGGATGGTTGGTACGCCCAAACCTACCAGTCTCAACAGTTAGAAATGAAAGGAGAAGAAGATGCGCAATAAACAAGCACAATGGGCTGTATTGAAACGCTTGTTGTCCTATCTCAAGCCTTATGGTCTCCTAACCTTTTTAGCCTTAGCCTTTCTCCTTGCGACGACTGTTATCAAGAGTATCATCCCCTTGGTAGCTTCGCACTTTATCGACCAGTATCTAAACAATCTCAATCAGCTTGCTGTTACAGTCTTGCTAGCCTACTATGGACTCTATATCCTTCAAACCAGCGTTCAATATGTAGGGAATCTCCTCTTTGCTCGCGTGTCCTACAGCATCGTTAGAGATATTCGACGTGATGCCTTTGCCAATATGGAGAAGCTAGGCATGTCTTATTTTGATAAAATACCTGCAGGTTCCATTGTTTCGCGTTTGACCAATGATACTGAGACTATTAGTGATATGTTTTCGGGGATCTTATCTAGCTTTGTCTCAGCAGTCTTTATCTTTGTGACAACTCTTTATACCATGCTTGTTTTGGATTATCGTCTGACAGCTTTAGTATTGCTCTTTCTACCTTTGATTTTCCTTTTGGTCAATCTCTACCGTAAAAAATCGGTCAGGGTTATTGAAAAAACCAGAAGTCTCTTATCAGATATTAACAGTAAGCTGGCAGAAAATATCGAAGGGATTCGCATCATTCAAGCCTTTAACCAAGAAAAGCGCCTGCAAGAAGAGTTTGATGAGATAAACCAGGAACACCTGGTCTACGCCAACCGTTCGGTAGCTCTGGATTCCCTCTTTTTACGCCCGGCCATGAGTTTACTGAAGCTATTGGGCTATGCAGTTTTGGTGGCTTACTTTGGCTATCGTGGTCTCTATCTAGGCATAACAGCAGGAACTATGTATGCTTTTATCCAGTACATCAATCGCCTCTTTGATCCCCTCATCGAGGTAACGCAAAACTTTTCTACCCTTCAAACATCCATGGTGTCAGCAGGTCGTGTCTTTGCCTTGATTGATGAGAGGACCTATGAGCCTCTTCAGAAAGATGGCCAGGCCAAGGTCCGAGAAGGCAATATTCGTTTTGAACATGTATGCTTCTCTTATGATGGGAAACACCCGATTCTTGATGACATTTCTTTCTCTGTTAATAAGGGTGAAACCATTGCCTTTGTGGGTCATACTGGTTCAGGGAAATCATCTATTATCAATGTTCTCATGCGCTTTTATGAATTCCAGTCAGGGCGAGTTCTCTTGGATGATGTGGATATCCAGGACTATAGTCAGGAAGAACTGAGAAAAAATATCGGTCTGGTCCTACAGGAACCCTTCCTCTACCATGGAACCATCAAGTCCAATATCGCCATGTACCAAGATATCAGCGATGACCAGGTTAAGGCTGCAGCAGAATTTGTCGATGCAGATTCTTTCATTCAGGACCTTCCTTTAGGTTATGATGCTCCTGTATCTGAGCGTGGTTCGAGTTTTTCAACTGGTCAACGTCAACTTCTTGCCTTTGCCAGAACTGTTGCCAGTCAACCTAAAATCCTGATTTTGGATGAAGCGACAGCCAATATCGACTCTGAGACAGAAAGTTTGGTTCAAGCTTCTCTGGCTAAGATGAGACAGGGGCGGACAACCATTGCCATTGCTCATCGTCTTTCTACCATTCAAGACGCTAACTGTATCTATGTCCTTGATAAGGGACGCATCATTGAGAGTGGAACCCATGAGGAACTCTTGGCCTTGGGAGGAACCTATCACAAGATGTATAGTTTGCAGGCAGGGGCCATGGCCTAACACTCGTTGATTTTCATTGAGTGTAAGAAGGAAATCCTTCAAATTACAGATTTCTTTTACCGCCTTTTCCATTTTGTGGTATAATGAAAAATGTTGACAGATAGTATAATAAAAACAAAGGAGAAACAGCATGCTGAAATGGGAAGACTTGCCCGTGGAAATGAAATCAAGCGAGGTTGAGTCTTACTACCAGCTTGTCTCTAAAAGGAAGGGTTCGCTGATTTTCAAGCGTTGCTTGGACTGGATTTTGGCCTTGGTCTTGTTAATTTTGACTTCTCCAGTCTTTCTGATCTTGAGCATTTGGATCAAGTTGGATAGCAAGGGGCCTGTTATTTACAAACAAGAGCGCGTGACCCAGTACAACCGATCTTTCAAGATTTGGAAGTTTCGTACTATGGTGACGGATGCGGATAAAAAGGCAGTCTAGTGACTTCTGCTAACGATAGCCGCATTACCAAGGTTGGAAATTTCATCCGACGTGTGCGCTTGGATGAACTGCCTCAGTTGGTTAATGTTCTTAAAGGCGAGATGTCCTTTGTCGGGACCCGTCCTGAAGTGCCACGTTACACAGAGCAGTACAGCCCTGAAATGATGGCGACCTTGCTTTTGCCAGCAGGGATTACCTCTCCAGCCAGCATCAACTACAAGGATGAGGACACCATCATCAGTCAAATGACCGAAAAAGGCCTATCAGTTGACCAAGCCTATGTAGAGCATGTTCTTCCTGAAAAGATGCGCTATAACCTCGCCTATCTCCGAGAATTTAGTTTCCTTGGAGACATCAAAATCATGTTTCAAACCGTGTTTGAAGTGTTAAAATAAAGTAGTCATGAGAAAATGAGTACAGACAAAAGGAGCAAATCAATGCCAAATTACAATATTCCATTTTCACCACCCGATATTACAGAAGCAGAAATTGCTGAAGTAGCGGATACCCTGCGTTCTGGTTGGATTACAACAGGTCCTAAGACAAAAGAACTGGAGCGCCGCTTGTCCCAATACACACAGACGCCCAAGACTGTCTGTCTTAACTCTGCGACTGCCGCTCTTGAGTTGATTTTACGCGTTTTGGAAGTGGGACCTGGTGATGAAGTCATTGTTCCAGCCATGACCTATACAGCTTCATGTAGTGTTATCACTCACGTAGGAGCAACACCTGTCATGGTAGATATCCAAGCAGATACTTTTGAGATGGACTATGACTACTGGAGCAAGCCATTACTGAAAAGACTAAGGTGATTATTCCTGTTGAGCTTGCAGGGATTGTTTGCGACTATGATCGTTTGCTCCAAGTCGTGGAGAAAAAACGTGACCTCTTTACTGCTTCAAGCAAGTGGCAAAAAGCCTTTAACCGTATTGTGATTGTTTCTGATAGTGCCCATGCTTTGGGATCTACTTATAAAGGACAACCAGCTGGTTCTATCGCTGACTTTACTTCCTTCTCATTCCACGCCGTTAAGAACTTTACAACGGCAGAGGGTGGAAGTGCCACTTGGAAAGCTAATCCAGCGATTGATGACGAAGAGATGTACAAGGAATTCCAAATTCTTTCCCTTCACGGTCAAACAAAAGATGCCCTAGCTAAGATGCAACTGGGGTCATGGGAATACGATATCGTAACACCAGCCTACAAGTGCAATATGACAGATATCATGGCTTCACTTGGCTTGGTACAGTTGGACCGTTATCCAAGTTTGTTGCAACGTCGTAAGGACATTGTGGACCGCTATGATCGTGGTTTTGCTGGTTCTCGCATCCATCCATTAGCTCATGTGACTGACACAGTTGAATCATGTCGCCACCTCTACATCACCCATGTAGAAGGAGCAAGCTTAGAAGAACGCAATCTCATCATCCAAGAATTGGCCAAAGCAGGAATTGCAAGTAACGTCCACTACAAACCACTTCCTCTTTTGACAGCCTATAAGAATCTTGGTTTTGATATGGTCAACTATCCTAAGGCCTATGCCTTCTTTGAAAATGAAATTACGCTTCCTCTTCACACTAAATTAAGCGATGAAGAAGTGGACTATATCATTGAGACTTTCAAAACAGTTTCTGAAAAAGTGCTAGCTTTATCAAAAAAATCGTAAAAAAGTCTTGACAAAGAAAAAACAAAGTATTAAAATAAATTCAACAAATCAGAAAAGTAACTATTTTTGATCTTCAGGGAGCCTGTGGTGATTGTGAACAGGTGGTTGAAAGTAGTGAAAGTGGGCTGATTTTAAAAATGAATTTGAAACAATGAAAATTCGGTGTGCACACCTTACAGTGCAACTTGTTGTTAGACAAGGCAGAGATGTAAAGGGGAATAGTCCCTTTATAATTGAGGTGGCACCGCGTTACCAACGCCCTCACACGGAGTTTAATTCCGTGTGTGGGCTTTTTCATATTTTGGAACAATGGAAAAGAGGAAAAATTTATGACAACAAAAGGATATTTTGGACAATTTGGTGGTAGTTTTGTACCAGAATCAATTCAGGTTTTACTAGATGAATTGGAAGTGACTTTTGAAAAATACAAGGATGATCCAGAGTTTTTAGCTGAGTTTCGTCATTACTTGAAGGATTATTCAGGTCGCGAAACACCACTCTATTTTGCAGAAAGTTTGACAGAGCACCTAGGTGGGGCTAAGATTTATCTCAAGCGCGAAGACCTGAATCACCTTGGTTCTCACAAGCTTAACAACGTTTTAGGTCAAATTCTTTTGGCAAAACGTATGGGTAAAAAACGTGTGATTGCTGAAACAGGAGCTGGTCAGCACGGTGTTGCGACAGCTGCAGCGGCAGCCAAATTTGGTATGGCATGTGATGTCTACATGGGGGCAGAAGATGTGGAGCGTCAACGTCTCAATGTCTTCCGCATGGAGATGATGGGAGCAACTGTTCACGCAGTTGAAACTGGAACACGTACTCTGAAGGATGCGGTTGATGCAGCCTTTGGAGCATGGATGAATGACCTTGAAGCCTTCTACGTTTTAGGATCTGCTGTAGGTCCTCACCCTTATCCTACCATTGTTCATGAATTCCAAAAAGTCATCAGTGAAGAATCACGTCGTCAAATCTTGGAAAAAGAAGGACGACTGCCAGACTACGTCATTGCCTGTGTGGGCGGTGGTTCCAATGCCATCGGTGCTTTTTCACAGTATGTGGCTGATGAAGAAGTCAAATTGGTTGGGGTCGAAGCTGCTGGTCACGGACTTGATACAGACAAGCACGCAGCTACTATGACAAAAGGTAGTATTGGAATTGTCGACGGTATGAAGACCTATGCAGTCTTTAAGGAAGATGGAGAGCTGGCTCCAGTTTACTCTATCTCAGCTGGTTTAGACTATCCAGGGGTTGGCCCAGAACACGCCTACTTCAAAGACTCAGGTCGCGTGGAATATGTGGCTGCGACGGATGAAGAAGCGGTTCAAGCCTTGCTTTTATTAAGTAAAACAGAAGGAATCATCCCTGCGATCGAAAGTTCACACGCTATCGCTGAAGCAGTCAAACGTGCGCCGAAACTAAGTAAAGATGAGATTATCATCATCAATGTCTCAGGTCGTGGAGACAAAGACGTAGCTGCGATTGCAGACTACCTAGAAGCTAAAAAATAAAAGATGGAAAAATTACAGTCCTTTCTCTCACAGAGAGCTTGTGGTTGCTGGAAACAAGCAGAGAAAGCTGTAAGGTTGGGTCCATTTGAAACAAGAGAAGAAAACATAATTCTCAAGGGAGTGCCCTTTATTGCACAGCCTGTTACAGGAAGTATCTGAGACAGGAATGAGAGATAGGAGAAATCCTATAATTGAGGTGGCACCGCGAATTTCGTCCTCACGCAAATTATTTTGCGTGGGGATTTTTATATATTTATTATAGGTATAGCTATTCAGTTTTAAATTATTTTTCATCACTAAATTGACTGCTACAAAAAAATTTGCGAACGAAGTGAGATTTTAAAAGATATTTCCCGCCATAGTGGTATTCTAGAGAAGCAAAGATGCTTCTCTAGAACGGAATTTTTGAGAGTAAAATAGTTTGGGGAACTATTTTAGCCTGAGCCTAGAAATGAATGAGCGAGGAGCTCAAAAATTAGGTCTTTCATTTCATGGATTTCTAAAATCATCCACTGGATAATTTTACCTCCCGTCCGCACTATTTAAGGGAAATAGAAAAAAGATAATAAATTAAGACTAAAAGTCTATAAAGAAAAGAATCGAAAGGGAAATTACAATGGAACGAATCATTCATGGAGATGTCTTATCGCCAATTTTGGCTTATATGCGCTTAAAGGGGCAACACAAGGTCATACTTGAAAGTATTCCGAGAGACAAGGAAACAGCTCGTTTTTCTATCCTAGCCTATAATCCAGTTTTTGAGATTAAGTTTGAAAATGGAGTTCTTTATCAAAATGGGCAAGTGATTGATCGTGATCCCTTGGATTTCCTTTATGAAGTGACCCATAAGAGCCAACACCACTCAGACCTACCTTTTGGTGGGGGAGCTATTGGTTTTGTTGGTTACGATATGATTTCTCTCTATGAAGAAATTGGCCAAATCCCTGAAGATACAATTGGGACGCCAGACATGCATTTCTTTGTCTATGAGAGCTACATGGTCTTTGACCATAAGAAGGAAAAAATCCATGTCATCGAAGATGCTCTCTATAGTGAGCGTAGCTTAGAAGACTTGGAAAAAGCCTTGAACCAAGTACTTACGGAATTACGCATTCCTGCACCAAATGAATTTGAAGACTTGGATTTATCTCCGTTGGACTATACTCCCCATATCGCTCCTCATAAGTTTGAGGAAATGGTGGAAACAGCTCGTGACTTGATTCGAAATGGAGATATGTTCCAGTGCGTTCTCAGTCAGCGCTTCTCAGCAGAAGTTACTGGAAATCCATTTGACTTCTACAGAAATCTTCGCGTGACCAATCCATCTAATTACCTTTATTTCTATGATTTTGGGGATTATCAAATCATTGGAGCGAGTCCAGAAAGTTTGGTTTCCGTCAAAAATGGCATCGTAACAACTAATCCGATTGCGGGTACGCGACCAAGAGGGGCTACGGATGAAGAAGACAAGGCTTTGGCGACAGACCTGCTTTCTGATGAGAAGGAAACAGCAGAGCATCGAATGTTAGTAGACTTGGGACGTAATGATATTGGCCGCATCTCTGAAACGGCCAGTGTCCAAGTCACCAAGTATATGGAAGTAGAACTCTTCCGCTATGTCATGCATTTGACAAGTGTGGTCAAGGGGCGTTTGCTTCCAGAACTCACTGCCATGGATGCTTTAAAATCAACCCTTCCAGCTGGAACCGTTTCTGGAGCACCAAAGATTCGGGCTATGAGACGTATCTATGAACTGGAAACGGAAACGGGGCGTGTACGCAGGAGCAATCGGCTACCTGTCTGCGACGGGTGATATGGATTTCGCTATCGCCATCCGAACCATGATTCTTAAAAATCAAACAGCCTATGTGCAGGCTGGGGCAGGGATTGTCTACGACTCCATCGCCCAAAACGAATACCAAGAAACCATTAACAAAGCTAAATCTATGACTAGAATTGGAGAACTAAGACCATGATTTTATTGATTGATAACTATGATTCTTTTACCTATAACTTGGCTCAATACATTGGGAATTTTGCAGAAGTGCAGGTTTTGAGAAATGATGATGCTAAGCTGTATGAAGAAGCTGAAAAAGCAGATGGTCTGGTCTTTTCTCCCGGTCCAGGTTGGCCAGTTGATGCTGGAAAGATGGAAGATATGATTCGTGACTTTGCAGGTAAGAAGCCGATTCTTGGGATTTGTTTGGGTCACCAAGCCATAGCAGAAGTCTTTGGCGGTAAGCTAGGCTTGGCTCCAAAAGTCATGCATGGGAAACAGAGCAATATCAGCTTTGAAGCGCCATCTGTTTTGTATCAAGGCATCGAGGATGGCCGTGCGGTCATGCGTTACCATAGTATTTTGATTGAAGAAATGCCAGAAGAGTTTGAGGTGACAGCCCGTTCGACTGATGATCAAGCTATCATGGGTATTCAACACAAAACCCTTCCAATTTATGGCTTCCAGTACCATCCAGAGAGTATCGGAACGCCAGATGGCTTGTCTTCTATTCGGAATTTTATCGAGAAGGTTGTAAAGTGAGGAAACTAGGATGAAAGAGATTATTGAAAAACTAGCAAAATTTGAAAATTTATCAGGTGTGGAAATGACGGATGTCATTGAGCGTATCGTAACTGGACGTGTAACAGAAGCGCAGATTGCTTCTCTCCTCTTGGCCCTTAAGATGAAGGGAGAAACACCTGAAGAACGCACAGCCATTGCCCAAGTCATGAGAGGACATGCCCAACACATTCCAACTGAGATTCATGATGCCATGGACAACTGTGGTACAGGTGGAGACAAGTCCTTCAGTTTTAATATTTCTACAACTGCAGCCTTTGTCTTGGCTGGTGGCGGTGTTCATATGGCAAAACACGGTAACCGCTCGATTTCTTCTAAATCTGGTTCTGCAGATGTCCTCGAAGCCTTGGGAATCAACCTAGACCTCAAACCAGCTGAACTAGGTAAGGTCTTTGATAAGACTGGAATCGTCTTTCTCTTTGCTAAATATGCACCCAGCTATGAAATACATCATGCCGGCTCGTTTGGAATTGGGAATTCCAACGATTATGAACTTGACTGGTCCCCTGATTCACCCAATGGCCTTGGAAACACAGCTTCTTGGGATTAGTCGTCCAGAACTTCTGGAAAGTACTGCTCAGGTTTTGAAAAATATGGGTCGCAAACGTGCCATTGTGGTTGCTGGACCAGAAGGACTGGATGAAGCTGGTTTGAATGGAACAACCAATATTGCTCTTCTTGAAAATGGTGAAATCACCTTGTCAAGCTTTACTCCAGAGGATTTGGGAATGCAACGCTACGCTATCGAAGATATTCGTGGAGGGAATGCTCAGGAAAATGCAGAAATTTTGCTCAGCGTTTTGAAAAACGAACCAAGTCCATTCTTGGAGACTACAGTTTTAAATGCTGGTCTTGGTTTCTATGCTAATGGTAAGGTGGCTAGTATCAAGGAAGGAGTTGCCTTGGCTCGTCAAGTGATTGCTAGTGGCAAGGCCCTTGAAAAACTTAGACTGTTACAGGAGTACCAAAAATGAGTCAGGAATTTTTATCACGTATCCTAGAGCAGAAGGCGCGTGAGGTCGAGCAGATGGAGCTGGAGGAAATCCAGCCCTTGCGCCAGACCTACCGCTTGGCTGACTTTTTGAAGAATCGTCAAGACCGCTTGCAGGTAATCGCTGAAGTCAAGAAAGCTAGTCCTAGTCTGGGAGATATCAATCTCGATGTGGATATTGTGCAACAGGCCCAGACTTATGAAGCAAACGGCGCAGTGATGATTTCAGTTTTGACAGATGAGGTTTTCTTTAAAGGGCATTTGGATTATCTGCGGGAAATTTCCAGTCAGGTAAACATTCCGACGCTCAACAAGGACTTTATCATAGATGAAAAGCAAATCATCCGTGCTCGCAATGCTGGTGCGACAGTTATCTTGCTCATTGTGGCTGCCTTGTCAGAAGAACGTCTCAAGGAACTTTACGACTATGCGACAGAGCTTGGTCTGGAAGTCTTGGTGGAAACCCATAATCTAGCTGAACTGGAAGTAGCCCACAGACTTGGAGCTGAGATTATTGGGGTCAATAACCGCAACTTGACCACCTTTGAGGTCGACTTGCAGACCAGTGTAGATTTGGCTAAACACTTCAAAGATGATTGCTTGTACATTTCCGAATCTGCTATTTTTACAGGGCAGGATGCGGAACGAGTAGCACCATATTTTAACGGAATTTTAGTTGGGACAGCTCTTATGCAGGCAGAAGATGTGGCCCAGAGAATCAAGGAGTTGCAAATTGACAAAGGTTAAGATTTGCGGATTATCGACTAAAGCAGCAGTGGAGACAGCCGTTTCAGCAGGAGCGGACTACATCGGTTTTGTTTTTGCACCCAGTAAAAGACAGGTGACCTTGGATCAGGCTGCTGAGCTAGCAAAGCTTATTCCTACAGATGTCAAAAAGGTTGGTGTATTTGTTTCACCAAGTCGAGCAGAACTGATAGAAGCGATCAACAAAGTTGGCTTGGACTTGGTTCAAGTTCACGGTCAGGTGGCGGATGATTTGTTTGAGGATTTGCCTTGTGCCAGTATTCAGGCGGTGCAGGTGGATGGAGAGGGGCATGTGCCCCATTCTCAGGCAGACTATCTACTCTTTGATGCTCCTGTGGCAGGGAGTGGCCAGACCTTTGATTGGGGTCAACTGGATACGACAGGACTAGCGCAGCCCTTCTTTATCGCAGGTGGGCTTAATGAAGACAATGTAGTGCAAGCAATTCAACACTTTACTCCCTATGCAGTTGATGTATCGAGCGGAGTGGAGACAGATGGACAAAAAGATCAGGAAAAGATTAGAAGATTTATAGAGAGGGTAAAGCATGGCATATCAGGAACCAAATAAAGATGGATTTTACGGAAAATTCGGCGGACGTTTGTCCCAGAAACATTGATGACAGCAGTTTTAGAGTTGGAGAAGGCTTATCGTGAAAGCCAGGCAGACCCAAGTTTCCAAGAGGAATTAAACCAACTCTTACGCCAGTACGTGGGACGTGAAACTCCCCTTTACTACGCAAAAAATTTGACCCAGCATATCGGCGGAGCCAAAATTTATCTTAAACGTGAAGACCTTAACCATACAGGGGCCCACAAGATTAACAATGCCTTAGGACAAGTTTTGCTTGCCAAACGCATGGGTAAAAAGAAAATTATCGCAGAAACAGGTGCTGGTCAGCACGGTGTAGCAACTGCAACTGCTGCGGCCCTCTTTAACATGGAATGTACTATCTATATGGGTGAGGAAGATGTTAAACGCCAAGCCCTCAATGTCTTCCGTATGGAGCTTTGGGAGCTAAGGTTGAGGCAGTGACAGATGGATCGCGCGTGCTCAAGGATGCGGTCAATGCAGCCCTTCGTTCATGGGTGGCTAATATCGATGATACCCATTATATCCTTGGTTCTGCCTTGGGGCCTCATCCTTTCCCAGAAATCGTACGTGACTTCCAAAGTGTCATTGGTCGAGAAGCTAAACAACAGTATCGCGACTTGACAGGACAAGATCTGCCAGATGCCCTAGTAGCCTGTGTTGGTGGTGGTTCTAATGCTATCGGGCTCTTCCATCCATTTGTAGAAAATGAGTCAGTAGCTATGTATGGGGCTGAAGCAGCAGGACTTGGTGTGGACACGGAGCACCACGCAGCTACCTTGACTAAGGGTCGTCCAGGTGTCCTTCACGGTTCCCTCATGGATGTGCTCCAAGATGCTCATGGTCAAATTCTTGAAGCCTTCTCTATCTCAGCAGGTTTGGACTATCCTGGTATCGGTCCAGAACATTCTCACTACCACGATATCAAGCGTGCCAGCTATGTTCCTGTGACAGACGAGGAAGCCTTGGAAGGATTCCAACTCTTGTCTCGTGTGGAAGGGATTATCCCAGCCTTAGAATCCAGTCACGCTATCGCCTTTGCGGTGAAATTAGCCAAAGAACTTGGACCAGACAAGTCTATGATTGTCTGTCTATCAGGTCGCGGAGACAAGGATGTAGTTCAAGTTAAAGACCGCTTGGAAGCAGACGCAACAAAGAAGGGAGAAGCTCATGCCTAAGACACTAACAGAAAAATTGAATGCAATTAAAGCAGCAGGAAAGGGAATTTTCGTTCCCTATATCATGGCTGGAGACCATGAAAAAGGTTTGGCTGGTCTCGGTGAAACAATTCACTTTTTAGAAAATTTGGGTGTGTCTGCCATTGAGGTAGGAGTTCCTTTCTCGGATCCGGTTGCAGATGGTCCTGTTATTGAAGAAGCAGGCTTGCGCAGTCTAGCCCGCGGAACCTCTACCCAGGCTTTGGTTGAAACCTTGAAAACCATTGAAACAGAAATTCCGCTTGTCATCATGACCTACTTTAACCCCCTCTTTCAGTACGGTGTTGAGAAATTTGTTAAAGATCTTGCTGATACAGCAGTCAAGGGTTTGATTATCCCAGACCTCCCTCATGAACATGCCAACTTTGTCGAGCCATATTTGGCGGATACAGACATTGCTTTGATTCCTTTAGTCAGCTTGACGACAGGAATTGAGCGTCAAAAGGAACTCATTGAAGGGGCAGAAGGATTTGTCTATGCCGTTGCTATCAATGGGGTAACAGGGAAATCAGGAAATTACCGAGATGACTTGGACAAGCACTTGGTTCAACTTCATCAAGTGGCTGACATTCCAGTTTTGACAGGATTTGGTGTATCCACTCAGGCTGATGTGGAACGCTTCAATGCAGTATCAGACGGCGCCATCGTCGGTTCCAAGATTGTTAAGGCTCTACATGAAGGACAAGTAGCAGAAATTGCTGGCTTTATCCGAGAAGCAGTAGCTTACCAAAAATAATCACACAAGCAGCAAGCAAGAGGAAGGGCACAAAAGGAAGTCTTTCCTTTTTCTTTAGTAGGAGAAAAGATAAGATGCCGGTAGTAGAGGCGAATTGGATTAATATCAGTATTTCGGTAAGACTAAAAACAAGAGCACAGGAAGCAAGAAAGAGAAAATCACCTGCTCCTATGCGAATATCGATGAAATGAGCCAAAATTCCAAGAGCAAGGAAGAAGACCATGACCAGATTCCAGCCAGAGCAGACCATTAGAAGCAGATGGAAAGCCATCCAGACTAGTAAGGGATATTCCTGATGGCGAAAGTCGTAGATGCCCAAGGTCAAACCAGCAGTGATTAGGATGACTTGCCCCAAGTAAAGAAAACCCCAAGACCAAGATAGAAAGAGGAGTCCTAGGCCTAGTTCAAAAAGGGCATACCAGACTGGATAAGGAGCCTTGCAGTAGCGACAGCGAAAGCGATTAAAAACCTGCGACAGAATCGGAATCAAATCTAAGGGACGCAAGCGAGTCTGACAGGAATCGCAGTGACTGGCTGGACTGATAATGGATTGCTCTGGAAAACGGTCAATGACCAAACCAAGAAAGGAGGCGAGAATGCTCCCGACAAGAAAAAAATAAAAATCAATCATACTTATCTATTCGTAAAAAATAGGAGAAGTAGTATAATGGAGAAACATAGATAAGATGGTGAGGCAAATATGACAATTCGTTTTGAAGAAAAGGTGAGCACAGAAAACGCTCAACTCGTATGCCAATGGTCTAACTCCCTTGGCAAATCCTTTCAAGAACAATGGATGGGACCAAAGATTCCTTTTCCACTGATCATTCAAGCATTGAAAGACTTGGGAGGAATTTTTTCTATCTTTGATGGACAAGAGTTTGTGGGGCTTATCCAGAAAATCAGGATAGAAGACAGAAATCTTCATATCGGACGATTTTTTATCAATCCCCAGAAACAGGGGCAAGGCTTAGGTAGACAGGCTTTAAGGAAATTTGTTAGTTTGGCCTTTGAAAATGAAGACATAGATACTATTTCTTTAAATGTCTTCGAGGCAAATCAAGCAGCCAAGCACCTCTATCAAAAAGAAGGATTTGAAATCGTTCAAACCATTGAAGCACCTGTACGAAAATACGTTATGAAAAAGTTTAGATAGAAAGTGGAAAAGCCTTGGTTCCAAGGCTTTTCTGATTAATAATTACTTTTGATACAGTTTCATATGTTGTTAGAATTTCATAAATAAAAAAGAGAACGAATATGTACTGCCCCCAAAAATTAGATTTTTTGTCTAACTTTTGGGGGTAGTACACATCAGGGCTTTTTAATGTCGTTTTAATATAAGAAATCAATTCCGTAGTTTTCTTTTAGATAGGTTGCTAACTCGGTTTTTTCTTCCTCTCTAAATCGACAAAGGCTAAGGGCGAGACGTAATATCAGGGAACTTGTATCGATGATGACGTTTGACTTAGAGATATCTTCTAGCTGGGTCACCTCTCTCAGATCGAAGTCTAAATAGTAAGCCTTGCTGTTAACATGGTCAGGGTCACTGACATCCACTTCAACATACGATGCTCGCAATAATTCTTCTTTCGGGATAAAGATTTCCTTGGAAAAGAAGAGCCCCGGATAGACATAAATACCTTCAAAGGTGAATTCAAAGGAGAGTCTACGACTAGAAAGTCTTTTGATGCCTGCAATCGTTGAATAGATAGCAGCGAAAAAGAGAATGGTTGGAACTACAGTTAAAAGACTAAGCTGGGAAAAGTCGATCAATCCATGTGCGAGAAAAAAGAAAAATTGAAAGAATACACCCGCTGCAAAGATTAGATAGCCGACACCAACATATTTTGAATAATAGATTTTCATAGAAACCTCCATCTATAGAATTGAACTCGCCAACGCTTTTTCAGTAGAAGGCGTACAGGTCGTGCAGAGTTAAAATTCTAGGTATTCCCATCATATCCTATGGAGCGAAGTTCTGTCAACCTTTTAGCAAGATGTGGCTCTTAGCTATCCTATGACCTAGTAAGTTGGTTTATGGTATACTAGGATAATAAAATTCCAAAATTTGAAGACTTATTTTCACAAATAGAAAGAGGTCAATATGTTTTTTCTTAGACGACGTCGTGTCTTTATCGGCGAATGTGACGGTCAAGCTGTTTATTATGACCAAAAGACGAGAGAGGCTTTAGCCGCTCCAAAGAGTAAGTTGCTCAATACTGAAGGTGCTCGTGATACGAATTCCTTTATTCCAGAATTGGTGATTCTCCTACTGGCAGGTGGGCCTGCAATTTCAGGCTTCTTTTCCCTCAAGTTTATTGGGCTCTATAGCTGGCTTAGTCTAGCCTGTATTCTTCTGTTTTGGTTGATGCAGTTTTTCTCGTTGGTTGCTTTACTCGAACGAGCTCTCTATAAAAATGTTCGCAAGGCACAGCCGACGACAGAGAAAGTCTTTTACTATGCAGCATCTCATAATTTGTTGGTGAAAAACCAGTTCGATCCCAGACAACTGGGTACTCTAGCTTTTCGATTTGCCCGCTTTGCAGTAAATATAGTGTCCATTTATTATTTTTTGTATTTCTTGACTCTTCCTCTAAAATTTGGTCAACCGATTAATGAAGGCTATGGTTTGTGGTTAGCCGGCTTGTTATTCTTTACAATTTTTCTTATGTATAACCAAAACAATCCAGTTCGTTTTGTGAAGATTATGAGATTATATAGTCAAGGAAAGGTACGATTTAAAGAAGAAGTAGAGAGTTGAACACCTATCTCGAGAAATGTCCCTTAAATACCTAGTAGACTCTTTTAGAAAAACAAAAAAGCCTTGGTTCCCAAAGCTTTTTTATGTTATAAACTCATTAAAAGAACCCCCAGTTAGATTTGGAATATTTTTTATTCTGTGTCACATAAAAATAAATAAAATGAATGGCTATAGCTAGAGTAAAAATGGTTGCAATACTCAACACTGTTATAGGATTAGAAGCGAAAAGCAAAGAGAGAATCAAGGCAGCCAGATAGAGTGTCGCTTGAGCACAGTAGTAACTTCTCGGATAGCGAAGATAGTTTTTGTTATAGGGCCCATTTGCTAGGACAGCAGCTTGGAAGAGGCCAATTCCGATATAAAAGAAGCTGATTGCAACGAGAAGATTAGCCTCGGGATTCAGGAGATAACCCATCGAAACTGTCATCAACATAAGCCCGATGAAAATAGGATAGTGACTATAAATTACAAATAATCCCTTTTGACTAGATCCTTCATCAATAGCATGGTCAAATTCGCCAAAATAAAACAAGAACAGGGAAAGCATGATAACGAAATTGAGAACCGAATAAATCGAGAAATTCTCGACTGTAAAGAAGCTAGCTAGCCCAACAACCATCTCTCCAAACGTAATAATCACAAGAAGGGAGACGCGCTCGATTAAATGGGGAAGATTTACCTGGAAATGCTCATCTTTAGTAATCAAGATAATTGGCACAATAAATGTTAGCAGAATACTAGCAATAAAGATATAGACTCCAACGTAAATAGGAAAAAGAGCTGCCAGATAGACTCCTAAACTTCCTAGACCTGTTAACCATAGAAAACCTTTGATACTTTCCCGATCAGTATTATCGGTTGATTTTTCTAAAAAAATTCAACCAAATATTGAAAAAAATAAGGTAAGGGTCAATGTACCAACAGCCCAACAGGTATAATAGAACCATTGTTGCCAATTGTATCCAATCATATTGGACATAAAGAGCATAAGTCCCATGTTGATAAACATGATTACCATGTTAAATAACGAGTTTGTTCCATAGCGATTGGTATAAATGGTTTGAATCATCCAGGAATTGATGATAACCATGACAGAGATGAAGAAATCAAGTAAAGAATCCCAAGCCACAACACCGCTATGAAGAGGGTGAATTAAAGCAGTTGCTTTTGAAATTGCAAAAACAAACACTAGGTCATAAAATAGTTCTGAAAATTCTACACGTTTATGCTTAATAAGAGTTGTCATATTAATACCTTTCTACTTTAGAAATACAATACATTATAACAGAAAATGGTAATGAAAGAAAAGGATATGCTTAAATAATTTCATGTGGCGCGAATTGTCAAAACCCTAACTTCTTTTGTCAGTTACTTGTCGGTTTCTGTTTTGTATAATAATCTCACAAATCAAATGAAATAAAGAGGAAATCATTATGTCAAATGATAAATTGTAAAATATAGTGCAAGAAAAAAACTCATAGCGTTTCATTGGTGTAAACTGTAAGTAACCACACAAACAGAACCCGAGGAAAAACTATGAGCTACTCCCATCTTACCATAACCGACCGAATAAAGATAGAAACTTACTTAGAATTAGGTTTGAAAACTTGCCAAATTGCAAATAAACTTGGCGTCCATAAGTCTACTATTTCAAGAGAGTTAAGACGATGCCAAAATGGTTATTCCGTAGCCTTAGCACAGGAACAATACGACCACAGGGTTAAGAAAAATGTCGGAAGTCTCGTTTGACACCAAAGTTGAAAAAGGAAATTGAGGACGGTTTAAAATCCTATTAAAAATTAACTGTGTCAGGATCATCCTGAGTTTTGATGCCTTGAATCTTATCCAAGACTGCCATATCTTCCTCTGATAAGTCGAAGTCGAAGATATCCAAGTTACTTTTTATATTTTTAGGTGTCACAGACTTAGGTAGTGGCAAGAAACCTTTTTGAAGGCTCCAACGCAGAGCAACTTGTGCTACAGATTTACCGTTACGTTCAGCCACTGCTTCAACATCTTCATTTCCAAAAATGCTACCTGTACCTAGTGGACTATAGGCTTCAAGAAGGATATCGCGCTCTTGGCAATAGGCAACTAAGTCTTTTTGGTCACAACCTGGAGCCAAGAGGATTTGATTGACATGTGGCACAATTTCAGCTGTTTCAAGAAGAGCTTCTAGGTGATGTTGCATAAAGTTAGACACACCGATAGCACGCACCTTACCTTCTTTGTAGGCTTCTTCCATTGCCTTCCAAGCGCCTGCATTACCAGACTTCCAAGCATCATTCTCACGAAGCGCCTTTGGATTAGGCCAATGGATAAGCAAAAGATCCAAATAATCCACACCTAATCTTTCGAGAGATTCATCGATAGAAGTCTTAGCCAAATCGTAATCGTGCTTATCATTCCAAAGTTTGGTAGTTAGGAAAATATCCTCACGTGCCAAATTACTATCAGCAATCGCCTTACCTACAGAAACTTCGTTACCGTAAATTTGTGCGGTATCAATATGTGTGTAACCCGCCTTAAGTGCGAAGCTAACGCTGTTATAGGCTTCTTCACCTTCAGCAATTTGCCAAGTTCCAAAACCAATTTTAGGAATAGCAACCCCATTTGCAAGCGTATATGTTTCCATGATTTTCACCTTTTCTTTTTTTTAATAGTACTATCTTAAAAAAGATAAGGCAAAAATGCAAAGATTTGCTACGGCTATTATTATGAATAGTTCCTTACTTCTTTTTCCGCTGTTCGTAACAGCCTTTGGAGATATTATTACTTGGGAAGAGAATGAATTTGTAAGAACTTTTCATATTGAAAATAAACAAAAAAATATTGAAATATAGCTGATTTTTAGGGAAATACTTTTAGGTATTTTTCAATGTAAATATTTCAAAAATGGGGCGAAAGTGGGGCAAAAAAATAACGAATGACTCATAAAAGGTTTCCTAATCTCTAACCTTTTCTGACAACAGGTTGCTCAACTTCTAACTGAGAAAGTATCACTAACGGATATTGCCAGAAGACTTCGTATGAACCTCTGTTCCCTTTTATAGTAAAATGCCAATACATTCTAATGGGGAATAGTAGCGAGTGAGTATGAAATCCGGCAATAGAAAAAAATGCCTAAAAAAATACTATAATATTAAGTAACATAGATAAATAAATTAGAATTTAGAGAGGTTTTTTTCGGCGAATGTTAGGATATGAAAAAAACGAAAAAGTTAGAATTTAATTATAAAAAAATCTTGCGGTTTGTGGTTAATTGCGGTTGCCGTAGTTATCGCAGTTGCTACCTTAATAGGTGGACAACAAATTATAAATATGCAAGTGTTTACTAGTGGTTATATAGTCTTCTTTTTTACGATTAATATGAATAAAGACTTACTAAAAAAACTATCCACTGGACCATCGACTAAATTTCAAAATAAGGTTTCTCAATACTCAATAATATTTCTGTTTATATTAATGGTTTTTTTAGGCGGTTCATTTTTTTGTTACGGAGAATTGAGATTGATATGGTTGAGGGGCATTATTAGTCACAGCATTGCATTTTTTTCCCATTATATTTTTGTACATGGAAAAATCAATGATTTTATTAGGAATTATGTGCACTATTAATATTATCATGGGGTATATTTTTTTCTGATGTCCCTTTGGTACTATTTTGCCTATATTGATGCAATAATTAAATTTATATTTGGAGTTTATTTGTTATTTTTTTCTAAAGCAACGAAGCAATAAATCCCAATTGTTTGTTGAACTAGCAACTTAATAAGAATAACAGAGGAACAGTAAATCGGAAAAAGGTTTACTGTTTTTCTTTGCTCAAAATACTTAGCTTGTGAAATCATATTTCTCCCTCCTTCTGACATATTTAGTCTAACAAAAAAGCCGTCGGGAAAACGGCTTTCGAAGATAAGATTATACAACAGAAAAGCGAGGTTATCCTCGCTTTTTTATTATGGCTTCAAGCCAGTTTTTCTCGTAGAGAAAAACAAGAAAACCACCAGCTATGCTGGTGGCTGACAAGGCTTCTAGCTTCCATTTATTTTTCCAAGTATAATCTAATTGTTCAGGTTAGATAAAGGAGGAAAAATAAATGGCTAAAACCAGTTACAGTTTATCACATACCAAATGGATGTGCAAATATCATATAGTTTTTACACCTAAGTATCGCCGTAAGGCGATATATTACAAAGTCAGGTCGGATTTGATATATATTATTAAATATCTATGCCGTTGTCGTGGCGTGGAGATTATCGAAGGTCATATGATGCCAGACCATGTACACCTGCTTGTACTGATACCTCCTAAACTTTCGATTTCCGATTTTATGGGGTATCTCAAGAGTAAAAGTGCATTGATGATATTTGATAAGCATGCTAATTTAAAATATAAGTATGGAAATCGAAAGTTTTGGGCTAGGGGATACTATGTAAGTACCGTTGGACTAAACGAAAAGACCGTAGCTAAATATATTCGCGAGCAGGAAAAGAATGACATTGCACTCGATAAGTTGAGTGTAAAAGAATATGAAGATCCGTTTTCTGATGGCGGATTTAGAACAAGGTAAAAGCCCGTTGTGACGGGCATTAGTCAAGTAATATAGCACGACCTGAACGAAGTTCAGCGAGCGTCTTTAGACGCCGCTGGAGAGAAACGGCTTATAGCCGGTGTACAAGCCACCCGTTTTCACGGGTGGTTATGACTTAATCCAATAGCTCCTTATTTTCAATTAAGAGTTCTAGTGGAGATTTTTCTCTTGCTACAATAAAACCAGGTTCATATTGGTTATGAAATGTTCTTTTCTGAGAAGTTGGGTCAATATACAACTCTTTTCCATCTTCTGTGTATAGTTGGTTGCCTCTTGTTAGGTAAAGTAAATCTTCTAAGTGCTGTCCATTAGTATGTAGGAAATGCTCGATGTATTTGACAGCTTTTAAGATCTCACTTACTTTATCAGAGTATTCATTCGATTCAAGAACACTCTTTTCTAATTCAATCTCTTTACTAGTTCCAAAAAGTTGAGTTGGAGTTGCATTAAAATATTCTGCTATCTTATCCAAATTTGCAAAGGTAGGATAGCTTTTTTGTTTTTCATAATCAGAGATGTCTGGAAAGATTGCTCATAAAAAAATGTGGGGCAAATGATGGGGCAAATCAGTTATAGACAAACAAAAAAGCCTTGATTCCAAGGCTTTTTCCTGTTGATTTAGATGCCCCCTACAGGGATTTGGAAAGGACTTTCATATTGAGAGCAATTAAAAATATTGAAATATAAGTGATTTTAGGTATTTTCAATGTCATGATTTAAAAATGGGACAAAAGTGGGGCAAAAACCATACAGATTCTAAACTGTATGGTTCTTTTTTTATCTAACCAAGAAAGGTTAAAACTTATTAAAACAAATGCAATCAACTGTTGAAAACTTTTTAGTCCGTGTAATATAAAAAAACAAGTAAAAAAAGTTGAACTATAGGGAATATTGTGTCATAATAGGTAATAGATGAATAATTAATAGATTGGAAATAATGCTTTCTTACCTTAACAAGTTGAATTGGTTATACATTTTTTTCGTCGCAATTGTGTCTATCTCTCGAGTTTAGCTAGTTTTTTTATAAGCTCTGGTTTCTAATCAATATAACAAATTTTTAGAAGTGCATAAGACAAGATGGTGACATTATTACAGTCATTTCTAGTCACCATATGTTGCTGGCACAGGCTGTTTGTAGTGTTGGCTATTTACTAGTCAGTTTAATCGGAGTGTTTAATTTTTATTGTTGAAAGGTTTTTATATGGCGAAAATTCTATCTTTAGGTCTGACAGGTAAGAAATTACTTGCTCAGGGGTTCTTGTTTGTTCTGCTAGGTCTCATCTTGATGGTCACGGGGACTTGGTTGCCAGTAAAGGTTATTCGACTGGTTCTGTTTTTAGCTTGGATAGCAACGGTCTTAGATTTAGTATTACGTATTTTCAAAAAAAGTCAGTCAACGGACACCTTGGGAGTTGCACTGGTTAAATTGTTAGTGCTGGGATATTTGCTTGGCTCCAATCTTGCGACGGATGTGCCGATTTATATTTTGGCTCTTGTGATTGGAGTTTATCAGATTTTTCATGCTAGTATTAACCTTGTCACCTATGTTCTCTACCGCAAAAACAAAATTCGACCTCGTTTTCGTCTCTTACTAGATGGACTCGTACTAGTTTTTCTTGGTGGGACTAGTCTTTTGTCCTCTACAGGGAAATTCTGTCTTTCAACTCTTTGTTTTAGGGGCTTATTTTTTCCTTTATGGTCTGTCCAATATCCGTGACGGTTTCTTATTTGAAGGGGAAATTGGGAAAAACCATCTCAAACGTCGCATTAGAATTAGCTTACCTATTGTCCTAGCCGCTCTCATCCCTGCAAGAACTTTAGCAAAAATTAACAAATTTATGCAGGAAAATGCTGATGAGAGAGAGGATATCCATCTTGGAATGGTGAAGTCTGGTAAGACAGCGGAGCTTGAAATTTTTGTTCATACAGCTGAGACCTCTCTGTTTTCGGCAATTGGTCATGTGGATATCTGCTATCAAGGCCGTGTTATTTCTTATGGCAACTATGATCCGTCTTCTGAGACCTTATTTGGCATGGTAGGAGATGGTGTCTTATATTTCTGTGATCGTGACAAGTACATTGACCTATGTAAACGTGAGAGTCAAAAAACGCTTTTTGGTTATGGGATAGATTTGACGCCTGAAATGGAAAAAGCAGTTCAGAAAAAGTTGGCTGAATTGAAACAACTGACGATTCCATGGGAGCCAAGTGCAGATAAAATCATGACAGGTGATGGTAAGGAAGACTACACCTACGCTTATAAAATCAGACATGAGACAGATGGGGAACTTTATAAATTTATCAAATCTAAGTTTAAATCCTACTTTGTCTTATCTACAAACTGTGTGCTCTTGGCTGATACCATAGTCGGTCAGGCTGGCACCGATATCCTCTCACCCAAAGGATTTATCGCTCCAGGAACTTACCAAGCCTACCTTAATCGAGAGTTTGAAAAACCAAATAGTATAGTCGTATCTAAACATGTTTATTAAGGAGAATTTATGAACTTAGTAAAAAAATACACCCCGTTAATACTTTTTATAGGGCTGGTTGCTCTTGTAATTCTGAATGCATCGAGCTTTTATATCAGGAGCAATCTCTCTTTGATGTAATATCAACCTTGATTTATGGTGCTGTTATTGCTTTTTGTGCTTAATGTTCCTATGAAAAAAATTGAACAGTACTTAGTTAAATTGAAGGTAAAGGCAGAGTTGCGTCGTCCGATTGCCATGGTACTTGTTTTTCCTAGCTCTTATCTTAATCGTGATTGCTCTTTTTGGTTTTGGTGCTGCCAACCCCTAGCCCAGACTATTAGTCAGCTGGGAACAGTCCTTTCAACAGTCCTTACTCAACTTGGGAAATTGCTAGGCAGCTCGGAATTTGTAACCAAAGACATGTTGTCAACTATCGTATCAGGCATACAGGGACAATCTAGTTCTATTAGCCAAGCTTTGATAGGTTTTTTATCAGGTCTGACTAGTAATATCGGCAATATTTTTTCAAGTTTGATGAATGCCTTTTTGATTATAGTCTTCACCTTTTTATTTTTATCCAGTAAGGAACATTTGGCAGCGATGACGAGTCGACTTCTAAAAGTTTTTCTTCCAGAGAAGGTGGTGATAAAGTTGACTTACATTGGACAAGTAGCACTAGAGACTTATGACCAATTTTTGATGAGTCAGCTGATTGAAGCAGTTATCATAGGAGTTATGATAGCGGTTGGTTACAGCGTGTTTGGGATACCCTATGGAGTAATGACAGGTATCTTTGCAGGAGTGCTATCGTTCATTCCTTATGTAGGGCCTATGATTGCTTGTGTTGTGGGAGCGATTTTTATCTTCACAGTGAGTCCTACTCAAGCCTTACTTTCTCTTCTTCTATATCAAGTTATACAGCTGATTGAAGGAAACCTTATTTATCCTAGAGTTGTAGGTCAGTCTATTGGTTTGCCAGCTATTTTCACGCTTGCGGCTGCTAGTATTGGAGGCAATCTCTTTGGCTTACTTGGGATGATATTCTTTACACCGATATTTGCTGTTATCTATCGATTGGTTAAGGAATTTGTCGTTGCAAAGGAAAATCAGCTAGATTAAGAAAAACTAAATTTAATAAGATATACTGAGAAGAGAGTGAGAGATTCTCTTCTCTTTTATTTTTAAATACTTTTCTACAAAAAGCTATTAGACGTTAAAAAAAGCCTTGGTTTCAAGGCTTATTTCTGTTGATTTAGATGTGCCCCCTGCAGGGCTCGAACCTGCGCCCCATAGCTTAAGAGTCTACTGCTCTACCAACTGAGCTAAGGAGGCAACAGAAAAAGCTGAGAATGTAACTTCCCAGCTATTTTAATATGCCCAAAATGGCAGCTAGATTATTTACGAAAGGCATCAAGGATATAGGTGAAACCAACAATTAAAAATGCAAAGGCAACGACATAAACGACAAAGACACTTGTAGCTACTGGATTGAACAAAATCACTAGACCTAGTAAAAATGCAAGCAACGCTATCCACATGATATGGTTGCCAATAATAGGGAAAATCAATCCCAGACGATTGCCTTTAAAGAAAACTATAATGGCTTCTACAATTAACCAAATTCCTAAAATAGTTGGAATGACAACTGGCAGCGTCACAAAGCCATAGGCAACGAGGTAAAGAGCTAAGAGAAGATTAACAATCCCTTGGAAAAGATGAGCTGGTGAGCGAAGCTCTTTTGGTACAGAGAAATAGCCTAAAATAGCTGCTATAGAAGCAACCAGTAAACCAAATGAAATCCACCAGCTGTAAGCAACAAGATTAGCTACTGGGTCTGTAAATAGAAAGAGTGCTAAAAGGACAAAAATAACTCCTGCAAGGAATAGCGATAAACGATTAGAAAATTTCATTTCAATACCCCCTATATAGTATAGTATAGTTTGATAATAAAAAAATATTATACACCTTTTTAGAGGAAATATCAATAAACAAAATGGAAAAATTTGGAAGTTTCAGTCTGATTTATGAAAAAGAAAAATCAGTTTTTATTATTTTTGAAAATAAAAAAAGAGAAGATAAAATTTGTCTTCTCACATGAAAAATATTGTATGGCATCAAAGCAAAAAGTAACTGGCTTTTACACTATTTGTAAAGATGTAATTTGATTCAAAAAAAGAAAAAGATAGATTTAAAATGTGGGACAAATGATGGGGTAAATCAGTTATAGACAAGCAAAAAAAGCCTTGATTTACAAGGCTTTTTCCTGTTGTATTTAGATGCCCCCTACAGGGATCGAACCTGTGACCCACGGATTAAGAGTCCGCTGCTCTGCCAGCTGAGCTAAGGAGGCAAAGAAAAAAGCTGTATTGGTGCCGAAACTTCACGGTTTGTATTGAACCCGCGCAATTAAGCAGGTGGGCAACTCGCTCTAACTGAAGCTGTTTCCGTGTGAGACGGCCTACATGCTGTTAGAAGACTTTTGTTTCCCTAATAATACAAAAAATAGTCGGTCAACACTTAAGTGTGAAGTCGTACACCACAGCGTTTCTATGTTTATATAATACCACTTTTTCAAAAAAAATCAAGAGGAAAGTGCAATTTTTTGAAAAGGATTTCAGATTTTTCGCAAACGGTCGATAGCTTCCTTTCTTTGAGCCAAAGCCCGTTCATATTTACCAGTATCTTCTGCTTGGAAATAGTGATGATTACGAATTTTTTCTGGTAGATAGTCTTGCTTGACCCAATTTCCAGGATAGTTGTGTGGATAGAGATAGTCTTGGGCATTCCCCAGTTCCTTGCTTCCACTGTAGTGCCCATCACGCAGGTGTCGCGGAATAGGCAAGTGCCCTGATGTTTTGAGGTCGGCAAGAGCCTTATTCATAGCTACATAGGCTGAGTTGGATTTTGGAGAAAGGGCCAAATCAATGACGACATTGGCAATGAGAATGCGGGCTTCTGGGAACCCAATCTTTTGGGCAGCATCCAGAGCAGTCACGGTGTGAATCTGAGCTTCAGGATTGGCTAAGCCGATATCTTCATAAGCGATAACAGTCAAACGACGAGCGAGACTTGGCAAATCACCAGCCTCAATCAAGCGGGCAGCATAGTGGAGACTGGCATCCACATCTGAGCCACGGATAGACTTTTGCAGGGCAGATAGAACATCATAGTGACCGTCTCCATCCTTGTCCATGGTAATGTAGCTCCGCTGCAGGCTATTTTCCATGATGTCTAGAGTGATGTGGCGGATGCCCTCGTCATTTTCGGGAGTAGAGAGAACAGCCAGGTCCAGTGAGTTGAAAGCAGAGCGAAGGTCTCCGTTTGTAGAGGATGCGATGAAATCCATCGCATCCTCATCTAGTTCTACTGGAAAATCAAAACCACGCTCAGGGTTACTTAGAGCTATCTGAAGAGCCTCTTTGACGTCTTGGTTAGACAGAGGTTCCAACTCAAAAATTTGAACACGGCTACGAATGGCAGGAGTGACAGAGAAGAAAGGATTTTCAGTCGTAGCGCCAATCATGATGACCAGTCCACTTTCCAAGAGTGGAAGTAGAAAGTCTTGCTTGGTCTTGTCTAGACGATGAATTTCGTCCAGCAGGAGAACTAGTCCTCCAGAGAATTTTGCTTCCTCGGCGATTTCTTGCAGTCGCTTTTTACTATCAACTGTCGCATTGAAAGTTCGAAAGGCATACTTGGTCGTCCCTGCGATGGCAGAGGCAATACTGGTCTTGCCGATTCCCGGAGGGCCATAGAGAATCATGGAGGACAGGCGGTTGGCTTCCACCATGCGACGGATAATTTTTCCAGGTCCTACCAGATGCTCTTGACCGATGACCTGGTCGATGGTTTTAGGGCGCATGCGAAGCGCGAGATTGTCTGGCATAGCAGTCCTTTCTAACGTGGATTTTCTGATACATATGTGGTAAGATGGTAGTATCTATTTTAGCATATTTCCGAGTAATCGGGGCGATTAAAGAGTCGCATAGAAAGAGGTCAAAATGGCAACATACGGATTTTTAGATGTTTTAGAGGAAGAGTTGGAGAAGAACTTTCCCTTTGACTTTGAGATTAGTTGGGACAAGCGTAATCACGCAGTTGAAGTGAGTTTTTTGTTAGAAGCGCAAAATGCTGCAGGCGTGGAGATGGTGGATGAAGACGGAGAGGTTTCGTCAGATGACATTCTCTTTGAAGAAGCAGTGCTTTTTTACAATCCTGCTAAATCAACAGTCAATGAGGAAGACTATTTGACTGTCATTCCTTACTTGCCTAAAAAAGGATTTTCCCGCGAATTCTTAGCTTATTTTGCGCTATTCCTTAAAGATACTGCCGAGGTTGGACTAGATGCCCTCATGGACTTTTTGGAAGACCCAGAAGCAGAAGAATTCGTCATGGAATGGAACCAAGAAGTCTTTGAAGAGGGAAAAGTCGGCTTGGAAGAGGGAGAATTTTATCCTTATCCGAGGTATTAGAAAAGATTCTAAGTGGACATTTTTAAATAATGAATTCAAGGAGAAGGGGGAGACTATGCTAGAAAAAGTCAAACAGTTTTTCAGGAGAAGGTCAGCTAAAACTGAGCCGTCAGTTGATATTCTTCCCCGCAATCGCTTTGCGGATCTGGATTTCGAGAGAGTATTGAAATCAGGAGCTCGTCGCCTTGTTAATGAGGAAGGACGCTATGCTGAGGATGGGAAAATCACAGAACTTGAATTTCCTGAAGATTTTGAGGAATTTGAATTTCTAGTTGGTTTTAAGACGGAGGAAGAAGAGCAGTTTCAGCAACTATTAGCTCGTTTGAATAGTTTTGACAATGCCATTCAGTCCCATTTGGAAAGTGAGTTGCAACAACCCATCCCTCAGTATGCTAAGGATCTCGGCTATACTCAGAAGAAGTGGGAAAGGACATTTTACTTCCATCCTTGGATATTAAGTTTTGAGGAAAACCCGCCTAATCTTCGCTATGTTGCAGATTATGTAAATGATGAGTTTACGGTTTATTTTGCTAAAAAACATGGTAGATGGCAGGCGTACTGGGATGTAGAGTGCCAAAAAGTAATCGAAGAAAACTAGCTTGTATTTTCTTAGAGAGTAATTATTATCATAGAAAAGAGTAAATATCATGGAATTATTGGATAGCAGAATGGATTTTACAGGCTCTAAGATTGCCTTGATTTGTGGGGGTAAGGTTTTGACTATCTTACGTGATGACAAGGACGATATCCTTTGTCCCAACATGTGGGATTTGCCAGGTGGTGGCCGTGAAGGGGATGAAAGTCCTTTTGACTGCGCTCAGCGTGAAGTCTATGAAGAACTAGGAATTCATCTAACTGAAGAGTGCCTGCTTTGGAGTAAAGTATACTCAAGTGTGCTTTTTGAGTGGAAGCAGTCGGTCTTTATGGTTGGTCAGCTAAGTCAAGATCAGTTTGACAGTATCGTATTTGGAGATGAAGGGCAGGCCTATCAGCTGATGAAAGTTGAGGAATTTCTTACTTCCAGTCAAGTTATACCTCAGTTGCAGAGAAGATTGAGGGATTATTTAAAGTAAGTGATTAGAAAGGATGGTTCAGTTAAATTTCTAAACTGAACTCGCCCTAAACACTGTGACAAAAAAGATAAACTTCTCATAGACACAAGCGTCTTCAGAGAAGTTCCTATTTTGGCTTTGTGTTTTACGGGCTTGGTATCTTAATTATGGAAACATGGCAAGAGTTAAAAGTTACAGTTAAGCGCGAGGGAGAGGAGCTGGTCTCTAATCTCCTGATTGAGTTAGGCGCCCAAGGTGTTGCAATCGAAGACAGCATGGACTATGTGGGAAATGTGGATCGCTTTGGTGAGATTTTCCCTGAGGTTGAGCAACAGGAAGAAATCGTGGTGACAGCCTACTATCCTGATACGGTTGATATAGCAGTGGTTGAGGCAGATTTGCAGGCTCACTTAGCAGAATTGACAGATTTTATGGATCTGGGAGAGGTCAAGATGGGGACAACTGCCTTGGCTGAGGAAGATTGGGCGGACAATTGGAAGAAATACTATGAACCAGCTCGTATTACTCATGATTTGACCATCGTGCCGTCTTGGACAGACTATGAGGCGACTGCTGGAGAAAAGATTATCAAGCTGGATCCAGGAATGGCATTTGGAACTGGAACCCACCCAACGACCAAGATGAGCCTTTTTGCCTTGGAGCAGGTTCTCCGTGGTGGTGAGACGGTACTAGATGTGGGGACTGGTTCAGGGGTTCTTTCCATTGCTAGCTCGCTACTTGGTGCTAAAGAAATTTTTGCCTATGACCTGGACGATGTGGCGGTTCGAGTCGCTCAGGAAAATATTGAGCTCAATCCTGGTATGGAAAACATCCATGTAGCAACAGGAGACTTGCTTAAGGGTGTTGAGATTGAGGCAGATGTTATCGTGGCTAATATCTTGGCAGATATTCTCATTCACCTGACAGAGGATGCTTATCGTTTGGTCAAGGATGAAGGCTACCTGATCATGAGTGGGATTATTAAGGATAAGTGGGACATGGTGCGCGAATCGGCTGAGTCAGCTGGATTTTTCCTTGAAACCCATATGATTCAAGGCGAATGGAATGCCTGTGTTTTCAAGAAGACCAAGGATATTTCAGGTGTGATTGGAGGCTAGCATGCAACAGTTTTTTGTCAAAGGCAGTGCAGTCTCACCTGTCACCATCAAGGACAAGGAAACCAGCAAGCATATGTTTCAGGTTATGCGCTTGAAAGAAGATGATGAAGTGACCTTGGTCTTTGATGATGGGATCAAGCGCTTGGCGCGCGTGCTAGATGTGGAGGCTCGTCAGTTGGAGCTAGTTGAGGAATTAGCTGATAATGTAGAACTGCCAGTCCAAGTGACCATCGCATCTGGATTTCCCAAGGGAGATAAGCTGGAGTTTATCACGCAAAAGGTGACTGAGTTAGGTGCTAGCCAAATCTGGGCCTTTCCTGCCGACTGGTCCGTTGCCAAGTGGGACGGCAAGAAATTGGGTAAAAAGGTTGAGAAACTAGAAAAAATCGCCCTTGGAGCAGCAGAGCAAAGCAAGCGTAATCTGGTTCCAAGTATTCAGCTTTTTGAAAGGAAAGCAGATTTTCTAGCTCAATTGGACCAGTTTGACCGCATCGTAGTGGCCTATGAAGAGTCGGCCAAAGAAGGAGAATCAGCTGCGCTTTTACAAGTAGTTACTGGACTTGAAAAAGGAGCTAAATTGCTCTTTATCTTTGGTCCAGAAGGCGGTCTCTCACCTGCAGAAATCGAAAGTTTTCAAGCCAAAGGAGCGGTTTTGGCAGGTCTAGGTCCTCGTATTTTGCGAGCAGAAACAGCGCCACTTTACGCCTTATCGGCCCTTAGTGTTTTATTAGAATTAGAGAAATAAGAGGAAGAAAATGGAACAAAAACATCGTTCAGAATTTCCAGAGAAGGAACTTTGGGATTTAACCGCCCTATATCAAGACCGTGAGGACTTCTTACGTGCGATAGAGAAGGCGCGTGAAGACATCAATCAATTTAGCCGTGACTACAAGGGCAATCTTCACACTTTTGAAGATTTCGAGAAGGCCTTTGCGGAATTGGAACAAATCTACATTCAGATGAGTCATATTGGAAATTACAGCTTTATGCCTCAGACGACGGACTATAGCAATGATGAATTTGCCAATATTGCCCAAGCTGGGATGGAATTTGAAACAGATGCCAGCGTAGCTCTTACCTTCTTTGATGATGCCTTGGTGGAAGCTGATGAGGAAGTCTTGGAACGTTTGGGTGAATTGCCTCACTTGACGGCAGCTATTCGTCAGGCAAAAATCAAAAAAGCCCACTATCTTGGGGCTGATGTGGAGAAGGCCTTGACCAATCTGGGTGAAGTTTTCTACAGTCCACAGGATATCTATACTAAGATGCGAGCTGGTGACTTTGAAATGGCCGATTTTGAAGCTCATGGCAAAACCTACAAAAACAGCTTTGTTACTTATGAGAATTTCTATCAAAATCACGAGGATGCTGAGGTTCGTGAGAAATCCTTTCGTTCTTTCTCAGAAGGACTTCGTAAGCACCAAAATACGGCTGCGGCAGCCTATCTTGCTCAGGTTAAATCTGAAAAACTGTTGGCAGATATGAAGGGATATGACTCCGTCTTTGACTATCTTTTAGCTGAGCAAGAAGTAGACCGTGCTATGTTTGATCGTCAGATTGATCTCATCATGAAGGACTTTGCGCCAGTTGCTCAGCGATATCTCAAGCATGTTGCCAAGGTGAATGGTCTTGAAAAGATGACCTTTGCAGACTGGAAATTGGACTTGGACAGCGCCCTCAATCCTGAAGTGACTATTGACGATGCCTATGATTTGGTCATGAAGTCGGTAGAACCTTTGGGGCAAGAATATTGTCAGGAAGTTGCTCGTTATCAAGAAGAGCGCTGGGTGGACTTTGCTGCCAATAGCGGCAAGGATTCTGGTGGCTATGCAGCTGATCCATACCGTGTGCATCCTTATGTTCTCATGAGCTGGACAGGTCGTTTGAGCGATGTTTATACCTTGATTCATGAAATCGGGCATTCTGGTCAATTTATCTTTTCAGACAATCACCAAAGCTATTTTAACGCCCACATGTCGACCTACTATGTTGAAGCGCCGTCAACCTTCAATGAATTGCTTCTTAGTGACTACTTGGAGCACCAATCTGACGACCCACGTCAAAAACGATTCGCTCTTGCACACCGCTTGACAGATACCTACTTCCATAACTTTATCACCCACCTCTTGGAAGCAGCCTTTCAACGTAAGGTTTATACACTGATTGAAGAAGGGGAAACCTTTGGAGCAAGCAAACTCAACAGCATTATGAAGGAAGTTTTGACAGATTTCTGGGGAGATGCTATTGAGATTGATGATGATGCGGCTTGACTTGGATGCGCCAAGCTCACTACTACATGGGCTTGTATAGCTATACTTACTCTGCAGGTCTTGTAATCTCGACAGCTGGCTATCTCCATTTGAAAAATTCAGAAACTGGAGCTGAAGACTGGCTCAATCTTCTCAAGTCTGGTGGTAGCAAGACACCACTTGAGTCAGCCATGATTATCGGAGCGGATATTTCAACAGATAAACCACTCCGTGATACCATTCAATTCTTGTCTGATACGGTTGACCAGATTATCGCCTATAGTGCCCAGTTGGGGGAATTGGAAGTCTAGGGTAAGAGATATCTTTGGATAATGATAAAGATATAGAATGTACTTCATTTTATATGCTTTAAAAATAAAATTCTAGAACAAAAAAGATTCCTATCTAGAATCGCCAGATATTAAAAGAGGTTGGATCATTTTCCAACCTCTTTTTATGAATCTTAATGGAATTGCATACCACCATCAACGATAATGGTTTGGCCTGTAATGTAGTTTGAATCTGGTCCAGCAAGGAAGCTAACTGCTGCAGCTACATCTTCTGGTTCAGATAGACGTTTCAATGTAATATCTTTTGCGAATGTTTGCATACCCCACTCGTCGTCTTTTCCTGCATTTTTTCCAACTTCATGAGCGATATCATACATCATTGGTGTTTTAACGATACCTGGAGCATAGGCGTTGACAGTGATACCTGACTCTGCTAAATCACGCGCCAATGTTTGAGTGATTCCACGAACGGCGAATTTTGTACCACCGTAAACAGTCAAGTTTGGATTTCCGACAACACCTGCTTGAGAAGTAGCATTGATGATTTTACCACCGTGACCAAGTGCTTTAAATTGAGCTTGAGCAGCTTGTGCTCCCCAAATCACGCCACCGACGTTAATAGCAAATGTGCGAGCAAATTGTTCCTCTGTAATTGTATCCAGAGGTGTAGTAGGAGCGACACCGGCGTTGTTTACAACAACGTTCAAGTCTCCGAAATGATCCACAACTTTTTGGAAAGCTGCAGCAACTTCTGCTTGTTTAGATACATCAGCTACAACAGCAAAAGCTTTATCTGCTGACAATTCAGCAACTGCTTTTTCAGCTGTTTCAGCGTTGTAGTCTAAAACCCCAACTTTAAAACCATCTTGAACCAAGCGTTTTGCGATTGCAAAACCGATCCCTTGACCTGCACCTGTAACGATAGCTACTTTAGACATATGATTCCTCCTCGGTATCCGTGATACCATTCAAACGTTCATAAAAGAACAGCAAAAGGTTTATAAGTGAGTCGTGATAGGTTTCTAAAAGAAGTCCTATCACGTTTCAGTATACACCTTTGTGAAATTTGTGTCAAACAAATACCTACTTTTTGGAAAAAATCAACCCTCTAAGAGTGAAAAAATATCTGAGACTAACCTATTTATCTTTTATAATGATGATAGCTAGAAAAGAATGTTGTATAATATATTTGTATGATTGGAGGTATGCAAATGTATCCAGAATTGAAAAGAAAAATAGCAGAAGAAAAACCGAGCTATCGTCAAGAAGAACTCATGTGGTTGCTTGAGCACTTAGGGGATCCCAATCCAGATATTCGTGATGAATTGGTTTTTACCAGTCTGGCTAGGGGGATTCAAGAAGAATTATTTACAAAGGAACAAATTCAGTTTATTGCTGCTGTGATTGTTTCTGATGGTGGACTAGATAAAGAGCTTGATAAGACAGGAGTTTCAACGCTTGAACGTTCTTTTAGGGCCCTTATTTATGCCAATCTCTTATCTGCCGATGGCGATCAACAGTCTCTTTTTTATCAAGTGCTTAAAACTGATATCAGAAATACGATGCTCGATCAAGGGTTGCATTACCTTGAAAAAGAAGAGGATACGACAGGTTTTTCAAGTCAATATGGTTGGGTGCATGCTTTTGCTCATGGGGCTGATCTTTTGACTGAAGTTGTTTGTCATCCAGACTTTCCTAAAAACAGAGTTCATGAAGTATTTGACATACTTGGCCAACTATTTAAAAGAATTACGGTTCGATTTATAGATGATGAGGACTGGCGCTTGGCCAGAGTCCTTTACGAACCTATTTTGCAAGGAAAGTGGAGCAAGCGACACTGACTTCTTGGATAAAGTCACTTGATTTCCCGATAGAAGAGAGGGAAGATTTTTATAAATTTTCCAATTTCAGATCCTGTTTATTAGAAGTCTATGTCCAACTTGACCAGAGAAATAGTTTACAAGATGATTTGAAAGAAGCTATCCAGTCTTTTCAATACTAGGGCTTAGATAATAGTTCTATGATTTTCAAAAACTTTCCAAGCAATTTTCTTGAAACCCTTTCCTTCTTCTGATAGACTAATACATAGTTTGAAAAAAGGAGACTAAAAATGAAAAAATTTGTTGCTGAATTAATCGGTACATTTATGCTTGTGTTCATCGGAACAGGAGCTGTTGTTTTTGGAAATGGTGTTGAAGGACTTGGACACCTTGGAATTGCTCTTGCTTTTGGTTTGGCAATCGTAGTCGCAGCCTTCTCAATCGGAACTGTTTCAGGTGCTCACTTGAACCCAGCTGTTTCTATCGCTATGTTTGTGAACAAACGTTTGTCATCTTCAGAGCTTGTAAACTACATTCTTGGTCAAGTGGTTGGTGCTTTCCTTGCATCTGGAGCTGTATTGTTCCTCTTGGCGAACTCAGGTATGTCAACTGCAAGTCTTGGTGAAAATGCCTTGGCAAATGGTGTAACTGTCTTTGGTGGTTTCTTGTTTGAAACAATCGCAACATTCTTGTTTGTTTTGGTCATCATGACTGTAACATCAGCAAGCAAAGGGAATGGTGCAATCGCTGGTTTGGTCATCGGTTTGTCATTGACAGCTTTGATTCTAGCTGGCTTGAACATTACTGGACTTTCAGTAAACCCAGCTCGTAGCTTGGCTCCAGCTGTCTTGGTAGGTGGAGCAGCCCTTCAACAAGTTTGGATTTTCATCCTTGCACCAATCGTTGGTGGAGTTCTTGCAGCTCTTGTTGCTAAAAACTTCCTTGGAACTGAAGAATAATTGAAACTCAAAAAGCCTTGCTCCTCAGCTTGAGGAACAGGGCTTTTTTGTATCATACTCTTCGAAAATTTCTTCAAACCACGTCAGCTTCCATCTGCAACCTCAAAACAGTGTTTTGAGCTGACTTCGTCAGTCTTATCTATAACCTCAAAGCAGTGCTTTGAGCAGCCTGCGGCTAGCTTCCTAGTTTGCTCTTTGATTTTTATTGAGTATGAGTTTAACGGTTGTCAATTTTCTCTGGATAAAGATCGTGTTGGAAGAGGCGTTGTTCTGCCAATCCTTCATACTTGGTTCCAGGTCTACCGTAGTTGTAGTAAGGGTCAATTGAAATGCCACCACGAGGTGTAAATTTCCCCCAAACCTCTAAATAGCGAGGGTCTAGCAAGTTGACCAAATCTTTCCCGATGGTGTTGATACAGTTTTCGTGAAAATCCCCATGATTTCGGTAACTAAAGAGGTAGAGTTTGAGGGATTTTGACTCGACACAGAGCTTGTCAGGAATGTAGGAAATATAAATCGTCGCAAAGTCTGGCTGAGCGGTGATTGGACAAAGTGAGGTAAATTCAGGGCAGTTGAATTTGATGAAATAGTCATTTTCCACATGACGATTGTCAAAGGATTCGAGGACTTCTGGTTGATAGTCAAAGATGTAGGTTGTTTCTTTATTGCCCAGTAGGCTTAGGTTTTTCATTTCTTCTTGTTGTGACATGATTTTTTCTTTCTAATCTTAAACACCACGTTGGTTATCGTAGAGGAGGGTATGGAGTTGGGGAAGGACGCGAACATTGCCCCAGCTATCGTCAGCAGCGACGCGTTCCCAGAGTTCTTTGAGGCGGTCCAGTTGGTCTTGGACAATATTGCCTGTAGCCTTGGGCTCAGGATTTCCCGCCGATAAGAAGAGAACATCTGGTTGGTAGCGTTCTTGAATTCCTTTGGCAAAGGCTAAATCTGCATCATCAAAGACAGGGATTTTTAAAGGTGACCTTGTCTGGGATCTAGTTGAGAAACGATAAAGTCCAAGGTCTCAAAGTTGACTTCCATCTTGGATGAAGGAGGTTTGGGACTCAAGGTGACTTGGTCGATGTCTTTTCAAACCAATGTTTGCCAGCGAGAGCCTTGGGTTTCAACAGCCAGAGTGACACCACGTTGCTTGAGTTTGGTGACCAACTCGGCCATGTTGGCTGCTAGGATAGCTGGATTTCCCCCAGACAGGGTGACATAGTCGTAGCTCCCTAGTTTATCCAAGGCAGCAATGACTTCGTCAGCTGTCATGCGAGTTGGTTTTTCAGAACCATCCCAAGTAAAGGCAGAGTCGCACCAGTCGCAGTGGTAGTCGCAACCTGCAGTGCGGACAAACATGGTTTTCTGCCCGATAGCACGACCTTCACCTTGAAAAGTTGGGCCAAAAATTTCTAGAACTGGTAGTTTAAGGACACGTTCCCTAGTCATCTAACCACTCCCGTCTAAACTCCGCAAAGGCAGTCGGAGTTTCATAGAGGCGAACATATTCCAAACGGAGACCACGCTCATCTGGCAACTCTTGGTTCATGGTTTGGAAAATCCAGTAAACCATATTTTCAGCAGTCGTATTCATATAGGGCAGGGTTTCATTGAGATAGCGATGATCCAAGTGGGGCTCTAAGTAGTTCTTGTAGATAGCTTTGATATCTCCAAAATCGTAGGTCATGCCACGTTCATCTAAAAATCCACTGACAGCAATCTGCAGATGATAGGTGTGGCCGTGCAGGGATTTGCATTTTCCCTCATAGTGAAAGAGGTGGTGGGCAGCATCGAAGGTAAATTCTTTTGATACTAAGGTTCTGTGAGGATTGTAGACAAGCGATTCCCCAGTTTCCTGTTTGATTTCTTTAGGTGCAAAAAACATTAGGACTCTCCTTTCTGTGAGAGATAAACATCTAGACCATGTTGACGTAGGTGGCAGGCTGGGCAATCTCCACAGCCGCTTCCGATAATCCCGTTGTAGCAGGTTAAGGTCTTTTTCACGAACATAGTCAAAGGCACCGAGTTGGTCAGCCAATTCCCAAGTTTCAGCCTTGTCTAGCCACATGAGAGGTGTTTGGATAACGAAGTCGTAATCCATGGCAAGGTTGAGGGTGACATTGAGGGATTTGACAAAGACATCTCGACAATCAGGGTAGCCTGAGAAGTCTGTCTCGCAGACACCTGTCACGATATCTTTAATGCCTCGTTGCTTAGCAAGAACTGCCGCAAAGGACAGAAAGAGGTGGTTGCGACCATCAACAAAGGTATTGGGAACCTCTCCCTCTTTTTGCTCAATCTCCAGATCAGAGGTCAGGGCATTTTCAGTGATTTGCCCCAGCAGAGACATATCTAGGATGTGATGACGAATACCCTGTTCCTTAGCGATTTCTCTAGCAACTTGAATTTCGAGATGATGGCGTTGGCCGTAGGCAAAGGTGACAGCTTCGACCGTTTCATAGTGTTCTTTAGCCCAAAAGAGGCAGGTTGTAGAATCTTGACCGCCACTAAAGACGACCAAGGCTGATTGACGTTTCATAGTACTCCTTCCAAAATGGGAAATGTTCAGAGCACGCAAAAAGCTCCCTTGAGGGAGCTAAAAAATACCAAGTAGAGGTTTTTTTTAGCGATGGCATGTCCCAAACATCGTAATATTCTACCTACAGTCTAGCATATTTTTTGAAAAATGGCAAAGGGCAAGAAAAAAGAGACCAAAGAAAGTACTTGGTCTCTAGTGTGATTAGCTCAATTCAGCAACGATGGCCTTGATTTGTTCTGCTGTGTGAACACCAGCAACTTGTTTCACAACTTGGCCGTCTTTTTTGAAGAGAAGAGTTGGGATAGACATGATTCCAAAAGCACGAGCTGTGTTTGGATTTTCATCAACGTCCATTTTAACGATTTTCAAGACATCTTCTGAAAGTTCTTCAGACAATTTATCCAAGATTGGACCTTGCATACGACATGGACCACACCAAGTTGCCCAGAAGTCTACCAAGACCAAACCGTCTTTTGTTTCTTGTTCGAATGTTGCATCTGTAATTGCTTTTGCCATTGTATTTCTCCTTTTTAGTTATATTGGCTTAAATCTTGTTTCATGAGATAGAAGAAGACATCTCCATAAGTCCCATGGTAGTCCAAATCATGACCGTTGTAAGTTAATTTTTGAACAGGGTAGTAGTCTGCGACGCCGATAAGGCAAGCTTGTTGTGAACGATCAAAGTCTTCATAAGACTCGAAAGTTACAGTTCTTTCGTTCTTGCTGGCATCTAGATAGGTAATTTCAATCATGTTTAAAAACTCCTTTGTTTAATGATGACTTTATTTTACTCCTTGTAAAAGAGAATGTCAAGAAAAATGATTGCGCACGCAACTTTTTTCTAAAATCATCTTAAATCAAGAAATCCAAACCAGTTTCCAAGCTTGCTTCGACAGCCTTTTGTAGAGAGGCCAGTGTCTTTTTGCCCATCACTTGTCAGGCAGATAAAGCTAGAGCGTCTATCTTGATCACAACACCTGCGACTAAGCAGACCGCAATTTTTAGCTTCCAAGCGAGCCACCATCCGAGAAACAGCGCTCGGGCTCAGATGAAGTTTATCTGGCAGGTCAATCTGGCGTAGAGATTTTTCTTGAGCCAAGTCCAGATAGTAGAGCAGGTAAAACTCTTTCAAGGTCAGACTTTGCTCGCTCTGCTGGGCAATTGTCTCTTCCAAGAGACTTTCAATTTCTTTCTGACGCCGATTGAAGTCAAACCATTTTTCCAAATAGGTCATAGTATCTCCTTTCTTTTTAGAGTTATAAATAGAAGAAAGTCCATTCACGGACAGTCTCTGCATCACAAGATGATTGCGCATGCAATAATTATACTACTTTTCAAGAATGCTGGCAAGAAGGACGCTAAAATCTTTCATCCTATATCACGCCTGTTTTCACTAGTCTGTAATTGCCTGTATCCCCTTTCTTCTCAAACTTTCATCAACTCTTGTGCATTTCCTTGAAATTTTCTGAAAAAAGAGTAAACTGGTATGCAAGAAGTCTATTTCGTGGAGTTTAGGATGAAATTATATGTTCAATTAATGATTCTCTTTGTGATTTCTCTAATCGGAGAGGGAATCTCCAGTTTCTTTCATCTGCCCATCCCAGGCAGTATTATCGGCTTGATCATTCTCTTTCTAGCCCTGCAATTCAAGTGGCTGAGAACTAGACATGTCAATATGGTGGGGAATTTCTTGCTGGCCAATATGACCATTCTCTTTTTGCCACCAGCAGTGGGAATTATGGAGAAGTTTGATGTGATTGCTCCCTATCTTTTGCCCATCGTTTTGATTGTCTTTTTTGCAGCAGTCATCAATATTATCCTCATAGCCGTGGTAGTTCAGTTCATCAAGAGACGGTTTGAGGGAGATTATGAGAAAGGAGATGCCAAATGAGTGAATTTGTTTCCAATCCCCTGTTTGGGCTTGCCCTGTCCATCCTAGCTTATCTAGTGGGGATGCTGATTTACAGACGTTTTCCCCATCCATTGACAACGCCCTTGCTTTTGTCAGCTGTTTTCATTATCATCTTTCTAAAGGTGACGGGGATTTCTTACCAAGATTACTACCAAGGTGGGGTTTATCTGAACAACTTGATTGTCCCATCGACAGTGGCTCTTGGGGATTCCGCTTTATAAGAGTTTTCATCTGATGAAGCACCATGCTCGAAGTATTCTCTTTGGTAGTCTATTAGCGGTAGTTGTCAATACCTCTTTCACAGCCCTTGTAGCCAAAATATTTGGCATGGACTTTTTCCTAGCCATTTCTCTCTTTCCCAAGTCAGTGACAACCGCCATGGCAGTAGGGAATCACAGAAAAATTGCAAGGTTTGACGACTGTGACCTTGGTGGTTGTTGTGGCAACTGGGATTTTAACCAGTGTGATCGGACCAACCCTTTTGAAGTGGTTGAAAATAGACGACCCAGTAGCTGTTGGTCTTTCCCTTCGGTGGAACAGGTCACGCAGTTGGAACAGGGAACAGCCTTTCCGATACGGCTCTGTAGCAGGAGCCATGGGTGGTTTGGCTATCGGTGTCACCGGTATTCTCTATGTCTTTGTCAGCCCTATCGTAGCCAGTTTGATATTGAGTTAAATCAAAACCCAGCTTTTTAGCTGGGCATTTTTTATTGCAAATTAACCTTGTTTTTCAAAATATAGTAGGTTCCGAGGTAAAAGATAGCTATGAATATGAGTTCTTCAACAATGCCTACGCTTGCTCCCATATAGAAATTATCATTAAATCCTGCAAGTGAATTGACATAGAAGTTAGTACTGGTATTGAAGAAGACTTCAATAAATCCAATGACGATTTGGATACCAATGTAGGCTGCAACAGCGAGTGCTGTACGGTATTCATTGAACAGTTGTCCAATAGAAATGGCCAAGTAGATGCAGAGGATTCCTGAGATTGTACTAAGCAGGAAGGATACCCCCATAAGAGAGAGTTGAGGAAGGAATGTTCCTGCAAGTGAAATCAAGTCAGAAAGTTGAACTCCATTCTAGAACTTTGTTGACAGTAAGATAATATAACGAAAGCACTTAGAGCTAGTACAGCAGTGCTAATCACAGACCAGATAAAGGCACCGACTAGCTTGGCTGTGATGATATGGTGTTCAGAAACTGGCAAGGTCAAAGTCAGATATCCTTGGCGGTCATAGACACTACCTTTAAAGCGTTTAATAATCAAGAAAAGAGTTGAAATCCCAAGCGTAATCATCAAATCCACCAAAGACGAGTAGCTAGAAAAAAATAGTAGAGCAGGTTGACTTTCTTTGACAGGTAGATTTATTATAGGTTGTGTCTGTATCCCGATGAGGGCAGAAAGGAAGAGCACGGCAGCGTAAAGGGCTAAATACCACTTGTTAACATTTTTAAATTCGTAGCGAACTAAATTCCAAAACATAATAATCTCCTTTGCTTAGGCCTTAAATTCCTGACGGAAGAGTTGGTCAATGGATTCACCTGACTCATAGCGAATATCATCTACATTTCCTTGACGGACGACTTTTCCATCTTTGAGGAAGACAATTTCATCCAAGATTGGCTCTATATCAGAAATCAAGTGGGTAGAAATCAAAACGGTAGAAGTCGGAGAGTAGTTGTTGATAATGGTATTGAGGATATACTCACGGGCTGCGGGGTCCACCCCACCAATGGGTTCGTCTAAAACGTAGAGACGAGCATCACGGCTCATAACCAAAATCAGTTGTACCTTTTCTTTGTTTCCTTTTGATAGTTTCTTGAGACGACTATTTTCATCAATGCCGAGGTCTGCAAGTAGATGATGGGCGCGTTCAAGATTGAAATCTTTATAGAAGGTCTTGAAGTAGGTTAGGGCTTCTTTGACCTTCATTTGCTCATTTGAGATAGGTCGTATCCGGCAAATAAGCTACGATGGCCTTGGTTGCTGGACTTGGGTCCATATCGTTAATAAGGACACGTCCTTGATCTGGTTGCAAGAGGCCATTGATGAGTTTAATCAAGGTTGTTTTTCCTGAGCCGTTTGGCCCAAGAAGACCGACGATTTTTCCAGCTGGGATGTCAAGGGAAACATTTTCAAGGGCTGGGGTTGCTCCATAAGATTTGGATACATTTTCAAATGCTAGTAATGACATAGGCTTAAACTCCTTTAATATAATCGCCGACTACGCCTGGTAGTTCTTCTTTTTCATAGCCAAAATGGGTCATGGAGGAAACGAAGTGTTCCAATTCTTCTTCTGATAATTGTTTGCGCGATTGGGCGATCAGCTTCTTATCCTCTGTCACAAATCGTCCAGTTGTTCGCTTGCTGTAGACAAATCCTTCTCGTTCAAGGTCTGACAAGGCTCTTTGGATGGTGTTTGGATTGACACCAGCCTCGCTTGCTAGCTCTCTCACGGTTGGAAGTTGTTGATTGGGTTCCAGTGTATGGGAAACAATCTGAAGCTTGATTTTCTCCATAATCTGTAAATAAATGGGTTTTTTGTTGTCAAACGTCCAGGACATCTTGGTCTCCTTTCTTTTATCCTTTTGTCTTAATTAAATAATACAACAAAACAAAAAACTTGTCAAGCAAAAAGAAGAATTGTTTTGGGAATCGTTTAAAAAATGGTATAATGAAAAGAAAACGATAAGGAGGGAAAGGATGCGTTGTCCAAAATGTGGGGCTACCAAGTCAAGTGTTATCGATAGTCGTCAAGCAGAAGAAGGGAACACCATTCGTAGAAGACGTGAGTGCGATGAATGCCAGCACCGTTTTACAACCTACGAACGAGTAGAAGAAAGAACCTTAGTGGTTGTTAAAAAAGATGGCACACGGGAACAATTCTCTAGAGATAAAATCTTTAATGGGATTATCCGCTCAGCCCAGAAACGTCCTGTGTCAAGTGATGAAATCAACATGGTAGTCAATCGTATCGAACAGAAACTCCGTGGTCGAAATGAAAATGAAATTCAAAGCGAGGACATTGGTTCCCTCGTCATGGAGGAGTTGGCTGAATTAGACGAGATTACCTATGTGCGTTTTGCCAGTGTCTATCGTAGTTTTAAGGATGTCAGTGAGTTAGAGAGCTTTGCTCCAACAAATCACCCAGTCCTCTAAAAAGAAAAAGGAAAGATAAATGAAGCCAATTGACCGTTTTTCTTATCTAAAGAATAATCGGGTGTCGCAAGATACCTCATCTCTGGTACAGTGCTACCTCCCGATTATCGGTCAGGAGGCGCTGAGCCTTTATCTTTATACGATTAGTTTTTGGGACAATGGCAGAAAGGAATACCTCTTTTCAAGTATTCTCAACCATCTCAACTTTGGGATGGACAGACTGATAAAATCCTTAAAAATCCTATCTGCTTTCAATCTCTTGACCCTCTATCAAAAGGGGGACGTTTATCAGCTAGCCCTCCATGCTCCCCTTTCAAGTCAAGACTTCTTGGAGCATCCTGTTTATCGCAGACTCTTGGAGAAAAAGATTGGCGATGCAGCTGTGGAGGATTTGAAAGCTGAGAGTGCTGATGGTGAAGCAATACCTGTCTCACTCAATCAAGTCTTTCCAGACTTGGCAGAACTAGGCAGTCAAGAAGACCTTGGTCTCAAGAAGAAAGTGGCCAACGATTTTGACTTGGACTATTTTCGTCAATTTATGGCTCGAGATGGGCTTCGTTTTGCGGATGAACAGTCCGATGTCTTAAATCTCTTTGCCATTGCCGAAGAAAAGAAATGGACTTGGTTTGAGACCTATCAATTGGCCAAGTCAACAGCTGTTTCCCAGGTTATTTCAACCAAACGCATGCGGGAAAAAATTGCTCAAAAAACCGTTACCTCTGACTTTAGTCCTAAGGAAGCAACTATTATCAAAGAAGCCAAAAGTAAGACTGCCCTGCAGTTCTTGGCAGAAATCAAGCAAACACGCAAGGGGACCATTACCCAAACAGAAAGAGAACTCTTGCAACAGATGGCTGGCTTGGGCTTGCTGGACGAAGTTATCAATATCATTCTCTTGTTGACCTTTAATAAGGTGGATTCGGCAAATATCAATGAGAAATATGCCATGAAGGTAGCCAATGACTATGCCTATCAAAAGATTCATTCGGCAGAAGAGGCAGTTCTTCGCATCCGTGAGCGAGGACAGAAGAGTCAGGCTCAAAAAAGCAGTAACCCCAGTCCTGCCAAGTCCAATGTACCCAAGTGGAGCAATCCTGAATATAAGAATGAAACCAGCGAAGAAACTCGCTTAGAACTAGAACGTAAGAAAAAAGAAATGTTAGCTCGATTAGAAAAAGGAGGAGACTAGATGGAAAGTGTCGGAGACGTACTCAAGCGTCAACCAAGCCGATTTCAGTATCAGGATTTGGTCCAGCAAATTGTGAAAGACCCTGATGTTGCGGCCTTTATCCAGAAAGAATCTCTCAGTCAGGAGGAGTTGAACCGTAGTATTTCCAAGTTTAACCAATACATCACTGAGAGAGATAAAGTTTCCTCCGAGGAGATACAGATTATATTGCCAAAGGCTACAAGCCTATACTAGTCATGAACCATGGCTATGCGGATGTTTCTTATGAAGAAACTCCTGAACTAATCGCAGCAGAAAAAGAAGCGGCTATTAAAGAAACCGTCTCAAGCTAATCAATCTTCCAGCTAGTCTTAAAAAAGCTAGCCTAGCTCAAGTTGATTTAGATGATTTGGGGCGCTTGTCCGTTTTTGAAAAGCTCCTAGCCTTTGTGGAGCAATATCCAGCTATTCGAAAAGGTCTGTACTTATATGGAGATTTTGGTGTGGGTAAAAGTTTCATGGTGGCTGCCCTAGCCCATGATTTATCAGAAAAACGTGGTGTTTCATCAACTCTCCTCCACTATCCTAGCTTTTGTCATCGATGTCAAAAATGCCATCGGTGATGGCAATGTTAAGGCCTTGGTGGATGAGATTAAGCTGGCTGAAGTCTTGATTTTTGATGATATTGGTGCTGAGCAATCAACACCTTGGGTGCGAGATGAAGTCTTACAAGTGATTCTTCAATATCGTATGCAAGAAGATTTACCGACCTTCTTTACTTCCAACTTCAATTTTGAAGATTTGGAAAAACATTTTGCAAAAGGCAAGAACGGAAATGACGAAACTTGGGAAGCCAGACGTGTCATGGAACGTATCCGTTACTTTTGGCTGAGGAGACACATCTAGAAAGGAGAAAACCGTCGATGACAGAAACAATCAACATTAATGAAGGCTCACTACTTCAGTACGTCAGCTTTAAGGAGCAAGAAACTTCCTCAGGAGGACTTGACTGAAATTTGACAGCAGCCCAAATGGCTTCTTCTTGGAAAGAATTTCCAATCTTATTCTGTGATTGTGGTACGAAGTCAAGAAAAGAAAGATGCTCTTGTATGAATTGGTTCCTCAAGAAGCGATTCGTCAGTCAGCTGCTTTTCCTTCTCTTTGTCGGAGATTTGAAACCGAGCAGAAAAAGGGAGCCCGTCTTCATACGGATGCATTTCCAACCCTCAAGGGGTGGAAGGACTCTTTGATTAGTTCGGTCGATGCGGCTCTTGCTGGGCAAAAATGCCCTTGCTGGCAGCTGAAAGCTTTAGGCTACGGTGGGAGTGATTATCGGTTTGGTGCGTTACAAGTCTGTAGAAGTGGCAGAGCTTTTTCAAACCTGCCTGACTATACCTATCCAGTCTTTTGGGATGGCACTAGGTGTGCCAAATCAAAAGCATGATGTAAAACCAAGATTGCCACTTGAGAATGTTGTCTTTGAGGAAGAATACCAAGAACAGTCAACTGAGGCAATCGAAGCCTATGACCGTGTACAGACTGAATATGCAGGTGCGCGTGCGACCACAAGCTGGAGTCAGCGTCTAGCAGAACAGTTTCGGCAATCTAGAACCAAGCTCAACTCGAGAAAAATCTTGAGCAGAAGAAGTTATTGTAGAAAGTGAGAGAATCATGGCCCTTACCAACTGTTGCCATTGTAGGGACGTCCCAATGTTGGGAAATCAACCCTATTTAACCGTATCGCTGGGAGAGCGCATCTCAATCGTAGAAGATGTTGAAGGAGTGACACGAGATCGTATCTATGCCACGGGTGAGTGGCTCAATCGTTCTTTTAGTATGATTGATACAGGAGGGAATTGACGATGTCGATGCGCCTTTCATGGAACAAATCAAGCACCAGGCAGAAATTGCCATGGAAGAAGCAGATGTTATCGTCTTTGTCGTGTCTGGTAAAGGAAGGAATTACAGATGCGGACGAATATGTAGCCCGTAAACTTTATAAAGACCCATAAACCAGTTATCCTAGCGGTTAACAAGGTGGACAACCCAGAGATGCGAAATGATATCTATGATTTCTATGCTCTCGGTTTGGGCGAACCATCTGCCAATCTCATCTGTTCATGGTATCGGGACAGGGATGTGCTAGATGCTATTGTAGAAAATCTCCAAATGAAGTATGAAGAAGAAAAATCCAGATGTTATTAAAGTTTCAGCTTGATTGGTCGTCCAAATGTTGGAAAAATCAAGCTTGATCAATGCCATCTTTGGGAGAAGATCGCGTCATTGCCAGTCCCTGTTGCTGGTACTACTCGTGATGCCATTGATACTCACTTTTACAGATGCTGACGGTCAAGAGTTTACCATGATTGATACTGCTGGTATGCGTAAGTCTGGTAAAGTCTATGAAAATACAGAGAAATACTCTGTCATGCGTGCTATGCGTGCTATTGACCGTTCAGATGTAGTCTTGATGGTCCTCAATGCCGAGGAAGGCATCCGTGAGTATGACAAGCGTATCGCTGGATTTGCCCACGAAGCTGGTAAAGGGATGATTATCGTGGTCAACAAGTGGGATACACTTGAAAAAGACAACCACACCATGAAAAACTGGGAAGAGGATATCCGTGAGCAGTTCCAATACCTGCCTTACGCACCGATTATCTTTGTATCAGCTTTGACCAAGCAACGTCTCCACAAACTTCCTGAGATGATCAAGCAAATCAGCGAAAGTCAAAATACACGTATACCATCAGCTGTCTTGAACAATGTCATTATGGATGCTATTGCCATCAACCCAACACCGACAGACAAAGGAAAACGTCTCAAGATTTTCTATGCGACCCAAGTGGCAACCAAACCACCAACCTTTGTGATTTTTGTCAACGAAGAAGAACTCATGCACTTTTCTTACCTGCGTTTCTTGGAAAATCAAATCCGTAAGGCCTTTGTTTTTGAAGGGACTCCAATCCATCTCATCGCAAGAAAACGAAAATAAAAATGTAGAATCTGGAATGACATTTCCAGATTTTTTTCTCATTATGGCTTCAAGCCAGTTTTTCTCGTAGAGAAAAACAAGAAAACCACCAGCTATGCTGGTGGCTGACAAGGCTTCTAGCTTCCATTTATTTTTCCAAGTATAATCTAATTGTTCAGGTTAGATAAAGGAGGAAAAATAAATGGCTAAAACCAGTTACAGTTTATCACATACCAAATGGATGTGCAAATATCATATAGTTTTTTTACACCTAAGTATCGCCGTAAGGCGATATATTACAAAAGTCAGGTCGGATTTGATATATATTATTAAATATCTATGCCGTTGTCGTGGCGTGGAGATTATCGAAGGTCATATGATGCCAGACCATGTACACCTGCTTGTACTGATACCTCCTAAACTTTCGATTTCCGATTTTATGGGGTATCTCAAGAGTAAAAGTGCATTGATGATATTTGATAAGCATGCTAATTTAAAATATAAGTATGGAAATCGAAAGTTTTGGGCTAGGGGATACTATGTAAGTACCGTTGGACTAAACGAAAAGACCGTAGCTAAATATATTCGCGAGCAGGAAAAGAATGACATTGCACTCGATAAGTTGAGTGTAAAAGAATATGAAGATCCGTTTTCTGATGGCGGATTTAGAACAAGGTAAAAGCCCGTTGTGACGGGCATTAGTCAAGTAATATAGCACGACCTGAACGAAGTTCAGCGAGCGTCTTTAGACGCCGCTGGAGAGAAACGGCTTATAGCCGGTGTACAAGCCACCCGTTTTCACGGGTGGTTATGACTGGTAGAATGAAGCTGAAGAAAACGCTATCAAAAGGAGGTGTCGATGAAACATTTGTTTAAATTGATAATATTATTTCCCTGTTTTTACTTTTTCAATTGGATAGACAAAGCTGACAGGGACAGTAAAATTTTCCCAATCCTCTACTATTTTTACTGGTTTTACATCCCCCTCTATGCTCTTTTTAGTCTTGCTTGGACAGTTTTTTCAGTCCTGTTTTTCAATATCGTCTTGAAAAATGTGGCAGACATCAAGTCTTGGGGTGTTTGGCTGTTATTACTACTTATCTCTTTTGCCATTGACTGGTTAACCTATATCTTTTTCAAAAAAATGTTTAGACTAAGACGGGAACTAGGGAAGTCTAAAGTCGGAAGGCATTGATTTATACTCAATGAAAATCAAAGAGCAAACTAGGAAACTAGCCGCAGGTTGCTCAAAGCACTGCTTTGAGGTTGTAGATAAAACTGACTGAGTCAGTATCATATATACGGCAAGGCGACGTTGACGTGGTTTGAAGAGATTTTCGAAGAGTATTATATCGGTTTTTATTTGTAGGAGGTGACTTATGGCACATCTAAAATCATTTATTACACGCTATTCCAAGGTTTATATTGGTTTAGTTCTGCTTATCTGGCTTGCTTTCTTCTTTCTTCCTTGGGGCAGTCCTGTTCTGGGGATAACGATTGACATCTTCATCATGCAGAAAGTTTTACTAGTTTTTGGAATTCTGTCGATTTTGATGGCCTTGCTGTCCAAGAAAGTCAGTCTCTTTGTTTTTGGACTTATCTGTTGTCTTTCTTTTTGGATAAATCTATTTATCCTATTTGCTATTTTGCCGATTTTTGGCAATTAAAGTATCATAAAAATCAGAGAGGTTAGCTTGGAAACTAGCCTCTTTTTCCTTTTCAAAATGGGGATTCTTCCTTGAAAATAATCAGTAATTGTGCTAAAATTAAAAGAACATTCTAAAATATTCAGAATTTAAAGTAAGGAAAAAAATGGCAAATTTATTAAAAACAATCATCGAAAATGATAAAGGGGAACTCCGCCGCCTAGAAAAGATGGCTGATAAAGTCCTCAAATATGAAGATGAAATGGCTGCTTTGACAGATGAGCAGTTGCAAGCTAAGACAGAAGAATTTAAGCAACGTTATCAAAATGGTGAAACGCTAGACCAGCTCTTGTACGAAGCCTTTGCAGTTGTACGTGAAGGAGCTAAACGTGTTCTTGGGCTCTTCCCATACAAGGTTCAGGTTATGGGTGGTATCGTTCTTCACCACGGTGACGTTCCTGAGATGCGTACAGGGGAAGGGAAAACCTTGACAGCGACGATGCCAGTATACCTTAATGCCCTTTCAGGGAAAGGTGTCCACGTAGTTACCGTCAACGAATACCTTACAGAACGTGACGCGACTGAGATGGGTGAGTTGTACTCATGGCTTGGTTTGTCAGTAGGAATTAACTTGGCTGCCAAATCTCCAATGGAGAAAAGAAGCTTATCTCTGTGACATTACTTACTCAACGAACTCAGAAATTGGTTTCGACTATCTTCGTGATAACATGGTTGTTCGTGCGGAGAACATGGTTCAACGTCCGCTCAACTATGCCTTGGTCGATGAGGTTGACTCTATCTTGATCGATGAAGCTCGTACACCATTGATCGTTTCAGGAGCTAATGCAGTTGAAACAAGCCAACTCTACCACATGGCAGACCACTATGTAAAATCTTTGGACAAAGACGACTACATCATCGATGTACAGTCTAAGACTATTGGTTTGTCTGATTCAGGGATTGACAAGGCTGAAAGCTACTTCAAACTTGAAAACCTTTATGATATCGAAAATGTGGCTTTGACTCACTTTATCGATAACGCCCTTCGTGCCAACTACATCATGATTCTTGATATCGACTATGTGGTTAGCGAAGAGCAAGAAATCTTGATTGTCGACCAATTTACAGGTCGTACAATGGAAGGTCGTCGTTACTCTGACGGATTGCACCAAGCGATTGAAGCCAAAGAAGGTGTACCAATCCAAGATGAAACGAAGACATCAGCATCGATTACCTACCAAAACCTTTTCCGTATGTATAAAAAATTGGCAGGTATGACTGGTACTGGTAAAACAGAAGAAGAAGAATTCCGCGAAATCTACAACATCCGTGTTATTCCAATTCCTACTAACCGTCCGATCCAACGTATCGACCATTCAGACCTTCTCTACGCTAGTCTCGATGCAAAATTCAAGGCTGTCGTTGAAGATGTTAAGGCTCGTTACCAAAAAGGTCAACCAGTCTTGGTAGGTACTGTTGCCGTTGAAACCAGTGATTTTCTATCTAAGAAATTGGTTGAAGCAGGCGTACCTCACGAAGTATTGAATGCCAAAAACCACTATAGAGAAGCTCAAATCATCATGAATGCTGGTCAACGTGGTGCGATTACTATTGCAACCAACATGGCTGGTCGTGGTACCGATATTAAGCTTGGTGAAGGTGTTCGTGAACTTGGTGGACTTTGCGTCATCGGTACAGAACGTCACGAGAGCCGTCGTATTGATAACCAGCTTCGTGGACGTTCAGGTCGTCAAGGGGATCCAGGGGAATCACAATTCTACTTATCACTCGAAGACGATTTGATGAAACGTTTCGGTTCAGAACGCTTGAAGGGAATCTTTGAACGCTTGAACATGTCTGAAGAGGCGATTGAGTCTCGTATGTTGACACGTCAGGTTGAGGCGGCGCAAACGTGTCGAAGGAAATAACTACGATACCCGTAAACAAGTCCTTCAATACGATGATGTCATGCGTGAACAACGTGAGATTATCTACGCTCAACGTTACGATGTTATCACTGCAGACCGTGACTTGGCACCTGAAATTCAGTCAATGATCAAACGCACGATTGGTCGTGTCGTTGATGGTCATGCGCGTGCCAAACAAGATGAAAAACTAGAGGCAATTTTGAACTTTGCTAAGTACAACTTGCTTCCAGAAGATTCTATTACGTTGGAAGACTTGTCAGGCTTGTCTGATAAGGCAATCAAGGAAGAACTCTTCCAACGTGCCTTGAAGGTTTACGATAGTCAGGTTTCAAAACTTCGCGATGAAGAAGCAGTGAAAGAATTCCAAAAAGTCTTGATTCTACGAGTGGTAGATAACAAGTGGACAGATCATATCGATGCCCTCGATCAATTGCGTAACGCGGTTGGACTTCGTGGCTATGCTCAGAACAACCCTGTTGTTGAGTATCAGGCAGAAGGTTTCCGTATGTTTAATGACATGATTGGTTCGATTGAGTTTGATGTGACACGCTTGATGATGAAAGCCCAAATTCATGAACAAGAAAGACCACAAGCAGAACACCATATCAGTACAACAGCGACTCGCAATATCGCTGCCCACCAAGCAAATATGCCAGAAAATCTGGATTTGAGCCAGATTGGACGCAATGAACTTTGCCCATGTGGTTCTGGTAAGAAGTTTAAAAACTGTCACGGAAAAAGACAATAAAATGAGATAGTTTAGAGGCGGATACCTTGTGAAAAGTAAATTTTTACTTGGTATCCGTTTGCTTTATAAGGAGATGAGTTATGGTATTTACAGCAAAAAGTCCTAAAATTAATATTGAAGAAGTTCGTGCCTTATCAAAATTAGAAGGCCAAGCTTTGGAGAGAAAATCACAGCGCGATCAAGAGCTAGAAGCCATTATACGTGGAGAAGACCAACGAATTCTCTTGGTAATCGGGCCATGCTCATCTGACAACGAAGAAGCTGTCCTTGAATACGCTAAGCGTTTGGCAATCCTACAAGAAGAAGTAGCAGACCGTATCTTTATGGTTATGCGTGTTTACACAGCCAAACCCCGTACCAACGGAGATGGCTATAAGGGATTGATTCACCAGCCTAACACAGCAGAAGCGCCTAGTCTCATCAACGGAATTAAAGCCGTGCGCCATCTTCACTATCGTGTCATCACGGAAACAGGTATGACGACAGCTGATGAAATGCTTTATCCTGAAAATCTTCCGCTAGTAGATGATTTAATTTCTTACATGGCGGTTGGTGCTCGTTCAGTTGAAGACCAGCAACACCGCTTTGTTGCAAGTGGGGCAGATTTCGCGACTGGTTTTAAAAATCCAACCTCTGGAAATCTCAATGTCATGTTTAATGGGATTTATGCTGCTCAAAACAAGCAAAGTTTCCTTTTCCTAGGAAAAGAAGTGGAAACAACTGGGAACCCGCTTTCGCACGCCATTCTTCGTGGAGCAATCAATGAATATGGTAAGCATATTCCTAATTACTACTATGATAATTTGATGGATACCATTGCCCAGTATGAGAAAATGGGCTTGGAAAATCCTTTTATCATTGTGGATACCAATCATGACAATTCTGGTAAGCAATACATGGATCAGATTCGAATTGTCCGCCAGACCTTGATTAACCGTGATTGGAATGAAAAGATCAAGCAGTATGTTCGTGGCTTTATGATTGAGTCTTATCTAGAAGATGGCCGTCAAAACGAACCAGAAGTATTTGGCAAGTCTATCACAGACCCTTGCCTAGGCTGGGAAAATACGGAAGCCCTTGTCAGAGAAATCTACCAAACGCTAGGAGAATAGTATGGCATTTATTGAAAAAGGTCAAGAAATCGATATTGAAGCAATCAAGGCAGAAACTCAATTGTCTGCGGAAGCCTTGCGACTAAAAGAGCGCCGTGATAGAGAATTGTCAGACATCATTTCAGGAGAAGATGACCGTATCCTTTTGGTGATTGGTCCTTGCTCTTCTGATAATGAAGAGGCTGTCTTGGAATATGCTCGCCGTTTATCAGCCTTGCAGAAGAAGGTGGCGGACAAGATTTTCATGGTTATGCGTGTTTATACAGCTAAACCTCGCACTAATGGAGACGGTTATAAAGGTTTGGTTCACCAGCCAGATACTTCGAAGGCTCCAAGCTTGATTAACGGCTTACAGGCTGTGCGCCAGTTGCACTACCGCGTGATTACAGAGACTGGTTTGACAACGGCAGATGAGATGCTTTATCCGTCAAATCTGGTCTTGGTAGATGATTTGGTCAGTTACCATGCTGTTGGGGCTCGTTCTGTGGAAGACCAAGAGCACCGCTTTGTGGCCTCAGGGATTGATGCGCCAGTCGGGATGAAAAATCCAACCTCTGGAAATTTGGGTGTCATGTTTAATGGTATCTATGCCGCTCAGAACAAACAGACCTTCCTCTTCCACGGCCAAGAAGTTGAGACTTCAGGAAATCCCTTGGCCCACGTCATCCTTCGTGGCGCAGTTAATGAATATGGGAAAAATGAGCCTAACTTTTATTATGAAACTCTGCTAACTGCCATTGAACGCTATGAAGCTATGGGGCTTGAAAATCCCTTTATCCTCATTGACACCAACCATGATAACTCAGGCAAGCAATATATGGAACAGATTCGAATTGTTCGTCAGACCTTGCAGAATCGTGATTGGAATGAGAAAATCAAAAAAATAGTTCGAGGCTTTATGATTGAATCTTACCTAGCAGATGGTCGTCAAAACCAACCAGAAGTCTTTGGTTGCTCTATTACCGATCCTTGTCTAGGTTGGGAAAATACAGAGGCCTTGGTAGAAGAAATCTATGCTACCTTGACAAAATAAGTGAAAAGGATGGAGTTGGGGGAATCTCAACTCCTTTTGATGAGAATGATAGTTGGACACGGAATTGATATCGAAGAATTGGCTTCGATAGAAAGCGCAGTTACACGACATGAAGGCTTTGCTAAGCGCGTGCTGACTGCTAAGGAAATGGAACGGTTTAACAGTCTTAAAGGGCGCAGACAAATCGAATATTTGGCTGGTCGCTGGTCGGCTAAGGAGGCTTTTCCAAGGCCATGGGAACTGGTATTGGAAAGCTCGGTTTTCAGGATTTGGAAGTCTTGAACAATGAACGCGGAGCGCCTTATTTTAGTCAGTCACCATTTTCAGGAAAGATTTGGCTGTCTATCAGCCACACCGATCAGTTTGTGACAGCTAGTGTCATTTTGGAGGAAAATCATGAAAGCTAGTCCACATAGACCAACCAAGGCTCTGATTCATCTAGGAGCTATTCGACAAAATATTCAGCAAATGGGGGCCCATATCCCTCAAGGAACGATCAAGTGGGCAGTGGTCAAGGCCAATGCTTATGGGCATGGGGCTGTTGCCGTTGCCAAGGCGATTCAAGATGATGTCGATGGCTTTTGCGTTTCTAATATCGATGAAGCCATTGAACTCAGACAAGCTGGACTCAGCAAGAAAATCCTCATTTTAGGAGTTTCTGAAATCGAAGCTGTTTCTCTTGCTAAAGAATACGACATCATCTTGACTGTGGCCGGACTGGAGTGGATTCAAGCACTCTTGGATAAAGAAACAGACCTAACTGGATTGACAGTCCACCTCAAGATTGATTCAGGAATGGGACGGATTGGTTTTAGAGAGGCTAGTGAGGCTGAGCAGGCTCAAGACTTGCTTAAACAACACGGTGCCCGTGTTGAAGGAATTTTTACCCACTTTGCTACTGCAGACGAGGAATCAGAAGCCTACTTTAATGCCCAGTTAGAACGGTTTAAAACTATTTTGGATAGTATGAAGGAAGTTCCAGACCTGGTTCATGCTAGCAATTCTGCAACGACTCTTTGGCATGCAGAGACTATTTTCAATGCGGTTCGTATGGGAGATGCCATGTATGGTCTTAATCCTAGCGGAGAGGTCTTGGACTTGCCTTATGACTTGACTCCAGCCTTGACCTTGGAATCTGCTCTGGTCCATGTCAAGACAGTTCCAGCTGGAGCTTGCATGGGCTACGGAGCTACCTATCAGGCGGATAGCGAGCAAGTCATCGCGACCGTGCCAATCGGCTATGCGGATGGTTGGACACGAGACATGCAGAATTTCTCTGTCTTGGTAGATGGCCAAGCTTGCCCAATCGTTGGGCGAGTATCCATGGACCAAATCACCATTCGTCTGCCTAAGCTTTATCCATTAGGAACCAAAGTAACCCTAATTGGTTCAAACAGGGGGAAGGAAATCACAGCTACTCAGGTAGCGACCTACCGTGGGACTATTAACTATGAGGTGGTTTGCCTTCTCGGCGACCGCATTCCGAGAGAATATTATTAGAAAAGAAAGGAGTGGAGCATGAATCTACATCAACCCTTGCATGTCTTGCTGGTGTGGGACCAAAGTCAGCAGAAAAATACGCCAAACTAGGAATTGAAAACTTGCAAGACCTCTTGCTCTACTTTCCTTTCCGTTACGAAGATTTTAAGACCAAGCAAGTGCTGGAGCTGGAAGACGGTGAAAAGGCGGTTCTGTCTGGTCAAGTCGTGACTCCTGCCAGTGTCCAGTATTATGGTTTCAAGCGCAATCGCCTACGTTTTAGTCTCAAGCAAGGAGAGGTCGTTTTTGCGGTGAACTTCTTTAACCAGCCCTATCTAGCAGATAAGATAGAGTTGGGAGCAACTCTTGCCGTTTTTGGAAAATGGGATCGTGCCAAGGCTAGTCTGACTGGGATGAAAGTTCTGGCTCAGGTGGAAGATGACCTCCAACCTGTTTATCGCTTGGCTCAGGGAATCAGTCAGGCCAGTCTAGTCAAGGTCATCAAGACAGCCTTTGATCAGGGACTGGACCTCTTGATAGAGGAAAATCTTCCCCAGTCCTTGCTTGACAAATACAAACTCATGTCTCGTTGTCAAGCTGTTCGTGCCATGCATTTTCCTAAGGATTTGGCAGAATACAAGCAGGCCCTTCGCCGTATCAAATTTGAGGAACTCTTTTATTTTCAAATGCAGTTGCAGACGCTCAAGTCTGAAAATAGAGTTCAGGGAAGTGGCCTGGTTCTGAATTGGTCTCAGGAAAAGGTGACAGAAGTCAAAGAAAGTTTGCCTTTTGCCCTGACCCCTGCTCAGGAAAAGAGTTTGCAGGAAATTTTGGTTGATATGAAGTCGGACCACCACATGAATCGTCTACTACAAGGGGATGTGGGGAGTGGAAAAACTGTTGTTGCTGGCTGGCTATGTTTGCGGCAGTGACGGCTGGCTATCAGTCCGCCCTCATGGTGCCGACAGAAATCCTTGCAGAGCAACACTTTGAGAGTTTACAAAACCTATTTCCAGACTTGAAACTGGCTCTCTTGACAGGTTCTTTGAAAGCTGCAGAAAAGAGAGAAGTCTTGGAGGCCATTACCAAGGGTGAGGCTGATTTGATTATCGGAACTCACGCTCTGATTCAGGATGGGGTGGATTATGCTCGTCTTGGCTTGATTATTATCGATGAGCAGCACCGTTTTGGTGTGGGACAAAGGCGTATTTTACGGGAAAAAGGCGACAATCCTGACGTCCTCATGATGACGGCGACTCCTATTCCACGGACGCTGGCCATCACAGCCTTTGGTGATATGGATGTTTCCATTATCGACCAGATGCCAGCAGGACGGAAGCCTATTGTGACACGCTGGATCAAGCATGAGCAACTACCTCAGGTTTTGACTTGGTTAGAGGGAGAAATTCAAAAAGGTTCTCAAGCCTACGTCATCTCTCCCTTGATTGAAGAATCGGAAGCTCTGGATTTGAAAAATGCCATTGCCTTATCAGAAGAATTGACATCCCATTTTGCAGATAAGGCAGAAGTGGCTCTTCTACATGGTAAGATGAAGAGTGACGATAAAGACCAGATCATGCAGGATTTCAAAGAGAGAAAAACGGATATTCTGGTTTCGACAACGGTTATTGAGGTCGGGGTTAACGTTCCCAATGCGACTGTCATGATCATCATGGATGCCGATCGCTTTGGGCTCAGCCAGCTTCACCAGCTTAGAGGTCGTGTCGGTCGGGGAGACAAGCAGTCCTACGCTGTACTTGTTGCCAATCCTAAGACCGATTCTGGGAAAGACCGCATGCGCATTATGACAGAAACCACCAATGGATTTGTCCTTGCGGAGGAAGATTTGAAAATGCGTGGTTCAGGTGAGGTTTTTGGAACCAGACAGTCAGGTCTCCCAGAGTTCCAAGTGGCTGATATTATCGAGGATTTTCCGATTTTAGAAGAAGCTAGAAAAGTTGCTAGCTACATTAGTTCCATAGAAGGTTGGCAAGAGGATCCAGAGTGGCGCATGATTGCCCTTCATCTGGAAAAGAAAGAACATTTAGATTAATACTCTTCGAAAATCTCTTCAAACCACGTCAACGTCGCCTTGCCGTAGGTATGGTTACTGACTTCGTCAGTTTCATCTGCAACCTCAAAACAGTGTTTTGAGCTGACTTCGTCAGTTCTATCCACAACCTTAAAACAGTTCTTTGAGCAACCTGCGGCTAGTTTTCTAGTTTGCTCTTTGATTTTCATTGAGTATAAGCTTTCTCTAAGGAAATCTTAAGTTAGCTTTCAGGTTTAGCCCTTATACTAGAGTCATCAAAAAGAAACGAGGACTCTCATATGACAGTAACGATTAAAGTAAATTACCAAACCACTTTCCAAAAGAAAGAAGCAAAAAATTAATATAAATATAAGGAAGAAAGAGCGAAATGCTCTTTTTTCGTTTTAAAACTACTTTCAGCCCGTCATCCTAAAAGTAAAGAATCTAAATTCACTTTCTATTTGTCCTTCTTTCTTGCATTGCTTTTCTAGATATGCTACAGTGGTGATAGCGATTACTAAAAGGAGCATGTTATGAAAAATCCAGCTTTGCTAGAAGAAATCAAGACCTATAAAGGAAGGGATGAGGTTCCAGAGGACTTTGATGCTTTCTGGGATGAGGAAGTGAAAAATGTTTTCACGCTTCCAGCCTACCAGTTGGAGGAAAGAGATTTCCACATTCCTCAAGTCAAGTGCTATGAGTTAACGTTTGAAGGAAGCAAGGAAGGCAAGGTCTATGCACGAGTTGTTCTTCCCAAGACTGAGGAGAAGGTTCCGATAATCTTCCATTTCCATGGTTATATGGGACGTGGCTGGGACTGGGCCGACATGCTGGCCTTCACCGTGGCTGGTTACGGTGTTGTTTCCATGGATGTGCGGGGGCAGTCAGGTTATTCACAGGACGGTTTGCGTTCTCCTTTAGGAAATACGGTTAAGGGACATATCATCCGTGGTGCTGTTGAAGGTCGGGATCAGCTCTTTTATAAGGATGTTTATCTGGATATTTACCAGTTGATCGAAATTGTTGCTAGTCTGCCTCAGGTGGATGAGAAGCGTCTTTCTAGCTATGGGGCCTCACAAGGAGGGGCTCTAGCCCTAGTTGCAGCAGCACTCAATTCTCGGATTCAGCGAACAGTTGCCATCTATCCTTTCTTGTCAGACTTTAGACGAGTGCTTGAGATTGGCAATACCAGCGAGGCTTACGACGAACTTTTCCGTTATTTCAAGTTTCACGACCCCTTCCATGAAACGGAGGAGGAAATCATGGCAACCCTTGCCTATATTGATGTGAAAAATCTTGCCCATCGTATCAAGGGTGAGGTTAAGATGATTACGGGCTTGGACGATGATGTTTGCTACCCTATTACCCAGTTTGCGATTTACAACCGCCTGACCTGCGATAAGGCCTATCGTATCATGCCAGAGTATGCTCACGAAGCCATGAATGTTTTTGTCAATGACCAAGTCTACAACTGGCTCTGTGGTAGTGAGATTCCTTTTAAGTACGTAAAATAATGAATGAGAGAGCCCAGTAGCTCTCTTTTTTTGTAATTTAACAAGAATGGTTTAAAATAGATTCTCTGAAACTACTTTCAGAAACAGCTGTTCTATAAAATACTTTTGAAACTGAAATCTATTCCACTACAAAGTATTGAAAGCGCTTTAAAAATAATATATAATGAACCCATAAGAAAAAAGAGAAGGAGGAAAGAGGATGCCACAGATTACTAAAGAAGCCTTGATTGCACAAATCAAAGATGGAATCATCGTTTCTTGTCAGGCCCTTCCTCACGAACCGCTTTATACAGAAGCGGGAGGAGTCATTCCCTTGCTGGTCAAAGCGGCTGAGCAAGGTGGAGCAGTTGGTATCCGAGCAAATAGTGTTCGCGATATCAAGGAAATCAAGGAGGTTACCAACCTTCCAATCATTGGGATAATTAAACGAGATTATCCACCGCAAGAACCCTTCATCACTGCTACTATGAAAGAAGTTGATGAATTAGCAGAACTGGACATAGAAGTGATTGCTCTGGATTGTACCAAGCGTGAACGCTATGATGGTTTGGAGATTCAAGACTTTATTCGTCAGGTTAAGGAGAAATATCCTAACCAGCTCTTGATGGCTGATACAAGTACTTTCGAAGAAGGATTGGCAGCTGTTGAAGCAGGAATTGACTTTGTCGGAACAACCTTATCAGGATACACATCTTACAGTCCAAAAGTGGATGGTCCCGATTTTGAATTAATTAAAAAACTCTGTGATGCCGGTGTAGATGTCATTGCAGAAGGGAAAATTCATACACCAGAACAAGCCAAACAAATCCTGGGATATGGAGTGCGAGGCATCGTTGTAGGTGGCGCTATTACTAGACCAAAAGAGATTACAGAACGCTTCGTTGCTGGTCTTAAATAACACAATTTAAAAACAGAGGAGAGTGGTGGATGCGTCGGATGAAATAAAAACGTATACAAATGCAATCTTACTCATTATCCAATATGGATACGCTTATCAATTAGGAGAATACAAATGAAATTTAGAAAACTAGCTTGTACAGTACTTGCGGGTGCTGCGGTTCTTGGCCTTGCTGCATGTGGTAATTCTGGTGGTAGCAAAGATGCTGCTAAATCAGGTGGAGATGGCGCTAAAACAGAAATCACTTGGTGGGCATTCCCAGTCTTCACTCAAGAAAAAACTGGTGACGGTGTTGGAACATATGAAAAATCTATCATCGAAGCTTTCGAAAAAGCAAATCCAGATGTAAAAGTGAAATTGGAAACCATCGACTTCAAATCTGGTCCAGAAAAAATCACAACAGCAATCGAAGCAGGAACTGCGCCAGACGTTCTCTTTGACGCACCAGGACGTATCATCCAATACGGTAAAAATGGTAAATTGGCTGAGTTGAACGACCTCTTTACAGATGAATTTGTTAAAGATGTCAACAACGAAAATATCATCCAAGCAAGTAAAGCTGGTGATAAAGCTTACATGTATCCAATCAGTTCTGCACCATTCTACATGGCTATGAACAAGAAAATGTTGGAAGATGCAGGAGTTGCAAACCTTGTAAAAGAAGGTTGGACAACTGATGACTTTGAAAAAGTTTTGAAAGCGCTTAAAGATAAAGGATATACACCAGGTTCATTGTTCAGTTCAGGTCAAGGGGGAGACCAAGGAACACGTGCCTTCATCGCTAACCTTTATGGCGGTTCTGTAACTGATAAAGAAGTAACTAAATATACAACTGACGATCCTAAATTCGTTAAAGGTCTTGAAAAAGCATCTAGCTGGATCAAAGACGGTTTGTTGAACAATGGTTCACAATTTGACGGTGGAGCAGACATCCAAACTTTGCAAACGGTCAAACTTCATACACAATCCTTTGGGCACCAGCTCAAAACGGTATCCAAGCTAAACTTTTGGAAGCAAGTAAAGTTGAAGTGGTAGAAGTACCATTCCCATCTGAGTCAGGCAAACCAGCTCTTGAATACCTTGTAAACGGATTTGCAGTATTCAACAATAAAGACGACAAGAAAGTTGCAGCATCTAAGAAATTCGTTCAATTCATCGCGGATGACAAAGAATGGGGTCCAAAAGACGTTGTTCGTACAGGTGCCTTCCCAGTTCGTACATCATTTGGCAAACTTTATGATGACAAACGTATGGAAACAATCAGTGGTTGGACTAAATACTACTCACCATACTACAACACTATCAATGGTTTTGCTGAAATGAGAACACTTTGGTTCCCAATGTTGCAATCTGTATCAAATGGTGACGAAAAACCAGCGGATGCTTTGAAAGCCTTCACTGAAAAAGCTAACGAAACAATTAAAAAAGCTACAAAACAATAAGCACTAAATCAGATTGACTCCTCCCTTTTCCCTGTGCATAGTCTATGTAAGAAAAGGGAGGATTTTATTTGAAATGTAAGGAACTGTCACGAAATTAAAATGAAGTTCTTACATAAGCGAATCTTAAAAAATTTCATTTTGATTTTAAAACAGTTCAAGAAAATCCAAAATATTCTATTTGTGAAAGAGAGGTGCCGACTGTGAAAGTCAATAAAATTCGTATGCGGGAAACAGTGATTTCCTACGCTTTCCTAGCACCAGTATTATTCTTCTTTGTCATCTTTGTCTTGGCTCCTATGATTATGGGATTCATTACAAGTTTCTTTAACTACTCAATGACTAAATTTGAGTTTGTAGGCTTGGACAACTATGTTCGCATGTTTAAAGACCCTGTCTTTATGAAGTCTTTGATCAATACCGTTATTCTGGTTATTGGATCTGTACCAGTTGTTGTTCTATTCTCACTCTTTGTAGCATCTCAGACCTATCATCAAAATGCCATTGCCAGATCTTTCTACCGTTTCGTCTTCTTCCTTCCTGTTGTAACAGGTAGTGTTGCCGTAACAGTTGTTTGGAAATGGATTTATGACCCACTATCAGGGATTCTAAACTTTGTCCTTAAGTCAAGCCACATCATTAGCCAAAACATTTCTTGGTTGGGAGATAAAAACTGGGCTTTGATGGCGATTATGATTATCCTTTTGACTACATCTGTTGGTCAGCCGATTATCCTTTATATCGCTGCTATGGGGAATATTGACAATTCATTGGTAGAAGCAGCGCGTGTTGATGGCGCGACTGAATTGCAGGTTTTCTGGAAGATTAAATGGCCTAGCCTTCTTCCAACAACTCTTTATATCGCAATCATTACAACAATCAACTCATTCCAGTGTTCGCCTTAATTCAGTTGTTGACATCTGGTGGTCCAAACTACTCAACAAGTACACTTATGTACTACCTTTACGAAAAAGCCTTCCAATTGACAGAGTACGGCTATGCAAATACCATTGGTGTCTTCTTGGCAGTTATGATTGCTATCGTAAGCTTTGTTCAATTTAAAGTACTTGGAAACGACGTAGAATACTAAAGAAAGGAGACAGCTATGCAATCTACACAAAAGAAACCTTTAACAGCATTCACTGTTATTTCAACTATTATCTTGCTCTTGTTGACCGTGCTGTTCATCTTTCCATTCTACTGGATTTTGACAGGTGCCTTCAAATCACAGCCTGATACCATTATGATTCCGCCACAATGGTTCCCTAAAATGCCAACCATGGAAAACTTCCAACAACTCATGGTGCAAAACCCTGCTATGCAGTGGATGTGGAACTCTGTGTTTATTTCATTGGTAACCATGTTCTTAGTTTGTGCGACCTCATCTCTAGCAGGTTATGTACTAGCTAAAAAACGTTTCTATGGCCAACGCATCCTATTTGCTATCTTTATTGCTGCCATGGCACTTCCAAAACAAGTTGTCCTTGTACCATTGGTACGTATCGTCAACTTCATGGGAATCCATGACACTCTTTGGGCAGTTATCTTGCCTTTGATTGGATGGCCATTCGGGGTCTTCCTCATGAAACAGTTCAGTGAAAACATCCCAACAGAATTGCTTGAATCAGCTAAAATCGATGGTTGTGGTGAAATTCGTACTTTCTGGAGCGTAGCCTTCCCAATTGTAAAGCCAGGATTTGCAGCCCTTGCAATCTTTACCTTCATCAATACTTGGAACGACTACTTCATGCAGTTGGTAATGTTGACTTCACGTCAAAACTTGACCATCTCACTCGGGGTTGCGACCATGCAGGCTGAGATGGCAACTAACTACGGTTTAATCATGGCTGGTGCTGCCCTTGCAGCTGTGCCAATCGTAACGGTCTTCTTAGTATTCCAAAAATCATTTACTCAAGGGATTACTATGGGAGCTGTTAAAGGATAAGAAAAGTAAACTAGTTTATCAAGATTGCGGAAGTGGTCTTGATATGCTATGGGAATATAGAGGTTATAAGTGTCTACAAAATGTTGGGTATTTGCTTACCTTAAAGATTTTGTCAGACACTTATAAACTTAATCTATGATTTTAGTTAACTATCAGAAACGAAGGAAAGAGTATGATTTTTGACGATTTGAAAAACATCACCTTTTACAAAGGGATTCATCCCAACCTAGACAAGGCTATCGACTATCTCTACCAACACCGTAAAGATTCTTTCGAATTAGGTAAGTATGAGATTGATGGAGATAAAGTCTTTCTAGTTGTTCAGGAAAATGTCCTCAATCAAGCTGAAAATGATCAATTTGAGCATCATAAGAACTATGCAGATTTGCATTTGCTGGTAGAAGGACATGAATATTCGAGCTACGGTTCACGTATCAAAGATGAAGCAGTAGCATTCGACGAAGCGAGTGACATTGGCTTTGTTCATTGTCATGAAAAATACCCACTCTTGTTGGGGTATCACAATTTTGCGATTTTCTTTCCAGGAGAACCACACCAGCCAAATGGCTATGCAGGTATGGAAGACAAGGTTCGCAAATATCTCTTTAAAATTTTGATTGATTAAAAAATCAGGAGGAGCAAACATGGCACAAAAAGGAGTAAGCCTTATCAAGGCAGCATTTGATACAGATAACTTTCTCATGCGTTTTAGTGAGAAGGTCTTGGATATTGTGACAGCTAATCTTCTTTTTGTCGTCTCTTGTTTGCCCATTGTGACGATTGGGGTGGCTAAAATAAGCCTCTACGAGACTATGTTTGAGATTAAGAAGAGCAGACGTGTGCCTGTCTTTAGAATCTATTTAAGAGCTTTCAAGCAAAATCTGAAGCTAGGTCTTCAGTTAGGTCTGCTTGAGTTGGGTATTGTCTCATTAAGCCTTCTAGATCTCTACCTCTTCTGGGGTCAGACAGCTATGCCTTTCCAAATGGTGAAAGCTATCTGTCTAGGCGTTCTTATCTTCCTCACTATCGTGATGTTGGCTAGCTATCCCATCGCTGCGCGCTTTGATTTAACTTGGAAAGAAGTCTTACAAAAAGGACTTATCTTGGCAAGTTTTAACTTTCCTTGGTTCTTCCTTATGTTAGCTATTCTCTTTCTCATTGTGATGGTTCTTTATCTATCCGCCTTCAGTTTACTTTAGGTGGCTCAGCCTTCCTGCTTTTTGGGTTTGGACTCTTGGTCTTTATCCAAACTGGATTGATGGAGAAAATTTTCGCAAAATACCAATAGGATGACTTGTTTCTGAAACTACTTTCAAGCCATAAACATTTCAAAATTCATATCGAAACTAAAATCTAAGTGTACACAAGATATTGAAAGCGCTTTTCGCAAGGTGTATACTAAACACGTAAAGAATAAATCCTGCTGTTAGCAGAAAAAAAGAAATCTTAGGAGAAAATCTATGTCAGATTTAAAAAAATACGAAGGTGTCATTCCAGCTTTCTACGCATGTTATGATGATCAAGGAGAAGTAAGTCCAGAGCGTACGCGTGCCTTGGTTCAATACTTCATTGATAAGGGAGTTCAAGGTCTCTATGTCAATGGTTCTTCTGGTGAATGTATCTACCAAAGTGTGGCAGACCGCAAGTTGATTTGGAAGAAGTCATGGCAGTTGCCAAAGGTAAATTGACCATCATTGCTCACGTAGCTTGCAACAATACTAAAGACAGTATGGAACTGGCTCGTCACGCAGAAAGCTTGGGTGTAGATGCTATTGCGACGATTCCACCTATTTACTTCCGCTTGCCAGAATACTCAGTTGCTAAATACTGGAACGACATTAGTGCTGCAGCTCCAAACACAGACTACGTGATCTACAACATTCCTCAATTGGCAGGAGTTGCTTTGACTCCAAGTCTTTACACTGAAATGTTGAAAAATCCTCGTGTTATCGGTGTTAAGAACTCTTCTATGCCAGTTCAAGATATCCAAACCTTTGTGAGCCTTGGTGGAGAAGACCATATCGTCTTTAATGGTCCAGATGAGCAGTTCCTAGGAGGATGCCTCATGGGTGCTAAGGCTGGTATCGGTGGTACTTATGGTGCTATGCCAGAACTCTTCTTGAAACTCAACCAATTGATTGCTGACAAAGACTTGGGAAACAGCGCGTGAATTGCAGTATGCTATTAACGCTATCATTGGTAAATTGACTGCAGCTCATGGAAATATGTACGGTGTGATTAAGGAAGTCTTGAAAATCAATGAAGGCTTGAATATTGGTTCTGTTCGTTCACCATTGACACCAGTGACTGAAGAAGATCGTCCAGTTGTAGAAGCAGCTGCAGCCTTGATTCGTGAAACCAAGGAGCGCTTCCTCTAATTCATAAGGAGGTATTTATGACACACTACGTTGCAATTGATATCGGTGGAACCAACATCAAATATGGTTTAATTGACCAAGAAGGCCAACTTGTTGAATCGCATGAAATGCCAACAGAGGCGCATAAGGGTGGACCTCATATCTTACAAAAGACCAAAGATATCGTAGCCAGCTATTTAGAAACGGGCCCAGTAGCAGGTGTTGCCATATCTTCTGCAGGAATGGTGAATCCTGACAAGGGTGAGATTTTCTATGCTGGTCCTCAAATCCCTAACTACGCAGGAACCCAGTTCAAAAAGGAAATCGAGACTAGCTTTGATATTCCTTGTGAGATTGAAAATGATGTTAACTGTGCAGGTCTGGCTGAGGCAGTATCTGGTTCAGGCAAGGGAGCGAGTGTCACTCTTTGCTTGACTATTGGAACAGGTATCGGTGGTTGCTTGATTATGGATGGAAAAGTTTTCCATGGTTTTAGCAATTCGGCTTGTGAAGTCGGTTATATGCATATGCAGGATGGAGCTTTTCAAGACTTGGCTTCTACAACAGCTTTAGTGAAATATGTCGCTGAAGCACATGGAGAAGATGTTGATCAGTGGAATGGCCGACGTATCTTTAAGGAAGCTACCGAAGGAAACAAAATCTGCATGGCTGGTATTGACCGTATGGTAGATTACCTTGGGAAAGGTCTGGCTAATATTTGCTACGTTGCCAATCCGGAAGTTGTTATTCTTGGCGGCGGTATCATGGGGCAAGAGGCTATCCTCAAACCCAAGATCCGCACAGCCTTGAAAGAGGCCTTGGTTCCAAGCCTAGCTGAAAAAACACGATTAGAATTTGCCCATCACCAAAATACAGCAGGTATGTTGGGTGCCTACTATCATTTTAAAACAAAACAATCCTAGTTTGGTTAAGCCAAACTAGGATTTTCTTACACGTTTTTGTCTACGATAGCCGTTGAGTTTTTTATTTTCCCAATAGCTATTAAAGATTTTTTCCTTGTTTTCACGATTGATTTCCAAAAAGTAGGCATAAATCAAATCAATAAAGAAGAGCATAGGAAGTTGGGCAGATATTCGTTGGATGTAGGAGGGTTGGCTGTGGGTGGCTACAAGAACAGTCTCTGTATAGGCCAGACTATCTTTATTGGGAACACTTGTAAAGAGTACAGTCTTTGCTCCCATCTCCTTAGCGTCTAATAGACTATCTAAAATAGAAGGTGTTGTACCAGAAAGTGAGAAGCCCATTACTAGGCAATTATCATCCATAATACTGGTTGTCCAAGCAAAGCCGTCTTGATCAGTCAAAGCCTCGCAGACCACACCTAGACGCATGAAGCGCAATTTCATTTCACGGGCGACAAGCCCAGAACTCCCTGTTCCAAAGAAGTAGACACGCTCAGCATCTTCGATTAGTTGGGCAATTCGTTCTAGTTGTTCTTCGTCAATCAAGTCCTGTGTTTGTTCCCTCATATTACTATAGCTTCTGAGGACTCGTTTTGTCAGTGGACTGTGCTTGGAGACTTGTTTGGTTTGATTTTCTGCCTGATGTTGGTATTGGAAAATAAATTCCCGATAACCAGTAAAACCACACTTTTTAGAAAAGCGGGTCAGAGCAGCTTGAGAGATATGTAATTTTTGAGTAACCTGCTGAGAAGATAAATTATCATTAATCGTCTCATCTTGCAAAAAATAGCGAGCGATTTCTTGCTCTAAATCTGTCATTTCTTCGAAGTGGGAATCAATGAGGGTTGCTATATCTGATTTGTTCATAGGGAAGGCTCCTTTAAATGAGTCGTATTGGAAAAAAATTGGGTTATCGAACTTTTTACATTTATTATATCATATAATATAGGGATGAATAAATAAAAACTTATCTTACCGTAAAAAGAAAAAAAGCTTTTTCCTTTTCTATAATTTTCTTATTAATTTGTGGTACAATGAAGAGTAAGATTTAAAATAGAAATGAGACTGATTTGTATGAGAAAATTTGATAGCCATTCGATTCCGATTCGGCTTAATTTATTGTTTTCAATTGTCATTTTGCTCTTTATGGCCATTATTGGTCGCCTGCTTTATATGCAGGTTTTGAACAAGGATTTTTATGAGGCAAAATTAGCATCGGCTAGTAAAACAAAGGTGACCACTAGTTCAGCTCGAGGCGAAATTTATGATGCCAGCGGCAAACCCTTGGTTGAAAATACTGTGAAACAGGTTGTTTCCTTTACTCGAAACAATAAAATGACGGCTGCCGATTTGAAAGAAACAGCCAAGAAGTTGCTGGCCTATGTGGGAGTTTCTTCTCCAACATTGACTGACCGACAGTTGGCGGACTATTATCTAGCAGATCAAGATGTCTATAAGAAAGCAGTGGAAAGTTTACCACGTGAGAAGCGACTTGATTCTGATGGCAATCAATTATCTGAATCCGAGCTTTACAATAATACTGTTGAAAGTATCGATCCAAGTCAATTGGCCTACTCGGATGACGAAAAGAAAGAAATTTACCTCTTTAGCCAACTCAATGCAGTTGGAAATTTTGCGACAGGGACCATTGCGACAGATTCCTTGACAGATACACAGATTGCCTTGATAGCTTCTGCTTCTAAGAATTTACCTGGTATCAGTATTTCAACTTCGTGGGATCGAAAGGTTCTAGAGACTTCGCTTTCGTCTATAGTAGGAAGTGTATCCAGTGAAAAAGCTGGTCTCCCAGCTGAGGAAGCAGATGCTTATATCAAAAAGGGTTATTCTCTAAACGACCGTGTTGGAACCTCTTATCTAGAAAAACAATATGAAGAAACCTTGCAAGGGAAACGCTCGGTGAAGGAAATTCATCTAGATAAGCACGGCAACATGGAAAGTGTCGAAAATATTGAAGATGGTACCAAAGGGAATAATATTAAACTGACCATTGATTTGGCCTTCCAAGATAGCGTGGACAATCTGCTTAAGAGTTATTTCAATTCCGAACTGGGAAATGGAGGAGCCAAGTATTCTGAAGGTGTCTATGCAGTCGCCCTTAACCCAAAAACAGGTGCGGTTTTGTCTATGTCAGGGCTAAAACATGACTTGAAAACGGGAGATTTAACACCTGATTCCTTGGGAACCGTAACCAATGTCTTCGTACCCGGTTCGGTTGTCAAGGCCGCAACCATCAGTTCCGGTTGGGAAAATGGAGTCTTGTCAGGGAACCAGACCTTGACAGACCAACCGATTGTCTTCCAAGGTTCAGCTCCGATTAATTCTTGGTATACTCAGGCCTACGGTTCATTCCCGATTACAGCTGTGGAAGCCTTGGAGTATTCTTCTAATACCTACATGGTTCAAACGGCTTTGGGCATTATGGGTCAGACCTATCAACCCAATATGTTTGTTTTAACTAACAATTTAGAATCCGCTATGGGGAAACTTCGTTTGACATTTGCGGAATATGGTCTTGGAGCCTCAACAGGCATTGACCTTCCAGATGAGTCAACTGGTTTTATACCAAAAGAGTATAATTTTGCTAATTACATTACCAATGCCTTTGGTCAGTTTGATAACTACACCCCAATGCAATTGGCCCAGTACGTTGGCACAATTGCCAACAACGGTGTTCGGATTGCGCCCCACATTGTTGAGGGGATTTATGGAAATAATGAACAAGGCGGCTTAGGGAACTTAATCCAATCTGTTGAAACCAAGGAAATGAATAAAATTAATATTTCTGAGTCTGATGTTTCCATCCTCCAACAAGGATTTATCAAGTGTCACATGGTGGTAGTGCTTTGACAACCGGTCGTGCCTTTTCAAATGGCGCAGCGGTATCTATTAGTGGAAAAACAGGTACTGCCGAAAGTTATGTTGAGGGTGGTCAAAAAGCTAACAATACTAATGCTGTGGCCTATGCACCATCAGATAATCCTCAAATCGCTGTGGCTGTTGTCTTCCCTCATAACACCAACCTTACAAATGGTGTCGGACCTTCCATTGCGCGCGATATTATCAACCTCTATAACCAACATCATCCAATGAATTAGAAAGGAACATATGCTTTATCCAACACCTATTGCCAAGCTAATTGACAGTTATTCCAAGTTACCGGGTATCGGGATTAAGACGGCTACCCGTCTGGCCTTCTATACTATTGGAATGTCTGATGACGATGTCAATGAATTTGCTAAAAATCTCCTTTCTGCTAAGAGAGAGCTGACCTACTGTTCCATCTGCGGTCGCCTGACTGATGACGATCCTTGCTCTATCTGTACCGATCCGACTCGTGATCAGACAACCATTTTAGTTCTCGAGGATAGTCGCGATGTGGCAGCCATGGAGAATATCCAAGAATACCATGGACTCTATCATGTCTTGCATGGACTCATTTCTCCCATGAATGGCATTAGTCCAGACGATATCAATCTCAAGAGCCTCATGACTCGTCTGATGGATAGTGAAGTTTCAGAGGTAATCGTAGCAACCAATGCCACCGCAGATGGGGAAGCGACATCCATGTATCTTTCTCGTTTGCTCAAGCCAGCTGGAATCAAGGTTACTCGTCTAGCACGAGGACTTGCTGTGGGAGCAGATATTGAGTACGCGGACGAAGTCACACTCTTACGAGCCATTGAAAATCGAACAGAGTTATAAGAGTAGACAAATTAACAAACTTCGTTCATTTATACAAAAAATCACGGAGACCGACAGTTGTTTTATCGGTCTCTTTTTAGATTTCTTGAAGACCAGTATCAGGTTCAAGTTTTAAAAAAGGAGTAAATATGATATACTAAAGAATGACTATTCTATTAGAATTGGAACAAATAATATGAAACAAACGATTACTCTTTTATACGGTGGACGTAGTGCAGAGCGTGAAGTCTCTGTCCTTTCAGCTGAAAGTGTCATGCGTGCGGTCAACTACGAGCGTTTTACAGTCAAGACTTTCTTCATCAGTCAGTCAGGTGATTTTATTAAAACGCAAGAATTTAGTCAGACTCCCAGGTCAAGAGGACCGTCTCATGACCAATGAAACCATTGATTGGGATAAGAAAGTTGCACCAAGTGCCATCTACGAAGAAGGGGCAGTGGTCTTTCCAGTCCTTCACGGTCCGATGGGAGAAGATGGCTCTGTCCAAGGATTCTTGGAAGTTTTGAAAATGCCTTATGTCGGCTGTAATATCTTGTCATCTAGCCTTGCCATGGACAAAATCACCACTAAGCGTGTGTTAGAATCTGCTGGTATTGCCCAAGTTCCTTATGTGGCCATCGTCGAAGGTGATGATGTGACCTCTAAAATCGCTGAAGTGGAAGAAAAATTGACTTATCCAGTCTTCACAAAACCATCAAACATGGGGTCAAGTGTCGGGATTTCAAAATCTGAAAACCAAGAAGAACTCCGTCAAGCTTTGAAACTTGCCTTCCAATATGATAGCCGTGTCTTGGTAGAGCAAGGGGTAAATGCCCGTGAAATCGAGGTTGGTCTACTGGGTAACTACGATGTTAAGAGTACACTTCCTGGAGAAGTAGTCAAAGATGTTGCCTTCTACGACTATGACGCCAAGTATATTGATAACAAGATTACCATGGATATCCCAGCTAAAATCAGCGATGATGTGGTAGCTGTCATGCGTCAAAATGCAGAAACTGCCTTCCGTGCGATTGGTGGACTAGGTCTATCTCGTTGTGATTTCTTCTATACAGATAAGGGCGAGATTTTCCTAAACGAGCTTAATACCATGCCAGGTTTCACCCAGTGGTCTATGTATCCACTACTTTGGGATAATATGGGAATCAGCTACCCAGACCTAATCGAGCGTTTGGTTGACCTTGCTAAGGAAAGTTTTGACAAGCGCGAAGCGCATTTGCTATAAAAATGAAAGAGAGGGTAGAAGCCAGAACCGTCACTGAAAGGTGATTAGAGTTCGTGGACTTCGACCCTTTTTAAAGGAGTAGAAATGAAATTAACAATCCATGAAGTGGCCCAAGTTGTCGGAGCTAAATGATATCAGTATCTTTGAGGACACCCAGTTAGAAAAAGCTGAGTTTGACAGTCGTTTGATTGCTACAGGGGACTTGTTTGTGCCCCTCAAGGGAGCGCGTGACGGCCACGACTTTATCGAAACATCTTTTGAAAATGGTGCAGTAGTAACCCTGTCTGAGAAAGAGGTCGCAAATCATCCTTATATTTTAGTAGATGATGTTTTGACTGCTTTTCAACAACTAGCTGCTTACTATCTTGAGAAAACGGCTGTTGATGTCTTTGCAGTTACAGGTTCAAATGGCAAGACGACGACTAAGGATATGTTGGCGCATTTACTATCAACAACCTACAAAACCTACAAAACACAAGGAAACTACAATAACGAGATTGGCCTTCCTTACACAGTTCTGCACATGCCTGAGGGGACAGAAAAGTTGGTTTTGGAGATGGGGCAGGATCACTTGGGAGATATTCATCTCTTGTCAGAATTGGCCCATCCAAAAACAGCCATTGTGACCTTGGTTGGAGAGGCTCATTTGGCCTTTTTCAAAGACCGTTCAGAGATTGCTAAAGGGAAAATGCAAATTGCTGATGGCATGCCTGCAGGTTCTTTGCTCTTGGCCCCAGCCGACCCGATTGTAGAGGACTACTTGCCAACCGATAAAAAGGTAGTCCGTTTTGGGCAAGGAGCAGAGTTGGAAATTACAGACTTGGTTGAGCGTAAGGATAGTTTGACCTTTAAGGCTAATTTCTTGGAACAAGCCCTTGATTTGCCAGTGACTGGTAAGTACAATGCCACTAATGCTATGATTGCATCCTATGTTGCCCTGCAAGAAGGAGTGACTGAGGAGCAGATTCGTCAGGCCTTCCAAAATCTTGAATTGACGCGTAACCGTACCGAGTGGAAGAAAGCAGCCAATGGTGCAGATATTCTATCAGATGTGTATAATGCCAATCCAACTGCTATGAAGTTGATTTTAGAGACTTTTTCGGCTATTCCAGCCAACGAAGGAGGCAAGAAAATCGCTGTCTTGGCGGACATGAAGGAGCTCGGTGACCAGTCTGTTCAACTCCATAACCAGATGATTTTGAGCCTAGCACCAGATGTAATTGATACTGTGATTTTCTATGGGGAAGACATTGCTGAATTAGCCCAACTTGCCAGTCAAATGTTCCCAATCGGCCACGTCTACTACTTCAAGAAAACAGAAGACCAAGACCAATTTGAAGACCTAGTTAAGCAGGTTAAGGAAAGCCTCAGCGCCAATGATCAAATCTTGCTTAAGGGCTCTAACTCCATGAACCTAGCCAAGTTGGTAGAAAGTTTAGAACATGAAGACAAGTGATTTTGTCAAGTATTTGCAAAGAATGATTGCCATTACAGATACTGGATTAACCTTTACAAAGGATCCTTTTGACCGTGAGCGCTACGAGGACTTGCGAGGTCTTTTATCTGAAATGTTGAATCAGGGATCAGACCTTGATGCAGAAGAAGTGGCAGAAGTCTTGAAACCAACTTCCTCTTATGCGACTCCGTTAATGGACGTCCGTGCTTGGATTGTTGAGGACGAAAAGATTTGTCTGGTTAGGGGACAAGGAGAGAATGATTGGGCTTTGCCAGGTGGCTTTGGTGAAGTCGGCTATTCTCCAACCGAAAATATTCTCAAGGAAATTGAAGAAGAAACCGGTTTTGAAGCTAAAGTAGAAAGACTACTAGCTGTTTTTGATACAAATCGTTTCCAACTACAGAGCAAGCAATATGCAAAGTTTATTTTTGAATGTAAGCTTCTTGATGGACAATTCCAAGAAAATCAAGAAATTGCTGACCTTCAATTTTTTGCTATTGACCAACTGCCAGCCTTATCTGAAAAACGCATTACCAAGGAGCAAATAGAGATTCTTTGGCAGGTTTATCAAGGTCAGAGGGAGCAATATCTTGATTAAGAAGATGATTATCGTATTTCTAAATCCATTTTTCTTAAGTAGCGTGGTATAATAATATGCAGGAAAATTTTGAATCATGAGGAAGACTAGATGAATTTATGGGATATTTTCTTTACGACCCAAGCAACAGAGCCACCCAAATTTGACCTTTTTTGGTATGTTAGCCTATTTACGCTCTTGGCCTTGACCTTTTATACGGCCTATCGTTATCGTGAAAAGAAGGTTTACCAACGATTTTTCCAGATTTTACAGGCGATTCAGTTAATTCTCCTTTATGGTTGGTATTGGGTCAATCATATGCCACTGTCAGAAAGTCTACCTTTTTACCATTGCCGTATGGCTATGTTTGTGGTGCTCTTGCTTCCTGGTCAGTCTAAATTTAGGCAGTATTTTGCATTACTAGGAACATTTGGGACATTAGCAGCCTTTGTTTATCCAGTGCCAGATGCTTATCCTTTCCCACATATTGCCATTTTATCCTTTATCTTTGGCCACTTAGCTCTCTTAGGAAACTCATTGGTTTATCTATTGGGACAGTATAATGCGCGATTGCTGGATGTGAAGGGAATTTTTCTCATGACCTTCGCTCTAAATGCTTTGATTTTTGTGGTCAATTTGGTAACAGGTGGCGATTACGGATTCTTGACAAAACCGCCATTGGTTGGAGATCACGGCTTAGTAGCTAATTATTTAATCGTTTCTCTGGCCTTGTCAGTGGCGATTACATTGACAAAGAAAATTTTGGAACTATTTTTAGAACAAGAGGCAGAAAAAATGATTGCAAAGAAAGCTTAGAGATGAGCTTTCTTTTTTGTACAATAGACAGATTGTTGACAAAGTTTACAGTGAATGAATTTCTGAACAGAAAAACTAAAAAATTGACTGGTAAATTTAGGAAAAAACTGAGCACGATGAGATTTTTTGTGTTATAATATTCTGTGAATAGCTATGCCCTATTTTAGCTATATTGAATAGAAGTTTGAAACTTGGAAGAGAGAGGATGCGATGTAATGGCTAGAGATGGTTTTTTTACAGGCTTAGATATCGGAACTAATTCGATTAAGGTATTGGTTGCCGAGCTTATAAATGGTGAACTAAATGTAATTGGTGTAAGTAATGCCAAGAGTAAAGGTGTAAAGGATGGGATCATCGTTGATATTGAAGCAGCAGCAACTGCTATCAAGTCAGCTATTTCCCAAGCAGAAGAGAAGGCTGGCATTTCAATCAAATCAGTGAATGTTGGTTTGCCTGGAAATCTTTTGCAAGTAGAACCAACTCAAGGAATGATTCCAGTTACATCTGATACAAAAGAAATTACAGATCAAGATGTTGAGAATGTTGTCAAATCAGCCTGACAAAAAGTATGACACCAGATCGTGAAGTCATTACTTTTATTCCAGAAGAATTTATAGTTGATGGTTTCCAAGGTATTCGTGACCCACGTGGGATGATGGGGGTTCGTCTTGAAATGCGTGGCTTACTTTACACAGGTCCACGTACGATTCTTCACAATTTACGCAAGACAGTTGAGCGCTCAGGTGTTCAAGTTGAAAATATTATTATTTCGCCATTGGCTTTAGTTCGTTCAGTCTTGAACGAAGGTGAGCGTGAGTTTGGAGCTACTGTGATTGATATGGGAGCAGGGCAAACAACTGTTGCTACAATCCGTAACCAAGAACTCCAGTTTACAAATATTCTTCAAGAAGGTGGAGATTATGTCACAAAAGATATCTCTAAAGTCTTGAAGACTTCACAAAAACTAGCTGAAGGATTGAAATTGAACTATGGTGAAGCCTATCCTTCACTTGCAAGTAATGAAACCTTCCAAGTTGAAGTGATTGGTGAAGTAGAGCCTGTAGAAGTTACAGAAAGCTACCTAGCAGAGATTATTTCAGCTCGCATTAAACACATTTTTGAACAGATTAAACAAGAGTTGGAAAGAAGACATTTGTTGGATCTTCCAGGTGGGATTGTTCTGATTGGTGGAAATGCTATTTTACCAGGTATTGTAGAACTTGCACAGGAAGTATTTGGCGTTGGTGTCAAACTTTACGTTCCAAATCAAGTTGGAATCCGTAACCCTGCCTTTGCTCATGTGATTAGCTTGTCTGAATTTGCTGGTCAATTGACTGAAGTGCATTTATTAGCACAAAGAGCAGTCAAGGGTGATGATACTTTGCGTCACCAACCAATTAATTTTGGTGGGATGATTCAACGCGTTACACAGGTAGCGCAACCTACCCCTATTCAACCAGTTCAAAATACTGAGGTAGAGCAATCGGCTTCTACAAACGTAGTTGCTCCGAAAGAAGATAAAGTATCTTCTCAAAATAAACCAAAAATCGCAGATCGCTTCCGTGGTTTAATTGGAAGTATGTTTGATGAATAAAAGAGGAAAAATAAACTATGACATTTTCATTTGATACAGCAGCTGCTCAAGGTGCAGTGATTAAAGTAATCGGTGTTGGTGGAGGTGGTGGTAACGCCATTAACCGCATGGTTGACGAAGGTGTTGCAGGCGTAGAATTTATCGCAGCAAACACAGATGTACAAGCTTTGAGTAGTACAAAAGCTGAGACTGTAATTCAGTTAGGTCCTAAATTGACTCGTGGTTTGGGTGCTGGCGGTCGACCTGAAGTTGGTCAAAAGGCAGCTGAAGAAAGCGAAGAAGCCTTGACTCAAGCTATTACTGGAGCAGATATGGTCTTCATTACTGCAGGTATGGGAGGTGGCTCTGGTACTGGTGCAGCTCCTGTTATTGCCCGCATTTCTAAAGATTTAGGTGCTCTTACTGTTGGGGTTGTGACACGTCCTTTCGGTTTTGAAGGAAGCAAACGTGGTCAGTACGCTGTAGAAGGAATCAATCAGCTTCGTGAGCATGTAGATACTCTATTGATTATTTCAAACAACAACTTGCTTGAAATTGTTGATAAGAAAACTCCGCTTCTTGAAGCTCTTAGCGAAGCCGATAACGTACTTCGCCAAGGTGTTCAAGGTATTACGGACTGATTACAAATCCTGGTTTGATTAACCTTGACTTTGCCGATGTAAAAACAGTTATGGCAAATAAAGGGAACGCCTTAATGGGTATCGGTATCGGTAGTGGTGAAGAACGTGTGGTAGAAGCAGCTCGTAAGGCAATCTACTCACCACTTCTTGAAACAACTATTGACGGTGCTGAGGATGTCATCGTCAACGTTACTGGTGGTCTCGACTTGACTTTGATTGAAGCAGAAGAAGCTTCAGAGATCGTCAACCAAGCGGCTGGTCAAGGAGTGAACATCTGGCTCGGAACATCAATCGATGAAAACATGAAAGATGAAATCCGTGTTACAGTCGTTGCAACTGGTGTTCGTCAAGATCGTGTTGAAAAAGTTGTTGGTCATGCACCAAGACAAGCTGTTCGTCATGAACAAGTAAATCCAAGTCATGCTCACAATCATAATCGTCACTTTGATATGGCTGAAACTGCAGAAATTCCAAGTCCAGCACCTCGCCGTACAGAAACTTCTCAAACTTCAGCATTTGGTGATTGGGACTTGCGTCGTGAGACAATTGTTCGACCAACTGATTCAGTTGTATCACCAGTTGAACGTTTCGAAGCGCCATCTTTACACGATGAGGATGAATTAGACACTCCTCCATTTTTCAAAAATCGTTAAGTAAATGAATTTGAAAGAAAATACAGAACGTGTTTTTCAACAAATAAAAGATGCAAGTCAGCAGGCAGGAAGAGAAGCCAATTCTGTTTCGGTTCTTGCTGTTACAAAATATGTAGACGTACCGACAGCGGAGGCTTTGCTTTCGCTAGGTGTGCATCATATTGGTGAAAATCGTGTGGATAAATTTCTTGAGAAATATGAAGCTTTAAAAGATAGAAATATTACCTGGCATTTGATTGGCACCTTGCAAAGACGTAAGGTCAAAGATGTCATTCAGTTTGTTGATTATTTCCATGCTTTGGATTCATTAAAGCTAGCAGAGGAAATTCAAAAAAGAAGTGACCGAGTTGTTAAGTGTTTCTTACAAGTAAATATCTCAAGGGAAGAGAGTAAACATGGTTTTTCTAAGGAAGAACTATTGGAGCTCTTGCCAGAATTGGCCACCTTAGATAAAATCGAATATGTCGGCTTGATGACTATGGCTCCTTTTGAAGCTAGTAGTGATGAGTTGAAAGAGATTTTTAAAGCTACGCAGGATTTGCAACTAGAAATTAGAGAAAAACAAATTCCCAATATGCCAATGACGGACTTGAGTATGGGTATGAGTCGTGACTACAAGGAAGCGATTGAATTTGGCTCAACCTTTGTCAGAATTGGTACAGCATTTTTTAAATAGGAAAGAAATATGTCTTTAAAAGATAGATTTGATAAATTTATAGATTATTTTACAGAAGATGGAGAAGATGTTGGTACTACTTATCAGTCTAAAGTTGAAAAGCCGATTGTGACTCCAGTCCCTTCTGTTCAAGAATTGCCTCAACAAGCTGGTAGCACGCCATCTAAGGATAAAAACATCACTCGTCTTCATGCCCGTCAACAAGAGTTGGCTATGCAAAGTCAACGTTCTACTGATAAGGTGACAATTGATGTTCGTTATCCACGCAAATATGAAGATGCCACAGATATTGTTGATTTATTAGCTGGTAACGAAAGTATTTTGATTGATTTCCAATATATGACAGAAGTTCAAGCTCGTCGTTGTTTGGACTATCTGGATGGGGCACGTCACGTTTTAGCTGGTAACATGAAAAAGGTAGCATCTACTATGTATCTACTGACACCAGTTGATGTTGTCGTCAATATTGAAGACATCAAAATCCCAGATGAATCACAAAATGGTGAATTTGGCTTTGATATGAAACGTACGAGAGTGAGATAATGCTCTTTCTCATTCGTTTTATTCAAAATGCAGTGGATATCTATTCACTGATTTTAATTGTGTTTGCTCTGATGTCTTGGTTTCCCAATACTTATGAATCACGTTTTGGACGCTTGATTATTAGTTTAGTGAAACCGATAATGGCTCCCTTGCAACGTTTACCCCTCCAGATTGCAGGTCTTGACTTGTCTGTCTGGATTGCGGTATTACTAGTTCACTTCCTAGGGGAGCAGGTCATTCGACTTTTAGTGATCTTTCTATGAACAAGATGATTTATCAACACTTTTCTAAGAATGATTCTTCTTTTATTGATAAGGGAGTAGAATGGATAAAAAAGGTAGAAGATTCTTATTCTCCTTTTTTAACACCCTTTGTAAATCCCCATCAAGAAAAGATTTTAAAGGTTCTAGCATCAACCAACGGCATCTCCTACATGAGCAGTCGGCAGTTTCTTGAAACTGAATATGTACGGGTTCTCCTGTATCCTGATTATTTTGAGCCAGAATTCTCTGATTTTGAACTATCCTTGCAAGAAATTGTCTATCCTAGTAAGTTTGAGCGATTAACACATGCGAAAAATATTAGGAACTGTTTTAAATCAGCTGGGAATTGATAGGAAGCTATTTGGTGATATCTTAGTCAATGAAGAGAGAGCACAGATTATCATTAATCGACAGTTTATGCTCCTTTTTCAAGATGGTATTACGAAAATTGCTCGTTTACCGGTTCGTCTAGAAGAACGGAATTTTACTGAGAGAATTGCTACTGTAGAAGATTATCAAGAATTAGATATTTGTATTGCTAGTTCTAGATTAGATGTTTTTCTGGCAGGTGTCTTCAAGCTGTCTAGAAATCAGGCAAGTCAGTTAATTGAAAAACAGGCAGTCCAAGTTAATTACCATTTAGTTGAAAAATCAGATTATCCAGTTCAAGTTGGTGATTTGATTAGTGTAAGGAAATTTGGTCGATTGAAACTCGTTAGAGATAATGGGCAAACAAAAAAAGATAAAAAGAAATTAACGGTCCAATTGTTATTAAGTAAGTGAGGAAAAATATGCCAATTACATCGTTAGAAATCAAAGATAAAACCTTTAGCACACGCTTCAGAGGGTTTGATCAAGAAGAAGTAGATGAGTTTTTAGATATTGTAGTCCGTGATTATGAAGATTTGGTTCGCTCTAATCATGATAAGGATTTACATATTAAGAGTTTGGAAGAGCGTTTGTCTTACTTGATGAGATGAAAGATTCATTGAGTCAATCTGTATTGATTGCACAAGATACAGCTGAGCGAGTAAAACAAGCTGCAACGGAGCGTTCAAACAATATTATCCAGCAAGCAGAGCAAGATGCCCAACGTTTGTTGGAAGAAGCTAAGTACAAGGCGAATGAAATTCTTCGTCAAGCAACTGACAATGCTAAGAAGGTTGCTGTCGAAACAGAAGAATTAAAGAACAAGAGCCGTGTCTTCCATCAACGTCTTAAATCTACAATTGAGAGCCAGTTAGCAATTGTTGAATCTTCAGATTGGGAAGATATTCTTCGCCCAACAGCGACTTATCTTCAGACAAGTGATGAGGCCTTCAAAGAAGTGGTCAGCGAAGTCTTAGGTGACTCTGTCTTACAACAACATCCAGAGGAAGAACCAATTGATATTACTCGCCAGTTTTCTCCCGAGGAAATGGCTGAGTTGCAAGCGCGTATCGAAGCGGCTAATAAGGAACTTGCAGAAGCCGAAGCAAGAGCTGAGCAGGAACAAGTGGTTTCACCAGCTCCGGTTTTTGAAGAAAGTCCAGCTCATCCAGTTGGTCCAATGTATGAAGAGCCAGAAGTAGCTCCAAGCCATTACTCAGGACCAACACCAGCTACTGAAGCTGTAAACTCCGAACCAGGTTTTGCAGCACCGCAAGAATCTGTTTCAATTTTATAAGAAATATTCTGAGAACAATATCTTATCCTTATATTTCCAGCGAGCAGGAGATGGTGTGAGTCCTGCATTCCCTAACGATAAGATTATCCTCTCAAATTATCAAGTCTGAAATGAGTAAGATTTGACGTTCCCCACGTTACGGGAAAAGAGGGAAAAGGACTAGGTCTTTTTCCGAACAAAGGTGGTACCACGATTTTCGTCCTTTTTGCGAGTCGTGGTTTTTATATTGTCAATTTACATTAAGGAGTAATAATGAAACTAAAAGAAACACTAAACCTTGGGAAAACAGAATTTCCAATGCGTGCCGGACTTCCAACCAAAGAGCCAGTATGGCAGAAAGAGTGGGAAGATGCAAAACTTTACCAACGTCGTCAAGAATTAAATGAAGGTAAACCTCATTTCACTCTTCATGATGGCCCTCCGTATGCTAACGGAAATATTCACGTTGGACATGCCATGAACAAGATTTCTAAAGATATCATTGTTCGTTCGAAATCAATGTCAGGATTCTACGCACCATACATTCCAGGTTGGGATACTCATGGTCTTCCGATCGAGCAAGTCTTGGCAAAACAAGGTGTTAAGCGAAAAGAAATGGACTTGGTTGAGTACTTGAAACTTTGCCGTGAGTACGCTCTTTCTCAAGTAGATAAACAACGTGAAGACTTTAAACGTTTGGGTGTTTCTGGTGACTGGGAAAATCCATATGTGACTTTGACACCTGACTATGAAGCAGCCCAAATCCGTGTTTTCGGGGAAATGGCTAACAAAGGTTATATCTACCGTGGTGCCAAACCAGTTTACTGGTCATGGTCATCTGAGTCAGCTCTTGCTGAAGCGGAAATTGAATACCATGACTTGGTTTCAACATCCCTTTACTATGCCAACAAGGTCAAAGACGGAAAAGGTGTCCTAGATACTGATACTTACATCGTTGTCTGGACAACAACACCATTCACTATCACAGCTTCTCGTGGTTTGACTGTTGGTGCGGATATTGACTATGTAGTCGTACAACCTGCAGGTGAATCTCGCAAGTTTGTCGTCGCTTCAGAATTATTAAACAGCTTGTCTGAGAAGTTTGGTTGGTCTGATGTTCAAGTTTTAGCAACTTATCGTGGACAAGAATTGAACCATATCGTAACAGAACACCCATGGGATACAGCTGTAGATGAATTGGTTATCCTTGGTGACCACGTTACGACTGACTCTGGTACTGGTATTGTCCATACAGCCCCTGGTTTTGGTGAGGACGACTACAATGTTGGTATTGCTAATGGTCTTGAAGTCGCAGTCACTGTTGATGAACGCGGTCTCATGATGGCTAATGCAGGCGCTGAGTTTGAAGGTCAATTCTATGATAAGGTTGTCCCGACTGTCATTGAAAAACTTGGTGATTTGCTTCTTGCTCAAGAAGAAATCTCTCACTCATACCCATTTGACTGGCGTACGAAAAAACCAATCATCTGGCGTGCAGTACCACAATGGTTTGCCTCTGTATCAAAATTCCGTCAAGAAATTTTAGATGAAATTGAAAAAGTGAAGTTCCACTCAGAATGGGGTAAAGTCCGTCTTTACAACATGATCCGTGACCGTGGCGACTGGGTTATCTCTCGTCAGCGTGCTTGGGGAGTTCCCCTTCCTATCTTCTACGCTGAAGATGGCACACCAATCATGACAGCTGAAACGATCGAGCATGTGGCTCAACTCTTTGAAGAACACGGCTCTATCATCTGGTGGGAACGTGATGCTAAAGACCTCTTGCCAGAAGGATTTACACATCCAGGTTCGCCAAATGGTGAGTTCAAGAAAGAAACAGACATCATGGACGTTTGGTTTGACTCAGGTTCATCATGGAATGGAGTCGTGGTAAACCGTCCAGAACTTAAATATCCAGCTGACCTCTATCTAGAAGGTTCTGACCAGTACCGTGGTTGGTTCAACTCATCACTCATCACATCTGTTGCTAACCATGGTGTTGCGCCATACAAACAAATCTTGTCACAAGGTTTTGCCCTTGATGGTAAAGGTGAGAAGATGTCTAAATCTCTTGGAAATACCATTGCTCCAAGTGATGTTGAAAAACAATTTGGTGCAGAAATCTTGCGTCTCTGGGTAACCAGTGTGGACTCAAGCAACGACGTGCGTATCTCTATGGATATCTTGAGCCAAGTCTCTGAAACTTACCGTAAGATTCGTAACACTCTTCGTTTCTTAATTGCTAACACATCTGACTTTAATCCAGCTGAGGATGCGGTGGCTTATGAAGAATTGCGTTCAGTTGACAAGTACATGACTATTCGCTTTAACCAACTTGTTAAGACCATTCGTGATGCTTATGCTAACTTTGAATTCTTGACAATCTATAAGGCGCTTGTTAACTTTATCAACGTTGATCTGTCTGCCTCTACCTTGATTTTGCCAAAGATGTTGTCTACATTGAAGGTGCTAAATCATTGGAACGCCGTCAAATGCAGACTGTTTTCTATGATATTCTTGTGAAAATCACCAAACTCTTGACTCCAATCCTTCCTCACACTGCGGAAGAAATCTGGTCATATCTTGAGTTTGAAGCAGAAGATTTCGTTCAATTGTCAGAATTGCCAGAAGCAGAAATTTTTGCTAACCAAGAAGAAATCTTGGATACATGGGATGCCTTTATGGACTTCCGTGGACAAGCTCAAAAAGCCTTGGAAGAAGCTCGTAATGCCAAAGTAATCGGTAAATCACTTGAAGCTCACTTGACTGTTTATCCAAACGAAGTAGTGAAAACACTCCTTGGAGCGCTTGATAGCAACGTTGCACAACTCTTGATTGTTTCAGAGTTGACCATTGCAGAAGGAGCAGCTCCAGAAGCTGCCGTTAGCTTCGAAGATGTAGCCTTTACAGTTGAACGTGCTACAGGTGAAGTATGTGACCGTTGCCGTCGTATCGATCCAAGTACAGCAGAGCGTAGCTACCACGCAACTATCTGTGACCACTGTGCAAGCATCGTAGAAGAAAACTTTGCAGACGCAGTCGCAGAAGGATTTGAAGAGAAATAGGGTTGAAAAGTCTAGGGAGTATTCATAAATTGAGTATTTTAACTAGTTATGGTATAATATTTAGCATAAAACATTAAAGGAGATTTATTATGAAGTCAAAAGCTTTAGCACTTTATAGTGGTATTGTTGGTTTAGTAGGTGGAATCTACTTGCTTATTGCTCCGTTTCTTTTATTAGCAGCAGTTGTGAGTACAGCTGCTACAGCAACAGCTACCCAGAGTCCTGAATTAACTGCATCTACAACAGTTGCAGGAGTTGCAGGAGTTTTACTTCCAACAGTATTAAAAATAGCTATTCTTGTTTTGGGAATCATCGCGATTGTTTACTATAAAGGAGAAGAGCGAGTTGGATCAGCTCCTTCTGTTCTTCTGATTGTAGGCGGTGCGGTAGGTTTGATTCCAGCATTAGGATGGGTAGGAGGAATCCTAGCAATTATTGGTGGCTCATTATTTTTAGGAAGTCTCAAAAAATTCAAAGTTGAAGGATAAAAAACAAGGAAAAGGATTGCCAAGCAGTCCTTTCCTTTTTGGTTTTGACTAGCTTTTTTGTGAAAAATTGTGTAAAATAGAATAGATAAACGAGGGGAAACCTCGGAAAATTTAAAGGAGAATCCATCTAATGGTAAAATTGGTTTTTGCTCGCCACGGTGAGTCTGAATGGAACAAAGCTAACCTTTTCACTGGTTGGGCTGATGTTGATTTGTCTGATAAAGGAACACAACAAGCGATTGACGCTGGTAAATTGATTAAAGACGCTGGTATTGAATTTGACCAAGCCTACACTTCAGTATTGAAACGTGCAATCAAAACAACTAACCTTGCACTTGAAGCTGCTGACCAATTGTGGGTTCCAGTTGAAAAATCATGGCGCTTGAACGAACGTCACTACGGTGGTTTGACTGGTAAAAACAAAGCAGAAGCTGCTGAACAATTTGGTGATGAACAAGTTCACATCTGGCGTCGTTCATACGATGTATTGCCTCCAGCAATGCCTCGTGATGATGAGCACTCAGCTCATACAGACCGTCGTTATGCTTCACTTGATGACTCAGTTATTCCAGATGCTGAAAACTTGAAAGTAACTTTGGAACGTGCGCTTCCATTCTGGGAAGATAAAATCGCTCCAGCACTTAAAGATGGTAAAAACGTATTCGTAGGAGCTCACGGTAACTCAATCCGTGCCCTTGTAAAACACATCAAAGGTTTGTCAGATGACGAAATCATGGACGTGGAAATCCCTAACTTCCCACCATTGGTATTCGAATTCGACGAAAAATTGAACGTAGTTTCTGAATACTACCTTGGAAAATAAAAAATCGTAAGCCTAGGATTGATTTCTAGGCTTTTTATGTTAGTATGGTAGTATGATAAGGAATAAAAAACAAGATTATATACTGACCTACAAGCAACCAGCGTCAAGAACATATAAGGGTTGGGAAGAAGAAGCCTTACCGATAGGCAATGGCTCTTTAGGGGCAAAAGTATTTGGGCTTATAGGGGCTGAGCGGATTCAATTCAATGAAAAAAGTCTCTGGTCTGGGGGTCCACTTCCTGATAGTTCAGATTATCAGGGTGGAAATCTTCAGAATCAATATGTTTTTTTAGCGGATATTCGGCAGGCTTTGGAGAAGAGAGACTACAATACTGCTAAGGAACTGGCTGAACAGCACCTGGTCGGGCCAAAAACGAGTCAATATGGGACCTATCTGTCCTTTGGGGATATTCACATTGAGTTTAGCAAGCAAGGTAAGACTTTGTCTCAGGTGATGAATTATCAGAGACAGCTTAATATCAGTAAAGCGCTTGCGACGACTTCTTATGTCTATAAGGGAACGAGATTTGAACGTGAAGCTTTTGCCAGTTTTCCAGATGATCTCTTGATTCAGCGCTTTACTAAGGAAGGGGCGGAAACTCTAGATTTTACTATAGAACTGTCGTTAAGTCGTGATTTGGTTTCTGATGGAAAGTATGAGCGGGAAAAATCTGATTACAAGGAGTGCCAGCTGGATATCTCTTCTTCTCATATCTTGATGAAGGGGCGGGTTAAGGATAATGACCTCCAGTTTGCTAGTTATCTAGCTTGGGAAACGGATGGGGACATTAGAGTCTGGTCAGATAAGGTTCAGATATCAGGAGCCAGTTATGCTAATCTCTTCTTGGCGGCTAAGACAGATTTTGCCCAAAATCCTGCTAGCAATTATCGTAAGAAAATAGATTTAGAGCAACAGGTACAGAACTTGGTGAAGATAGCTAAAGAAAAGGGCTATGCCCAATTGAAATCAAGGCATATTCAGGACTACCAAGCCTTATTCCAGCGTGTTCAATTGGATTTGGGAGTTGATGTTGACACATCCACTACAGATGATTTGCTAAAAAATTATAAGCCACAAGAGGGTCAGGCTTTGGAGGAGTTGTTCTTCCAGTATGGACGGTATTTATTGATTAGTTCTTCTAGAGACTGCCCAGATGCTCTACCAGCTAATCTACAGGGAGTCTGGAATGCGGTCGATAATCCTCCGTGGAATTCGGACTATCACTTAAATATCAATCTGCAGATGAATTATTGGCCAGCCTATGTTACCAATCTCCTAGAGACGGCCTTTCCAGTCATCAACTATGTAGATGATTTGCGTGTTTATGGTCGTCTAGCCGCTGCAAGGTATGCAGGAATCGTCTCTCAGGAAGGGGAGGAGAAGGGTTGGTTGGTTCACACACAAGCGACTCCTTTTGGCTGGACGGCACCTGGTTGGGATTATTACTGGGGTTGGTCACCAGCTGCCAATGCGTGGATGATGCAAACGGTTTATGAGGCCTACTCATTTTACAGGGACCAAGACTATCTCAGGGAGAAAATTTATCCCATGTTGAGGGAAACGGTTCGTTTTTGGAATGCTTTTTTACATGAGGATCAGCTAGCTCAGCGTTGGGTTTCTTCTCCGTCTTATTCTCCAGAACATGGTCCGATTTCGATTGGCAATACCTATGACCAGTCTCTGATTTGGCAATTATTCCATGATTTTATTCAGGCTGCTCAAGAATTGGGGCTGGATGCGGACTTGTTGACGGAAGTCAAAGAAAAATTTGATTTACTAAATCCTCTTCAAATTACTCAATCTGGTCGAATTAGGGAGTGGTATGAGGAGGAAGAGCAGTATTTTCAAAATGAGAAAGTGGAGGCCCAACATCGGCACGCTTCCCATCTGGTGGGACTCTATCCTGCAAATCTCTTTAGTCATAAGGGGCAAAACTATCTTGATGCGGCGCGTGCTAGCCTCAATGATCGTGGAGATGGGGGCACAGGTTGGTCCAAGGCTAATAAGATCAATCTCTGGGCGCGTTTGGGAGATGGCAATCGAGCCCATAAATTATTAGCAGAGCAGTTAAAGACATCCACCTTGCCCAATCTTTGGTGTAGCCATCCACCATTTCAGATAGATGGGAATTTTGGTGCTACTAGTGGCATGGCAGAAATGTTGCTCCAGTCTCATACAGCTTATCTGGTGCCCCTAGCTGCCCTACCTGATGCCTGGTCATCAGGTTCCGTTTCAGGCTTAATGGCACGTGGACATTTTGAAGTTAGCATGAGGTGGGAGGATAAAAAACTCTTACAGATGACCATTTTATCAAGGAGTGGAGGAGATTTGCGCGTCTCTTATCCAGGTATTGAAAAGAGTGTGATTAAAGTCAATCAAGAAAAAGTAACAGCGAAATGCGTAGAGAAAGATTGTATTTCAGTGGCGACAGCAGAAGGCGATCTGGTTCAATTTTATTTTTAAGAAGATGTTAGAAGGCAGTAGTTTGAGACTGCCTTTTATGAAGAGTTTGAGAATGTAAGCAGTTTCCAACTAGTTGAAAAAGCGTTATAATGGTAGTAGGAAGTAATTTGTTTGAGAGAGGGTGAGTCTGATGGCTTATATTGAGATGAAACACTGTTACAAGCGTTATCAGGTTGGGGACACGGAGATTGTTGCCAATAGTGATGTGAATTTTGAGATTGAAAAAGGGGAGCTGGTGATTATCCTAGGTGCGTCAGGTGCGGGTAAGTCGACAGTTCTTAACCTTCTTGGGGGAATGGATACCAATGATGAAGGGCAAATCTGGATAGATGGTGTCAATATTGCAGACTATAGTTCCCACCAGCGCACCAATTACCGTAGAAATGATGTCGGTTTTGTTTTTCAGTTTTATAATTTAGTTTCAAATCTGACAGCTATGGAAAATGTGGAACTTGCTTCGGAAATCGTGACAGATGCCTTGGATCCTGAGCAGGTTTTGACAGATGTAGGTCTGGCTCATCGTCTTAATAACTTTCCAGCTCAGCTGTCTGGAGGGGAGCAACAGCGAGTCTCCATTGCACGCGCGGTAGCCAAAAATCCTAAAATTCTCCTTTGTGATGAACCGACTGGAGCCTTGGACTATCAGACGGGCAAGCAGGTTTTGAAAATTCTCCAAGACATGTCTCGTCAAAAAGGGGCAACAGTGATTATCGTGACTCACAATGGAGCTTTGTCGCCCATTGCTGATCGCGTGATTCACATGCACGATGCCAGTGTCAAGGATGTGGTGATCAACCAGTATCCTCAGGATATTGACAGTTTGGAGTACTAGCATGATTAAGCGAAAAACTTATTGGAAGGACTTAATTCAGTCCTTCACAGGCTCCAAGGGACGTTTTTTATCCATCTTGACCTTGATGATGTTGGGCTCTTTAGCCCTAGTAGGTCTCAAGGTGACTAGCCCCAATATGGAGGCGACCGCCAATGCTTATTTAACCACTGCTAAAACCTTGGATTTGGCAGTCATGTCTAACTATGGTTTGGATCAAACAGATCAAGAAGAACTAGAACAGATAAAGGGCGCAGAGATTGAGTTTGGCTACTTGACAGATGTGACAATGGATAATGGGCAGGATGCTATTCGGCTGTATTCCAAACCAGAGCGAATTTCAACCTTTCAGCTAAGAGAGGGGCGACTTCCGCAGTCAGACCAGGAAATCGCTTTGGCCAGTCATCTGCAGAGTCAATACAGTGTAGGACAGGAGATTAGCTTTAAAGAAAAAGAAGGCAGTCATTCCTCTTTAAAAGACCATACTTATACCATTACTGGTTTTGTGGATTCGGCTGAAATCCTCTCCCAGCGAGATATGGGCTACGCAGGAAGTGGAAGCGGGACTCTAACAGCCTATGGGGTGATTTTGCCTAGCCAGTTTGATCAGAAAGTCTACAATATAGCTCGTTTGAAATATCAAGATTTGTCAGGTTTAAATGCTTTTTCAGCATCTTATGAAGAAAAATCCAAGCAACATCAGGAAGATTTAGAACAAGCTTTGTCAGATAATGGCAAGGCACGTCTGCAAGTCTTGAAAAAAGAAGGCCAAGAGTCTCTAGACAAAGGGCAAGAGACCCTTAATAAGGCTCAGGCAAATTTGCAGGAAGGCAAGCGTCGTTTAGCAGTTGCTCAAGCTCGTATACAGGCTCAGGAAAGTCAACTAGCCTTGTTTCCTCAAGCTCAGAGAGAGCAAGCTAGTGCTCAACTTACCCAAGCCAAGCAGGAATTGAGCAAGGAAGAAGATAAACTAAAGCAAGCTGAACAAAATCTAGCCCAAGAAAAGGAAAAATTAGACAAACATCAGCAAGTCTTGGACGATTTGGCCGAGCCCAAGTATCAGATCTATAATCGTCAGACCATGCCAGGTGGTCAGGGATATCTCATGTACAGCAATGCTTCAGCCAGTATTCGGGCAGTGGGCAATATCTTTCCTGTAGTGCTTTATGCTGTTGCAGCTATGGTGACCTTCACAACTATGACTCGTTTTGTGGATGAAGAGCGAACTCATGCAGGAATTTTTAAGGCCTTGGGCTATCGCAGTAAGGATATTATCGCCAAGTTTCTCCTCTATGGTCTAGTAGCTGGGACTGTCGGAACTGCTCTAGGCAGTATACTTGGTCATTATTTGCTAGCCAGTGTGATTTCAAGTGTCATTACAAAAGGCATGGTGGTGGGAGAAACCCAGATTCAGTTCTATTGGACCTATAGCATACTAGCTCTTGGTTTGAGTTGGTTAGCGAGTGTGTTACCAGCCTACTTGGTAGCTCGTAGGGAACTTCATGATGAAGCAGCCCAGCTTTTACTGCCTAAACCTCCTGTTAAAGGGGCTAAAATCTTACTGGAGCGCATCGGTTTTATTTGGAGCCGTCTCAGTTTTACCCATAAGGTAACAGCCCGCAATATCTTTCGTTATAAACAGCGGATGTTGATGACAATATTTGGTGTAGCAGGTTCAGTCGCTCTGCTCTTTGCAGGCTTGGGAATCCAATCCTCTGTAGCAGGAGTTCCGTCTAGACAGTTTCAACAAATACAACAGTATCAGATGATTGTCTCTGAAAATCCTAGTGCGACCAATCAGGACAAGGTAGAGCTAGAAGAAGTGTTGAAAGGGCAGGATATTCAAGCCTACCAGAAAATTTATTCTAAGACGCTAGAAAAGGATTTCAAAGGCAAGGCTGGTCTTCAGACCATCACCCTTATGATGACAGAGAAGGAAGATTTGACACCCTTTATCAATCTGCAAAATCATCAGCAGGAGCTGTCATTAAAAGATGGAGTTATCATCACAGCTAAACTAGCCCAGTTGGCAGGTGTCAAGGTTGGGCAGACTTTGGAAATTGAAGGTCAGGAGCTAAAGATCGCTGCCATTGCTGAGAACTACGTTGGTCACTTTATTTATATGAGTCAGGCTAGCTATGAGCAAATTTACGGACAGCTACCCCAAGCTAACACTTATCTGGTTACGCTAAAGGATTCTAGTGCGCCTAGTATCGAAAGTCAGGCAGGCTTGCTTATGAATCAAGTTGCGGTGTCCAGTGTTGTTCAAAATGCTTCAGCCATTCGCCTCTTTGACTCTGTCGCCAGCTCACTCAATCAGACCATGACCATCTTGGTCATCGTATCGGTTCTGTTGGCTATTGTTATCCTCTACAATTTGACCAATATCAATGTGGCTGAGAGAATCCGTGAACTCTCCACTATCAAGGTTCTCGGTTTTCATAATAAAGAAGTCACCCTCTACATTTACCGTGAGACGATTGTGCTGTCCCTTGTGGGAATCGTACTTGGTTTGGTATCTGGTTTCTATTTACATCAATTTTTGATTCAAATGATTTCGCCTGCGACTATTCTCTTTTATCCGCAGGTAGGCTGGGAAGTCTATGTAATTCCAGTAGTAGCAGTAAGCATCATTTTGACCTTGCTTGGTTTCCTTGTTAATCGCCATCTGAGAAAGGTTGATATGCTTGAAGCCTTGAAATCTGTAGAGTAATACTCAATAAAAATCTCTTCAAATCACGTCAGCTATATCTACAACCTCAAAACAGTGTCTTGAGCAACCTACGGCTAGTTTCCTAGTTTGCTCTTTGATTTTCATTGAGTATAAGGTAGTTGTTTTTATCTGATTGAAATTATATTTACTCGTAAATCATGACCACCCGTCAAACGGATGGTTTGTCCCAGGGCTATAAGCCCAAATTACCAGCCAGCGCCTAAAGACGCTGGCTTTCACGTTGTTCAAGCCTCATTGCTCTTGACTCGTAACTTGCCTCTCAAAGAGGCTTTAGTATTACTTACCACTATCCCTAAAGGAATCTTCACATAATTATAAGGCTGATAGTATTAATTTCACTATCAGCCTTACAGGTTATTTAACGTTTCAGAAAAACTATAATGTCAAGATTAACTAAACAGTATCTAATTCCTTCAAATAATTTTCTATCTTCATCAACATTAAAGGATTGTTATAAATCTTACATAACTCTCTTGCTTCTATATAATAATTTTTGACTTGTTCTTTATCTAGAAATTTGGCTCCAGCATTTCCTACAAGAATAAGTAGGGGAGCCAGTTGGTAGCTTGTCTGTCTTTGTTTACAGAATTCAATCGTCTCAAGAGCTTCTTGGATGGCTTCGTTATATTTTTTTCCTTTGATACTAGGTAGTGAGCGTAGTTGTAATGAATTCTGATGTAGCCAAATAAAAACTCTTGATGCTCAAAATTTTTTGTCTGATATAACTCCATCAAATGAGAGTAGTTTGCCTCATATTCTTGTTCACGACCCACTAAGGAATAGAAATTAGATAGAGTATTCAATGCCTTTAAATAAATCAGAGTATTTGAGGAGACTTTTAATAATATATTTTCCAATGAAGAAATTGCCTCACACTTACTGTCATATTGATAGAAATCAATAATAGCTTTAATCCATTCAAGGTAAGTTCGGTCTTCTAGTGTTAGAAAAGTACTTCGTTCAATCTCTATTCTATAAATATATTCCAAATTGTCATAATTTCTATCATCTAATAGTCGAGCAGATAATTGCTTGAAATTAGAGAGGTTAGATTTAATTTCAATTTGTTCATTAAAAAAATAATCTAATGGCACTTCAAGTCGTTGTGAGAGTTTGAACAAAAGGTCTGCGGAGGGAATGAAATGCCCTCTCTCAATTTTTACTAATCTGGCTTTGTTCACAAATTCCTTCTGCAAGAGTTTGTTGGGAGAGTCTCAACTCTTTTCTTTTTAATCTGAATTTCTCTGCGAGTGTATTCATTAAAGATAATAAACCTTCCTATTTGCTTAATTTCATTATAAAATTTTTAGTTCAAAATAGCAAGTTAAAGGAATAAATAATTCCCTACGGTAATAAATACAAAAAGTTCAAAATGTAATAAAAATACTTGACTGAATACTATATATATGTTAAAGTAAAAACAAGGAAATAGAAAGCGGTCTCATTTGCATTACTAGGTGTTTTTATGTTTAGTAATACAATTCCTTACCAACAATTCATTCAGAAGAATAAACAATTGGAGATTCGAGTGCAATCACAAAAGAAGTCCAATGGTCTTGATATTGGGAAGGCTGATTGATGTCGTATTACTTTAAAATTCAACTATTTAGAGAAAGGTATTCTTATGAGAGCTTGTAACAATACCAGATAGATATAAGAATGGAGATGTTTGATAAAATGCTTTCATAGCTAACCAACTGTTGAAAATTATGAGTTACAAAATCTAAAGTATTTAAGATTAGTTTATAAAATTAGGTCTCTGCCTGTAGAAAGGAACGTGCAGTTAGAAAGGAGGAAAAAATAGGATACTATAATTCAGACTGAGATTTCTAATTAAAATATGTAGTTGCATCATCCCTTGCCGTTTTGGCAGTTAGTTTGGCTCTTCCTGTTTTGGTAGCTTCTCACCGTGGTGGCGAGTGGATCTATGGAGGCTATCATGATCCAAATAATTGGGGAGCAAGTTACATTTGATGCGGGATGGTAAAGAATAATTGAAGAAGATTCTTTTATCAATAGTTTAGTAAGCTTGTTAGTTTATAGAGGGCAGGGGTATTTCTGTCCTCTATTTTAGAATAAGGAATGCACTATGAAAAAATTATTTATACTCATATCCAACCTGCTTGCTAGTTTGTTCTTTGTTTGGGTATTTACCATTTGGACTGATACATATGTCTCCCATTATTACCCCAACGTTGTTGTACGTGATTCTTCCCCTGAAACAACTTTTCAGCATGTTGCTACACGCTTGGAAAAACTAGCAGAAGAAACGGATAGCTTTATTGCGATTCAACACCAGGATACTAACTCAGAAGGTACTCCAGTGTTTTCTTATACGACCTTTGGGAACGGAAAGTTGCCTGATGGGCTACAGGAAAAATCTAGAAGATGCTCAAAGTAGTAGTGTTGAAACAAACTATTTTTGTATTCGATGGAAACCTAGATATTCACTTGCTAAGGGAGGAGCTAAGTCAACTTGGCTTGACTAACATGCACCTGACAATTCCATCTAAACTATCTACGTTAATGGCTATCTTTAGTAACGGATTTCAGTTAATCAGTCTATTGATTTTCATCTTAACCTTTGTAGCACTGACTTTAATTAGTCAAATTAGCCAATTACGGTCGTCGGGCATTCGCCTCATTTCAGGAGAGAAACGGTGGTCCATTTTCCTTAGACCAGTTGGTGAGGATTTGAAAGGGATAGTTGTTGGTTTCAGTTTAGCTGGCGTTCTCGCCATTCTTATGCAAAAAATTCTGTCGCTTCCAACGCAATCCCTAATGACAATAGGAGAAGGCTTGCTCAGTTATAATCTCATCTTGTTGTCGATCTCCCTGTTTTTCGCTCAACTCTTCGCAGTTGGGATAAAAAAGATACACCTGATGCAGATTATAAAAAGGGCAAGTGCCTGTCAGAGGAATCATTAGTTTAATTTTAATCGGTCAACTATTAGCGATTATTATTGTAACGCTGGGAATAGGGAGTAGTTTAAAAGTATTCCCAAGCCCTAGCAACAGCATCGGATTGGACAAGAGGTTTGGAGTCAGGAAAGGCAACTGACTATCCTATCAATCAGCCGTGAAGGAACGAGTCCTGGTTTTGATGAACAAGCTCAAAGAAAACTCAGAACTTGGTATCAATTGATGGATCTGGCTGTTTCAGAACAAAAGGCTTTCTTATCTAGACACCAGTTAATTGACCGTACTTTGCAAAATGGCATGGCTTCCTCCAAAAACTTGACAACCTCTACAGAATGGCACGATTACAGCCCGAATGGCAATGTCCTTATCGTCACACCGCAATACTTGGAGCGTCAAAACATTCCTGTAGATACAACTATTGAGCAAAGATGAATCACCTTGATGTAGGGGAGTTTGTCTTATTACTGCCTGAACACCTCCGTTCAGAGGAAGAACATTATAAATCTGTTTTTGAAGACGACTTAACCAGTCGCATATCTAGTCAAGATGAACGACAGCAAATGACTGCTACGGTAGGTTATTTGGAATCAGGTCAGGATCGTTTTGTGTATAATACGACCCCTATTTCTTACCAGCAGTTTTTGAAAGATCCAATCATCATTGTTATAACACCCCAATCAACTGGTCCACAGTCCATTTTGTTTTGGGTAGACGCAGTACAGAACTACGTTCTCTTTAATCAATTGTCTGATGCCCAGGAGCTTATCCAGAGACAAGGCATTGAAAATTGGGTCTCAGAAATGCAAACAGGTTACCACAACTACATCACATTATTGGATAATATCCAGAGGGAACGTTGGGTAATGCTAGCAGGAGCTGTGCTTGGGATTGCAACTTCAATCTTGTTGTTTAACACTATGAATAGGCTCTACTTTGAAGAATTTAGACGTGCCATTTTTATCAAACGCATTGCAGGTCTCAGGTTCTTAGAAATCCATCGCACTTATCTCTTTGCTCAACTGGGTGTGTTTTTACTGGGATTTGTTGCGAGTGTATTTCTTATGGTAGAGATAGTAGTTGCTTTCTTAGTCTCGTTACTCTTTACTGGTCTATCTCTTTTACAGTTACATGTCCAAATGCAGAAAGAAAACAAGATGTCCATGCTTGTTTTGAAGGGAGGTTAATATGATTGAACTTAAACAGGTGAGTAAATCTTTTGGAGAACGAGAGTTATTTTCGAATCTTTCAATGACATTTGAGGCTGGAAAAGTCTATGCCTTAATTGGTTCAAGTGGTAGCGGAAAAACAACCTTGATGAACATGATTGGGAAATTAGAATCTTATGATGGGACGATTTTTTACCGAGGTAAAGACTTGGCCAATTATAAATCGAGTGATTTTTTCCGTCACGAATTGGGCTACCTCTTCCAGAACTTTGGCTTAATTGAAAACCAAAGTATTGAAGAAAACCTTAAGCTAGGTCTCATTGGTCAAAAGTTGAGTCGGTCGGAACAGCGGTTGAGACAGAAGCAGGCTTTAGAACAGGTCGGCCTAGCTTATCTTGACCTAGATAAGCGCATCTTTGAGTTATCGGGCGGAGAATCGCAACGGGTTGCCTTGGCAAAAGTTATCTTAAAGAATCCACCCCTTTATTCTGGCAGATGAGCCAACAGCTTCAATAGACCCAGCAACCTCTCAGTTGATTATGGAGATTTTTTTCTATCTCTTCGAGATGATAATAGGCTAATCATTATCGCAACACATAATCCGGCAATTTGGGAGATAGCTGATGAAGTGTTCACGATGGATCGTCTGAAATAAAAATCCTTGTTTTTAATTGCACGATGAGTTACTGAAATATTATCATGAATCAATAATTGAGTTAATTTAGAATTGTACTTTTATTAATATTGAGGTAACTTTTTTTCTTGATAAAGGGAAGAAATAGTGGAGAGGAAGTTAGAATGAAAAAAATTCGACAATTATATTATTGAGAAGCCTTGCGATTCTAATTCAGATAAACTGCAAAAAAATCTTAATAATTGAAAGTTTGGTAGATGATATTTTGCAATTTTTCTCTCAGAATCAATAATAGTGTAGGAGAGATTTTCCTCCTACAACTGTTTCAAAAGAAATATTTACCCATTGGGAGAAGATGTTGCAGTGGATAATGTGTTACTCACTGAAAAATATAATTTTCAACTAAAAGATTTTGAAGGATTAATAATTAAAGAATAAGAAAAATCCTCCGTTTCAAAGAGCAGGGAACTCTTTGTGACAGAGGATTTTTTTCTATAGTTCTTTAGCTGCTGCAATTGCGGCTTCGAAGTTGGGTTCTGAGTTGATATTGTCCACGTATTCAACGTAGCGAATAGTATTGTCAGTATCGAGGACAAAGACTGCGCGTGCCAATAGGTGCCACTCATTGATTAAGAGGGCGTAATCACGTCCAAAGGAATGGTCGAAATAGTCTGAGAGCATGATGGCATTTTCAATGCCTTCAGCACCGCACCAACGTTTTTGGGCAAAAGGTAGGTCCATAGAAACAGTCAATACGACCGTGTTGTCCAGTCCAGCCAGTTCTTCATTAAAGCGACGCGTTTGAGTTGAGCAGATGCCTGTATCGATAGAAGGCACGACACTCAAGACTTTTTTCTTGCCATCAAAATCAGCCAGAGATTTTTTAGAAAGGTCTGTTGTAGTGAGAGAAAAATCAAGCGCCTTGTCGCCGACTTGTAGTTGTTTACCTGTAAAGCTCACAGGATTTCCGAGAAAAGTTACCATAGGATACTCCAATCTTTTTTCTTCCATTTTAGCTGAAACAGTCGAAATTTTCCAATGATTTGACTGGAAATGTGGGCATAGAAAAAACGCCAGCTCATGTGAGAATGACGTTTTCAGAGGCTTATTTTGCCAATCCTTCAGCAATCTTGTCAAGGTTGTATTTCATCATGTTGTAGTAGCTGTCGCCTTCTTTACCTTGTTCTGCGATAGAGTCAGTAAAGATTTGTGCGTAGATTGGGATGTTTGTGTCTTGTGAAACAGTCTTCATTGGACGGTCATCCACACTTGATTCTACAAAGAGTGAAGGAGTTTTTGTTTGGCGAAGTTTCAACCAAGGTCTTGATTTGGTCAGGTGTTCCTTCTTCTTCAGTATTGATTTCCCAGATGTAGGCACTTGGGACACCATAGGCTTTAGAGAAGTATTTGAAGCATCCTTCGCTGGTTACGATGAGTTTTTTCTCAGCAGGAATATTGTCGAATTTAGCTTTAGCTTCCTTGTCAAGCTTATCTAGTTTTTCAGTATATTCTTTGAGATTTTTTTCGTAGAATTCCTTGTTGCTAGGGTCTTTAGCGCTCAATTGTTTTGCGATATTTTTAGCAAAAATCATCCCATTTTCAAGGTTGAGCCAAGCGTGTGGGTCTTCTTTGCCTTTTTCGTTTTGGCCTTCAAGGTAGATAACATCAACGCCTTCGCTGACTGCAAAATAGTCTTTGTTTTCAGTTTTCTTGGCATTTTCTACCAATTTTGTAAACCAAGCATTGCCACCTGTTTCAAGGTTGATACCGTTATAGAAAATCAAATCAGCTTGAGAAGTTTTCTTAACGTCTTCAGGAAGTGGTTCGTATTCGTGTGGGTCTTGACCAACAGGAACGATACTGTGAAGATCAATCTTGTCACCAGCAATATTTTTAGTAATATCAGCGATGATTGAGTTTGTAGCAACAACTTTTAGTTTTTGACCAGAAGCTGCATCTTTTTTTCCGCTAGCACATGCTACAAGAGCAATGACGGAAAGAAATAGAACGAGTAATGTACCTAATTTTTTCATTAGATCCTCCAATTTATTGGGGTTTTGCCCCTTATTTTAACAAATGTTTATTTTTCAGTTTCAAATATCGTTGTTTTGGAGCGATAAAGAAGCTAATGAGAAAGAAACTAGCGGCTGTAAGCACGATACTAGAACCTGCCGCGACGTTAAAGCTATAGCCGATAAAGAGTCCCAAAACTGAAGCAGTAGCTCCAAAGGTTGAGGAAAGGAAAATCATGCTTTTTAGGCTATTAGCATACAGATAAGCAGTTGCAGCTGGGGTAATCAGCATGGCTACAATCAGGATAGTTCCGACACTTTGCATGGCTGTCACAGACACGAGAGTCAGGAGTACCATGAGAAGGTAGTGATAGAAATTGACAGGCATTCCCATGGCTTGGCCAAGAGTTCATCAAAGGAAGTGATCAAGAGTTGCTTGAAGAAAATCCAGATCAACAAGAGAATGGCTGCCCCCACACCCATAGTAATAAACATATCCGTATCTTGGACGGCTAGGATATTACCAAAAAGGATATGGAAAAGGTCAGTTGAACTTTTAGCGACACTAATCAAGATGATACCGAGGGCTAAGAAAGAAGAAAAGGTAATGCCGATGGCGGTATCGCTTTTGATAATCGAGTTCCCCTTGATGTAGGTAATGATGATGGCAGCTAGCAATCCAAAGACAATGGCTCCGATAAAGAAGTCAAGGCCCAAGATAAAGGAGAGGGCTACACCTGGCAAGACAGCATGTGAAATGGCATCTCCCATGAGTGACATCCCGCGTAGGATGATGAAACATCCCACAGCTCCAGCTACGACCCCGATGACAATGGCTGTTATCAAGGCATTTTGTAAGAAATGGAATTTTTGCAATCCATCGATAAATTCTGCAATCATAGGTCACCTCCATTGAAAAATAGTCGATTACCGTAAGCTTCTTTGAGATTGGCTTCGGTAAAGGTTTCTTTGGTTGGACCAAAGGCAATCACTTCTCGATTGACAAGCAAGACTTGATCGAAGTAGTGGGCAACCTTGCTGAGGTCGTGGTGGACGATGAGAACCGTCTTCCCAGCTTTTTTCAGATCTCTCAGCGTATTCATGATGATTTCCTCACTGACAGAATCAATCCCAACAAAAGGTTCATCCAAGAGGATATAGTCGGCTTCCTGCACCAAACATCTGGCAATCAAGACCCGCTGGAACTGACCTCCAGACAGTTGACTGATTTGACGTTCAGCGTAGTCAGCTAGACCGACAATTTCAAGGGCCTCTTGCACTTTCTTCCAATGTTTAGCCTTTAAACTTCGAAAGAGAGGGATAGAGGGAAAGAGTCCTAGCGAGACACATTCCTTGACCTTGATGGGAAAGTTGTAGTCGATATTGATTTTTTGTTCGACATAGGCGATTCGGTGTAAGGATTTTTTAACTTCCTTGTCATCGAGAAATGCCTGACCTTGATGTGGGATAATTCCCAGCATCCCTTTTAATAATGTTGATTTTCCAGCACCGTTTGGACCAATGATTCCGGTAATTGTTGGTCCTTGGAGCACTAGTGAAATATCCTTAAGTGCCAACGTTTCTTTGTAGGAGACACTGAGGTTTTCGATACGTATCATAATCTTGTATTCCTCCTGACTCTTAATATACCTTAAAAAAAAAATTAAGTCAAGTTAATTTTTTTCAAAAAAATTAAAATATTAACAGTAAAATATTTAAGTTTCTTTAATCTTGTATTTTAATTGCATTCCCAGGTAATTTTTTTGTTAAGCTAAAAAAACAAGTACAAAATGAAAGCGAGAACAAGATGACACGTTATCAAGACGATTTTTATGATGCAATCAATGGAGAATGGCAGAAGACAGCTGAAATTCCAGCAGATAAGTCTCAAACGGGAGGTTTTGTTGATTTAGACCATGAAATTGAAGACCTGATGCTGGCGACAACAGACAAGTGGTTGGCAGGTCAAGAGGTGCCTGAGGATGCTATCTTGGCAAACTTTGTCAAATACCACCGCCTAGTTCGTGATTTTGACAAGAGAGAAGCTGATGGTATCACACCTGTTTTGCCTCTTCTTAAAGAATTCCAAGCATTGGAGACTTTTGCGGATTTCACTGCCAAACTAGCAGAGTTTGAACTTGCTGGCAAACCAAATTTCCTTCCTTTTGGTGTATCACCAGACTTTATGGATGCCAGAATCAACGTTTTATGGGCTAGCGCTCCAAGCACAATCTTGCCCGATACGACCTACTATGCAGAAGACCATCCTCAACGCGAAGAGCTCTTAACTCTTTGGAAAGAAACCAGTGCCAATCTCCTCAAGGCTTATGATTTCTCTGATGTAGAAATTGAAGACTTGCTTGAGAAAAGACTAGAATTGGACCGTCGAGTTGCGGCAGTGGTGCTCTCTAATGAAGAAAGTTCAGAGTATGCTAAACTCTACCATCCATATTCATATGAAGACTTCAAAAAATTCGCACCTGCTCTACCTTTGGATGACTTCTTCCAAGCCGTTCTTGGGCAAGTACCAGACAAGGTTATCGTAGACGAGGAACGTTTCTGGCAAGCAGCAGATCAATTCTATAGTGAAGAGGCTTGGCCTCTCCTCAAGGCAACCTTAATTTTAAGTGTTGTTAATCTCTCAACCAGCTATTTAACAGAAGAAATCCGTGTCTTGTCAGGCGCCTATAGCCGTGCGCTTTCAGGAGTTCCAGAAGCCAAAGACAAGGTCAAGGCAGCCTACCAGCTAGCACAAGGTCCTTTCAAGCAAGCTTTAGGTCTTTGGTATGCCCATGAAAAATTCTCTCCAGAAGCTAAGGCGGACGTAGAGAAAAAAGTGGCAACTATGATTGATGTTTATAAGGAACGCTTGGCTAAAAATGACTGGCTAACACCAGAAACTCGTGACAAGGCCATCGTCAAACTCAATGTCATCAAGCCTTATATCGGTTACCCAGAAGAATTACCAGAACGCTACAAGGACAAGGTAGTGGATGAAAATGCTAGTCTTTTTGACAATGCTCTAGCCTTTGCGCGTGTGGAAATCAAACACAGTTGGAGCAAGTGGGACCAGCCTGTGGACTATAAGGAATGGGGAATGCCTGCTCACATGGTCAATGCCTACTACAATCCACAGAAGAATCTGATTGTCTTCCCAGCGGCTATTTTACAGGCGCCTTTCTATGACTTACATCAGTCATCTTCTGCTAACTATGGTGGTATTGGGGCAGTTATTGCCCATGAAATTTCCCACGCCTTTGATACCAACGGCGCTTCCTTTGATGAAAATGGTAGCCTCAAGGATTGGTGGACAGAGAGTGACTATGCTGCCTTCAAGGAGAAAACACAAAAAGTCATTGACCAATTTGATGGACAGGATTCTTATGGAGCAACCATCAACGGTAAATTGACTGTATCAGAAAACGTAGCTGACTTAGGAGGAATTGCTGCAGCGCTTGAAGCAGCTAAGAGAGAACCAGACTTCTCAGCAGAAGAATTCTTCTACAACTTCGGTCGTATCTGGCGTATGAAAGGCCGTCCAGAATTTATGAAACTTTTGGCCAGCGTCGATGTGCACGCACCAGCCAAACTCCGTGTCAATGTACAAGTACCAAACTTCGATGATTTCTTTACAACCTATGATGTCAAAGAAGGAGACGGTATGTGGCGTTCACCAGAAGAGCGCGTGATTATTTGGTGATGAATCGAATCTAATGGTAAAATCTGTAAATTTGCAAAGGATGGGCTAAAGAGGTTAACATGAAGAAATTTTTAATGATGCTTTCAGCTATTCTTACTGTTTTTGTTTTAGCATCTTGTGATCTCAATAAGAATAATAGCAATACAGAGCCTTCATCTGCACTATCATCTGTTTCTAGAGACGATAAGACTAGTACATCAACAGAAGCAAAGACTGGAAATACAAGTGACTCGTCAACCAAGGCGTCACAATCAACTGCTGAAAATAAGAAGGAGGCTGGACCAGATTTGTATAAAGAAGTGATTGAACGCTACAATCACTATACAGAGCTTTTACATCAAGGAAATAGAGAAGATTTATACGAGGAAAATAAACAACACAAGATTGCTTCAGAGGAATATGGTCTGATCCTTTCACGAATGGATTATCAAAATGCATCAGACTTTAAATATGCTCTTCTTGATTTGAATAAGGATGGGCAAGATGAGTTGCTTATTGGGGATGAAAAATTTGTTTCAGCCATTTACTATTTGGACAATCAAAAACCAAGCTTACTTCACACAGCTTATGTAGCTTCTGCGGGTGGTTTTCGCTCAGGCTTTGTTATTTACGAAAATGGTCAAGTCTCTTATGCAGACTGGCAGTCAACTCGTCCAGAAATGAATCTAGCTCTATATTCGTTTGATAAAAATGGAGTACAGAAGATTAAAGAAGCAACTATTCAAATCGGTGGTAATGAAAAAGCAGAGCAAGTTTTAGATATCTCTTCTGAAAAGCTTGATTTGTCTAACATTGATTGGAAAGAATTGAATCCAGCTAATTAGTTTAGAATGATTTTTCTAGTCAATATAGATTCTACCGAGCAAGTATTGACCTAGAAATTGAAGCTACAAAAGAGTTTGGGACAAGAAGATTTTGATTTTAGGAATTCTTTATTATAAATTTTAAAAATCGATAGATTAGACAAAAAAGCGAACAAGACAGTATTCTGAGTGTCAGATAACTCGTTTTGTTCGCTTTTTATATTATGGCTTCAAGCCAGTTTTTCTCGTAGAGAAAAACAAGAAAACCACCAGCTATGCTGGTGGCTGACAAGGCTTCTAGCTTCCATTTATTTTTCCAAGTATAATCTAATTGTTCAGGTTAGATAAAGGAGGAAAAATAAATGGCTAAAACCAGTTACAGTTTATCACATACCAAATGGATGTGCAAATATCATATAGTTTTTACACCTAAGTATCGCCGTAAGGCGATATATTACAAAGTCAGGTCGGATTTGATAGATATTATTAAACATCTATGCTGTTGTCGTGGCGTGGAGATTATCGAAGGTCATATGATGCCAGACCATGTACACCTGCTTGTACTGATACCTCCCAAACTTTCGATTTCCGATTTTATGGGGTATCTCAAGAGTAAAAGTGCATTGATGATATTTGATAAGCACGCTAATTTAAAATATAAGTATGGAAATCGAAAGTTCTGGGCTAGGGGATACTATGTAAGTACCGTTGGACTAGACGAAAAGATCGTAGCTAAATATATTCGCGAGCAGGAAAAGAATGACATTGCACTCGATAAGCTGAGTATAAAAGAATATGAAGATCCGTTTTCTGATGGCGGATTTAGAACAAGGTAAAAGCCCGTTGTGACGGGCATTAGTCAAGTAATATAGCACGACCTGAACGAAGTTCAGCGAGCGTCTTTAGACGCCGCTGGAGAGAAACGGCTTATAGCCGGTGTACAAGCCACCCGTTTTCACGGGTGGTTATGACTTAAGGTTAGACTTTTTACCCAGCCTCTTTTCGATTGCTAGAAAAAAGGATTAAAGGTCTTTTCGTGAGCAATAGTAGTAACCGGACCATGTCCTGGATAAACATCGTAGTTTGGTAGGGTGAAGAGTTGGGTCTTGATACTATGGAGAAGCTGCTCCGTACTACCAGTTGGAAGATCTGTCCGTCCGATTGTTTCTCGGAATAGGGCATCTCCTGTTAGGACTAGGTGAGCATCAGGAAAGACGATAGATACACCACCGATAGAGTGACCTGGTGTTGGCAAGACAGTAAAGCGGAACTCTTCAATTTGATATTCCTCATGAAAGACAAAGTTGTGCTCAGCCGGTTTTGCGATTACATCAGCCATATCATCGTGGCGAGGAAGCCCAGAGAGATTATCGACAGGCGAATAGAGCCAGCTGGCCTCACTCTCTGCGATATAGACCGGAGGATTGCCAAAAGTCTTGCGAACCAAGTCCAGACTCATGATATGGTCATAATGGGCATGGGTCAAGAGAATAGCACAAATCGATTTATTGATGTTCTCGATGGTCTGACGAATGACTTTCCAATGGCTACCAGGGTCGACGACGATGAGGTGCTTTTCACCTTCCAGGTAATAAGTGTTTTCATAGGCAACAGGATTCACAGTTTTATGGATTTTCATACTAGCTCCAATCTCAAAGAATGTACTAAGATAAGTATAGCATAGTTAGGGAGAATAAGCATAAAAAGGAAATAGTTCTAGAAAGAAGAATACGGTTTGGATAAGAGAAATAAGCCCCGAATGAGTTTGAGGCTTAAACTGTTTTAATTTCCTGCGTAATATTTTTGGATTCCCTTGACAATACCTTCAACCAGTTTATCTTGGTATTCACTACTACGGATTTTTTTGTTTTCTTCTGGATTATCCATATATCCCATTTCTAGCAAAACAGCTGGTTTGGCTGTTTCGCGAAGAACAGCAAAGGTAGCTTGCAAGAGTCCAGCATCTCTGGCTCCAGTTTCAGATAACAGTGAAGAATGGATATCTGCAGCAAGACGGTTACTTTCACTCATCCGTTCAGGATTATTATGCCAATCCTTGTTAATTTTGCTAGGAAAACCAGGTTCATCCTTGTAAGAATAGGTCTGGATACCTAGATTAACGGTTGTATCATTTCCTTTTGCGTTGAAATGAAGGCTGATGAAAAAGTCAGCATTGGTCTTGTTGACCATACGAGAACGCTCGGTAATAAAATCAACGTCTATATCACTATCTCGAGAGGTGAGAACGGTATAGCCGAGTCCTTCTAGTCGTTTACGTAGCTTACGATAAACTTGTAGGTTCAAGTCTTTTTCAGCTATGCCATAGTAATAAGCACCGCGGTCCTTGCCACCGTGTCCTGGATCTAGAAAAATAGTTTTAGAGTAATGTCCTTTTTGAAAACCTTGTGCTAATTCACGAACCCATTTTCCATTTCCTTGGAAGAGCTGGTTTTTACCATCCACTGCATAGGTTCCTGTGACATACACACCATCGTCTTTAAGATAGTACCAAGCTTGATAGTCTGGGTCGTAGATCCATTCTTTGTGGGCCATGTAGCCACCAGATTTAAGATAGTAGGAACCAATCCATTGTTTTTGGGCGTAGCGTCCGCCAGATTTGAGGTAAAACCAACTAGAGTAGTTTTGGTCGTAGACCCATTCCCTATCTGCCATGGCACCACTGGATTTGAGGTAGTAATCGTCCTTCCAAGCATTTGCCAGCATTCTACCGTAGTCATCAAAAGCATACCACTTACCATTGATTTGGCTCCATTTGTCGGATAAATATTTACCTGAACCATTGATATAGTACCAATTACTTCCCATCTGGTACCAGCCGTTTTCAAGCAAATAGCCATGACTATCAAAGAGATAACCATCATAGAGAGTATCTGTAAACTTGACCCCAGTTTGACTATAAAAAGTCCATTTGTTCCCTTCTTTTACCCAGCCAGTCTGTATAGGTTGATTGGGTTTGCTTTCTTGCTCATTTGAACTAGCTGTACTTGTTGAAGTTTCTGTACTAGCTTGAGAATTGCTAGTGGAAGTAGTTGTAGAACTACTAATATGGTTACTAATAGAATGACTCGTATCATCAGCCAAAACGACTTGGCTAGATAAACCAAGAATAGCCAAAGCTAAAAGTGTCAGTCTTTTGTGTGATTTCATGTGATTTGCCTTTCTAGAGAGTTGAAATTTCAGTAATTATCGTAAAAAAACTGTTCTTATTACCATTATACACTAAAAAAGTTAGAAAATTACTAAAATATCAAATCTTTTCTTATTGAAAAAGAAGAATATAATTTCATTTCACTAACTTTTAACGTAGTTAATACCAAAACAAAGTTAGATGAAGATCAGATAATTTTATTGTTTAGGTGTAAATCTTATTTTATCCTCCTTCCAAACAAACTGAATAAGGATTAGAATCCTCTTTTCTAGTTTTCATATTCTTAAAAAAGTGATAAAATGGTAGGAAGAATTGGAGAGTAGAGATGCCGAAAGAAGTGAATTTAACAGGCGAAGCAGTTGTCGCTTTAACCAAAGAATATTTAACGGAAGAGGATGTCCATTTTGTCCATAAGGCTTTGGTCTATGCGGTGGATTGCCATTGTGGTCAATATCGCAAATCAGGTGAACCTTATATCATTCATCCTATCCAAGTGGCAGGTATTTTAGCTAAGCTCAAGCTGGATGCTGTAACGGTAGCTTGTGGTTTCTTGCATGATGTGGTAGAAGATACAGATGCGACCTTGGATGATTTGGAAAGAGAGTTTGGGTCTGATGTGCGCGTGATTGTCGACGGGGTTACAAAGCTTGGTAAGGTTGAGTACAAATCGATTGAGGAGCAGTTGGCTGAAAACCATCGCAAGATGCTCATGGCCATGTCTGAGGACATTCGCGTTATCTTGGTCAAACTGTCTGACCGCTTGCACAATATGCGGACCCTGAAACACCTTCGAAAAGACAAGCAGGAGCGAATTTCCAAAGAAACTATGGAAATCTATGCCCCACTTGCTCACCGTCTGGGGATTTCTAGTGTCAAATGGGAGTTGGAAGACCTGTCTTTCCGTTATCTTAATCCAACGGAATTTTACAAGATTACTCATATGATGAAGGAAAAGCGCAGAGAGCGTGAAGCCTTGGTGGATGAGGTAGTTACGAAACTAGAAAACTATTCGACAGATCGTCACCTAAAAGGGAAAATTTATGGTCGTCCCAAGCATATTTATTCGATTTTCCGCAAAATGCAGGATAAGAGAAAACGTTTTGAGGAAATCTATGACCTGATTGCCATTCGTTGTATCTTAGATACCCAAAGTGATGTTTATGCCATGCTTGGTTACGTGCATGAGCTATGGAAGCCGATGCCGGGTCGCTTCAAAGATTATATCGCTAATCGCAAGGCCAATGGTTATCAGTCTATCCATACCACTGTTTATGGGCCCAAAGGGCCGATCGAATTCCAGATTCGAACCAAGGAAATGCACGAGGTAGCCGAGTACGGGGTTGCGGCTCACTGGGCCTATAAAAAAGGTATCAAAGGTCAGGTTAACAGCAAGGAATCTGCTATTGGAATGAACTGGATTAAGGAGATGATGGAGCTCCAAGACCAGGCAGATGATGCTAAGGAATTTGTGGATTCTGTTAAAGAAAATTACCTGGCTGAGGAGATTTACGTCTTTACTCCAGATGGTGCTGTCCGCTCTCTTCCAAAAGATTCAGGACCGATTGACTTTGCCTATGAAATCCATACCAAGGTTGGTGAAAAAGCAACTGGTGCAAAGGTCAATGGTCGCATGGTTCCACTGACAACCAAGCTCAAGACAGGGGATCAGGTTGAAATTGTTACCAACCCGAACTCCTTTGGACCTAGCCGTGATTGGCTCAATATGGTCAAACCAGCAAGGCACGTAACAAGATTCGCCAGTTCTTTAAGAACCAAGATAAGGAATTGTCTGTCAACAAGGGTCGTGAGATGCTGATGGCCCAGTTCCAAGAAAATGGCTATGTTGCCAACAAATTCATGGACAAGCGCCACATGGACCAAGTTCTTCAGAAAACAAGCTATAAGACTGAAGAATCCCTCTTTGCGGCCATTGGTTTTGGAGAAATTGGTGCCATTACCGTCTTTAACCGTCTGACTGAAAAGGAACGTCGTGAAGAAGAACGTGCCAAGGCCAAGGCTGAAGCAGAAGAACTTGTCAAAGGTGGCGAGATTAAGGTTGAAAATAAAGAAACCCTCAAGGTCAAGCATGAGGGTGGTGTGGTTATTGAAGGTGCCTCAGGACTCCTAGTTCGGATTGCCAAGTGCTGTAATCCTGTTCCTGGTGACGATATTGTCGGTTATATTACCAAGGGGCGTGGTGTGGCTATTCACCGTGTGGACTGTATGAACCTGCGCGCCCAAGAAAACTACGAGCAACGTCTCCTTGATGTAGAATGGGAAGACCAGTATGCAAACTCAAACAAGGAGTATATGGCCCATATCGATATCTATGGCCTTAACCGTACAGGACTGTTGAACGATGTACTTCAAGTTCTCTCAAACACAACCAAGAATATTTCAACGGTCAATGCCCAACCAACCAAGGATATGAAGTTTGCTAATATCCATGTCTCCTTCGGCATTGCTAACCTCTCGACGCTGACTACGGTTGTGGACAAGATTAAGAGTGTGCCAGAAGTTTATTCTGTCAAACGGACCAACGGCTAATGGTCTGAGTTCTTACTAGAAAGGCTATTATGAAATCATTATCCAACGGGTTAAAGAAGCCCAAGTCAGTATCGAAGGTCAGGTTCAGGGAAAAATCAATCAGGGCCTCTTATTGCTGGTGGGTGTTGGACCAGAGGACCAAGAGGAAGATTTGGACTATGCTGTGAGAAAGCTTGTCAATATGCGGATTTTTTCAGACGCAGAAGGCAAGATGAACCTGTCTGTCAAAGATATTGAAGGAGAAATCCTCTCTATTTCTCAGTTTACCCTCTTTGCGGATACCAAGAAAGGCAATCGTCCAGCCTTTACTGGCGCAGCCAAGCCAGATATGGCATCAGACTTCTATGATGCTTTCAATCAAAAATTAGCACAAGAAGTACCCGTTCAGACAGGCATCTTTGGAGCTGATATGCAGGTTGAGCTGATCAATGACGGACCTGTTACCATTATCCTAGATACTAAAAATAGATAAGAAAGACCAAGCCCAGCCGGCTTGGTTTTTCTTATCTATCATAAAATACTCCAAAATGAAATCGGTTCTTGATAGGCTTTGGAGAAATCTTGTTTCAGGCTTTGGTTTATGCGATAGGAAGAAATGAGGTGTCCTAAAATTAGGAGAGTTCCCTGAAGGAGAAGTGGCACACCACTTAAACATATCAAGGAGAGAATCATCAGGATATCCCATAGGAGGAATTTGTAAGGCAAAACGCCAGAATCTTGGTCTAATCTGGGAATAGAGTTGACTAAAGTGGTCACAAAGTTGGTTGGAAAGATAGGTCAACAGCACAGGGTGAAAGAAGATGAGCCAATCACTATAAATCAAAATCCAATCCCAAGTGAGTCCCTCTTTAAATGTCAAAAATGCCAGCATGATTCCATCAATGACAAGGAGTTGAATGGTTTTGATGAAGATGATTTTTTTCATGCTAAAACCTCCTTTTCCTTAGAGACACTCCCACAAAGAGATATGTTTGTCGTAAAAGTCTAGATACTTTTCTCTTAGGTAGTCAGATGTCCTATAATATAAAGTAGAATGACAAGCAGTGACGATTGGCATAAGAGTGGAAAATCGCTGAGAACTAATGAAGGCGAAGAGGATAAATAATAGAAAATCAATGGTGAGCACCCCTAAATAGTAGAAGCGAATCTTTTTATTGATTTGATGATCAATCTCAGAGAAATGTTTTTTGAGTCGATTGACCAAGCGAAATATCAGGAGTCCCTGAGCAAGGATGAAAATAAAGCCAGAGAGCAAGAGCCATTCTAAAGCTGTCTCTGGTCTCGTGCTAAAAAATGCAAATAGTAGCAAATCCATGACTGCAATTGCTGTAAAATGGAGTCTAAAGAGATTTTTCATAGGATGACCTCCCTCTTTTATCTAACTTTATTCTACACCAAACCAATGGGAGTGACAACTAAAATGAGAAAAAATAGTAGAAGGAAGATTCTCTTAAGTCAGCTTTTTTTATTTGAGTTTCCTTCTATTTATCTAGCTTCTTCATCATTCCAGACAAATAAAGCTCCAATTGCATTGAGGATATAAAAGATGTATTTACCGATATTGGCGAAGTTTCCTTGAATGCCAGCTTTTGTCAGCTGAACGAAATTGTAAATCAACCAAAAGCCCCATTGAGTTGTTAATTTTAATGCATTTAAAGCATTGGCAATGAGGGACAGTGCAAAGGCAATCGTTGTCACGTAGGCAAGGAGATTCATCTTACCCCCATAGCCGATATAGTTGGTCACAAAGGCAAAGAGGAAGGCGATGATTGAAATGATGATGACCGCCAATTTTACCTGTTTTTGGCTCATTTGGTTGGGTCTGCCTTCTTGCGAAACTTCCCATTTTTTAATAGCAAAGGTATAAATGAGGAAGGTAACAGGATAGGTGATGATGGCCGCTTTATTTCCAAGGATATAATCAATGGTACCAGACAAAATCGTATTGACAATGCCAAAGTAATTTCCCCATTTGCTTAATTTTCCAGTAAAACGAGTGGACAACATGGAAATTCCAACGTTGGTTACGGAAATCAATCCAAAGGGAACAAGTGCAGTCCATGGTCCCCAGTCTACAAATTTATCTAGACGTGAGTTGAGGTAACCAGATGCAATCGCAATTCCAACGACCAAAGCAACCCCGAAGAGGTCAAACCATTTGGATGTCGCAAAAATTTTTAGTGATTTTTTCATATATTAAAATATATTCCTTGTTTTTACAAACATTCTACAACTAAATGAAAGTAAAATCAAATGATAGAAATAAAACTCAATGAAAATCAAAGAGCAAACTAGAAAGCTAGCCGCAGGTTGCTAAAAGCATTGCTTTGAGGTTGTAGATAGAACTGATGAAGTCAGCTCAAAGTACAGCTTTGAGGTTGCAGATAAAACTGACGAAGTCAGTTACCTATACCTACGGCAAGGTGACGCTGACGTGGTTTGAAGAGATTTTCGAAGAGTATAAAACCCTGAAAATCAAACTTTCAGGGTTGGTTGGGGTACTTGAGAAATTAGTCGATTTTTTCGACATAGAGTTGTTTGGCAATGTCCATACTTACTTGTAAATCCTCGTTTTTACTGAGGATAGTGAAGGTATTGCTGAAGCCATCAAACTGCTTGACTTGGAGCTGGTCACCGATGTGAAGTGAGTGCTTGTCTAGATAATTGAGAATGTCAAAACTATCATTCACCCGAGTCAGGCGGTAGGCGCCAGCTTCCTTGATGTCAGCTAGTGGTAGGTTATTGATTTCAACTAAGAGTTCTCCCTTGGAAGGAATGGTGCCTCCGTGAGGGCAGGTCTTGGGGAATCCAAGCAATTTATCCAGTCTCTCCACAAATAGCTCAGAGACAGTATGTTCTAAAACCTCGGCTTCCTCGTGAATCTGGTCACTCGTATAGTCTAAATGATGGACTAGAAAAACTTCAATCAAACGGTGCTTACGATAGAGCTCAGAGACCAGTTTGAGTCCAAGGTCAGTCAGTAGATAGCCAGCTTCCTTGTCCTTGAGGATGAGATTTTCGCTCTTCATTCGTTTAATCATTTCGGTTACGGCAGGGGGAGAGACTTGCATACGAGCCGCAATTTCCTTGTTGGTAATCTTATGCAAATCTATGCCAATTTCATAAATACATTTTAGATAGTCTTCTTTGTTTGGAGTCATTCGTTTCCTCTTGTCTAATATCTTTATCTAGTATATCAAAAAAAGCTAGATTTCTCTAGCTCAGATTGAAGACAAAGTCCTTAGAACACAAGTTTCTAAGGGCTTTTCTTTGTGTAAAGTCGTATAATAGAGGTAAGAAGAGTTGTGAGGTAATCCCTATGTTTCACAAAGAAAAACCTGATTATAATCGTAAGCAATATGGTTTCTATACAATAGACGAATTGGTCCCAAAAGATCACTTTCTTCGACAAGTTGATTCAAAAGTTGATTTTTGACTTTATCTATGACTTGGTAGAAGATACCTATAGTCCAGATAAGGGTCGTCCTAGTCTTGATCCCGTCATGTTAGTCAAAATTCCTTTGATTAAATGTTTTTATGGAATCCGTTCCATGCGCCAAACCATTAAAGAGATTGAAGTTAACGTGGCCTATCGTTGGTTTCTTGGTCTGACTTTAGATGATAAGGTCCCTCATTTTACTACCTATGGGAAGAATTACAGCCGTCGTTTTCAAGATAAGGAACTCATTTCTGAGATTTTTTCCCAAGTTCTCAACCAAGCTTTGTATGCAGGTTTAATTGATCCTTCTGAAATATTTGTGGATGGTACCCATATCAAAGCGGCAGCTAATAGTCACAAGTATCGTAAGGAAATGGTAGACCAACAAGCTAAGTTTATGAGTGAACAATTGGAAGTTGAGATTGATTTAGATAGGAAAAAACACGCAAAAAAGTCCTTAAAGCCCGCAAAAGAAAGTGAGGCTAAAGAAAAGAAAATTTCAACGACAGATCCCGAGTGTGGTTGGTTTCACAAGGGAGAACACAAGGAAGTATTTGCCTATTCTGCCCAAGTTGCTTGCGATAAGCATGGTTGGGCCTTAGCTTATACGGTTGAAGCGGGAAATGTTCATGATAGTCAGGCTTTCCCTGCTCTTTTCTCAAAGTTAGAACCTTTCTCCCCACGCTATATTATTGCGGATGCAGGCTACAAGACCCCAGCTATTGCCCATTATTTATTAGAACGTAACATCATCCCTGTCTTCCCTTATACTCGTCCAAAGGGAGTAAAGGGAAACTTAAGACCTAGTCATTTTGTTTATGATTCAAGTGATGACTCTTATGTCTGTCCAGAGAATCAAGTATTAAACTATCGCACTACCACTCGAGAAGGTTACCGTGAGTATAAGAGTAATCCCAAAGTATGTGTTGCCTGTCCTTTATTATCCGTTTGTACCCAAAGCAAGAATTTTCAAAAAGTAGTAACGAGACATGTCTGGAAAGATGACCTTGAATTTTGTGAGGAAATCCGTCACCAAAAAGAAATGAAGGAACTCTATAAGAAGCGCAAAGAAACAATTGAACGACTCTTTGGGACGGCTAAGGAGTACCATAATTTGAGATACACTAGAGAGAAAGGAAAGTCCAAAATGGAGGATAAGGTTGGGCTTACTTTGGCATGCTTAAATATTAAAAAATTAGTGAAATGGATAGCGAATATCCCTTTTTATTTTGTTCTAAATCCGGTTTTTGGTTGGAATATCAGATGATGAGACAAAATATTTTTGAAAAGCAAAAAAGACAAACGCCAAAAATGACGTTTATCTACATTCTGAGCTAGATTTCTCTAGCTGTGACTTTTTATGATATACTTATTGCAAGAGAAAAAACGAGGAGATAAATATGACAAAAATAGCTCTTCTTTCAGATATTCATGGAAATACCACTGCTTTAGAGGCTGTTTTGGCCGATGCTGGGCAGCTAGGAGTGGATGAATACTGGCTTTTGGGAGATATTCTCATGCCAGGGACAGGGCGTAGAAGGGTATTGGACTTGTTGGCTGAAATACCGATTACGGCTAGAGTTTTGGGAAACTGGGAAGACAGTCTTTGGCATGGTGTCCGTAAGGAATTGGATAGGACTCGTCCCAGCCAACGCTATCTCTTGCGCCAGTGCCAGTATGTTTTGGAGGAAATTTCCCTAGAAGAAATCGAAATGCTCCATAATCAACCTCTCCAGATTCATCGTCAGTTTGGGGATTTGACGGTAGGAATTAGCCATCATCTTCCTGATAAGAACTGGGGGCGAGAGTTGATTCATACTGGAGCGCAAGAGGATTTTGACCGCTTGGTGACCAATCCGCCTTGTGATATTGCTGTTTATGGTCATATTCACCAGCAGTTGCTTCGTTACGGGACTGGTGGGCAATTGATTGTCAATCCAGGGTTCGATTGGGCAACCTTTCTTTCTAGATGCCCAGTTGCGGAAGGACTTGCGGGCCCAGTATATGATTTTGGAGTTTGATGACAAGGGCTTGGTAGATATGGACTTCCGACGGGTAGACTACGATGTGGCAGCTGAATTGCAGCTGGCTAAAGATCTTAAACTTCCCTATTTTGAGGTTTACTATGAAAGTCTGGTCAATGGGATCCACCATACTCATCATCAGGAATTTCTGAGAGAATTGGCCCAGAAAGAGGGCTATGATAGGGAATTAGATGCCTGGTTGAAAAGTGGTAATGATTGACATTACAACTGAAAAGGGTATAATAAAAAGAAAAAGAAGAGTAGAGGCAGGGCTAGCCTCGTAAAAAAGGAGAAGAGGATGCAAATTCCAAGTAGATTTACCATTGCGACTCATATGCTGATAATCATTGCCCTCAAGGGGAAGGAAAGCAAGGTGACCAGTGATTTTCTGGCTGCTAGTGTCGGGGTCAATCCAGTCATTATCAGAAAAACCTTGTCCCAGTTGAAGAAGGCAGAGTTGATTTCAGTAGCGCGTGGGACAGGCGGAACAGAGATTGTTAAGGATCTCAAGGACATTAGTCTTTTAGATGTTTATCAAGCGGTTGAGTGTCTTGGTAAGACAGGTCAACTCTTTAGTTTTCATGACAATCCAAATCCAAATTGCCCAGTTGGAGCTCATATTCATGATGTTTTGGATCAAAAATTGGAGAGAATCCAGCTGGCTATGGAGGCTGAACTTGGTCAGACCAGTCTAGAACAAGTCGTGGCTGATGCAGAGAGTCAGATGAAGGAGTGATTTTTTCTTTAAAACAAAAAAGCTTATGAGAAGGTTCACACCTTATCATAAGCTTTTTATCTATTTTTCCAGGCTTGGTAACGGGTATCAATTAATAATTGGGTAAGACGTCCCATGGTTTCTCTTTCTTTTGGAGTGAGGGATTGCGCTTGGACGAAGAGATGATGAATGTGTTCGATAGCCTTGAAGGAAGACAAGTCATTGATGGAGCTAATCCCAGCATCCAGAATGGTGCCAAAGAAGAGGTCGAAGTAGAGCTGAAGTTCCTCATCAGGGACTGTGGCCACCCACTCCTTGAAGGTTGTGTCGACTTGTTGGCTATCACTGTTGGTTTTATCCAGTTGGACGAAGTGCTTATCCTCAATTTGCCAGCTAAAAGTATCGTGCTGAGCGATACCACCCAAGGCAGTACTGTGAACGATGATTTGGTGGGTCAGGGATTTCCATCATCATACCGATAATGGAACCCTTGTGGGAATGAAAGACCTTTGGTTCTATCCATTATCCTTTGATAGCCCCTCGGTTTGTGTCAGTTCTTTATGGAGACCAGGCGCATCAAAGGTATAAACTGCTGTTATTTGATTTTGCAAGCTTTGCTCAATTTGACTAGCAGCATAGATGGCTAGATTTCCTCCCTTGGAATGCCCAGCCAGAATGACCTTTTGCTTAGGATGGTGGGCAAAAAAGTTCTTTAAATAGCGGAGGGCGTGCTTTTGAGCAGGAATTTCCTTCATATAGGTCAGGTGGAAATCTTCCTTCCAGCCAATGATACTGTCATCAGTCCCACGAAAGACAATCAGATAGGTATCGAGAGTGAGGCGGTAGGTCATAGCCGCAAACTGTTTTTGCAGTTCAGGGTCGATGTCATTGATAAAATGGGAGAGTTTGCAATTTTTGAAGCGCTTGTGTTGAGCTAGTTCATCTAATAGCTGGAGGCGATTTTTACTGGTCAACATGTTAGACTCCCTTGGAACCTGAGGTAGCCAGGTCTAAAAGTCGCTGAGGAGTTGAGGAGACCAGATTATCAAAGGAGAGGTAGGTGGTTTCTGTTAAGGCTAAAACATCTAATTCATTCAATGGAAGGTCGTAAAAGGAATCGTATGCGACATCTTTCAGATAGTCAAAAATATTGGCCATAGGAGCTCCTTTCTTTTTATTTATCTTATCAAATTTCCCTCAAATTAGCTAGTAGGATTGCCACACTTTGTTGGCTAAAAACAAGCTATTTCAAATTCAGTTTCAGACCTTCTAGCATGGAAAAATCTGTTATAATAATAGAAAAGGAGAAGCGCATGCACAAGATTTTATTAGTAGAAGATGATCAGGTCATTCGTCAACAGGTCGGAAAGATGCTCTCTGAATGGGGATTTGAAGTGGTTCTGGTAGAAGACTTTATGGAAGTTTTGAGTCTATTTGTCCAGTCGGAACCTCATCTGGTCCTCATGGATATTGGCTTGCCCTTGTTTAATGGCTATCACTGGTGTCAGGAAATCCGCAAGATTTCCAAAGTACCCATCATGTTTCTGTCTTCGAGAGACCAGGCTATGGATATCGTCATGGCAATCAATATGGGGGCGGATGACTTTGTGACCAAGCCCTTGACCAGCAGGTCCTTCTAGCCAAGGTTCAGGGCTTGTTGCGCCGTTCCTATGAGTTTGGGCGTGACGAGAGCTTACTGGAATATGCCGGTGTTATCCTCAATACCAAATCCATGGATTTACATTATCAAGGGCAAGTCTTGAATTTGACCAAGAACGAATTCCAGATTTTACGAGTGCTGTTTGAGCATGCAGGCAATATCGTAGCACGTGATGACCTGATGCGGGAGCTTTGGAACAGTGACTTTTTCATTGATGATAATACGCTCTCTGTTAATGTGGCTCGTTTGCGTAAAAAGTTGGAAGAGCAGGGCTTGGTAGGATTTATCGAGACCAAGAAAGGGATAGGGTATGGATTAAAGCATGCTTGATTGGAAACAATTTTTTCTAGCCTATCTGCGCTCCCGTAGTCGTCTGTTTGTCTATCTGTTTTCTTTGATGTTTCTGGTCTTGCTCTTTCAGTTTTTATTTGCCAGTTTGGGAATTTACTTTCTCTACTTTTTCCTCTTGTGTTGCTTTGTAACCATCCTATTTTTCACTTGGGACATATTGGCGGAGATGCAGGTTTATCGCAAGGAACTTCTCTATGGAGAGAGGGAAGCTAAGTCTCCTTTGGAAATAGCTTTAGCAGAAAAATTAGAAGCGCGTGAGATGGAACTCTATCAGCAGAGGTCAGAAGCAGAAAGAAAACTGACGGATTTGCTGGATTACTATACCTTATGGGTCCATCAGATTAAGACCCCCATTGCAGCCAGTCAACTCTTAGTTGCAGAAGTAGCCGACCGCCAACTGAAGCAACAGTTAGAACAGGAAATTTTCAAAATCGACTCCTATACCAACCTAGTCTTACAGTACCTGCGTTTAGAAAGTTTCCATGACGATTTGGTCTTAAAGCAAGTTCAAATTGAGGACTTGGTCAAGGAAATAATTCGTAAATATGCTCTTTTCTTTATTCAAAAAGGCTTAAATGTCAATCTACATGACCTTGATAAAGAAATCGTGACGGATAAAAAATGGTTACTAGTGGTTATTGAGCAAATCATTTCAAATAGTCTCAAATACACCAAGGAAGGTGGTCTGGAGATTTATATGGAAGGCCAGGAACTCTGTATCAAGGATACGGGAATCGGGATAAAAAACAGTGATGTCCTCCGAGTCTTTGAACGTGGATTTTCAGGATATAATGGACGTCTGACCCAGCAGTCATCTGGACTTGGTCTCTATCTATCTAAGAAGATTTCTGAAGAACTAGGTCATCAGATTCGCATCGAGTCTGAGGTTGGAAAAGGAACGACAGTAAGAATCAAGTTTTCCGATATGAATCTGATAATTGAGTGAGCATATTAGATAAGAGCCCAAGATAAAACAACTGGGCTTTTTTATCTATAACTGTATATCTCGAGTAAAATTATTTTATCTAGTAGAAATATGGTTTCCTCACAAAAAAATGTAAGATTACTATTTTTAAATGTAAGATAACTGTATGATATAACAGTAATTTTTTTCTGATAAAATTTAAAAATGAGAAAAGAGGAAATGTGTGAAAAAAAGTTTAATACTTTTTTCATTGCGTTCATCTACGTCTGACGGACACCACGGTCACGGAGTTTTTAGCCACTTCCCATGCGTAGTCCACGTGTTTTTCGTTAGATACTGGGATGAGGGTTACTTGGTGTGGTGCAAGCCATGTTGGGAAGGCACCCTTGTAGTTTTCAATTAAGATAGCTGTGAAGCGTTCCATAGTTGAGATAACTCCACGGTGAATCATGACTGGACGGTGTTCCTCACCATCAGCTCCGATGTATTTGAGGTCGAAGCGTTCTGGAAGCAAGAAGTCAAGTTGGATAGTAGAAAGGGTTTCTTCTTTACCAAGGGCAGTCTTAACCTGGATATCCAATTTTGGTCCGTAGAAGGCTGCTTCCGCCTTCGGCTTCAAAGTAGTCCACACCCATTTCATCAAGGGCTGCACGAAGCATGGTTTGAGCATTTTCCCACATTTCATCGTTATCAAAGTACTTGTGAGTATCTTGAGGGTCACGAAGAGAGAGGCGGAAGCGGTATTCAGTCAAGTTGAAATCTTCATAAACATCGATAATCAACTGAAGGGCACGTTGGAATTCTTCTTGGATTTGTTCTGGAGTCACAAAGAGGTGACCGTCGTTGAGTGACATTTCACGTACACGTTGAAGACCAGTGAGGGCACCAGATTTTTCATAACGGTGCATCATACCCGATTTCAGCGATACGGATTGGCAACTCACGGTAAGAGTGAACATGGTGTTTAAAGACTTGGATGTGGTGCGGGCAGTTCATTGGACGAAGGACGAATTCTTCCCCGTCACCCATATCCATAGTTGGGAACATGTCTTCTTGATAATGATCCCAGTGACCAGAAGTCTTGTAAAGCTCAACAGAAGCAAGTGGTGGAGTGTAAACGTGTTGGTAGCCAGAAGCCAACTCCTTGTCGACAATGTAGCGTTCCAATTCACGACGGATAGTCGCACCATTTGGCAACCAGAATGGAAGTCCTTGACCAACTTCTTGAGAAATCATGAAGAGGTCAAGCTCTTTACCAAGTTTACGGTGGTCACGTTCTTTAGCTTCTTCACGCATTTGAAGGTAGTTTTTTTCAAGTCTTTTCTTTGTCAAACCAAGCTGTACCGTAGATACGTTGCATCATAGCGTTGTCGCTATTTCCACGCCAGTAAGCACCTGCTACATGGAGAAGGTGGAAGATTTGGATACGACCTGTTGATGGGACGTGAGGTCCACGGCAGAGGTCTACATATTCACCCTGACGATAGATAGTCAAACCACCTTCGTCTTCAGAGTGTTCTTCAATCAATTCCAACTTGTAAGGGTCATTCTTGAAGATTTCACGTGCCTCGTCTTTAGTAACTTCTTCACGGATTGATGGGAAGTTTCTTTGACAATTTTTTGCATTTCTTCTTCGATACGAGGAAGGTCCTCGTTAGAGATTTGACCAGCAGTATTGTCAGTATCGTAGTAGAAACCATCTTCGATGGCTGGACCAACTCCCAAGTGAATGTCTGGGAACAGACGACGAGCTGCTTGGGCGAACAAGTGAGCAGCTGAGTGGCGCAAGATTGGAAGGGCATCTTCGTGATCAGGTGTCACGATTTCGATGCTTCCATCTTCAGTGATAGCACGAGTAGTGTCGATAAGTTTGCCGTTGAATTTACCAGCCAAGGCCTTTTTAGCAAGGGAATTGCTGATAGATTGGGCAATTTCAAAAGTTGTTACGCCAGATTCGAATTCACGAACAGCGCCATCTGGGAAAGTAATGTTAATCATGATTTTCTCCTTACTTATATTATTGACGAATGTGTTAACCCTATTCTGAAAACAGGGATAGAGGATTGTGAAAGCTAGAAAAACAAAAAGCGACATCCTCGAAAGGACGTCGCAACGTGGTTCCACCTTCATTTATGTACCTCAAAAGAGAGGGACACCTCTGATTGGCTCTAACGTAGCCACCGTTTTATGTTTTCATAAAAAACTCAAGAGTAGTATCAGTTTAGGCTCTCTATGCGTTTCCAGCAACCACGCACTCTCTAGTAGAAAGGGACTAAGTGACTTGTCTCTATGGATTATTATAGCATGATTGTGAGATTTTTCAAGGATTTTGTGAAAGTTTTTTGTTTTTCATTTTTTGTAGAATATGCTTGATGCCAATACCGGAAGCCATGCCCACCAGAGCAAAGATTTCATAGGCTAAAAAGTAAAACCAGATAAATTCACCGAAGGTTATGATAGTAAAGCAAAAGAGCAGTCCGTTACCAATTAACCACCAAAGTGAGAAACGGAAACGGTAGCTATAGAGTAGCGATATAATCAAGATTACCAGAGGTGTAAAGAAGAGAAGATTGTTTATACAGAGTCCCTTGAGTGTAAGGGGGTCAGAAACAACTAGCAAGACCAACTCATAAAGTGGCCAATAAAAGAAAAATATGACCAGATAGTAGGGGAGATGGAAATAGAATCTACGCATGATAATCACCTCGTTTAAAAAAAACAGACAACTTAGATTTCTTGCTATGATTATTATAGCATGTTTAAAACAAGAAAGTAAATCTGTTGACAAAGAAGTTAGTTATTGGTAGAATAGGGATTGTCGTAAAGACAAATAACTTCTTCTTGGTTACAGGCATGCCAACCTGTCACTCGGATGAAGCCAAATAAAAAGGAGAAACATCATGGCAATCTCAAAAGAGAAAAAAAATGAAATCATCGCACAATATGCACGTCACGAAGGTGATACAGGTTCAGTAGAGGTTCAAGTTGCTGTCCTTACTTGGGAAATCAACCACCTTAACGAACACATCAAACAACACAAAAAAGACCACGCTACTTACCGTGGATTGATGAAGAAAATCGGTCGCCGTCGTAACTTGCTTGCATACTTGCGTAAAAACGACGTTAACCGTTACCGTGAGTTGATCAACTCTCTAGGACTTCGTCGCTAATCTTGCGTCTAAACCGTTTCTATACTTCGTTGGCTTCGGCTCGATGTACCATTAGTACAATCTTCGCCTCGTCGCCTAGTCTATAAACGGTTTATCCAGCAAGACTGGAGCTCTCTGATTTTCAGAGGGCTTTTTTTACGTTGTCACCTTACCTTGGTATGCTCAAGTATTATCTTTGGTTACGGTTCCTAGCACTGTAAGGTAAAATAAACCAGAATGATCTCCCTTCGGGAAGATTTTTTTGTTTCACTAGGATTTTTAGCCTGAGCTCAAATCAGCTCTCTGACTTCAGAGGGCTTTTTTTATTGAGGTTTTATCGGTCACAATTTTGGAGACTACAAAAACCTCAAATGGTATCAGCTAATTACACCATAGGGTGCGTAGCTACTCGGCTTGAAAAGCCGAGTAGCTGTCTGCAAGCCCCTCGAAGAGCCCACACTTTTACGAAGTAAAGTATAGTATGTTATACTCTACATGGAAGTAGTCACCGAATTCCAGTTAGAAATTACTTTGTAACTACGTTTTTGAGGAGGAGTAAAATGCTTTCCTATGTTCGACATTACCCACTAGCGATAGCTAAATTAATGTGTCTGTGCTCTCCTAAAATCTGCTGATTTATTACTGACTAATACAGGAGGGTTTTTTATGGGACAGACAATCATATCTGCTATTGGTGTTTATATTTCCACCAGTATCGATTATTTAATTATTTTATTTATTTTATTTGCACAGCTATCACAGAATAAACAAAAATGGCATATTTATGCGGGGCAATATCTAGGCACAGGCTTACTTGTAGGGGCGAGTTTAGTTGCTGCTTATGTCGTTAATTTCGTGCCTGAAGAATGGATGGTTGGATTGCTTGGTTTAATCCCTATCTATTTAGGGATTCGCTTTGCAATTGTTGGAGAAGGTGAGGAAGAAGAGGAAGAAGAGGAAGAAATTATTGAAAGATTAGAACAAAGCAAGGCAAATCAACTGTTTTGGACAGTTACATTGCTAACAATTGCGTCTGGCGGAGATAATTTAGGTATCTATATACCTTATTTTGCTTCGTTAGATTGGTCACAGACCCTCGTGGCGTTGCTTGTGTTTGTAATCGGCATAATTATCTTATGCGAGATTAGTCGGGTGTTATCCTCTATTCCGTTAATATTCGAGACAATTGAAAAATACGAGCGAATCATTGTGCCCTTAGTATTCATTCTACTTGGACTATACATCATGTATGAAAATGGCACGATAGAGACTTTTCTGATCGTGTAGATTTTTTTGTTTCACTAGGATTTTAGCCCGAGCTCAAATCAGCTCTCTGACTTCAGAGGGCTTTTTATGTTGTCACCTTACATCGATATACTCAAGTATTATCTTTGCTTATGCTTCCTAACACTGTATGGAAAAACCAACCATAATTTTTCTGATTTTAATTGTATTTTTTCCATAGCTTGTTACACAGTTGAAAATATGGTATACTTTTCATGAGAATTTTCTAAATTTTTAAGATTCTATCAAAGGAGGTTTGCATGCTTTCCAAATTTTCTGGAAGCCGACAAGACCAGCAATTTGTGTTACTTTTAGTTATTTTGCTAGGTATTTTAGGGATTTCTCTCTTTCTAGCAGTTTCAATGGGATCTGTTGCGATTGATCTAGGAGATACCTATCGGATTATTTTGAGCAGGTTAGGATTTCCTCTTGATATAGGAGAGGTTTCCAAGTCCACTCTTGCCATTGTATGGAACATGAGATTCCCTCGAGTATTGTTAGGTCTGATAGTAGGAGCAGGCCTTTCTATGTGTGGTAGCGTGATGCAGTCCACGGTAAACAATCCCATCGCTGAGCCCTATGTCTTAGGAATCTCTGCGGGTGCAACTCTAGGGGCAACCTTGAGCATCATTCTTGGTTTAAAAGTGATGATTAGCCTTGGAGCTTTTCTTGGAGCTATTTTGGCAACAATTGCTGTCCTCATCATTGCCTCTATGCAGGGAAGGATGACGACTTCCAGTCTGATCTTATCAGGAACGGTGGTCAACGCTCTCTTTCTGGCTTTTTCCAACTTTATTATCTCAGTTGGCGCTAATGCGGACAGTGTGATGACTATTAAGTTTTGGACAATGGGTTCGCTCGCTGGGACTTCCTGGGCAGACTTGGTCCTGCCAACTATAGTGGTAGGAATGGCCTTTCTATTTTTCTCTACTCAGTATCGTGTTTTCAATGCGATGATGATGGGAGATGAGGCTGCTTTAACTTTGGGGATTCCCTTACGCTTTTATTGGTATCTTTATGTGACCATGGTGGCTGTGCTAACAGCAGTCTTAGTAGCAACCTGTGGGATTATTGGATTTGTTGGTCTGATTACTCCACATTTAGCTCGAGGGTTAGTAGGAACGAATTATAAGAGGCTTTTTCCTGTTGCAACCTTGCTGGGTGCCCTCTTTGTGGTCTGGGCAGACGTACTCTCTCGTATCATCATTCCAAACGCAGAGCTTCCTATTGGTATTTTTACAGCCTTAGTAGGTGCTCCCTTCTTTGTCTACATTGTTGGAGGTAGGCGAAGGGAGGTGAGGGTCTGATATGGACTTGATTTGTCAGGATATCCATTTTGGACTAGGAGAGAAAAAAATCCTCAAAGGAGTCTCTCTTAAGGTTGAAGGGCATCAATTTCACACGATATTAGGGCCAAATGGAAGTGGAAAAACCAGCCTACTTAAACTCCTCTATCGTCAGGAAAAGGCGGACAAAGGCTTGATAAGCCTAGATGGAAAGCCACTGGAACATTGGTCACTCAAAGAAACAGCCAAGCAAATGGCAGTTGTCACTCAGTTTAATCAATTGCAGTTTGATTGTACAGTTGAGGAAATCGTCTTGCTGGGAAGAACTCCCCACCTCTCTTTTTTACAGAAGGAAAAGGAAAGGGATTATGCCCTCGTTCAAGATGCTCTCGTTAAGGTGGATATGCTTGAGAAGAAAACTCGTCTCTATTCTTCTCTGTCAGGGGGGGAGAAACAACGAGTCTTATTAGCCCGCGCCTTGGCACAAGAACCGACTCTCTTGCTCCTGGACGAACCAACCAATCACCTGGATATCAGGTATCAGCTAGACTTGTTGGCCATTGTGAAGGGGATCAAGGTCAATGTTCTAGCTGTCCTACATGATATTCAACTTGCTTGTCGCTATTCGGATTATCTCTATCTGATGAAAGAGGGAGAAATCCTTTACCAAGGGACTCCAAAGGAGACCATCACTCCTGAGTCATTGCAAACTATATACGGAGTTCAAAGTCAGGTGACTTGGACCGAGGATCAGCAAGCTATGATTCACTATTTATAAGAATGAAAAGGAAAACAAGATGAAAAAAACATTAAGCATTTTACTCGTAACAGTAGCTACCCTAACCATTGCAGCTTGTGGCAATACTACTACAGAAAAAGCTACCACACAATCTAGCACAGAAACAAGTCAAAAGGCGAGCACAGAGACGACTTATCCGTTAACGGTCAAAACCTATGACGCGAAAGGAAATGAAGTCGAACAAGTCTTTGACAAGGCACCTGAAAAAGTTATCACCAACAATCTTTCAAGCACTGAAATCTTATTGGAGTTAGGCTTGAAGGATAAAATTGTTGGCATGTTCAATCCAGACAATGCTGTGACGGACAAATACAAGGATGCGATTGCGACGATTCCTCAAATTGGGGATAAAAAAACAGTCTCACAAGAGACAGTCCTTTCTTATGAGCCAGACGCTGTGATGGGGCGAAACATGATGTTTTCTGAAAAATCCTTGGGGACAGTTAGCACTTGGAATGAAAACAAAATCCCAGTTTATACGCAAAAAGCCTCTCTCGCAACAATTCAGCAAGATTTGGGGAATATCGTAGAAGATGTCAAAAATCTTGGAATGATTTTTAATGTTCAGGAAAAGTCCAATGAATACGCAGCCCAATTACAAACTAAAATTGACGCTGTTAAGAAAGCAAACTCAGCAAGCCAAGGTGAAAAGAAAAAGGCTTTGATTATGGTTGCTTATAATGATGAAACCTTCGGTGCCTACAAGTCTGCTTTGCAAGAAAGTTTGCTGAACCAACTTGGTTATACAAACGTTGCTACGGGGACATCAGGCTTGACCTTGGAAAATCTCGTGTCAATGGATCCTGAATTGATTATCTATGTAACCAGCGATCGTAATAAAAAATTGGATGAAAAAGCAGTAGAGTTGATGAAGGCAAATGCTGTTTTGGAAAGCGTTCCTGCTATTAAGAATCAAAAAATCATGACTATCTCTTACGATGAATTGATGGACTATGGTCCAGCAGTGATTGATTCCCTTGAGAAAATCAATGACTTTATCAATAAATAATGAGTTTGATTGGGAAGGAATTCAAGTCAAAATCAGCCTTCCCTCTAACTACGACCCCAATCAAACCTATCCGGCTATTTTATTGAATGATGGAAACTTGGACTTCCTATCGTCCCTTTCCGAATCTGTGATTTTAGTGGGCTTGACCTCTAAAAATCGCTTAGACGACTACACTCCCTGGGCAACATCAGCTCTGAGAGATGGAGCTCCAGATTTTGGCGGTCAGGCAAATGTCTATCATGATCATTTATTTGGAGGTCTTTTAGACAAGTTGCAGTCGCTTTATCGCCTGGACGAAACTCGCCTTGCTTATGGAGGTTACTCACTAGGTGGTTTGGCGGCAGTCTACAGTCTTTTCAGCTTTGACAAGGTTTCCTGTGTCTTTTCCATCTGCGGTTCCTTTTGGTATCCTGATTTTGTGACTTACTGCAAGGCAGAGACAGTGAAAAATCTAGACTGTTTGCTGTATTTACAAAATGGTCAAACAGAAGGAGCACACCATACTAATCGTTTGGCTCAAGCACCAGTCTATGCTGAGCAGATTCATACCAGTCTTCAGAAATACTATTCGAACGGTCAGTTTGTCTTTGATCCTTATGGACACCATGAACAAGTAGCTGAGCGATTTCTAGCTTTTTCTAACTGGTTGGCTCAAAAATGGAAAATCGAATAAAAGATTTATCCCTTGGCAAAAGCCAAGGGATAATTGTATTTCTTAACCAAGAGACTCTCTTTTCTTATCTGGATTCCAGATGAAGCTTGCGATAAAGCTAAAGATGATAGTTAGGATAGCGAGGATAATGGCAAGGATGAGAGCAGGGATGCGGATAAACCACCAGAGTGGATTTGGTTTTTTATCATTGTGCCATTGTTTCGTTTCGTCGTCTAAACGTTGAAATTCTGCTTGGATGCGATTGGCGACTGTTTCAATACCTTCATCATTCATTTTCTTGATATCTGAGATATCAATTGGATTTCCAAAGTTCATATCAACACGCTCACGGCTAACCAAGCCTTTCAAGGTCATAGGACCTGTATAGGTAACCGGCATGATACGTACCTTAGCCATTTTGGCAATCAGAGCTACGCCACCCTTGACATCGTTTGAGTGACGGCTCCCACTTGGAAACATGATGAGAGAGCGGTCACTTTTTTTAAGAACATTGATAGGGTATTTGATGGCTGAGGCGCTAGGATTTTCACGGTCGATAGGAAAAGCACCACACATACGAATCCACCAGCCAAAGATACGGTTGGTGAAGAGTTCTTTTTTGGCCATAAAGATAAATTGTTTTGGCTTGGTCGCAAAGGCCATGTAAACAGGATCCCACCAAGTACGGTGAGGGGCAACCAGAATATAATTTTCATCTTGATTAGGAATTTTATCAGTATTATGATAGTGGGCATTGCCATTGATGGACCATAGGAGCAAGACAACTAATCCACGTAAATAAGTATAAAACATGCGATCTCCTTCGATTGTTTTCTTGTTATTATTATACCTTATCAAAGGAGGGCTGGCAAACTTTTCCCTTGACCAGGTCCATATTTGGGATGAAATTAGAATTCTTTTAGAAAAAATGGTATGATAGAATTTATGGATAAAAATAAGATTATGGGATTAACCCAAATAGAAGTCAAGGAAAGACAGGCTAAGGGCTTGGTCAATGATTTTACTGCATCGGCCAGTACTAGCACTTGGCAAATCGTTAAACGAAATGTCTTTACCCTTTTTAACGCTTTGAACTTTGCCATTGCTTTGGCCCTTGCCTTTGTGCAGGCTTGGAGCAATCTGGTCTTTTTTGCCGTTATCTGTTTTAACGCTTTTTCTGGGATTGTGACCGAGCTACGAGCCAAACACATGGTGGACAAACTCAATCTCATGACCAAGGAAAAGGTCAAAACCATTCGTGATGGTCAAGAAGTGCCTCTGAATCCTGAAGAATTGGTGTTAGGAGATGTGATTCGTCTGTCTGCTGGAGAGCAGATTCCCAGTGATGCCTTGGTTTTGGAAGGCTTTGCGGAAGTCAATGAAGCCATGTTGACGGGAGAGAGTGATTTGGTGCAAAAGGAAGTTGATGCCTTGCTTTTGTCCGGAAGTTTCTTAGCCAGTGGGTCAGTTTTAGCTCAAGTCCACCATGTTGGATCTGACAACTATGCTGCCAAACTCATGCTGGAAGCCAAGACCGTTAAACCAATCAACTCTCGTATCATGAAATCGCTGGACAAGTTAGCTGGTTTTACTGGGAAGATTATCATTCCTTTTGGTCTAGCTCTCTTGCTAGAAGCCTTGCTTTTAAAAGGCCTGCCTCTCAAGTCATCCGTTGTAAATTCGTCAACAGCTCTTTTGGGAATGTTGCCCAAGGGAATCGCCCTGTTGACCATCACCTCTCTCTTAACTGCTGTTATCAAGCTTGGGTTGAAAAAGGTTTTGGTGCAGGAGATGTATTCTGTTGAGACCTTGGCGCGCGTGGATATGCTCTGTCTGGACAAGACAGGCACCATCACCCAAGGAAAGATGCAGGTGGAGGCTGTTCTTCCTTTGACCGAAGAGTATGGAGAGTCAGCGCTTGCTAGCATCTTGGCCAGCTATATGGCCCATAGTGAGGATAAAAATCCAACAGCTCAAGCCATTCGCCAGCGTTTCCAAGGTCAGGTAGTCTATCCTATGATTTCGAATCTGCCTTTCTCAAGCGATCGCAAGTGGGAGCCATGGAGTTAGAAGGTTTGGGAACAGTTTTCTTAGGGGCGCCTGAGATGTTGCTGGACTCAGAAGTCCCTGAAGCCAGAGAGGCCTTAGAGAGAGGGTCACGTGTCTTGGTCTTAGCTCTCAGTCAGGAGAAATTAGACCATCACAAACCACAGAAACCATCTGATATTCAGGCTCTAGCCTTGCTGGAAATTTTGGATCCCATTCGAGAAGGAGCAGCAGAGACGCTGGACTATCTCCGTTCTCAGGAAGTGGGGCTCAAGATTATCTCTGGTGACAATCCAGTTACGGTGTCCAGCATTGCTCAGAAGGCTGGTTTTGCGGACTATGACAGCTATGTAGATTGCTCGAAAATTACGGATGAGGAATTGGTTGCTATGGCGGAGGAGACAGCGATTTTCGGACGTGTTTCCCCTCATCAAAAGAAAATCATCATTCAAACGCTGAAAAAAGCAGGGCATACAACAGCTATGACAGGGGACGGAGTCAATGATATCCTGGCTCTTCGTGAGGCGGATTGTTCCATCGTAATGGCGGAAGGAGATCCTGCGACTCGTCAGATTGCCAATCTGGTTCTCTTGAACTCAGACTTTAATGATGTTCCTGAGATTCTCTTTGAAGGTCGTCGCGTGGTCAATAACATTGCCCACATTGCACCGATTTTCTTGATAAAGACCATCTATTCTTTCTTGCTCGCAGTTATCTGTATCGCCAGTGCTTTACTAGGTCGGTCTGAGTGGATCTTAATTTTCCCCTTCATTCCAATTCAGATTACCATGATTGACCAATTCGTGGAAGGTTTCCCACCATTCGTTCTGACTTTTGAGCGAAATATCAAACCTGTCGAGCCAAACTTCCTCAGAAGATCCATGCTTCGTGCCCTACCAAGTGCTCTCATGGTCGTCTTCAGCGTCCTGTTTGTAAAAATATTTGGAAGTAGCCAAGGTTGGTCTGAGTTAGAAATCTCAACCCTCCTCTATTATCTACTTGGATCTATTGGTTTCTTATCCGTATTTAGAGCCTGCATACCATTCACCCTCTGGCGTGTCCTCTTGATTGTCTGGTCAGTAGGAGGCTTCCTAGCCACAGCTCTCTTCCCAAGAATTCAAAAACTGCTTGAAATTTCGACTTTGACAGGACAAACATTACCTGTTTATGGTGTCATGATGTTGGTCTTTACCGTGATTTTCATCCTGACTAGTCGCTATCAAGCCAGAAAATAAAGAAAGACTGCAATCTGTGGATTGCGGTCTTTTTAGGTACAAGATTGCCAGCTGAAATGTGGTATAATAAGAGTTAATAGAGTTTTGGAAAGAGAGAGAGAATGATTTCAAAGAGATTAGAATTGGTGGCTTCCTTTGTGCCACAGGGAGCAATTTTGCTAGATGTGGGAAGTGACCATGCTTATCTGCCTATCGACTTGGTCGAAAGAGGCCAAATCAAAAGTGCCATTGCAGGTGAGGTGGTGGAAGGCCCCTATCAGTCTGCGGTCAAAAATGTTGAGGCTCACGGCCTAAAGGAGAAAATCCAGGTTCGTTTAGCCAATGGCTTGGCAGCTTTTGAAGAGCCTGACCAAGTGTCTGTCATTACCATTGCTGGTATGGGTGGTCGTTTGATTGCTAGGATTTTAGAAGAAGGCTTGGACAAGCTAGCTAATGTAGAGCGTTTGATTCTCCAGCCTAATAATCGTGAAGACGACTTGCGTATCTGGTTACAAGAGAACGGTTTTCAGATTGTAGCAGAAAGTATCCTAGAAGAGTCTGGGAAATTCTATGAGATTTTGGTGGTGGAAGCTGGACAAATGAAGTTATCAGCCAGTGATGTTCGTTTTGGACCTTTCTTGTCCAAAGAGGTCAGTTCAGTCTTTGTCCAAAAATGGCAAAAAGAAGCTGTTAAACTAGAGTTCGCCCTCGGACAAATTCCAGAAAAAAATCTGGAGGAACGTCAAGTTCTAGTAGATAAAATTCAAGCCATCAAGGAGGTTCTCCATGTTAGCAAGTGAAGTGATTAATGCGTATGAAGCCTTTTGCCCTCAGGAATTTTCCATGGAGGGAGACAGTCGTGGCTTGCAAATCGGCACTTTGGACAAGGATATCCAAAGAGTCATGGTTGCTCTGGATATTCGTGAAGAAACGGTGGCTGAAGCTATTGGAAAGGGTGTGAATTTGATTATCGTCAAGCACGCGCCGATTTTCCGTCCCATCAAGGATTTGGTAGCCAACTGTCCACAAAATCAGATTTACATTGATCTCATCAAGTATGATATCGCAGTTTATGTCAGCCATACCAATATTGACATCGTTGAAAATGGTCTCAATGATTGGTTTTGCCAGATGCTAGGAATCGAGGAGACAACTTATCTTCAGGAGACGGGTCCTGAACGTGGAATTGGACGTATTGGGAATGTTCAGCCTCAGACTTTTGGGGAATTGGCCCAGAATGTCAAGCAAGTCTTTGGTTTAGATAGTCTTCGATTGGTGCATTATCAAGAGAGTGATTTGCAGAAGCCTATCTCAAGAGTGGCCATCTGTGGTGGAAGCGGGCAGTCTTTCTATAAGGATGCTTTAGCTAAAGGAGCGGATGTCTATATCACTGGTGATATTTACTACCACACTGCCCAGGATATGTTGTCTGATGGCTTGCTAGCCTTGGACCCAGGTCACTATATTGAAGTGCTTTTTGTGGAAAAAATTGCAGCATTCCTTAGTCAATGGAAAGAGGAAAAAGGCTGGGAACTAGAGATTTTACCTAGTCAAGCATCAACCAATCCTTTCCACCATATCTAGTTAGAAAGTGAAAACAATGAAAAAAGTTGCCATTATCGGAGCAGGGATTGTAGGTGCAACAGTTGCCTACTACCTCTCTAAAGAAAGTGACCTAGAGGTGACCGTTTTTGACCATGGACAAGGTCAGGCTACCAAGGCCGCAGCAGGAATTATCAGCCCTTGGTTTTCCAAACGCCGCAATAAGGCCTGGTACAAAATGGCGCGCTTGGGGGCTGATTTTTATGTGGATTTATTAGCTGATTTAGAGAAGTCAGGGCAAGAAATCGATTTTTACCAGCGTTCGGGAGTCTTTCTCCTGAAAAAGGATGAAACTAAGTTGGAAGAACTCTATCAACTAGCCTTCCAGCGAAGAGAAGAATCTCCTTTGATAGGGAAATTAGCCATTTTAGACCAAGCGTCTGCTAAATAAATTATTCCCTGGCTTGCAGGGATTTGATCGCTTGCTCTATGCTTCTGGTGGAGCGAGAGTAGATGGTAAACTCTTAGTGACTCGTTTGCTGGAAGCCAGTCACGTCAAGCTGGTCAAAGAAAAAGTGACTCTGACACCTTTAGCATCAGGTTACCAGATTGACGAAGAGGTGTTTGAACAGGTTATTTTGGCGACGGGAGCTTGGTTGGGGGATATGTTAGAACCCTTGGGTTATGCTGTGGATGTCCGTCCTCAAAAAGGACAACTCCGAGATTATCAGCTGGCCCAAGACATGGAAGCTTACCCTGTGGTTATGCCAGAAGGGGAGTGGGATTTGATTCCTTTTGCAGGTGGAAAATTATCCTTGGGTGCTACTCATGAAAATGATATGGGATTTGATTTAACGGTAGATGAAACCTTACTCCAACAAATGGAAGAGGCAGCCTTGCCTCATTACCCAGTTTTAGCTAAAGCGACTTCAAGGGCGGAGCGAGTGGGAATCCGTGCCTATACCAGTGATTTTTCTCCTTTCTTTGGGCAGGTTCCAAAATTGTCAGGTGTCTATGCGACCAGTGGACTGGGTTCTTCAGGCCTCACAACTGGTCCTATCATTGGCTACCATCTAGCACAACTGGTTCAAGGCAAGGAGATGACCTTGGACCCTGAAAACTATCCAATTGAAAACTATGTCAAACGAGTAAAAAGCGAATAATACTCAATGAAAATCAAAGAACAAACTAGGAAGCTAGCCGAAGGCTGCTCAAAACACTGTTTTGAAGTTGTGGGTAGAACTGACGAAGTCAGTAACCATACCCACGGCAAGGCGACGTTGACGTGGTTTGAAGAGATTTCGAAGAGTATAAGCATTTTACTGGAATTTTAGCTTAGCTTCTAGGATGGCAAATGACATTCCCTATCAAAAATGGTAAAATAAGAAAAAATAATCCAAGAATCGAGGAAAACAGATGCAAGAAAAGATTTTGGTAACGGGTGGAGCAGGTTTTATCGGAACCCACACTGTTATTGAGTTAATCCAAGCAGGTCATCAGGTTGTTGTGGTGGATAACCTTGTGAATAGTAACAGAAAAAGTTTAGAAGTTGTTGAGAGAATTACAGGAGTTGAAGTGCCTTTTTATGAGGCAGATATCCGTGATACAGATACCCTCAGAGACATTTTCAAACAAGAAGAACCAACAGGGGTCATTCACTTTGCTGGCTTGAAGGCTGTCGGAGAATCTACTCGTATTCCTCTTGCCTACTATGACAATAATATAGCAGGGACTGTTAGCCTTTTGAAAGTTATGGAAGAAAACAACTGTAAAAACATCATCTTCAGTTCTTCTGCGACAGTTTACGGAGATCCTCATACAGTGCCAATCTTGGAAGATTTCCCACTTTCAGTGACTAACCCATATGGCCGTACCAAACTCATGCTTGAGGAAATTTTGACCGATATCTATAAGGCGGACTCAGAATGGAATGTGGTCTTGCTTCGTTACTTCAATCCAATCGGAGCACATGAGAGTGGTGATTTGGGAGAAAATCCAAACGGTATTCCAAACAATCTCTTGCCATATGTGACTCAAGTAGCCGTTGGAAAATTAGAGCAAGTGCAAGTGTTTGGAGACGATTACGATACAGAAGATGGGACAGGTGTTCGTGACTATATCCACGTTGTCGATTTGGCTAAAGGTCACGTTGCAGCTCTGAAAAAAATCCAAAAAGGTTCAGGTCTAAACGTTTATAACCTTGGAACAGGTAAAGGCTATTCTGTTCTTGAAATTATCCAAAACATGGAAAAAGCAGTGGGACGCCCAATTCCTTACCGCATCGTAGAACGTCGCCCAGGTGATATCGCAGCCTGCTATTCAGACCCAGCAAAAGCTAAAGCAGAACTTGGTTGGGAAGCAGAACTAGATATCACCCAAATGTGTGAAGACGCATGGCGTTGGCAAAGCAAGCATCCAAATGGATTTGAAGACTAAGATGGTGATGTCAATCATTGTCCCCTGTTTAAACGAAGAGGAAGTACTTCCTCTTTTTTATCAGGCTCTGGAAGCCTTAATTCCTGACTTGGAAGCAGAAATCGAGTATGTCTTTGTCGATGATGGATCGAGCGATAGGACCTTGGAACTTTTAAAGGCCTATCGGGAGCAAATCCAGCAGTTCATTATATTTCTTTTTCGCGAAATTTTGGCAAAGAAGCAGCTCTCTATGCAGGCTTGCAATATGCGACAGGCGATTTGGTGGTGGTAATGGATGCAGACCTCCAGGATCCTCCTAGTATGTTGCTTGAGATGAAAAACTTACTAGACCAGAATGCAGATTTGGACTGCGTAGGAACACGGAGAACCAGTCGGGAGGGAGAACCCTTCTTTCGTAGTTTCTGTGCTGATATCTTTTACCGCCTTATGCAAAAAATTAGCCCAGTAGCCTTGCCCTCAGGTGTCCGTGATTTTCGCATGATGAGAAGGTCAGTGGTAGATGCCATTTTAAGCTTGACGGAGTATAATCGTTTTTCTAAGGGACTCTTCGCATGGGTCGGTTTCAAAACCTACTATTTGGACTATCCAAATGTCGAAAGGCAGGCTGGTAAGACCAGTTGGAGTTTTAGGCAACTTTTTTTCTACTCCATTGAAGGGATTGTTAATTTTTCAGATTTTCCCTTGATTATCGCCTTTGCGGCTGGTCTACTATCTTGTTTTATGTCTCTACTTATGACCTTTTTTGTTGTGGTTCGGACCCTCATTTTGGGCAATCCGACATCAGGTTGGACCTCTCTGATGGCTGTCATTCTCTTTCTTGGGGGAATCCAACTCTTGACCATTGGGATTCTCGGCAAGTATATCAGTAAGATTTATCTAGAGACTAAAAAAAGACCACTTTATCTTATTAAAGAAAAAAGTGACCTTCCTGATTTTACAGAAAAAAATAAAGTGAAAAGACTATAATTTTACATGGAAATGTGCTAAACTAGAGGGAGTGGATTATCGCCATTGATTTAGGCTTCCTGGTTTCCAATCAGGGCGCGAGTTGGGCAATTTTTAACAGCTTCTACGACGTCCTGACTAGGAGAAATTTCTTTTTCTAGTTGATCAGGGTCATCGTAAAAACGCACAATTCCATTATCGTGGTAATCAAATAAGTCAGAATAAGTTTGGCAAAGCCCACAGGCGATACATCGTTCAGGTATAAGTGTGATTTTCATATTTATATTGTAATAAGAAAAGTAAAAAAAAACAAGGAGTAAGGTATGGCAAAAGAACCGTGGCAAGAAGATATTTATGAAAATCAAGAAGAAACAAGATCAGAACGTCGTAAGAGAACTCAAGGTAGAGATGTAGTGGCCAATCGTGTCTTGACGATCCTAGCCAGTATTTTCTTTGTAATTGTGGTGGTAATGATTATTGTTCTCATCTATCTATCATCGGGTGGGAGTAATCGCACAGCAGCCTTGAAAGATTTTCACGATTCAGACGCAAATGTAGTACAGATTTCATCTTCTAGTAGTTCCCAGCCTGAACAGAGTTCAGAATCTTCTTCTGAACACTCGGAGGAAGCTACAGATCCAGAAGGGACGACAAAAGTCTTAGCTGGAGAAGGAGAAGCAGCCATTGCAGCTCGCGCTGGGATTTCGATTGCTCAGTTAGAAGCCTTAAATCCTAGTCATATGGCTACAGGGTCTTGGTTTGCTAATCCAGGTGATGTTGTCAAAATAAAATAGGAGTTGATATGAAAAACAATTCAAATTGCTATTGACGGCCCCTGCTTCAAGTGGTAAAAGTACAGTCGCCAAAGATTATTGCTAAGGATTTTGGTTACACCTATCTAGATACAGGTGCTATGTATCGTGCAGCGACCTATATGGCTCTCAAGAACCAGTTAAGAGTAGAAGAAGTTGAAGCACTTCTAGCCTTGTTGGACCAGCATCCAATCAGTTTTGGGCGCTCAGAAACTGGAGAACAGCTTTGTCTTTGTAGGGAGATGTGGATATTACCCATCCTATTCGTGAAAAATCAAGTGACCAATCATGTTTCTGCTATTGCGGCGATTCCTGAAGTCCGTGAGAAACTAGTTTCTCTCCAACAAGAGATTGCCCAGCAAGGTGGGATTGTCATGGATGGTCGCGATATTGGAACGGTTGTATTGCCTCAAGCAGAATTGAAAAATTTTTCCTAGTAGCTTCTGTTGATGAAAGAGCAGAACGCCGTTACAAGGAAAAATATTGCCAAGGGAATTGAGACAGACCTTGAAACGCTAAAAGAGGAAATTGCTGCGCGTGACTACAAGGATAGTCATCGTGAGACTTCGCCTCTCAAACAAGCAGAGGATGCAGTTTACCTTGATACAACTGGTTTAAACATTCAAGAAGTAGTTGAAAAAAATCAAAGCAGAAGCCGAAAAAAAGAATGTAAATGTAGAAAAGCCGATAGATTGATATCGGTTTTTTTCTAAATTTGTCAAAATGCTGATTTTTAAGGTATAATAGTTGCTGTTCGAGAAATTTTTGATTTTCAAAGAATAGTGAATGATGATAAGGAGAAACCATGAACAACCCTACCAAATTGCCCAAAATGTAACTCAGAGTATGTCTACGAAGACGGTGCCCTACTGGTTTGCCCAGAGTGTGCTTATGAGTGGAATCCTGCTGAAGTTGCAGATGTAGAAGAGGGCCTTGTAGCTATCGATGCCAACGGAAATAAATTGGCTGACGGTGATACTGTAACCCTCATCAAGGACTTGAAAGTAAAAGGTGCGCCAAAAAGATTTGAAACAAGGGACGCGCGTGAAAAAAATATCCGCATCGTAGAAGGCGACCACAATATCGACTGTAAAATTGATGGCTTTTGGTGCCATGAAACTCAAATCAGAGTTTGTGAAGAAAAATTTAAGCATGTCAAAACACTATAAACTTATATTTTATAGCCGTATCTTCTTGTTTCTAGCGGCTTTTCACGGGAGTTTATCTTGAAATCGCCAAGCATGGTGGATTTGGGATGCTGCTCTATTATACGGTTCTGTCCAACCTCTTAGTCGCGATTTTTTTACGCTCTATCTCCCTAAAGGTTATGAGCCGTTTAGGTGAAAAATTGGCAAAGGCCCTAGCCTCTTGCGCTTAAAAAGGTGGGAGTCACCATGAGTATCATGATTACCTGTGTGATTTACCATTTCCTCTTAGCGCCCATTGCGACTAATTTCTATACCCTAGAAAATTTTCCTTTGCCACTATATCGTTCCCCTATGGTTTTTTTAGCAGATACCCTCTTTTTGACAAACAGGGTCAATACAAAGATTTGGGATCCAGTTGTGTGGACGATTTTACCCTTGCTGTATATGATTTTTTTGCTCTTTTTAATGGCTTGGTATTGAAACTTGATGTTCCTAATTCTAAGGTCAGTCCCTTCCCTTACTTCTTTTTGAATGTGAACAAGGGTTGGGATGTCGTGTTCAAGTGGTGTCTGATTATCTTTGTTGCCTATATGGTGGCAGGATTTATCTTCTACTTTATCAAGAAAATCAAGAGAAAAATCATCCTAAGATACAAGGGATTCATTTTTCTAGTTTAAGAAGGAGTCTATATACCAATGAGACTTCTTCTTTTTCTTGCTTGTTTGATGACTATCAAAAAAAGTAGAAGATTAAGAGAAAATATAGAAAGAGATTTCATGAAACAATTTTTTTAGAACGGGCCAGTATTTTTGGCTCTCTCCCTCGTTTTGATTACATCCTTTTTCCATCTCGAGTGCCCTGCCAGCCATGTTTGACTATTATCAAGGTTATCCTAAGGAACAAATTGAGCTCTTAGCTAGCTTGCCTTCCTTTGGAATCATGATGATGTTACTACTAAATGGTTTCTTAGAAAAAAATATTCCCTGAGCGCTTACAGATCAGTTTGGGCTTGTTGATTTTATCACTGAGTGGAACGGCTCCTTTTTGGTATCAAGCCTATCCCTTTTTGTCTTTGGAACACGGATTCTTTTTGGTTTGGGTGTTGGGATGATCAATGCCAAGGCAATTTCGATTATCAGTGAACGTTATCAAGGAAAAACGCGGATTCAGATGTTAGGGGCTACGCGGTTCTGCTGAGGTCGTTGGGGCTCTCTCATTACCTTGGCAGTCGGCCAGTTGTTGGCCTTTGGTTGGACAGCTACCTTCTTAGCCTATAGTGCTGGATTTTTTGGTACTGACCCTTTATCTTCTCTTTGTCCCTTATGGAAAAGAGAAAGAAAGAAGTCAAGAAAAAGCGAAGGAAGCAAGTCGCTTAACTGGGGAAATGAAAGGCTTGATTTTTTTATCCTAGCTATTGAAGCGGCGGTTGTAGTTTGTACCAATACAGCTATTACCATCCGTATTCCAAGTTTGATGGTGGAGAGAGGACTGGGGATGCCCAGTTATCTAGTTTTGTTCTTAGTGTCATGCAGTTGATCGGGATTGTGGCTGGGTGTGAGTTTTTCTTTCTTGATTTCTATCTTTAAAGAGAAACTGCTCTCTGGTCTGGTATTACCTTTGGCTTAGGGCAAATCGTGATTGCCCTGTCTCCATCCTTGTGGGTAGTAGTAGCAGGAAGTATTCTTGCTGGTTTTGCCTACAGTGTGGCCTTGACGACAGTCTTTCAACTTGTCTCTGAACGAATTCCAGCTAAACTCCTCAATCAAGCGACTTCATTTGCAGTTTTAGGCTGTAGTTTCGGAGCCTTTACGACCCCATTTGTTCTAGGTGCAATTGGCTTACTAACTCACAATGGGATGATGGTCTTTAGTATCTTAGGATCTTGGTTGATTGCAACCTCTATCTTTGTCATGTACCTACTTCAAAAGAGAGCTTAGGATTGGTTTCCTAAGTTTTTCTTTTGAGATTTTTGTACCCATACAATTTTAAATTTTGTACCTTGTCTACAGACTAATTTCTTGATAGAATAGAAATTATGACAAGATACAAAGCAACTATTTCCTATGATGGTTACGCCTTCGCTGGTTTTCAGCGCCAGCCTCATGCGCGTAGCGTTCAGGAGGAAATTGAAAAAACCTTGACTAGATTGAATAAGGGGCAAGCTATTACTGTTCACGGTGCTGGTCGGACAGATAGTGGGGTTCATGCTTTGGGACAGGTGATTCATTTTGACCTACCTTATCAAATGGATGAGGAGAAACTCCGTTTTGCTCTAGACACTCAGTCCCCTGAAGATATTGATGTGATTTCGATTGAGCTTGTGGCAGATGATTTTCATTGCCGTTATGCCAAACATAGCAAGACCTATGAGTTTATTGTGGATAGAGGACGTCCCAAAAATCCTATGCGCCGTCACTATGCCACTCACTTTCCTTATCCGCTTGATGTGGAACGGATGCAGGAGGCTGTTAAAAAATTAGAAGGCACTCATGACTTTACCGGCTTTACAGCTTCTGGGACCAGTGTAGAGGACAAGGTTCGCACCATCACAGAAGCTAGTCTTAGGGTAGATGAGACAGGTCAGTTTTTAACCTTTACTTTCTCAGGAAATGGTTTCTTGTATAAGCAGATTCGCAATATGGTGGGGACACTGCTCAAAATCGGTAATAACCGCATGCCAGTGGAGCAGATTGACCTCATCTTGGAGAAGAAGGACAGGAAACTTGCAGGTCCAACGGCAGCACCTAATGGTTTGTATTTAAAGGAGATTCGTTATGAAGAATAATCGTATTTTAGCACTTTCTGGAAATGATATTTTTAGTGGTGGTGGTTTGTCAGCTGATTTGGCTACCTATACCTTGAACGGCTTACATGGCTTTGTAGCAGTGACTTGTTTGACAGCCTTGACAGAAAAAGGATTTGAAGTCTTTCCAACTGACGATACCATTTTTCAACATGAATTAGATAGCTTGCGTGATGTGGAGTTTGGGGGAATTAAGATTGGTCTTCTCCCTACTGTCAGTGTGGCTGAGAAGGCCTTGGACTTTATCAAACAACGTCCAGGAGTGCCTGTAGTATTGGATCCTGTCTTGGTCTGCAAGGAAACGCATGATGTAGCTGTCAGTGAACTCTGCCAAGAATTGATTCGCTTTTTCCCTCATGTCAGTGTGATCACGCCTAATCTTCCTGAAGCAGAATTATTAGCTGGTCAGGAAATTAAAACCTTGGAAGATATGAAGGCTGTAGCGCAGAAATTGCATGGCTTAGGAGCGCCAGCAGTCATTATCAAGGGAGGCAATCGCCTTAGTCAGGACAAGGCTGTAGATGTATTTTATGATGGACAAACCTTTACAGTCCTAGAAAATCCTGTTATCCAAGGGCAAAATGCTGGCGCAGGTTGTACCTTTGCCTCAAGCATTGCCAGTCACCTGGTCAAAGGTGATGAACTTTTACCAGCAGTAGAAAGCTCTAAGGCTTTCGTTTATCGTGCTATTGCACAATCAGATCAGTATGGAGTAAGACAATATGAAGCAAACCAAAACAACTAAAATCGCCCTTGTATCCCTATTAACCGCCCTCTCTGTGGTTCTAGGTTATTTCTTAAAAATTCCAACACCGACAGGCATTCTAACTCTTTTAGATGCGGGTGTCTTCTTTACGGCCTTTTACTTTGGTAGTCGCGAAGGGGCTGTAGTCGGAGGATTAGCAGGTTTCTTGATTGACCTCTTATCAGGCTATCCTCAGTGGATGTTCTTTAGCTTGGTCAACCATGGATTGCAGGGATTTTTCGCAGGATTTAAAGGAAAAACTCAGTGGTTAGGCCTTATCTTAGCAACGATTGCCATGGTAGGGGGTTACGCCTTGGGTTCTACTTTGATGAATGGCTGGGCTGCCGCCCTACCAGAAATTCTACCGAATTTCATGCAAAATATGGTAGGGATGATTGTAGGATTTATTCTTAGTCAAAGTATCAAGAAGATTAAGTAATGAGGATGTGGAGAAAGTCCTAAAAATCAGAAAAAACGCATAGTATCAGGTGTTGAAAAACCTTGATACTATGCGTTTTATTGTGGGAAGATTTTATACTCTTCGAAAATCACTTCAAACCGCGTCAACGTCGCCTTGCCGTAGATATGGTTACTGACTTCGTCAGTTCTATCCACAACCTCAAAACAGTGTTTTGAGCTGACTTCATCAGTCTTATCTACAACCTCAAAACAGTGTTTTGAGCAACCTGTGGCTAGTTTCCTAGTTTGCTCTTTGATTTTCATTGAGTATTAGATGAATATTAATCAAAATAAAGCAAGTCTTTGCTGGTACTTGTAAAGAGGTCAAAGCCATCCTTGGTAACAACACCGCAGTCTTCAATACGGACACCGACTTTACCAGGGATATAGATACCTGGTTCAACAGAGAAGCACATGCCTTCTTCGATGACCATATCGTTTCCTTCCATGATAGATGGGAATTCGTGGACATCCATACCGATACCGTGACCGAGACGGTGGTTGAAGTACTCTCCGTAACCAGCTTTTTCGATGACCTCACGAGCAGCGCGGTCCACTTCGTGGGCAGTTACACCTGGCTTGATAAAGTCAAGAGCAGCTTGTTGGGCTTCAAGAGTCAAGTTATAAATGTCTTTCTTGAATTGGTCAGGTTTGCCGACTGCGACTGTACGAGTCATATCTGACGCATAGCCGTTGACCAGAACACCGAGGTCAAAGAGGAGAAGAGCATCATTTTCAACCTTATTAGCTGCTGGAATACCGTGTGGATTTGCAGCATTATCACCAGTCAAGACCATGGTATCAAAACTCATTTCATAGCCTTCACGTTTCATGGCAAAGTCAATTTGAGCGATGATATCTGTCTCAGTCTTATCAAGAGAAATATTGTCAAAACCAACATGAACAGCCTTGTCCGCATAGAGACCTGCAACCATCATTTTTTGCACTTCATCAGCTGATTTGATGAGGCGCATGCGTTGGATACGAGGTGTGAGGTTTTCAAAGTCAGCAGTCTCAAAGACAGTTTTCAAGCCATGATATTTGGTCAGGATGAGATTGTCAAACTCAACAGCGACACGTTTAAAGTCGTGCTGTGGAAGAGCATGTTTCATTTTTTGCCATGGGTTTTCAGAGTCCACATAGCCCACAACTGGGAAGGAAACAGTGCTAGTAGCACGCTCAACTTCAAGAGCTGGGACAAAAAGGAGGGGTTCCTGATCCGCTAGGACAAAAAGGAACATTTGGCGTTCATGGGGATCACTGTAAAAGCCAGTGAGGTAATTGATTGTGACGGGGTCAGATACGACAGCGACGTCTAGTTTTTCTGATTCAAGATATGTTACGATTTGTTGTAATTTAGACATATGCTACCTTCTTTCTACCCCTCTATTTTGGCAAAAAAAGAGAGAAAATGCAAGGGAGAAGGGTAAAAGAAAAGACAAAAAAAGAACTCCGACAAGATAACGGAGTTCTTTGATATCATTTTCCTTTGTTTAAGAAAAGTCAGCCTTGCTTTTGACATCACTGTATTCTTCAGCGATTTCTTGACTGAGGATGTCCTCATAGGCAGGAAGTTGGATATCCTGACCATATTTCTTCTTGAGGGCAGTAGTGACTAGGCGATAAGCCAGATTGGCATTGCGAGAGAGGATGGGTCCGTGGAAGTAGGAACCAAAGACATTCTTATAATGAACCCCTTCGCCGACTTTTTCTTCGTTATTTCCATTTCCATAGACAACCTGTCCCAGTGGTTTTTGGTCATCAGAGAGGAAGGTACGACCCTGGTGATTTTCAAAACCATAGTAGGTTTCATTGAAATCTTTATTGTGAATCTTGATGTCCCCAATAAAACGGTTATTGGTCTGGTTGAGGGTGTAGTGGCCCATGACACCGAGCCCTTCGATGCGTTTGCCTGAAGCTTCCACATAATATTGCCCCAATAGTTGGAAACCACCGCAGATAGCGAGAACCACACCGTCGTTTTGGATGTAGTTGTCAATGCTCTCTTTTTTAGCAGGTAGGTCGTCTGCAATAATACTTTGTTCAAAGTCTTGACCGCCACCGAAAAAGGCGATGTCGTAGTGATTTTCGTCAAAGTCATCATGGAGAGAAACGATGTCAACCGTCACATGGGCTCCCAGTTTTTCAGCCACATACTTGAGCATGAGGATGTTTCCATTGTCCCCGTAGGTATTCATGAGGTTACCGTAGAGGTGGGCAATGTTGAGCTGATAGGGGTAATTGCCAGCTTTTGAGGAAAGTGAAGTATAAACCATTAGTTCATCTCCTTTCTAACAATCTGACGACTAGCCAGCAGTTCGCGGAATTCAAGCATAGCAGTATAGGTAGCTAGGATATAGGCATGCTTGCAGTCTTGATTCTCAATGGTTTTAAGAACTTGCTCCAGACTACTTATTTCAGTAATTTTATCAGCTGGATAGCCTGTCACTCGTAGACGACGAGCAATTTCAGAATGGCGAACACCGCCAGCGTTGATTTCGGGAATGTCCATGTCAGTGATTTGTTCAAAATCAGCATCCCAGATCCAGCTGGTGTCAATACCGTCTGCATAGTTAGCGTTAAGGAGGACAGATAGGCTAAATGGATAAGGAGCTAGTTTAATCATTTCGATAGCTTGGGTCGCACCGACTGGATTCTTAATCAAGACGAGAGTACATTCCTTATCACCGATATGGAAGGTTTCTTGGCGTCCAAAGACAGCACGGCTCTTATCAAATCCCTGTTTGATGAGTTGGGAATCGGCACCGAGGAAACGAGCAATAGCAACCGCAGCTAGGGCGTTGTAGATATTGTAGAGACCACCGATTTGAATACCGTATTCTTGTCCGTCAATGACAAAGCGAGAGCGATTGTTGGTCAACTCAACCAGTTTTGTCAAACGATAGTCTAAATCAGGACGTTTACATCCACAGCCTTCACAGATATAGGCACCCAAGTTTGCATAGGTATTATGCTCATATTTGAGGATGCCTTGGCAGTCAGGGCAGAGAATTCCTTCGGTATTATAGTGAGCCAGTTGAGCTGGACCTTTCTCCAAGTCAAAACCAAAATACTCTACAGGATTTGGAATAGCTGGCTTGTAGAAAAGAGGACTGTCACCATTTAGGAGAACAGTAGCCGTAGGTACCTTACGAATAGCATCCAAAATCATCTTGTAAGTTGTGTAAATCTCACCATAGCGGTCCATCTGGTCACGGAAGATATTAGTGATAACAAATAAGCTTGGCTGGATATAGTCACAGATACGAGATAGACTGGCTTCGTCGATTTCTAGAACGGCAATATTTTTCCCAGTTTTAGAAGATTTGGCTGTTAAGAAGGTTGTCGCAATCCCTGTAATCATGTTGGCACCGCTTGGGTTAGTAAGAACCTGACCATAAACCTCTTTTAAAATGCCGACAGTGAGGGCAGTTGTCAGGGTTTTTCCGTTGGTTCCAGTGACCACGACAATCTCGTAGTTCTTAGCTAGGTTTTGTAAAATATCTTTATCAAATTGAAGGGCGACTTTTCCTGGAAGCGTACTTCCACGGCCAAGACGGCTTAAAATGAAGTGGGAAGAACGCCCAGCAAGAAGGCCCAAAGTAGTTTTTAATTTCATGTTTCTATTATATCATAAAAGAGGGAAAAGACAGATTTGATACTCAATGAAAATCAAAGAGCAAACTAGGAAGCTAGCCGCAGGCTGTACTTGAGTACGGCAAGGTGAAGCTGACGTGGTTTGAATTTGATTTTCGAAGAGTATGAGATTTCGCAGAAATGAAAACAGCCCTCTGAGGGCTGTTCAATACGATTGAATCTTAACTTAAATCGCAAACAAGTCATTCAAGTTCTCAGCCAAGGTTGGGTGAGTGAAGATTTGTTTTGTGAAGTAAGTGTAAGGAATCTTGTTGTCCATAGCAACAGTGATGATGTTGATGATTTCTTGAGAACCTTCTGAGAAGATGCTTGCTCCAAGAATTTCTTTTGTTTCAGTATTAACCACAGCTTTGAAAGCTCCACGAAGGTCTCCGTTTACGTGACCACGAGGCATTGCTGCAACTGGAATTTCCTTCACAGCGTATGGAAGTTTCAAATCAGCTGCTTGGCTTTCAGTCAAACCAACTTGTGAAAGTGCAGGTGTGATAAACATGGTGTTTGGTACATTGAGACGGTCTTCAAGTGTGTAGCTGCCATCTCCAGCAAGGTAGCTGTAAACAACACGGAAGTCATCAAGTGAAATGTAAGTAAATTGAAGGCCACCGTTGACATCTCCAACTGCAAAGACACCAGGAACGTTTGTTTGACAATGTTTGTCTACTTTAATAGCGCCACGTTCAGTTAGTTCAATATCTGTATTTTCAAGTTGAAGTGGTTCTACGTTTGGTTTACGTCCAGTTGCGTAGAGAAGGGCATCGAAACGGTAAGTTTCGTTTTCAGTTACGACAAGGACTTGGTCACCGTCATTTTTAATTTCAGTAGTACGGATATTTTGAAGCAATTCAATACCGTCTTCTTCCATGTATTGTTTAGCAAGAGCTGCGATGGAAGGTTCTGCACGAGGAAGGAAAGTATCCAAGGCATCTAGGACTGTAACCTTACTTCCAAGTTTGTTATAAAGGCCAGCAAATTCAAGACCGATATTTCCACCACCAAGGACTCCAAGGTTTTCAGGCAATTTGTCCAAGTTTTGGATACCTGTTGAGTCAAAGACGTTTTTGCTTGTAGCAAGTCCAGGGATTGGCAAAACATTTGAAACAGCACCAGTGTTGATGACGATTGTTTCAGCAGTCAGTTCTTTCTTTTCATCACCAGCTTGGATTTCGATGACTTTATTTGAAAGGAAGTGAGCTTCCGCATCAAAAATATCTACGCCTGTACCAGCAACAGTAGCATAGTTTTTACCGTTGAGGCGACCAGTTATAGTGTTTTTGGTAGCAATGACTTCTTCAAAAGACAAGTCTTTCTCAGCAGCAACTAGCAAAGTTTTAGTTGGGATACAGCCGATGTTGATACAAGTTCCACCGTACATAGCTTTGCTACGTTCAACGAGGGCAACTTTTTTGCCAGCTGAAGCTAATTTACCAGCTAGTGTTTTACCAGCTTTACCAAATCCGATAACGATTAAATCATAAGTTAACATTTAGAGTTCCTCCTATTCGAATTTCATTCTAGCACAAGAAAAAAACTTTTGCACAATTCTGCTACGCTTTAAAAAAGTTTATGAAATAGTGGAAATTATAGCCTTACTTTCTCCGAAAAATCGTTTACATGACTTTATCGACGGATTAGGCTATCTTTTGCTTCTCTCTTGTGTTATACTAGATAGGTTGCAAAGAAAACAGTACTTTTCTTTTGTGGAAAAGAAGCAACACGATTTTATATCCAGTATATGAAAATACGTCATAAAAAGAAAAGTATACACTAAGCCCTATAGGGTGGCTTCGCACCACCTTTAGAAAGAAGAATAACGTGAAATTTAATGAATTAAACTTGTCTGCTGATTTGCTAGCAGAGATTGAAAAAGCTGGTTTTGTAGAAGCTAGTCCGATCCAAGAGCAAACCATTCCATTGGCTCTTGAAGGTAAGGACGTTATCGGTCAAGCTCAGACTGGTACAGGGAAAACCGCAGCTTTTGGCTTGCCTACCCTTGAAAAAATCCGTACAGAAGAAGCGACTATCCAAGCCTTGGTTATTGCTCCGACACGTGAACTTGCTGTCCAAAGTCAAGAGGAACTCTTCCGCTTTGGTCGTAGTAAGGGAGTCAAAGTCCGCTCAGTATATGGCGGATCAAGCATTGAAAAGCAAATTAAGGCTCTTAAATCTGGTGCCCATATCGTGGTGGGAACTCCAGGTCGCCTCTTGGACTTGATTAAACGCAAGGCCTTGAAATTACAAGATATTGAAACTCTTATCCTTGACGAAGCGGATGAAATGCTCAACATGGGCTTCCTTGAAGACATTGAAGCTATCATCTCCCGTGTCCCTGAAAGCCGTCAAACCTTACTTTTCTCAGCAACTATGCCAGATGCTATCAAACGTATTGGTGTTCAATTTATGAAAGAACCTGAGCATGTGAAGATTGCTGCTAAGGAATTGACCACAGAATTGGTTGACCAATACTATATCCGAGTTAAAGAACAAGAAAAATTTGACACCATGACTCGTCTTATGGATGTGGAACAGCCTGAGCTTGCTATCGTATTTGGTCGTACAAAACGCCGTGTAGATGAATTGACTCGTGGTTTGAAAATCCGTGGCTTTCGTGCAGAAGGAATTCATGGAGACCTAGACCAAAACAAACGTCTTCGTGTCCTTCGTGACTTTAAAAATGGCAATCTTGATGTTTTGGTTGCGACAGACGTTGCAGCGCGTGGCTTGGATATTTCAGGTGTTACCCATGTCTATAACTACGATATTCCACAAGATCCTGAAAGTTATGTTCACCGTATCGGTCGTACAGGTCGTGCTGGTAAGTCAGGTCAGTCGATTACTTTCGTATCACCAAATGAAATGGGCTACCTCCAAATTATTGAAAACTTGACTAAGAAACGTATGAAAGGCCTCAAACCTGCAAGTGCAGAAGAAGCCTTCCAAGCTAAAAAACAGGTAGCTCTCAAGAAAATTGAACGTGATTTTGCAGATGAGACTATCCGTGCCAACTTTGAGAAATTTGGTAAGGATGCTCGTAAGCTAGCTGCCGAATTTACTCCAGAAGAATTGGCAATGTATATCTTGAGTCTGACTGTTCAAGACCCAGATAGTCTTCCTGAAGTGGAGATTGCACGTGAAAAACCACTGCCATTTAAACCATCAGGTAATGGCTTCGGTGGTAAAGCTAAGGGAGGTCGTCGTGGAGATGACCGTCGTGATAATCGCCGTGGAGACAACCGTCGTGGTCGTCGTGATGATTTCAAAAAAGGAAGTCGTGGCAATGATCGTTTTGATAAGGAAAAACGTTATCGTAAGGAGAATAAAAAACCACGCAATACTTCAAGCGAAAAGCAAACAGGCTTTGTTATTCGTAACAAGGGCGATAAATAAGAAAAAGCGGTTCAAAATGAATCGCTTTTTTATATAAGGAGACCGAATGGAAAAAGAAAGATAAATAAAATAGATATATTATCTTATTGTAATATTATAATACACAAAAAAATAGGGAGCTTTGTCAATAGAAAAAGAAGCAATTTAATTAAAAAAATATTCTTGTTTTTTTCAAAATTGCAATTAAATAAGCAATTTTCAGATAATAATTGAAAATTCAAGCTGTTTATGTTATAATGATAGCGATTAAATTCGAGGTGAAAAATGGCACATTTATTAGAAAAAACTAGAAAAATTACTTCTATCCTGAAGCGCTCAGAGGAGCAGTTGCAGGAAGAACTTCCCTACAATGCGATTACCCGTCAATTGGCAGATATTATTGACTGTAACGCCTGTATCGTTAATAGCAAGGGACGTCTCCTTGGCTATTTTATGCGTTACAAAACCAATACAGATCGTGTAGAGCAATTCTTCCAAACTAAAATTTTCCCGGATGACTACATTCAAGGTGCGAACATGATCTACGATACAGAAGCTAATCTGACAGTTGATCATGATTTGAGTATTTTCCCTGTGGAAAGTCGTTCTGATTTTCCAGATGGTTTGACGACCATTGCACCGATTCATGTATCAGGGATTCGCCTTGGTTCTTTGATTATTTGGCGCAATGATAAAAAATTCGAAGACGAGGACTTGATTCTTGTTGAGATTGCGAGTACCGTTGTTGGGATTCAACTCCTTAACTTCCAGCGTGAAGAAGATGAGAAAAATATCCGCCGCCGTACTGCTGTTACCATGGCGGTTAATACCCTTTCTTACTCCGAACTCCGTGCTGTTTCAGCAATTTTAGGGGAATTAAATGGAAATGAAGGGCAGTTGACTGCGTCTGTGATTGCAGACCGTATCGGAATCACTCGCTCTGTGATTGTCAATGCCCTTCGCAAACTTGAATCTGCTGGGATTATTGAAAGTCGCTCACTTGGAATGAAGGGAACCTATCTTAAGGTATTGATTTCAGATATTTTTGAAGAAGTGAAGAAAAGAGATTACTAATGACTAAGGCTTTGATTTCGATTGATTATACAGAAGATTTTGTTGCCGATAGTGGGAAAAGCTGACAGCTGGTGCTCCAGCTCAGGCGATTTCGGATGCCATCAGCAAGGTGACTCGACTAGCTTTTGAACGAGGAGACTACATCTTCTTTACTATTGATGCTCATGAAGAAAACGATTGTTTTCATCCAGAAAGCAAGCTGTTTCCTCCTCACAATTTGATTGGAACTAGTGGGACGGAATTTATACGGAGATTTGGGGACCTTTTATCAAGAATATGGTTCAGACAGTCGTGTCTTTTGGATGGATAAACGCCATTACTCAGCTTTTTTTCAGGGACTGACCTGGATATCCGCTTGAGAGAGCGTCGAATTTCTACAGTTATTTTAACAGGAGTCTTGACGGATATTTGTGTCCTGCATACAGCTATAGATGCCTATAATCTAGGATATGACATCGAGATTGTTAAACCAGCTGTTGCTTCCATCTGGCCTGAAAATCATCAATTTGCCCTAGGTCATTTCAAAAATACACTTGGAGCTAAGTTGGTAGATGAAAATCTAAATGAAATTTCAGAGTAATTTGGTTGATGAAATGAAAAAATTTGAAAAAAAGTGTTGACAAGCATCCCAAAAGTTGATATACTAGTAAAGTAATCGACGCGGGGATGGCGGAATTGGCAGACGCGCAGGACTAAGGATCCTGTGACCGCTTTAGGTCGTGAGGGTTCAAGTCCCTCTCTCCGCATAGGATAAGAGTTAGCTGAGGCTAGCTCTTTTTTTCATCTAGTTAAAGTAGAGCAAAAAAATTTTTGCTCTTTTTCATAAACATTTCATATTTGGGTTTTTATAATAGTCTTACAAATATGGAGGTGACAAATGAATCCAATCCAAAGAGCTTGGGCTTATGTCAGCAGAAAACGACTGAGAAGCTTTATTTTATTTCTGATTTTATTGGTCCTATTGGCTGGAATTTCAGCCTGTTTGACTCTGATGAAGTCCAACAAAACAGTGGAAACCAATCTTTACAAATCACTCAATACCTCTTTTTCTATTAAGAAGATAGAAAATGGTCAGACCTTCAAGCTATCGGACCTAGTATCTGTAAGCAAGATTAAGGGACTGGAAAATGTTTCTCCTGAACTGGAGACGATTGCAAAATTAAAAGACAAGGAAGCAGTGAGTGGTGAGCAGAGCGTTGAACGTGATGATTTGTCAGCTGCGGATAAGAATCTGGTTAGCTTAACGGCTCTTGAAGATTCAGCCAAGGATGTCACCTTTACCAGTTCGGCTTTCAATCTAAAAAGAAGGGAGACACCTTCAAAAAAAGGGGATTCCAATAAAATTCTGATCCACGAAGAGTTGGCTAAGAAGAACGGTCTTTCGCTTCATGACAAGCTTCGCTTGGATGCTGGACAGTCAGAAGCTGGGAAAGGACAAACTGTCGAGTTTGAAATCGTCGGAATCTTCTCTGGTAAAAAACAAGAGAAATTTACAGGCTTGTCTTCCGACTTCAGTGAAAAACCAGGTCTTTACAGACTATGAAAGTAGCCAAAGCCTTTTGGGAAATGGTGAATCTCTAGTCAGTGCAGCGCGCTTCTATGTAGAAAATCCTAAGGAAATGGACGGACTCATGAAGCAGGTGGAAAACTTGGCCTTGGAAAATCAAGGCTACCAAGTCGAGAAGGAAAACAAGGCCTTTGAACAAATCAAAGACTCAGTAGCAACCTTCCAAACCTTCCTGACCATCTTCCTTTATGGGATGTTGATAGCGGGAGCAGGGGCCTTAATTCTTGTTTTGTCTCTCTGGTTGAGAGAAAGGGTCTACGAAGTGGGAATTTTACTGGCACTTGGAAAAGGCAAGAGCTCGATTTTCCTACAGTTCTGTTTAGAGGTAGTTTTGGTATCTCTCGGAGCTTTGCTTCCAGCATTTGCTACAGGAAACGCAATCACATCCTACCTACTCCAAACTCTACTAGCAAGCGGAGATCAGGTAAGCTTACAAGATACACTAGCCAAAGCAAGCAGTTTATCAACCAACATCCTATCTTTTGCAGAGTCCTATGTCTTTCTGTTATTGATTAGTTGCTTATCTGTAGCCCTTTGTTTCCTATTCTTATTTAGAAAATCGCCTAAAGAAATTTTATCATCTATTAGTTAAGAAGGAGAAATCATGACTTTATTACAATTACAAGATGTTACCTACCGTTATAAGAACACTGCTGAAGCAGTCCTATATCAGATCAATTATAATTTTGAACCCGGGAAATTTTACAGTATTATTGGTGAGTCAGGAGCAGGAAAATCCACTCTCTTGTCCCTCCTTGCTGGTCTAGATAGTCCTGTTGAAGGTTCTATTCTTTTTCAAGGAGAGGATATTCGTAAGAAGGGCTATTCTTACCATCGCATGCACCATATTTCCCTGGTCTTTCAAAATTATAACTTGATAGATTATCTTTCTCCACTGGAAAATATCCGCTTGGTCAACAAAAAGGCAAGCAAGGATACACTGCTTGAGCTTGGTTTGGATGAAAGTCAGATCAAGCGGAATGTTCTCCAGTTATCAGGTGGTCAACAGCAACGTGTTGCCATTGCTCGTAGTTTGGTATCAGAAGCTCCAGTTATTCTTGCAGATGAGCCAACGGGAAATCTGGACCCTAAAACTGCTGGAGATATTGTCGAACTGCTTAAATCACTTGCCCAGAAAACAGGTAAATGTGTCATCGTCGTCACACACAGTAAAGAAGTGGCGCAAGCGTCAGATATTACACTTGAGTTGAAAGATAAGAAACTGACTGAAACTCGCAATACTAGTAAATAATATGAGCTTGTTTTTGATAGAATTATTAAATCAAATCTAGAAAGGGAATCTATGTTACACAACGCATTTGCCTATGTTACAAGGAAGTTTTTTTCAAATCGATTGTCATCTTCCTGATTATTCTCCTCATGGCGAGCTTGAGTTTGGTCGGCTTGTCGATCAAGGGAGCTACTGCCAAGGCTTCTCAGGAGACCTTTAAAAATATCACCAATAGCTTCTCCATGCAAATCAATCGTCGCGTTAATCAAGGGACGCCACGTGGTGCTGGGAATATCAAGGGTGAAGATATCAAAAAAATCACCGAAAACAAGGCCATCGAGTCTTATGTTAAACGCATCAACGCTATAGGAGATTTGACTGGATATGAACTCATCGAAACGCCAGATACCAAGAAAAATCTGACACCTGACCGTGCTAAACATTTTGGAAGTAGCTTGATGATTACAGGTGTCAATGACTCCTCTAAAGAAGACAAGTTTGTCTCTGGTTCTTATAAATTGGTTGAAGGAGAGCACTTAACAAACGACGACAAGGACAAGATCCTCCTGCACAAGGACTTGGCAGTCAAACACGGCTGGAAAGTAGGGGATAAGGTCAAACTAGACTCTAATATCTACGATGCAGACAATGAAAAAGGTGCCAAGGAAACAGTTGAAGTGACAATCAAGGGACTCTTTGATGGTCACAATAAGTCGGCAGTAACCTACTCACAAGAACTCTACGAAAATACAGCTATCACAGACATTCACACTGCTGCAAAGCTTTATGGATACACAGAAGACACAGCTATTTATGGGGACGCAACCTTCTTTGTAACAGCAGACAAAAACTTGGATGACGTCATGAAAGAGTTGAACGGTATCAGTGGTATCAACTGGAAGAGCTATACACTGGTGAAGAGCTCCTCTAACTACCCAGCTCTTGAGCAATCCATCTCTGGTATGTACAAGATGGCCAACCTCCTCTTCTGGGGTAGCTTGAGCTTCTCAGTTCTTCTCCTTGCCCTCTTGCTCAGCCTTTGGATCAACGCTCGTCGCAAGGAAGTAGGAATTCTCCTCTCTATTGGTCTCAAGCAGGCAAGCATCTTGGGTCAATTCATCACTGAATCCATCTTGATTGCCATCCCTGCTCTTGTTTCTGCTTACTTCTTAGCTACTTACACAGCGCGTGCAATCGGAAATACTGTTCTTGCCAATGTCACTTCAGGTGTTGCCAAGCAAGCTAGCAAGGCTGCTCAAGCCTCTAACCTTGGTGGTGGTGCAGAGGTAGATGGCTTTAGCAAGACCTTGTCGAGCCTAGATATTTCCATTCAGACATCAGACTTTATCATCGTCTTTGTCCTTGCCTTGGTTCTAGTGGTTCTCGTTATGGCGCTGGCTTCAAGCAATCTCCTAAGAAAACAACCAAAAGAGCTCTTGCTGGATAGTGAATAAATTTGAAAAAATTAGTCTAAAATAGAGACTACATCTTATTTTTCTATTCAAGAATGGTGGATAGAGAATGGCTATTTAACAATTCAAAATAGAGCCGAAAGCAGTGGTAAAAATCATTGCTTTCAGTTGCTTTCTTTGTACTTTTGATGGTTGATGTGATATACTAAAATCGTTGAATTCAGTGGAAGGATAATTTGCAATTTCTATATTCAAATATGCATAAAAATTTATCCATAATTTGTTTTTAAATAAATAGAAAACTTGTAGACACCTATCCATACTGCAAAGGTAGATGAGCCTGCTGTGGCTGACTTTGCCTTTTACAAATATAAAATAGTGAGGAAAACAATGAGACAAACAAATGTTAGAGGGACATTATCCCTACGTGGCTTTAGAAAATTGAGAACCGGTGCAATTGTTGCGACAGGTGTGATTTTATTGGGGCTGGGCTTTTTAGCTCCAACTGTTTCAGCTAATGAACAAGATGGTGTTTGGGTAGCCAGAACAGTTGCAGAAGTAAAAGCTGATATTCAAAATATAAACAATTTGTCACACTACACAATTAAGTGGGGAGATACACTAAGTGCTATTAGTGGAGCAACGGGGCTATCTGTTGATAGTTTGGTTGAGATAAATCGTATTGCAAATAGAGATTTGATTTTTGCTAATAATAAATTGTATTTTAGCGAAGAAGCTTTTCTAAAAGATGGAAATACAGAAGTCAAAAGACAGCGAGTGTCGATTGATAATTCTGGTAGCTGTCAAAGTTATGAAATTGAAACAAAGACAGATACTGTAACTGGAGAGCAAACTACTACTGTTAAACAAACGACACCAGTAGTTGTGGAAACACCATCAACCCCAGCGCCGAAAGCTGAAGAACCATCAACCCCAGCGCCGAAAGCTGAAGAGCCGGCAACCCCAGCGCCAGCGAAACCAGCTGAAGAAACTCCAGCGTCAGGAACAACAGAAACCCCAACTCCAGCGCAACCTGTGGAAGACCAACCAGCAGCGCCAGGAGCAACAGAAACCCCAACTCCAGCGCAACCAGCTGAAGAAACTCCAGCGTCAGGAGCAACAGAAACCCCAACTCCAGCGAAACCGGTAGAAGATCAACCAGCAGCGCCAGGAGCAACAGAAACCCCAACTCCAGCGCAACCAGCTGAAGAAACTCCAGCGTCAGGAGCAACAGAAACCCCAACTCCAGTGAAACCTGTGGAAGATCAACCAGCAGCGCCAGGAGCAACAGAAACCCCAACTCCAGCGCAACCGGTAGAAGATCAACCAGCAGCGCCAGGAGCAACAGAAACCCCAACTCCAGCGCAACCGGTAGAAGATCAACCAGCAGCGCCAGGAGCAACAGAAACCCCAACTCCAGCGCAACCTGTGGAAGACCAACCAGCAGCGCCAGGAGCAACAGAACAACCAACTCCATCGCAACCAGCGGAAAACCAACCAGCAGCGCCAGGAGCAACAGAAACCCCAGCGCCAGCGCAACCAGCTGAAGAAACTCCAGCGTCAGGAGCAACAGAAACCCCAACTCCAGCGCAACCTGTTGAAGACCAACCAGCAGCGCCAGGAGCAACAGAAACCCCAACTCCAGCGCAACCAGCTGAAGAAACTCCAGCGTCAGGAACAACAGAAACCCCAACTCCAGCGCAACCTGTGGAAGATCAACCAGCAGCGCCAGGAGCAACAGAAACCCCAACTCCAGCGCAACCAGCTGAAGAAACTCCAGCGTCAGGAGCAACAGAAACCCCAACTCCAGCGCAACCAGCTGAAGAAACTCCAGCGTCAGGAACAACAGAAACCCCAACTCCAGCGCAACCAGCTGAAGAAACTCCAGCGTCAGGAGCAACAGAAACCCCAACTCCAGCGCAACCAGCTGAAGAAACTCCAGCGTCAGGAGCAACAGAAACCCCAACTCCAGCGCAACCAGCTGAAGAAACTCCAGCGTCAGGAACAACAGAAACCCCAACTCCAGCGCAACCAGCTGAAGAAACTCCAGCGTCAGGAGCAACAGAAACCCCAACTCCAGCGCAACCAGCTGAAGATCAACCAGCAGCGCCAGGAGCAACAGAAACCCCAACTCCAGCGCAACCTGTGGAAGACCAACCAGCAGCGCCAGGAGCAACAGAACAACCAACTCCATCGCAACCAGCGGAAAACCAACCAGCAGGTTCAGGCACAACAGAAGACACTCCAGCGGATTCAAATAATCAGAACAATCCAACTGAACCAAAAGATGATGTTGAAAAAGGTCTAGAGGAAAATGACTCCGAGTTAGAGTCACGTAAAAATATTAAATTAGAAGAAATTGAGTCGAGTAGTCTATCATCTAGTGAAAAAGAAGCTGCTAAATTAAATGTAGAAGAATATACAAAAAAAGCTAAAGAAGCAATGAAACAAGCAAAAACTACGGAAGATCAAGCGGCTGTAGTGGACAATTATTCAGATGACTTAGCTAAGATTAATACTCCTGGAGTTGACCAAGGTAAACCAGATTACACAAATTCAGGATTATCTGGAAACGGACCAGCAGGAACACATATTGGAGATAACAATGTTATTGGGCATGGAAATAGTACACCAGAAAATACAGCTTTTAGAAATGCACCAGTGTATCAACCACGTGTAACACGTCGTGCAAGAAGTGTAGATGAACCTCAAAATAAAGTTTCTATTTATTATAATTTTGATGGTATGAAAGATATTCCTGGATTCTTTGATGATTTAGGTGGTAAAAATGAAGTTGACATACCAAAAGATGTCTCTGGTGATGCTTTGAAATCTATTTTAAAAGCAAGAATAGATAAGAAGAAAGCAGAACTTGAAAGAAAAGGATACAAGATTGCTGATGAATATTTTGTAGGTATTGATCAAGCAGACGCAACTCATTATGACTACGTAGTAACTTTCACTAAAGAGAAAACAGGAACTACAGGTTTCAGAATTGCACCAGAAGTTCAAGTAAGAGCTAAAAAAGTTGTGAAAAGAGATTTATCAAATAAAACAAAACAAATAAATATCTATTATAATTTAAAAGCCCTTAAAGATATAGCTGGAGCATTAGGAGAATTAGGTGGTGAAAATATGCTTACTGTCTCCGGAGATGTATCTAAAGAAGACTTAAAACGAGCTATTGAAGAAAAAACAAAAGCTCAAATTGAGAAACTGAAAAAACAAGGCTTTACAGTTACGTCAAAAACAGACTTGGATCAAATCGTTGAGGGTGGAGATAACTATGATTATGTTATAGAATTCACAAAAGAAGCCAAAACGCAACCGGTAGGAACCACAGGTTTCAGAATGGCTCCAGCAGTTCAACCACGTGCTAGCAGAAATCGTAGAAGTCTGGAACAGCCAGCTCCTCAAAAGGTCAAAGTAAATGTATTTTATAACTTTGATAAAATGAAAGATATTGCAGGTTTCCTAGGAGATATTGATGGAACTTCTCTTGAAATCGCGGAAGGTTTAACACCTGAACAGGTGAAAGCAGCGGCAAAGAGCCAAGTTGAAGCTAAGAGAGAAGAGTTGAGCAAACGCGGCTACACTTTCAAAGAGGACTATGTCTATCAAGCTAATGGGAAAGATTATAACTACGTTGTAACATTTTCAAAAGCAACCAAATAACCTTCCTTCCATAGGGAGTGAAATGTGAGCAGAGAGAGCGATAGGCTCTCTTTGTTTTATCTAGTAGCAAGTTTCTTAAAGACAAAAGACCAATAAGAGGCTATAATAAATAGAGTAGGTATTTATTATAAGAAAAATAAAAAAGAGAGCAGTTAAAGTATGAAAATTTTAATTGTAGAAGATGAAGAGATGATCCGTGAGGGAGTCAGTGACTATTTGACGGATTGCGGTTATGAAACCATTGAGGCAGCAGACGGTCAAGAAGCCTTAGAAAAATTTTCCAACTATGAAGTAGCCTTGGTTTTACTGGATATCCAGATGCCCAAGCTCAATGGTCTAGAAGTCCTATCTGAGATTCGTAAAATCAGTCAGGTTCCTGTCTTGATGTTGACAGCTTTTCAGGATGAGGAATACAAGATGAGTGCTTTTGCTTCTCTGGCGGATGGCTATCTGGAAAAACCCTTCTCCCTCTCCCTCTTAAAAGTAAGGGTGGACGCGATTTTCAAGCGCTATTATGATAAGGGACGAGTCTTCTCTTATAAGGATGCTAAGGTGGATTTTGAGAGCTACAGTGCAAGCCTCGCGGGTCAAGAAGTGGCCATTAATGCCAAAGAGTTGGAAATACTGGATTATTTGGTAAAAAATGAAGGCCGGGCCTTGACTCGGTCTCAGATAATCGATGCGGTCTGGAAGGCGACAGATGAGGTTCCTTTTGACCGTGTCATTGATGTCTATATCAAGGAACTGCGGAAAAAGCTGGACTTGGACTGCATCCTTACAGTGCGCAATGTTGGTTATAAATTGGAGCGAAAATGAGACGAACAGGTTTATTTACAAAGATATTTATCTATACCTTCTCGATATTTAGTGTTCTGGTTATCTGCCTTCATTTAGCTATTTATTTTCTCTTTCCCTCGACTTATCTTAGTCATCGTCAGGAAAGCATTGGCCAGAAAGCGACAGCTATTGCACAATCACTTGATGGAAAGGATAGAGAAAGGATTGAACAAGTTTTAGAACTCTACTCTCAGACGAGTGATATCAAGGGAGCTGTCAAGGGAGAGATGACCGAGGACAAGTTAGAAGTCAAGGACAGCCTTCCTCTGGATACAGACAGCCAGACCACCTCTCTCTTTATTGAGGAGCGTGAGGTGAAAACGCAAGACGGTGGTACTATGACCCTCCAATTTCTAGCTTCCATGGATTTGCAAAAGGAAGCAGAGCAGATCAGTCTCCAGTTTCTTCCCTATACCTTGCTGGCATCCTTTCTGATTTCCCTCTTGGTGGCCTACATCTATGCTCGGACCATTGTTGCCCCGATTTTGGAAATTAAGCGAATAACCCGTCGGATGATGGAACTGGATTCCCAAGTGCGATTGCGCGTGGATTCTAAGGATGAGATTGGTGATCTCAAGGAACAAATCAATAGCCTCTACCAGCACCTCTTGACTGTCATTGCGGATTTGCATGATAAGAATGAAGCCATTCTCCAGCTGGAAAAGATGAAGGTCGAATTCCTACGTGGAGCTTCTCATGAATTAAAAACACCTCTGGCTAGTTTGAAAATCCTGATCGAAAACATGAAAGAAAATGTCGGTCGCTATAAGGATAGAGACCACTATCTGGGAGTTGCCTTGGGAATTGTGGATGAGCTCAATCACCACGTTCTCCAGATACTCTCTCTCTCGTCTGTGCAGGAATTAAGAGATGATAGGGAACAAATTGACTTATACCAGATAACGCAAAGTCTGGTTGATGATTATGCCTTGCTAGCCAAGGAAAGAGATCTCCAGATAGACAATAGTTTGACTCATCAGCAGGCTTATCTAAACCCATCTGTCATGAAGTTGATTTTGTCTAACCTCATCAGTAATGCTATCAAGCACTCTGTTCCAGGTGGCTTGGTCCGAATTGGAGAAAGAGAAGGGGAGCTCTTTATCGAGAATAGCTGTAGTCCTGAAGAACAAGAAAAACTAGCCCAATCTTTTTCTGATCATGCTAGTCGCAAGGCTAAGGGTTCTGGGATGGGGCTCTTTGTGGTTAAGAGTCTATTAGAACATGAAATTATCTTATCGTTTCGAGATGGAGGAGAATCGTTTAACTTTCTTTATAGCTTTTCCAAAAGTAGCCCAAGACTAGGGAGAGAAAGGGTTTACATAGATGGAGCTAGAAGAAATTCAATCGAAACTGCGGGAAAAACTAGCTTTTTTTGTCAAAAAGTGATAAAATGAACAATGTAAATGGGATGACCCATAAAAATATACAGGAGGCCTGATAAAATGGCAATCGTTTCAGCAGAAAAATTTGTCCAAGCAGCTCGTGACAACGGTTATGCAGTTGGTGGATTTAACACAAACAACCTTGAGTGGACTCAAGCTATCTTGCGCGCAGCAGAAGCTAAAAAAGCTCCAGTTTTGATCCAAACTTCAATGGGTGCTGCTAAATACATGGGTGGTTACAAAGTTGCTCGCAACTTGATCGCTAACCTTGTTGAATCAATGGGTATCACTGTACCAGTAGCTATCCACCTTGACCACGGTCACTACGAAGATGCACTTGAGTGTATCCGAGTTGGTTATACTTCAGTTATGTTTGATGGTTCACACCTTCCAGTTGAAGAAAACCTTGAAAAAGCTCGTAAAGTTGTAGAATTTGCTCATGCAAATGGTGTATCAGTGGAAGCTGAAGTTGGTACTATCGGTGGTGAAGAAGACGGAATCATCGGTGATGGTGAATTGGCTCCAATCGAAGACGCTAAAGCAATGGTTGAAACTGGTATCGACTTCTTGGCAGCTGGTATCGGTAACATCCACGGTCCTTACCCAGAAAACTGGAAAGGTCTTCACCTTGATCACTTGCAAAAATTGACTGAAGCTGTTCCAGGATTCCCAATCGTATTGCACGGTGGTTCAGGTATTCCTGATGAGCAAATCCAAGAAGCTATCAAACTTGGTGTTGCGAAAGTTAACGTTAACACAGAATGCCAAATCGCATTTGCTAACGCAACTCGTAAATTTGCTCGTGACTACGAAGCAAACGAAGCAGAATACGACAAGAAAAAACTCTTCGACCCACGTAAATTCTTGGCTGACGGTGTAAAAGCTATCCAAGCATCAGTTGAAGAACGTATCGATGTATTCGGTTCAGAAGGTAAAGCATAATCTAGCTGAATAATACAGAATAGAAACCTGCCTATTGGGTGGGTTTTTTGGTGTTTTAAGGGAACTATTAAGCCAGAATATTGGATTAAAAATATCATTTTATGAGAAAAATTTTCAATTTCATAAACTTTAAGCAAACGCTTGCATTCTAGTTTTTATTGGACTATAATAGGTTGGTATAAAGCCTTCTGTAGCAATAAAATGTAGAAGGTGTAGAAAGTAAGGATTTAGAATATTTGTAGTCAAAAATACAATGTTGCTATTCCTTGCGATAGGGAGATAGATATGGCAATGATAGAAGTGGAACATCTTCAGAAAAATTTTGTGAAGACTGTTAAGGAACCGGGATTGAAGGGGGCTTTACGTTCCTTTATTCATCCTGAAAAGCAGACCTTTGAAGCGGTCAAAGATTTGACTTTTGAAGTTCCAAAAGGGCAGATTTTAGGATTTATCGGGGCAAATGGTGCTGGAAAGTCGACAACCATCAAAATGCTGACAGGGATTTTGAAACCGACATCTGGTTTTTGTCGGATTAATGGCAAGATTCCCCAGGACAATCGCCAAGATTATGTCAAGGATATTGGAGTCGTTTTCGGACAACGCACCCAGCTATGGTGGGATTTGGCTTTACAAGAGACCTACACGGTCTTGAAGGAGATTTACGATGTGCCAGACTCGCTCTTTCATAAGCGAATGGACTTTTTGAATGAAGTCTTGGATTTGAAGGACTTTATCAAGGATCCCGTGCGGACTCTTTCACTGGGGCAACGGATGCGGGCTGATATTGCGGCTTCCTTACTTCACAATCCCAAGGTTCTCTTTTTAGATGAGCCGACCATTGGTTTGGACGTTTCGGTCAAGGACAATATTCGTCGGGCTATTACTCAGATCAATCAGGAGGAAGAGACGACCATTCTCTTGACCACCCATGACTTAAGTGATATTGAGCAGCTATGTGATCGGATTTTTATGATTGATAAGGGGCAAGAGATTTTTGATGGAACGGTGAGCCAGCTCAAGGAAACATTTGGTAAGATGAAGACTCTCTCCTTTGAACTGCTACCAGGTCAAAGTCATCTCCTTTCTCACTATGAAGGCTTTTCGGATATGACAATTGATAGACAGGGGAATAGCCTCAACATTGAGTTTGATAGTTCTCGCTACCAATCAGCTGATATTATTAAGCAAACCCTGTCTGATTTTGAAATCCGCGATTTGAAAATGGTGGATACAGATATCGAGGATATTATCCGCCGCTTCTACCGAAAGGAGCTCTAAGATGGTCAAATTGTGGAGACGTTATAAACCCTTTATCAATGCAGGTGTTCAGGAGTTGATTACCTATCGAGTCAACTTTATTCTCTATCGGATTGGGGATGTCATGGGGGCTTTTGTAGCCTTTTATCTCTGGAAGGCAGTCTTTGATTCCTCCCAGGAGTCTTTAATTCAGGGCTTCAGTATGGCGGATATCACCCTCTACATCATTATGAGTTTTGTGACCAATCTTCTTACTAGGTCAGATTCTTCTTTTATGATTGGGGAGGAGGTCAAGGATGGTTCCATTATCATGCGCTTACTGAGACCAGTGCATTTTGCGGCCTCTTATCTTTTCACTGAGCTTGGTTCCAAGTGGTTGATTTTTATCAGCGTTGGCCTTCCATTTTTAAGTGTCATTGTTTTGATGAAAATCGTATCTGGGCAAGGGATTGTAGAAGTGCTGGGATTAACTGTCCTTTATCTTTTTAGCTTAACGCTGGCCTATCTGATTAACTTTTTCTTTAATATTTGCTTTGGATTTTCTGCCTTTGTGTTTAAAAATCTTTGGGGTTCCAATCTCCTCAAGACTTCCATAGTGGCCTTTATGTCTGGAAGTTTGATTCCCTTGGCTTTCTTTCCAAAGGTTGTTTCAGATATTCTGTCCTTCTTGCCTTTTTCATCCTTGATTTACACTCCGGTCATGATTATCGTTGGGAAATACGATGCCAGTCAGATGATTCAGGCGCTCGCTTTGCAGTTTTTCTGGCTCTTAGTGATGGTAGGCTTGTCTCAGTTGATTTGGAAACGAGTCCAGTCATTTATCACCATTCAAGGAGGGTAGTATGAAAAAATATCAACGCATGCATCTGATTTTTATCAGACAATACATCAAACAGATCATGGAATACAAGGTGGATTTTGTGGTTGGAGTCCTGGGAGTCTTTCTGACTCAAGGCCTGAACCTATTGTTTCTCAATGTCATCTTTCAACATATCCCCTCGCTAGAAGGATGGTCCTTCCAAGAAATTGCCTTTATATATGGTTTTTCCTTGATTCCTAAGGGATTGGACCATCTCTTTTTGATAATCTCTGGGCATTGGGACAACGCTTGGTGAGAAAGGGAGAGTTTGACAAGTATCTGACTCGTCCTATCAATCCTCTCTTTCACATCCTAGTTGAAACCTTTCAGATTGATGCCTTGGGCGAACTCTTGGTTGGTGGGATCCTACTAGCGACAACGGTATCTAGCATTGCTTGGACTCTTCCAAAATTCCTGATTTTCCTAGTTTGTATTCCTTTTGCTACCTTGATTTATACTTCCTTGAAAATCGCGACATCTAGTATCGCTTTTTGGACCAAACAGTCAGGCGCCATGATTTACATTTTTTATATGTTTAATGATTTTGCCAAGTATCCCATTTCCATTTACAATTCATTTCTTCGTTGGTTGATTAGCTTTATCGTGCCTTTCGCTTTTACAGCCTATTATCCTGCCAGCTATTTCTTGCAGGACAAGGATGTAATCTTTAACATCGGAGGTTTGATGTTGATTTCTATGGTTTTCTTTGTCATTTCCCTTAAACTTTGGGATAGTGGTTTAGATGCCTACGAAAGTGCGGGTTCTTAGCATAGATGTTATCAAAGCCTTGTCTCAGGACAGGCTTTTTCTAATAAAGATGAAAATTCCTTGACATCTGTTCTCAGAGTGCTATATTGTAAGTGTAATCGCCGATTTAGCTCATACTCTTCGAAAATCTCTTCAAACCACGTCAACGTCGCCTTGCCGTATATATGTGACTGACTTCGTCAGTTCTATCTACAACCTAAAAGCAGTGCTTTTAGCAACCTGCGGCTAGCTTCCTAGTTTGTTTTTTGATTTTCATTGAGTATTAGTTGCTAGAGCAAGACACTCATAAAGCCTAGGTTATAGGTAGATAAACGACTGAAGATTTGAAAAATTAGATATGTAGAAAAATAACCGTTAAGCCAAGTTCTTAGCGGTTTTTTATATTATTTAATAGCGCTGATATTTCATCAATGATGTTTGACTTTGTGATTTTGGTAGTGGTTCAACTTGATTCCTACTATTTTTGATTATGTGAATGTGCTTATAATGTATCCCAGTTAACTACGAATTTTTTTGACTTAACCTTATTTTTTTAATACGTATTAAAAAAATAAATTAATGCATATTAATTTTTTTCTTGACTTAAATTTTTTTAATTGATATACTATTTTCAGAGAGTTAACAATTATATATAAATGCACTACTCTATTTCCTAGATAATACTTAGTAAAACTTTTTTTATAACAAAAGGCTAGCAAAGTTAAAGTTTTCTATCTATTGGAAGTTAAATAAATATGTAAGGAATTAAAATGAAAAAAAGTACAGTATTGTCATTAACCACAGCTGCAGTTATTTTAGCAGCATATGTCCCTAATGAGGTAATCCTAGCAGATACACCTAGTTCTGAAGATTCTTTAAAAATATCTGATAAAGAAAAAGTAGTAGGTAAACAAAACGAAAACAAAGAAAAACTTGAAGATATTCATAATGCTATAGAAACTTCAAAGGATACTGAAGAGAAGAAAACAACGGTTATTGAGGAAAAAGAAGTTGTTAGTAAAGAATCTGTGAGAGATAATAAAACTAGCAATGAAGAAGAAAAAATCAAAGAAGATTCCAATCAATCCCAAGGAGATAAAGCGGACTCGTCTGCAAGTAAAGACCCAGAAAGTCCCAAAAAAGAGGATAAACTTGTCTATATTGCTGAATTTAAAGATAAAGAATCTGTAGAAAAAGCAATCAAGGAATTATCCAATCTTAAGGATACAAAAGTTTTATATACTTATGATACGGTTTTTTTAATGGTGTTGCAATAGAAACAACTCCAGATAATTTGGATAAGATTAAACTAATAGAAGGTATCTCATCGGTTGAACGATCACAAAAAGTCCAGCCAATGATGAATCATGCTAGAAAGGAAATTGGAGTTGAAGAGGCAATTGATTACCTAAAGTCTATCAATGCTCCATTTGGTAAAAATTTTGATGGCCGGGGTATGGTCATTTCAAATATCGATACCGGGACAGATTATAGGCATAAGGCCATGAGGATTGATGATGATGCTAAAGGCTCAATGAGATTCAAAAAAGAAGACTTAAAAGGTACTGATAAAAATTTCTGGTTGAGTGATAAAATCCCTCATGCTTTCAATTATTATAATGGTGGTAAAATTACTGTAGAAAAAGCTGATGATGGGAGCGATTATTTTGATCCACATGGGATGCATATTGCAGGGATTCTTGCGGGAAATGATACTGAAAAAGATATTAAAAACTTTAACGGAATAGATGGAATTGCTCCTAATGCACAGATCTTCTCTTATAAAATGTACTCTGACGCAGGATCTGGCTTCGCAGGAGATGAAACAATGTTTCATGCTATTGAAGATTCGATCAAACACAATGTCGATGTTGTTTCGGTATCATCTGGCTTTACAGGAACAGGTCTTGTAGGTGAGAAATATTGGGAAGCTATTAGAGCGTTAAGAAAAGCAGGCATTCCAATGGTTGTAGCTACGGGTAACTATGCGACTTCTGCTTCAAGTTCTTCATGGGATTTAGTGGCAAATAATAATCTGAAAATGACCGACACTGGAAATGTAACACGAACTGCAGCACATGAAGATGCGATAGCAGTCGCATCTGCTAAAAATCAAACAGTTGAGTTTGATAAAGTTAACATAGGTGGAGAAAATTTTAAATACAGAAATATAGGGGCCTTTTTCGATAAGAATAAAATCACAACAAATGAAGATGGATCAAAAGCTCCTAGTAAAGTAAAATTTGTATATATAGGCAAGGGTCAAGACCAAGATTTGATAGGTTTGGATCTTAAGGGCAAAATTGCAGTAATGGATAGAATTTATACAAAGGATTTAAAAAATTCTTTTAAAAGAGCTACGGATAAGGGCGCACGTGGCATTATGGTTGTAAATACTGTAAATTACTACAATAGAGATAATTGGACAGAGCTTCCAGCTATGGGATATGAGGAGGATGAAGGAACTACTAGTCAAGTATTTTCAATTTCAGGAGATGATGGTGTAAAGTTATGGAACATGATTAACCCTGATAAAAAAACTGAAGTTAAAAGAAATAGTAAGGAAGATTTCAAAGATAAATTGGATCAATACTATCCAATTGATATGGCAAGCTATAATTCTAATAAACCGAATGTAGGTGACGAAAAAGAGATTGACTTTAAGTTTGCACCTGACACAGATAAAGAACTCTATAAAGAAGATATCATAGTTCCAGCAGGATCCACATCTTGGGGACCGAGAACAGATTTGCTTTTAAAGCCTGATGTCTCAGCACCAGGTAAAAATATTAAATCTACTCTCAATGTCATTAATGGGAAATCAACTTATGGTTATATGTCAGGGACTAGTATGGCAACTCCAATCGTGGCAGCTTCTACTGTTTTGATTAGACCAAAGTTAAAGGAAATGCTTGAAAGACCTGCCTTGAAAAATCTTAAGGGAGATGACAAAATAGACCTTACAAGTCTTACAAAAATTGCCCTACAAAATACTGCACGGCCTATGATGGACGCAACTTCTTGGAAAGAAAAAAGTCAATACTTTGCATCACCTAGACAACAGGGAGCAGGGCTAATTAATGTTGCCAATGCTTTGAGAAATGAAGTCGTAGCGACTTTCAAAAACAAGGATTCTAAAGGTTTGGTAAATTCTTATGGTTCGATTTCTCTTAAAGAAATAAAAGGAGATAAAAAATACTTTACAATTAAGCTTCATAATACATCAAACAGACCTTTAACCTTTAAAGTTTCAGCATCAGCGATAACTACAGATTCTCTAACTGACAGACTAAAACTGGATGAAACATACAAAGATGAAAAATCTCCAGATGGTAAGCAAATTGTTCCAGAAATCCATCCAGAAAAAATCAAAGGAGCAAATATCACATTTGAGCATGACACCTTCACTATAAGCCCAAATTCTAGCTTTGATTTAAATGCGGTTCTAAACGTTGGAGAGGCTAAAAACAAAAATAAATTTGTAGAATCATTTATTCATTTTGAATCAGTGGAAGAAATGGAAGCTCTGAACTCCAACGGGAAGAAAATAAATTTCCAACCATCTTTATCGATGCCTCTAATGGGATTTGCTGGGGATTGGAATAAGGAACCAATCCTTGATAAATGGGCCTGGGAAGAGGGTTCAAAATCAAAAACAATGGAAGGTTATGATGATGATGGTAAACCAAAAATTCCAGGAACCTTAAATAAGGGAATTGGTGGAGAGCATGGTATAGATAAATTTAATCCAGCAGGAGTTATACAAAATAGAAAAAGATAAAAAAATACAACATCTCTAGATCAAAATCCAGAATTATTTGCTTTCAATAACGAAGGGATCAACGCACCATCATCAAGTGGTTCTAATATTGCTAAAATTTATCCTTTAGATTCAAATGGAAATCCTCAAGATGCTCAACTTGAGAGAGGATTAACACCTTCTCCACTTGTATTAAGAAGTGCAGAAGAAGGATTGATTTCAATAGTAAATACAAATAAAGAGGGAGAAAATCAAAGAGACTTAAAAGTCATTTCGAGAGAACACTTTATTAAAGGAATTTAAACTCTAAGAGAAATGATGCAAAGGGAATCAAATCTTCTAAACTAAAAGTTTGGGGTGACTTGAAGTGGGATGGACTCATCTATAACCCTAGAGGTAGAGAAGAAAATGCACCAGAGAGTAAGGATAACCAAGATCCTGCTACTAAGATAAGAGGTCAATTTGAACCGATTGCGGAAGGTCAATATTTCTATAAATTTAAATATAGATTAACTAAAGATTATCCATGGCAGGTTTCCTATATTCCAGTAAAAATTGATAACACAGCCCCTAAGATTGTTTCGGTTGATTTTTCAAATCCTGAAAAAATTAAGTTGATTACAAAGGATACTTATCATAAGGTAAAAGATCAGTATAAGAATGAAACGCTATTTGCGAGAGATCAAAAAGAACATCCTGAAAAATTTGATGAGATTGCAAACGAAGTTTGGTATGCTGGCGCCGCTCTTGTTAATGAAGACGGAGAGGTTGAGAAAAATCTTGAAGTAACTTATGCAGGTGAGGGTCAAGGAAGAAATAGGAAACTTGACAAAGACGGAAATACCATTTATGAAATTAATGGTGCGGGAGATTTAAGAGGAAAAATCATTGAAGTCATTGCATTAGATGGATCTAGCAATTTTACAAAGATTCATAGAATTAAATTTGCTGATCATGCTGATGAAAAGGGGATGATTTCCTATTATCTAGTAGATCCTGATCAAGATTCATCTAAATACCAAAAGCTTGGCGAGATTTCCGAATCTAAATTTAAAAATTTAGAAAATAGAAAAGAGGATAGTCTTAAAAAAGATACAACTGAAGTAGAACATCATCAAGACAATGAAGAGTCTATCGAAGAAAAATCTAGCTTGACTATTCATAAAACTATTTCAACAATTAGAGAGTTTGAAAGTAAAGACTTGAAGAAACTCATTAAAAAGAAATTTAGAGAAGTTGATGACTTTACAAGTGAAACTGGTAAGAGAACAGAAGAATACGATTATAAATACGATGATAAGGGAAATATCATTGCTTATGACGATGGTAGTGCCTTAGAATATGAAACTGAAAAACTTGACGAAATAAAATCAAAAATTTATGGTGTTCTAAGCCCATCTAAAGATGGACACTTTGAAATTCTTGGAAAGATAAGTAATGTTTCTAAAAATGCCAAGGTATATTATGGTAATAACTATAAATCGATAGAAATCAAAACGACCAAGTATGATTCCCACTCAAAAACGATGACATTTGATTTATACGCTAATATTAATGATATTGTGGATGGATTAGCTTTTTCAGGAGATATGAGATTCTTTGTGAAAGATGATGATCAGATAAAAGCTGAAACGAAGATTAGAATGCCTGAAAAAAATAAGGAAACTAAGACAGAATATCCGTATGCATCAAGTTATGGGAATGTAATAGAATTAGGAGAAGGAGATCTTTCAAAAAACAAACCAAACAATTTAACGGACATGGAATCTGGTAAAATCTATTCTGATTCAGAAAAACAACAATATCTGTTAAAAGATAACATTATTCTAAGAAAAGGCTATGCACTAAAAGTGACTACCTATAATCCTGGAAAAACGGATATGTTAGAAGGAAATGGAGTCTATAGCAAGGAAGATATAGCAAAAATACAAAAGGCCAATCCTAATCTAAGAGCCTTATCAGAAAAAATAATTTATGCTGATAGTAGAAATGTTGAAGATGGAAGAAGTACTCAATCCGTATTAATGTCGGCTTTGGACGGCTTTAACATTGTAAGATATCAAGTGTTTACCTTTAAAATGAACGATAAAGGGGAGGCAATCGATAAAGATGGAAATCTTGTAACAGATCCTTCTAAACTGGTATTATTTGGTAAGGATGGTAAAGAGTACACTGGAGAGGATAAGTCCAATGTAGAGGCTATAAAAGAAGATGGCTCTACGTTATTTATTGATGCAAAACCAGTAAACCTTTCAATGGACAAGAACTACTTTAATCCATCTAAATATAATAAAATTTATGTACGAAATCCAGAATTCTATTTAAGAGGTAAGATTTCTGATAAGGGTGGTTTCAACTGGGAGTTGCGAGTTAATGAATCGGTTGTAGATAATTATTTAATCTACGGAGATTTACACATTGATAACACTAGAGATTTTTAACATTAAGCTTTAATGTTAAAGACGGTGACATCATGGACTGGGGAATGAAAGACTATAAAGCAAACGGATTCCCAGATAAGGTAACAGATATGGATGGAAATGTTTATCTTAAAACTGGCTATAGCGATTTGAATGCGAAAGCGGTTGGAGTACACTATCAATTTTTATATGATAATGTTAAACCAGAAGTAAACATTGATCCTAAGGGAAATACTAGTATTGAATATGCTGACGGAAAATCTGTAGTCTTTAATATCAATGATAAAAGAAATAATGGATTCGATGGTGAGATTCAAGACAAACATATTTATGTAAATGGAAAAGAATACAAATCATTTGATGATATTAAACAACTAACAGATAAGACACTAAACATTAAGATTGTTGTAAAAGATTTTGCAAGAAATACAACCGTAAAAGAATTCATTTTAAACAAAGATACGGGAGAGGTGAGCGAATTAAAACCTCATACGGTGACTGTGACCATTCAAAATGGAAAAGAAATGAGTTCAACGATAGTGTCGGAAGAAGATTTTATTTTACCTGTCTATAAGGGAGAATTAGAAAAAGGATATCAATTTGATGGCTGGGAAATTTCTGGTGTCGAAGGGAAAAAAGATGCTGGTTATATTATTAATCTATCAAAAGATACCCTTATAAAACCTGTATTCAAGAAAATAGAGGAGAAAAAGGAGGAGGAAATAAACCTACTTTTGATGTATCCAAAAAGAAAGATAAGGTGCAAGCAAATCATAGTCAATTAGATGAAAATTACAAAAAGGAGGATTTACAAAGAGAAAATCATTCACACAAATCTGATTCAACTAAGGATGTCACAGCTACAGTTCCTGTACAAGTAAATTATAGTCAATTAGATGAAAGTCAAAGATCTGATTCAACTGAGGATGTCAAAGTTACAGTTCCTGATGAAAATGATAAAAACTTTGAAAATAAGAAGGAAGTTTATCTTAATGAACCAGAGAACATAGATAATAAACATACCAATATTGATAGTAAATCAACTACTAACAATGATAGGTTACCAAAAACCGGAACAGTTAGCGAAGGCTTTACGTCATTGGTTGCCGGAATAATGTTTACCTTAGGTGCATTTCTTGGATTAAAGAAAAAAGATCAAGATTAAGACAAAAGCTATAGAAAAATGGTTTGTGTACTGAGATAGTATAATGATGAAACCGTTTTGTGAAAATAGCTATTTATAACTCAATTATTTAGTTTACTTTACTATTGATACCCTTTTTGGATTTATTAATGGATTTAGTTTCTATAACTAATAAATTGATTGAAAGGGTTAGTATTGACAATATTGGTCACATTGATTAGAAAATAGAGTCTATCAAAATTTAAAGGCTAATAGAGGTGATGAGACAATTTCAAGGAATTAAGTAGCGTTTGGTTGCTTAATTCCTTTTTTTATTTGGAAGGAAGTTTTTTTCACCTGCTTCCTTATTTATCGCTATTATTCAACCACTTAGACCGATATAGCGACCAGATAGGCAAAAAGAACTTGTTCTTGAAACTGCCCTCTGCTATAATGATTTTTTTGTAAGGGACGTGAGGGGTGCAGTATTAGACAACTAAAGTTCCTAAAAAAGAAATTGGAGATAAACAAATGAAAAAATTATTGGGGCTTGTATTTTTACTAGCAGCAGCGACAGTAGTGTATTTTGGTTCTGTTGGCTGGCCAACTTTGGACATTAACCTCTGGTCATTGATTCCGGTAGGCTTGTTCCTCTTTTTCACTCTAGAGAATCTTTTGAAAAAGGATTACAAGGCTAGTCTCATGTGTTTAATTATTGCTTTTATCATTGCAAATGCAATTTTGGACCTGTTGCCAATTTCAAGTGGCTTGGTGATTGGAGCAGGTGTGCTGGCTTGTGTAGGTATTGGTTATCTCTTTCCTGATAAAGAAGGAAAATAAGATTGAAAAAAAGATAAAGAAAAACACTTCAATCACTGTATTTCAGCTTGATTGAGGTGTTTTAGATTTAGTTTTTTTATTTATGAGCCATCAATTCAACAATCATCTCGATATACATGACAAGGGTCAATAAGAATCCTGCACGCCAGAAGAATTTGATGAATTTAGGATAGTAAAAGCTGCGTTTTTTCAGAAGGAAGAAAAAAACGAGAATAATGGCTAGGACTGAGAGGGCTAGCCCCAGTCTAGGGAGGAAATTATGGGTAAAGGTTTTAGCTGTGATCAGGTAATACTCAAATACCAAGACTGGAAAGGCTAAATCTGCAAAGTTTCGTCCTAGTTTTTTTAATCTAAAAAGTTTGGTTATGATAATGCAGACTACTAAGGTCAGTATCAATAATAAAATAGATGCTAATTTCATTAAAATCATACCCATATTGTATCATAAAAAATGGCTAATGGAAACGAGAAACAGAGGAATTTAAAGGAAAGTCAGGCTTTTGAGATTGTGGATGTTTTTTGTTATAATGAAAGTTATGAAATCTTATAACACCTTGAATGATTATTATCGAAAACTCTTTGGAGAAAAGACCTTTAAAGTCCCTATTGACGCAGGATTTGACTGTCCCAATCGTGATGGGACTGTGGCTCATGGAGGCTGTACTTTTTGTACGGTTTCAGGTTCTGGAGATGCTATCGTAGCACCGGATGCGCCTATCCGAGAGCAATTTTATAAGGAAATTGACTTTATGCACCGCAAGTGGCCAGATGTTCAGAAGTATCTGGTTTATTTTCAAATTTTACCAACACCCATGAAAAGGTGGAAGTCATTCGAGAACGCTATGAGCAGGCTATCAACGAGCCAGGTGTAGTAGGAATCAATATCGGAACACGGCCAGACTGTTTACCAGACGAAACTATCGAATATTTGGCTGAATTATCGGAGCGCATGCATGTGACGGTAGAGTTGGGCTTGCAGACCACTTATGAAACAACCTCTGATTTGATTAACCGTGCCCATTCTTATGAATTGTACGTGGAGACGGTCAAGCGTTTGAGGAAATATCCCAAGATTGAGATTGTTTCCCATTTGATTAACGGACTTCCTGGTGAAACCCATGAGATGATGATTGAAAATGTCCGCCGCTGTGTTACGGATAACGATATTCAAGGAATTAAACTGCATTTGCTTCACCTGATGACCAATACACGTATGCAGCGGGATTACCATGAGGGACGTTTGCAATTGATGAGCCAGGACGAATATGTTAAGGTTATCTGTGACCAATTGGAAATCATTCCCAAGCATATCGTCATTCATCGAATCACAGGAGATGCACCTAGAGATATGCTGATTGGTCCTATGTGGAGCCTCAATAAATGGGAAGTTCTCAACAGCATTGAGATGGAGATGCGACTTCGTGGAAGCGTTCAGGGATGCAAGGCTGTAAAACAGGAGTTTTGATATGAAAAGACCACTTGAGATGGCACATGATTTTTTGGCTGAGGTAGTGACAAAAGAGGATATCGTAGTAGATGCGACCATGGGAAATGGTCATGATACCCTTTTTCTAGCCAAGCTAGCCAAGCAAGTCTATGCCTTTGATATTCAGGATCAAGCCTTGGAAAAGACGCAAGAACGTTTGGACCAGGCTGGAATGACCAATGCCCAGTTAATCTTGCAAGGTCATGAGACACTGGCCCAGTTTGTGACAGAAGCCAAGGCAGGGATTTTCAATCTGGGCTATCTGCCGTCAGCTGATAAGTCTGTTATCACCCGACCTCAGACAACGATTGAAGCATTAGAAAAGCTGTGTGGTTTACTTGTCAAAGGTGGACGAATCGCCATCATGATTTACTATGGTCATGAAGGAGGCGACCTCGAGAAAGATGCTGTCTTGGATTTTGTCAGTCAGTTGAACCAACAAGAGTACACAGCTGCCATTTACCGAACTTTAAACCAAGTCAACAACCCGCCATTTTTAGTGATGATTGAAAAATTAGAGAGATATAGACATGGATAAACAATACCTACGTGAAAAGCTGGATGCCATGCGCCAGAATTTTGTTGAATCAACCCACCACGAACGAGCGGTGGGTGTGTTAGACCAAGCACACATGAGCAAAAAAATGCTTAAAATCAAGAAAAAATTAGTTGCTCTTGAAATGGAACGGTGCCAGAGAAAAATTGAGCACAAAGACTGTTCCAAGATTGACCAAAAAATCAAAGAGCAGAAGGAGATTTTTGAATCTTGTTGTAAAAAAGATTAAGGAGGTTGTGCGTGGAATTACTGATTTACCTCATCCTATTTTTACTGGTCTTGATTGTCTCAAGTACAACCAATAAGCTCCTGCCCTTTTTGCCTCTCCCTTTGGTGCAAATTCTTTTGGGAATTGTGATTGGTCTCTTTTTACCCAATACCGACTTTCACCTCAATACAGAGTTGTTTTTGGCGCTGGTTATCGGGCCCTTGCTTTTCCGAGAGTCGGAGGAAGCAGATATTACGGCTATTTTAAAACACTGGCGAATCATTGTCTATCTCATATTTCCAGTGATTTTTATCTCTACCTTGAGTTTGGGTGGCTTGGCCCATCTTCTTTGGCTCAGCCTTCCCTTGGCGGCTTGTTTGGCTGTTAGGGGCGGCCCTTGGCCCTACGGACTTGGTTGCTTTTGTGCCTCTTTCGGAGCGTTTTTAGCTTTCCTAAGCGCGTGTCCAATATCCTTAAGGGTGAAGGACTCTTGAATGATGCTTCTGGTTTGGTGGCCTTTCAGGTAGCTTTTGACAGCTTGGACAACTGGAGCTTTTTTTCTCTTGGGCAAGCTAGCAGTTCGCTCATCTTTTCAATCCTAGGTGGTTTTTTTAATTGGCTTTTTAACAGCTATGACCAACCGCTTTCCTCCATAGCTTCTTGCTAAGTGTGCGAGCAACGGATATTGCCAGCGAACTTTTATTAGAATTGAGTTTGCTTTCTTGTGACCTTCTTTCTGGCAGAAGAAGTCCACGTTTGTCAGGGATTATTGCTGTCGTAGTTGCTGGGATTTTTAAAGGCAAGCTCGTTTTTAAGAAGATTACGCTACTTGAAGCCCAAGTGGATACGGTGACCGAGACGGTTTGGCATACAGTGAACTTTATGCTCAACGGTTCTGTCTTTGTGATTTTAGGGATGGAGTTGGAAATGATAGCAGAACCTATCTTGACCAATCCAATCTACAATCCTCTGCTCTTGCTGGGATCTCTTGTCGCCCTGACCTTTGTCCTCTTTGCTGTTCGTTTTGTCATGATTTATGGCTATTATGCCTATAGGACTAGACGTCTCAAGAAAAAGCTAAATAAGTATATGAAGGACATGCTTCTTTTGACCTTTTCAGGTGTCAAGGGAACGGTGTCGATTGCTACGATCCTTCTGATACCAAGTAATCTAGAGCAGGAGTATCCTCTCTTGCTATTCCTTGTCGCAGGTGTGACGCTTGTAAGCTTTTTAACAGGTCTCTTGGTCTTGCCTCATCTTTCTGATGAACAGGAAGAAAGCAAGGACCATCTCATGCATATCGCTATTTTGAATGAGGTAACGCTAGAGTTGGAAAAAGAGTTGGAAGACACCAGAAATAAACTTCCTCTCTATGCGGCTATTGACAATTATCATGGACGTATTGAAATCTGATCCTGAGTCAAGAAAATAAGGGGGCTCAAGAAGACTGGGAGGCCTTGAAGCTTCTTATCCTCAGTATTGAAAGTGATGGTTTAGAACAAGCCTACGAAGAAGGCAAGATGAGTGAGCGTGCTTATCGAGTCTACCAACGTTATTTGAAAAGCATGGAACAAAGTATCAATCGCAAGTTTGCTTCACGATTGACCTATTATTTCCTTGTTTCCTTGCGGATTTTACGTTTTCTCCTCCACGAAGTCTTTACCTTAGGAAAGACCTTCCGCAGTTGGAAAAATGAGGAATCACAGAAACTCAGAGCCCTTGACTATGACCAAATTGCAGAGCTCTATCTAGAAAATACAGAGATGATTATCGAAAGTTTGGAGAACCTAAAAGGGGTTTATAAGAGCTCCTTGATTAGCTTCATGCAGGATTCTCGTCTCAGAGAAACAGCTATTATTACCAGTGGTGCCTTTGTCGAACGGGTTATCAATCGTGTTAAACCTAATAATATTGATGAGATGCTAAGAGGCTATTACCTAGAGCGCAAGTTGATTTTTGAATATGAAGAAAAACGGTTAATTACGACCAAGTATGCCAAGAAATTGCGACAAAATGTGAATAACTTAGAGAACTATTCCTTGAAGGAAGCTGCCAATACTCTGCCTTATGATATGATGGAATTGGTAAGAAGAAATTAATCAAGATGATAAGTGAAGGAGTATGACATGAAGAAGTGGTGGAAAGAGCTGATAGACAAGCCTTTATTAAAAGCCTTTTTGCATTATTATCAAGCATCAGATAGTGAGTTGACCAGTGTCGCAGTAGCCTACTATTGGTTGATTTCGATTTTTCCCCTGCTTTTGGTGGTGGTCAATATCCTCCCTTATTTTCAAATTCCAGTTTCCAATTTTTTAAAGGTTGTCAATGGATTCTTGCCGGATACCATGTATGATGTGGTCGCAAAGATTATTACAGAAGTGCTGACCCAACCTTCAACGGGTTTATTGAGTTTTGCGGTTTTGTCAGCCCTCTGGACCTTTTCAAAATCCATGAATTTCCTACAGAAAGCCTTTAATAAAGCTTACGGAGTAGCTAAAAATCGTGGACTGATTTCCCATCAGCTTATGAGTTTGTTTGTCAGTTTTGGTCTGCAGATTCTCTTTGCGTTAGCTCTTTTTCTGAGTGTCTTTGGTCGCATGCTTCTCAACCTTATCAAAAGCTACTGGAAATCAGATAATCCTCTCTTTGATTATCTGCAAGACCTAACAGGCCCCTTGGTTTATGCCCTGATTTTTGCTATCTTGGTCATGCTTTATTATTTCCTGCCTAATGTCAAGATCCGACGGATTCGACATGTATTGCCAGGTAGTGCCTTTGTCTTGTTGACTCTGGTTTTCCTACTCAATATCTTTTCAGTCTATGTTAACAACTATGTCAATCACCTAGTGGACGTGCGTTTTTTCAGTTCCATTGTCGTGGTGGTCATGATGTTCTGGTTTATTCTCATCGCTAAGATTTTAATTGTCGGTGCGGTTATCAATGCCAGTGTTCAGAGTTTGAAAGATAAGAGCTTGAGAACAGACTAATTCTTTATCCATAACAAAACGCATACTATCAAGGTTTTATAATGCCTGATAATATGCGTTTTTTGATTATATAAATTAATAGATAAACATGGCATCGCCAAAACTAAAGAAGCGGTAGTGTTCTTGAATGGCATGGTGATAAGCGTCTAAGACTAATTCACGGCCTGCAAAAGCAGAAACCAACATGACCAGAGTTGATTTTGGCAGGTGGAAGTTGGTTGAAAAGGCATCTACAACCTTCCATTCATAGCCAGGTTTGATAAAGATATTGGTCCAGCCAGAATCTGCTTGGATTTGCCCATCAAATTTGGAACCAATAGTCTCCAAGGTGCGGATAGAAGTGGTTCCGACAGCGATGACACGGCCTCCATTTTCCTTGACAGATCGAAGAGTGGCAGCCGCTTCCTCAGAAAGTTGGTAAAATTCTGAGTGCATTTCGTGTTCGTCCAAATTGTCCACAGAGACAGGTCTAAATGTTCCGAGTCCGACATGAAGAGTCAGATAGACTAGATGAACACCCTTAGCTTGGATTTCTGCCAGCAGTTCTTTGGTGAAGTGAAGACCAGCAGTAGGTGCAGCAGCAGAGCCACTTTCCTTGGCATAGACAGTTTGATAGCGTTCACGGTCATCCAATTTTTCGTGGATATAAGGTGGCAGAGGCATTTCTCCCAGACTTTCCAAGACTTCTAGGAAAATTCCTTGGTATTCAAAGCGGACAATGCGGCCTCCGTGAGTCAATTCTTCCGTAACGACAGCGCTGAGGCGACCATCACCAAAGCTGACACGAGTACCGACCTTAAGGCGTTTGGCAGGTTTAGCCAGAACTTCCCACTCATCTCCAGCCGTATTTTTGAGCAGGAGAAGTTCCACATGACCTCCAGTTTCTTCCTTTTGACCATAGAGGCGGGCAGGGAGAACGCGGGTGTCGTTCATGACAAGGGCATCACCAGGTTCCAGCATATCAATAATAGAGTGGAAGTGTTTGTCCTGCATTTCTCCCGTCTCACGGTTGACGATGAGGAGTTTAGAGGCATCCCGTTTTTCAAGAGGCGTTTGGGCAATCAATTCCTCAGGTAAGTGGAAATCAAAATCAGCTGTATTCATATATCTGTTCATTCTTTCTAAGTTCTAATCTTATCCATTATAACATGTTTCAAGTATAGTCGCTCTTTTTTTGAAAATTAAATCGTTTTCACTTGACAAAAATTGGTCTATACCATATAATAAATATAGATGGAAACGGAGGATGAAAAGATGAAAGTTATTAAAGTTGAAAACCAAGTTGAAGGTGGAAAAGTAGCTTTTGAGATTTTGAAGGAAAAATTGGCAAATGGAGCTCAAACCCTAGGACTTGCAACAGGAAGCAGCCCACTTGAATTTTACAAGGAAATTGTTGAGAGTGACCTTGATTTTTCAAATCTAACCAGTGTCAACCTTGATGAGTATGTAGGCCTTGATGGCGACAATCCTCAGTCTTACCGTCACTTCATGCAAGAAAACTTGTTCAACCAAAAACCATTTAAAGAAAGTTTCTTGCCTCGTGGGGTTAAGGATCATGCTGAAGCTGAAGTTGAACGCTACAACCAAATTTTGGCTGACCATCCAGTTGATCTCCAAATCTTGGGAATTGGTCGTAATGGACATATCGGATTTAATGAACCTGGTACTCCTTTTGACAGTCAAACGCATCTAGTCGAACTGGACCAGTCTACTATTGAAGCCAATGCGCGCTTTTTTGACAAGATTGAAGATGTCCCAACCCAAGCCATTTCAATGGGGATTAAAAACATCTTGGATGCTAAGTCAATTCTTCTCTTTGCTTACGGTGCATCAAAAGCAGAAGCCATTGCCGGAACAGTGTCTGGACCAGTAACTGAGAATCTACCAGCAAGTAGCCTCCAAAATCACCCTGATGTGACCATCATTGCAGATGCTGAAGCGCTTAGCTTACTTGAAAAATAAAAAAGCAAAGCCCTTCAGTTTTTTCTATTTAATGCTTTCAAGACCTGTATAAATGGAAGAAAAAATCAAAATTAAACCGCATTTTTTCTTGACAATTATTCCTTTTACGTGTAAAATAGAATAGATCTTGAACTTGAAGGGAGTGAAAAAAATGTCTAAAACAGTAGTACGTAAGAATGAATCTCTTGACGACGCACTTCGTCGTTTCAAACGTGCGGTTACTAAAGCTGGTACTCTTCAAGAAACACGCAAACGTGAATTCTATGAAAAACCTTCTGTAAAACGTAAACGTAAATCAGAAGCAGCTCGTAAACGTAAAAAATTCTAATTAGAAATGAAAGGCTGGAGAAATCTAGTCTTTTTTCTTTTAATACTCTTCGAAAATCTCTTCAAACCTCGTCAACGTCGCCTTGCCGTATGTGTAGGATACTGACTACGTCAGTTCCATCTACAACCTCAAAACAGTGCTTTGAGCTGACTTCGTCAGTCTTATCTGCTACCTCAAAACAGTGTTTTGAGCAACCTACGGCTAGTTTCCTAGTTTGCTCTTTGATTTTCATTGAGTATAAATAAATACTCCAAAGCCTGCAAAAATCTGAAATATCCTCCTACAATTTGATATAATAGTAAAAAGAACTCGATTGAAGGAGGAAATGATGGCAGTTTTAGTGAAAGATGTGATTGAAAAGCTTAGACTAGACATTGTCTATGGCGAGCCAGAATTACTTGAAAAGGAAATCAATACAGCGGATATTACGCGACCTGGTCTTGAAATGACAGGTTATTTTGACTACTACACACCAGAGCGGATCCAACTTTTGGGAATGAAGGAGTGGTCCTATCTTGTTTCGATGTCTTCTCACAACCGTTACCAAGTCTTGAAAAAAATGTTTCTACCTGAGACACCAGCGGTCATTGTTGCCCGTGGTTTGGTGGTTCCAGAGGAGATGTTAAAGGCTGCTAGAGAATGTAAGATTGCTATTTTAACCAGCCGTACAGCTACTAGTCGTTTGTCTGGAGAGTTATCTAGTTATCTGGATTCTCGTTTGGCAGAACGGACCAGTGTGCACGGTGTCTTAATGGATATCTATGGAATGGGTGTCTTGATTCAGGGCGATAGTGGAATCGGTAAGAGTGAGACCGGTCTAGAGCTGTCAAACGTGGTCACCGCTTGGTAGCTGATGACCGGGTCGATATCTTTGCCAAGGACGAGATTACTCTTTGGGGTGAACCGGCTGAAATCTTGAGACACCTGATTGAAATTCGTGGGGTTGGGATTATCGATGTCATGAGCCTCTACGGTGCCAGTGCTGTCAAGGACTCTTCACAAGTCCAGCTGGCTGTTTATTTGGAAAATTACGATACACATAAGACTTTTGATCGTCTTGGAAACAATGCAGAGGAAATAGAAATTTCTGGCGTAGCCATTCCTCGTATTCGTATTCCAGTTAAAACAGGTCGTAATATCTCTGTCGTGATTGAGGCTGCTGCCATGAACTATCGTGCCAAGGAAATGGGCTTTGATGCGACGCGTTTGTTCGAAGAACGCTTGACAAATCTCATTGCTCAAAACGAGGTGCCTAATGCTTGATCCAATTGCTATTCATCTAGGTCCTCTAGCTATTCGTTGGTATGCCTTATGTATTGTGACAGGTTTGATTCTTGCGGTTTATTTGACCATGAAAGAAGCGCCTAGAAAGAAGATTATACCAGACGATATTTTAGATTTTATCTTGATAGCCTTTCCCTTGGCTATTTTAGGAGCTCGTCTCTACTATGTCATTTTCCGTTTTGATTACTATAGTCAGAATTTGGGAGAGATTTTTGCCATTTGGAATGGTGGTTTGGCCATTTACGGTGGTTTGATAACTGGGGCTCTTGTGCTCTATATCTTTGCTGATCGTAAACTTATCAATACTTGGGATTTTCTCGATATTGCGGCGCCTAGCGTCATGATTGCCCAAAGTTTGGGGCGCTGGGGAAATTTCTTTAACCAAGAAGCCTATGGTGCAGCAGTGGATAATCTGGATTATCTACCTGGCTTCATCCGTGACCAGATGTATATTGATGGGAGCTACCGTCAACCGACCTTCCTTTATGAGTCCCTATGGAATCTACTTGGATTTGCCTTGATTTTGATATTCAGACGAAAATGGAAGAGTCTCAGACGAGGCCATATTACTGCTTTCTACTTGATTTGGTATGGTTTCGGTCGTATGATCATCGAAGGCATGCGGACAGATAGCCTCATGTTCTTTGGTCTTCGAGTGTCCCAATGGCTATCAGTTGTCCTTATCGGTCTCGGTATTTTTATCATTCTATATCAAAATCGAAAGAAGGCCCCTTACTATATTACAGAGGAGGAAAACTAAATGTTAGAAGTTGCATATATTCTTGTAGCCTTTGCTTTGATTGTCTTTTTAGTCTATCTAATCATTACTGTACAAAAGCTTGGCCGTGTTATCGATGAAACAGAGAAGACGATTAAAACCTTGACTTCAGATGTGGATGTGACCTTGCATCAAACCAATGAATTGCTGGCTAAGGTCAATGTCTTGGCAGATGATATCAATGTCAAGGTGGCAACGATTGATCCGCTCTTTAATGCTGTTGCAGATTTATCTCTATCTGTTTCAGACCTCAATGACCATGCGCGTGTCTTGAGCAAGAAAGCTTCATCAGCTGGTTCAAAAATACTCAAAACTGGTGCAAGTTTGTCAGCTCTTCGTCTTGCAAGTAAATTTTTCAAAAAATTAAAAAGGAGAATCCTTATGGGTAAACTATCCTCAATCCTTTTAGGAACCGTTTCAGGTGCAGCTCTTGCCTTGTTTTTAACAAGCGACAAGGGCAAACAAGTTTGCAGTCAGGCTCAAGATTTTCTAGATGATTTGAGAGAAGATCCGGAGTATGCCAAGGAGCAAGTCTGTGAAAAACTGACAGAAGTTAAGGAGCAGGCTACAGATTTTGTTCTGAAAACCAAAGAACAGGTTGAGTCAGGTGAAATCACTGTGGACAGTGTCCTTGCTCAAGCCAAATCATGTGCTCGTCAAGCGACAGAAGCATCAAAAGATCGATTCAATAATCTTAAGGAGCAATGGCAAGAAAAGGCTGAAACTTTTGATGAATCAGAAGAGA